>Ga0315277_10000866_pt1 | contig 45917 bp, 23 predicted proteins | sample YL17G05_15_MG_FD_203695 | JGI IMG/M metagenome (GOLD analysis project Ga0315277, IMG submission 203695) | Sediment microbial communities from Yellowstone Lake, YNP, Wyoming, USA - YL17G05_15 | ecosystem: Environmental > Aquatic > Freshwater > Lake > Sediment | place: USA: Wyoming | collected... | reverse complement strand
TGCTCTCGTCCTGGCAGCAACGCTTTCGAGCCATTGAGCTTGACTGGCAGGTGCTTGCCTATGCTCTGCTGGTTGCGGTCATAGCAGCTCTTGTCTCTGGGACGGCCGCCGCGTGGTACGGGGCGACACGGCCTGTGGCGAGCGCGCTCAAGCAAACCGGCATGCAGACCACGCCGGGCGTCTTGCGAAACCTGTACCGGCGGGGACTGGTCGTTCTCGAAGTCTCTCTGACGATGGTATTGCTCGGCGGGGCCGGTCTGATGATCCAGAGCGTAGTGCACCTGCTCCGAACCAACTTGGGCTTTGAATCCGCAAACCTGATCAACCTTCGAATCAATCCGGCCTTTGACTCGACGAAATACCGGACGCTTGAGGCCAAGAACCTCTTGCTGGATGAAGTTCATCGACGACTGAGCGCCGTGCCGGGAGTCGAGGCAGTGGGCATCGAAAGCACCTACAGCGTCGGGAAGTTCACCGTCACCGGACGAGAAGAGCCAGTAGAGTTGTACTATGGCGCTTCTGGCGTCGGCGATGCTGATGCCTTTAAGGCCATGAAGGTGCCACTACTACGGGGGCGGTATTTCGACGAGCAGGACCTGGGGGCCAACGCGATGGCCGTTGTGGTCAACGAGACTCTGGCCCGGCGATGCTGGCCGGGGGAGAACGCCGTCGGCAAGACCATCCGTCCGACGGACGCCAAAGATCCCAACATCTATGAGGTTGTCGGGGTCGTCCCCTATTGCTGGCCCTGGCCGCCGGACCCAGTCTGGCCGCTGTTCTATCGGCCCCACCAGGTTGGCTTTACCTTCGAGGGCTGGGACTTCTGCGTTCGGACTCGCACAAGGCCCGAAGGTTTGATCAAGCCTCTACTGGCTGAACTAAAGGCGGCGGCGCCTGAACTGCGAAAACCCGGCATCTCTGTGGTCAAGGATACGCTCTACGAGAACACGCGAGCGCATCGAACCTACATGTGCTATCTCGGCGTCTTCGGGGCGGTGGGGTTGCTGCTGGCCGGCGTGGGCGTCTATGCTCTCTTGGCCTATTCCGTGGCCTTACGCGGACGCGAAATCGGCATCCGCATGGCGCTTGGTGCCGCAGAATCGGGCGTGGTGCGGATGGTGCTGCGCCAGGGGATGACACTGGTTGGAATGGGGATCGCCCTGGGCTTAGGCGCCGCATGGGCGTTGACCCGATTCCTGCGCGCGATGCTGTACGAGGTCAGCCCGATGGACCCGCTCACCCTGGCGGCGGGGGCGTTGCTTCTCAGTTTGATCGCGCTGCTCGCGTGTTTTATCCCCGCCCGCCGAGCGGCGCGGATCGATCCGATGACGGCACTGAGGTACGAATAGGAGAGAACTATGGGAACGCTGTGGCAAGACCTCAGATATGCCCTGCGGATGCTGGCCCACACGCCGGGCTACACGGCCGTGGCCGTGCTGACACTCGCGCTGGGCATCGGGGCAAGCACGGCGATCTTCAGCGGAGTCAATGCCCTATGGTTCAATCCCGTACCGGCGGCCGAGCCGGATCGGCTCGTCGAGATCCGCTCCGTCAACAAGGAGACGGACACGCGATGGGACCTCGTCAGCCCTGTGATCGTCCAGGAGCTACGCGCCCACCGGGAGTGCTTCACGGATCTGACGAGAATCGACTGGTGGTTTGGTCTGAGTTGGAAAAATGAACGTGACGGGTGGATGGAAGCGGTCGACGGCGTCTGCGTTTCTCCGAACTTCTTCTCCTTCTGGAATGTAAAGCCCTGCCTTGGACGGACCTTCGCCCCCGATGAGGGCCGCTCTGGCGCTTCACCGGTCATCGTACTCAGTCATGAGTTCTGGAAGGACAATCTGGGCGGCGATCCAACCTGGGTGGGGAAATCGCTGCGCATCCAGAGCACGTACTACGCTGTGATCGGGGTGATGCCGCCGTATTTCAATTTCCCCTCCTGGCATCCCAGCTTCTGGGTTCCGCGCGATGATGCGAAGATAAAGCCGGCAAGTGAGGATCCGAAAGGCCGACGATTCCTCGGGAACAGCCAAGTCATGGCGAGACTCGCTCCCGGCGTGTCCCTGAAGCAGGCGCAGGCAATGCTGGATGTGTTGGCGCGACGTCACGAAGAGGGACTTCGCACGCAGGGGAGGGGTTACACGGACCTTCACGTGCGGTCCCTGGACACGATCTTCGGTGGCGATCTGCGGAGGACGATCCCTGGTTTCCTGGGGGCGATGGTGTTCGTCCTGCTGATTGCCTGTGCCAATGTCGCGAATCTGAACCTGGCCCTGACGGAAGCGCGCCGGCATGAATTGGCCATCCGCGGTGCGCTGGGGGCCGGACGCTGGTTGTTGTTACGTCAGTTGTTGCTGGAGAGCCTGCTGCCCGCCCTGGCCGGGGCGATCGCCGGCATTGCCCTCACCTACTGGAGCTTCGGCCTCATGGAGTGGCTGTTGCCGTACGATGCCGCGCGCCTACGGCCCATCGACCTCGATTGGAGGGTCTTGGCGTACTGCCTTCTGATTACGGTCACTACGGGTCTGGTCTCCGGGACCGTCCCCGCGTGGTACGGAGCGACACGGCCTGCGGCGAATGCGCTCAAGGAGAGCGGTGTTCAGGCAACCCCGAGTCTCCTCAGGAACCTGTATCGCCGGGGACTGGTCGTCCTCGAAGTCGCCCTCGTGACGGTGTTGCTCATCGGTGCCGGCTTGATGGTCCAAAGCGTCGTCCGCCTGCTCCGGCGAGATCTGGGCTTTGACCCAAGGAACCTGATCGAAGTCGTGATGTCGCCAGCCTCCGACTCGAAGACATACAGGACGCTGGAAGCCAAGAACCTCTTGCTGGACGAGGTCCATAGGAGGCTCATCGCCCTACCAGGAGTGGAGGCCGTGGGGATTGTAACACTCGGCAATCGAGAGCAGTTCGTGGTCACCGGACAGGAAGAGCCGGTGGAGCTGTACTGTCGCGCCACCGGAGTGGGAACCGCCGATTACTTCAAGGCCAGGGGGGTGCCGCTCCTGCGCGGGCGGTATCTCGACGAGACAGACGTGCACACCAACACAGCGGCTGTCGTGGTCAACGAGACTCTGGCCCAGCGCTATTGGCCGGGCCAGAGCACCATCGGGAAAACCCTGCGCTCGACGAATCCCAATGACCACGTCATTTTTGACGTCGTGGGGGTGGTCGGTGATGGCGGTGATCGCCACATCGACGTGGAAGGCTCCGCGTCGCCGACGTTCTACCGGGCGCACCAGGTCGGCTTCGCCGACAGGGGCTACGTTCTCTACGTCCGCACGCGTACAGAACCTCATGGACTGATCAAGCCTCTGCTGGCGGAGATAAAGGCGGCGGGACCTGAGCTACGAAAACCGTGGCCCAATATGGTCGAGGATCTGTTCTATGACGTCACGCGGCCGCATCGGACCTACATGTGCTATCTCGCCGTCTTCGGGGTGGTGGGATTGCTGCTCGCCGGCGTGGGTGTTTACGCCATCCTGGCCTATTCCGTGGCCTCGCGCCAGCGCGAGATTGGCATCCGCGTGGCGCTCGGCGCAGCAGAATCCGGTGTCGTGCGCATGGTGCTGCGCCAGGGGATGACCCTGGTGGCCATTGGAATCGCCCTGGGCTTGGGCGGCGCGTGGGCGTTGACCCGGTTTTTGCGCGGGATGCTTTACGGCGTCAGCCCCATGGACCCGCTCACCCTGGTGGCGGGCGCCCTGGTGCTCAGTCTGATCGCCTTGCTGGCCTGCTATGTCCCGGCCCGCCGGGCCGCGAAGATCGATCCGATGACGGCATTGAGATGCGAATAGGAATGAGTTGTCAGTTCACAGTTGACCGTTGTCGGTCAGGAATTGAAAAACTGGGAACTGACAACTGAGAACTGGCAACTGGTAGGATTTGGCATGGATATACCGCGAAAATCTGCGAAACGTATGAAAATGGTTCGCCGGGGGCTCATCATCACGGCGGGCCTGGCAATCGTAGCGGCGGTGACCATCGCTGTCTCGCGCCTGGAGCCGGCGGCGCCCGGGGTGGACCGCCAGACCGTCTGGCTGGATACGGTCAAGCGGGGGCCCATGCTGCGCGAGGTCCGCGGCGTTGGAACCCTCGTGTCCGAGGATATCCTCTGGATTCCGGCCGCCGTCAAGGGCCGGGTGACCCGAATCCTCGTCGAGCCCGGCAGCATCGTCGAGCCCAACACCGTGCTGATCGAGCTGAACAACCCGGAGCTGGAACTGGAGTTGCTCGACGCGAAATCGCAGTGGAACTCCGCGCAGTCAAAACTGATCTCGCAAACGGCCCAGTTGGACGATCGGTTGCTCGAGATGGAGACGGATCTGGCCCAGACGCAGGCCGGCTATGAAGAGAACAAGCTCCGGGCCGAGGTGGACCAGAAGCAGTACGACAGCGAATTGATCTCGGAGCTTCAACTGATTCTTTCGAAGACCCGGGTCACGCAATCACAGCAGCTCCTCGAGGCCAAGCGGAAACGGCTGGAGGTGTTCCGCACACGCACGATGCCCGCCCAGTTGGCCGAAGCGAAAGCCTCCGTGGAACAGGCGGAGTCACGCTACACGCTCAAGTGCAACGAGATGGAGTCGCTGAAGGTGAAGGCCGGCACGCACGGCGTGCTGGCCCAGGTCAAGGACAAGATCGAGCCCGGCCAGTCCGTCGCGCCGGGGACGATTCTGGCCAAGATCACCAACCCCAGGCAGCTCAAGGCGCAACTGAAAGTCCCGGAAGCCCAGGCCCGAGACGTGATCGCCGGATTGGCCGCCGTTGTCGACACCCACCACGGGACGGTCGCGGGAAAGGTTTCCCGCATCGATCCGACTGTCATGGAAGGGAACGTCACGGTCGATGTATCGCTCACCGGCACGCTGCCCCAGGGCGCCCGGCCGGACCTGTCGGTTGTCGGCACCATTGAGATCGAGCGGCTGGACGATATCCTCTACGTCGGCCGGCCGGTCTTCGCCTCCTCCGAGGGCATGTGCGAGCTGTTCAAGCTCGTCGAGGACGGCCGATTCGCCGTCCGGACCCGCGTCCAGTTCGGCCGCACCTCCGTCAGCACCATCGAAGTCCTCGACGGACTGCAAATCGGAGACGAGATCGTCCTGAGCGATATGTCCCAATGGGACGGCTGCGATAAAATCAGACTGAAATAGGGATCAGGGGTCGGGAATTGAGGAGTTGACAATGGAAATATTAAGCTATCGAGACCTGCTGGTGTGGCAGCGGGCGATGGATTTGGCGATAGAATGCTATGAGTTGACCAAGCGGTTCCCCCCAAGCGAGACCTACGGCCTGATCGGTCAATTGCAGCGATCTGCCGTATCCGTCCCGTCGAACATGGCGGAAGGTCGAGCAAGACAGAATAGTGGCGAATTCCTACAGCACATATCGATTGCGTGTGGATCACTTGCCAGGGTGGAGACGCTCACGCAAATCGCGGCACGACTAAGATACATTTCTGACCAGCAGGCGGATGAAGTCTTTGGCAAGACGGCAGAAATTGGACGCATGCTGAACGGCTTGCGAAACTCGATTCCCGTGAGAATGCCAAGAAAGAAGGAACGATGTGGAAGCCTGATCTGATCCCTGATCCCTCAAGAAGGAGTATAACGTGAACAACACCAACGATTCACTCATCCGCGTCGAAAACCTGCACAAAGTCTTCATCACGGAGGAAGTGGAAACCCACGCGCTGGCGGGGATTCACCTGAACATTGCGCAGGGCGAGTACGTGTCCATCGCCGGACCTTCCGGCTGCGGCAAATCGACCCTCATGGCAATCCTCGGTCTGTTGGACTCCCCGACCGAGGGCGAATACTGGCTCAACGGAGAGCCGGTGGCAAGCCTGTCAGCCTCGCAACGGGCCCGCATCCGCAATCGCCAGGTCGGGTTCATCTTTCAGAGCTTCAACCTGATCGGCGACCTGAACGTCTACGAGAACGTGGAGCTGCCGCTGACGTATCGGGGCATGCCCTCCGCCGAGCGAAAGCAGCGCGTGCAGGAGTCCCTGGAGCGGGTGGGGATGTCCCATCGCATGAAACACTATCCGGCTCAGCTCTCCGGAGGCCAGCAGCAGAGGGTGGCGGTCGCCCGCGCGGTGGTGGGGCGGCCGTCCATCCTGCTGGCCGACGAGCCCACCGGAAACCTCGACTCCAACAACGGCGAGGCCGTGATGGGCCTGCTCAGCGAATTGCACAAGGAAGGCGCGACGATCTGCATGGTCACGCACGACCCGCGCTACGCCCGCAACGCGCAGCGCACCGTCCATCTCTTCGACGGCCGCATCGTCGAAGAGGAAGAGGCCTCGCGCAAGCAACAGGAAACCACCGAGCTCAAGCAAAGCGGCTTCGAGGTGGGGTAATGGGAACACTCTGGCAGGATGTACGCTATGCGGCTCGGGTGCTGGCGAGGAGCCCGGGCTTTACAGTCATTGCCGTGCTCTCGCTGGCCGTAGGCATCGGCGTCAACACGGCTGTCTTCAGCACGCTCAACGCCGTCCTCTTGCGCGAGCTGCCTGTGCGCTCACCCCACGAGCTGCGCGTGCTCAACTGGGTCGGCCCACTCGCTGGAGACTACCACACCCTGGCTGGCGAGGAGAGTCGCTACATCGACCGTTGTCGGGAACGTTCCGGGATGTTCCCCTACCCTGCGTACTGCACGTTCCGCGACAACGGCAAGGGATTCTCCGAGGCTTTCGCCTTTTCGCGAACAGACCCCCTGATTCTTATGGCACGCAACCGCGCCATCGCCACCGAAGGACTCCTGGTCACCGGGGACTTCTTCACCGGCTATGGGGCCAACACGCTAATAGGCCGGACGATCATGCCCCAGGACGATCAGCCTGCGGGGCTACCCGTGGCGGTCATCACATACCGGGCATGGGAGCGGTGCTTTGCCCTGGATTCCAATGTCATCGGCCAAACCGTGATGCTGAACGGATATAGTCTCACCATCATTGGCGTGCTGCCTCGCGAGTATGTCGGGCCCCTGGCGGGAGATGAAGCCGACATTTACATCCCGCTCTACCTCCAGCCTCGGTTCCTGGCGGATTTCTCTCTGCCGTCCCCTAACGACTACTGGCTCCACGTCATGGTGCGGCTGGGGCCCGGCATGAGCGAGGACCAGGCCAGGGCATCACTGGAAGTGCTCTGGAGCCAACACACACGCGATCACCCACCGGAGGCATCGCAAGCTCAGGACGGTCCATCGACCCTGCTGCTTGTCGATGGTCGCCGTGGCCCGGCGATCGACCGGGGATTCATGGGTGGGATGCTCCGGCAATGGATGGAGGTCGGCGGTCTGCTGCTCTTGATCGCCTGTGCGAACTTGGCGGGCCTGTTGCTGGCACATAACGCCGCCCGCGAGCATGAGATGGCGATCCGCACGATCCTGGGCGCTGGCCGCTGGCGGCTCGTGCGGCAATCTCTTGCCGAGAGTCTGTGCCTGTCCGTGGCTGGCGGCGTTCTCGGACTATGCTTCGCCTGGTGGGGTAAAGGACTGTTGCAGAGTCTGCTCCCGAGCTTGTTCATGCACCTGTTAAACACTCAGGAATCCGCTCGTTTCGATGTGCGGACCGATCCTGTCGTACTGATGTTCACGCTTGGATGCGTGCTCGCCACGGCGCTGCTGGTCGGCCTGCTTCCCGGATTGCTCGAGTCAAGGGTCAATCCCGGAATGCGCCTTGGCAGCACCCGGGTCCGAGGCACGCCTCGGGCGCGTCTGGGCAAGGCACTGGTGGTCGCGCAGATCGCCATGTCCCTGACGCTCGTGGCGGGTACAGGTTTGCTTCTGCGCAGCCTGGTCAACCTGTACAGCATCGAACTGGGCTTCAACCCCAAGAACCTGCTGGTCTTCCATTTGAACGCTGCTCAGGCCGGATACGAGGATCCCCAGCGCACGCGATTCTACGAGGAGGTCAACCGGGCCATGGCTGTCCTGCCAGGCGTGGGTTCGACGGCATTTGCCGACCAGTGCCATATCGGTGCCGGCTGGGGGACACATTTTGTCTCTATCCCCGATCGTTCCATCCAAGAGCTGCAGACCACCTACATGACCGTCAGTGACACGTTCTTCGAGACGCTCGGGATTCCGCTTGTGCTCGGACGTAAGTTCAGCGACCTGGATGGCCCGTGCCCGGTGCGCAGCGCCATTGTCAACCAGACCTTTTGCCAAGCCGCCTTTGCGGGTGAGAACCCCCTCGGCCGGCTCTTCAAAGTCGGCGAGCAGAGCTATCAGATCGTAGGCGTCTGCGGCGACGCATGGTACGCCAACCTTCAGACAGCCCGAGGTGTATGGCCGATGACGTACTTCTCCTATCGGCAAGTGCCGATACCGGAAACATGGTTCGCACTCCGCACCGCCGTTCCTCCGCAGGCTCTGATGCCCCAGGTCCGCAAGGTCATGACGGCACTGGACCCTCTTCTCCCACTGACCATCACCACGCAGTCCGAGTTGATCGATGGTACCATCAGGCCGGAGCGGCTGTACGCCGGGCTGGGTGTCTTCCTTGCGGTCCTGGCGGTGGCGCTCTCGTGCATTGGAGTCTATGGCTTGATGGCCCACAACGTGGCCCTGCGCACCGGGGAGATCGGCATTCGCATGGCCATCGGCGCACGGCCTCAGGACGTGTCCCGCACGATCCTGCGCGAGGCGATGCTGCTCGGAGCGTTGGGAGTGGGGATTGGCGTGCCGCTGGCCTTGATGACCGTACGGGTCGTCAGATGGGTTCTCTACGGCGTCACGCCTTACGACCCTGCGACGTTAGCTGCGGCGGTGATTGCACTCATCGGCGTGACTTTACTGGCCGCCTGGATTCCCGCCCGTCGGGCCGCCAGACTCGATCCGATGGCCGCACTGAGACTCGAATAGGAGCAACGATGGTATCTTTGGGGCAAGACATGCGATACGCCTTGCGGCAGTTGCGGAAGCACCCCAGCTTCACGGCTGTGGCTGTCCTCTCGCTGGCGGCAGCCATCGGCGTGAATACCTCGCTCTTCAGCGCGTTCAATGCCGTCTTCCTGCGGGAGCTGCCCGTGCGTGCCCCTCGCGAATTGCATGTGCTCAACTGGCTTGGCCAAGTCCGGGAAGACAAGCCCTATCGCATCGGCGAGGAGGCGATCGGAATCATCGGCGACCCTACTGGTCAGATGCGTTTTGGAACGTTCTCCTACCCCATGTACTGCGCCTTTCGAGACTATGGCAAGGGATGCTCAGAGGTTTTCGGCTTCTCGCGGACAGATCCTCTGACGGTGGTGGTACGCGGCCGCGGGGTCAAGGCCCAGGGCCTCCTGGTGACCGGCAACTTCTTCAGCGGCTATGGGGCCGGCACGCTCATGGGCCGGACGATCACGCCCCAGGACGATCAGCCCGCCGCACAGCCGGTGACCGTTATCACGTACCATGCATGGGAGCGGTATTTCGAAATGGACCCCAACGTGATCGGCCAGACGGTGATGTTGAGCGGCAATGACTGCACCATTGTGGGCGTACTGCCTCGCCGCCACGTCGGCCCGCTGATCGGCGATGAGGCCGATTTCTACGTGCCCCTTGGGCTGCAGCCCCGCCTGAAACTCGACTACTCCATGACATTGCTGGGTCACTATTGGCTCCACGTCATGGTGCGTGCACGCCCCGGATCCCCCGCAGCACAGGCCAGGGCCTCGCTGGAGGTGCTCTGGCGCCAGACCATGCGCGATCACCTTGACGAAGGGATCCCATCGGCCCTGCTGTTCCTGGAGGGTCGCCACGGCCCGCTGATTAACCGCTTCTCCATGAGCCGGACACCCCTGCGGCTGCTGTATGGGGGAGGTCTCGTGCTTCTGATCGCCTGCATCAACCTGGCGGGCCTGCTGCTGGCGCGCAACGCCGCCCGCGAACACGAGATCGCGATCAGGGCGGCCCTCGGCGCCGGCCGCTGGCGACTCATCCGCCAATCCCTGGGCGAGAGCCTTACCATCTCCCTGGCAGGCGCACTCATCGGATTCCTCATTGCTTGCTGGGGCAATTCGATCTTACAGCATCTGCTTCCAAGCTTTCTGCCGGGCTCGAACCACATTCACGAAGATGCCCGCTTCGCGGTGCGGATCGACTTGAATGTCCTGGCGTTCGCACTCGGTTCGGTGGTCCTCACGGCGTTGCTGGTTGGCCTGCTGCCGGGGTTGCTTGCCGCCGGAGTCAATCCTGGCGCCAAGCTACAGAGTACGCGCGTGCGGGGTGGGCCACACCTGGGCATGGGAAAGGTCCTGGTGGTTACGCAAATCGCGATGTCGTTGGTGCTCGTGACCGGCACCGGCCTATTACTTCGCAGCCTGGCGAATCTGCGAAACGAAGAATTGGGCTTCGATCCGAAGAACCTGCTGGTCTTCCACCTAAATGCCGCTGACGCCGGATACGAGGAAAGCCGGCGCACACAGTTCTACGAAGACGTCAACGAGGCCGTTGCCGCCATCCCTGGGGTGCGCATGGCAGCGTTCGCGGACCTGTGTCACGTAGGCACGGGGTGCCAGGTTTGCTACCTCCGTGTCCCCGAGCATCCCGACAAAGAGTTCGGGACCCGCTACATGATCGTCAGCGATTCGTTTCTCGCAACGCTCAGAATTCCGCTTCTGCGAGGGCGTGACTTTGGCGTCATGGACAGCCCGGGCCCGGCGCGCAGTGCGATCGTCAACCGGGCTTTCTGTCAGTCGGTCTTTCCAGGGGAGGACCCGATTAGCAGGTTCTTCAAAGTCGGAGACCGCGACCATCAAATCGTGGGCGTCTGCGGCAATGCCAGGTACGACATGCGTGAAAGCCAAGAGGAGATCATGTATCTGTCGTACCGACAGGCACCGGTGCCGGACATGTGGTTCGCTGTCCGCACAGCCGCTCCTCCGTTGACCTTGGCGCAGGAGATTCGCAAAGCGGTGGCGGCTCTCAACCCCCTGATCCCGTTGACGGTGACGACGCAAATAGCCTTGTGCGATCTGCTACTACTGAGACACCGGGTCTTCGCTTCGCTGGGCGTGTTCCTCACGTTGCTGGTGGTGACGCTTGGGTGCATCGGGATCTACAGCTTGATGGCCCACAATGTGGCCCTGCGCACGGGAGAGATCGGCATCCGCATGGCCATCGGCGCACGGCCGCAGGACGTGTCGCGGGCCATTCTTCGCGAGGCGGTGTTGCTGGCGGGCACAGGCGCGGGGATCGGTGTGCCTCTGGCTCTGGTGGCAGTGCGCATCATCAGGTGGCTTCTCTATGGAGTCAAGCCGCACGACCCGGCGATCCTGGGTGCGGCGGTGATTGTGCTCATCAGTGTGACGGTGCTGGCCGCTTGGATTCCCGCCCGCCGGGCCGCGAGGATCGATCCGATGGTGGCATTGAGGTACGAATAGGAGAGCATCGATGGGAACCTTCTGGCAAGACATTCGTTATGCCGTTCGGACGCTGGGCAGGAGCCCGAGTCTCCCGATGATGGTCGTTGGGATCCTGGCAGTCGGCATGGGTGGCAGCATAATGGTCTTCAGCATCTTCAACGAGCTGAACCTGCGGCCGTTTCCCGTACCCGAGCAGGAGCGTCTGGTGGACCTGGACGAGAGGGCGCCCCAATGGAACCTGGAACGCGCATGGGTGGCTTACCCCGACTTTCACGAGTGGCGCCGGCAGAATCGGACCTTCGACCGCATGACCGCGATTCTCCGCCGTGGCTGGAACCTGGCCATTGACGACCGGGCCGAGCGGATCGATGGCATGAGAGTGACCTACGACTACTTCGACGTGCTGCACGTTCAGCCGGTGTTGGGACGGCGCCTTGTCGAGGAAGACGACCGGCCCGGTGCGCCTCGCGTGACGGTGCTCGGTGCCCACCTATGGCAGCGACTTTATGGCGAAGACCCAGGCGTCATCGGGCGTTCGCTGCGCCTCGACGGCGAGCCCTACACCATCGTGGGCGTGTTGCCGGCCAGCGCCATCTTTCCGGCGAAGGCCGACGTGTTGGTGCCGCTGGCTGAGGACCCGGCGACCGCGCAAGGGTACTACCTCTCGGGGATTGGAAGGTTGAAGGCTGGTGTCTCACCAGCCCAGGCCCAGGCGGACCTGGAGCGCATCCACAAGGGTCTAATCGATACGCGGCCGGCCAACAAGATCACGATCCCCCGCGTGACGCCCTTGCGGGAGAGGTACATGGGGGAATATCGCAATGCCATCTTGTTGATGCTTCTGGTGGCCGGCATCGTGCTGATGTTGGCCTGCTGCAACATCACGGGCATGATGCTGGCTCGGGGGATGACTCGCGGCCGGGAGCTGGCGGTGCGACGAGCGCTCGGGGCTTCCCGCTACCGCATCATCCGCCAAGTGCTGACGGAGACCTTCCTGCTGTGCATTCTGGGCGCGCTTTTGGGCGCCCTGTTGGGTCGCTTCGGCCTGGACCTGTTGCTCCGGAGCCTCGCCCGCTATCTGGACCCCTATATGGCGTTCGCGACTGATGGGCGGGTGCTTGTGTTCTGTATCGGTGTGGTCGGACTGGCCACTCTCCTGTCGGGTCTGGTCCCCGCTTTGCACGCTGCCTCCGGCAGGAATACAGAGAACACGTTGTGCGCAACGGGGACGCGGACCACGACCTCGAGATCCGGTCGACGCAGCCTGAATGTGCTCGTGGCCGGTGAGATTGCCCTGGCCATGACCCTCTCGGTCGGCGCTGCGTTGTTGCTGGAGGCCTTCTGGAAGATTTGCCGAGTGGCGCCGGGGTTCCGGGTCGACGGGGTCTTGACTTACCGAATCAGCCTCCCGCCCGAGCAGTACAAGGATGGCAACGCGCGGCAGGCGTTGTTCGAGAGCCATCTGGAGCGAGTCCGGACTCTGCCTGGCGTGCAGACGGCTTCCTTCACGAATATGGCCCCCGGTGACGGCTACAACCACACACGGTTCGATGTCGAGGGGGTCGAGTTGGCCCCCGGCGAGGTAAACCCCAGCGTGCTGATCCAGACCGTGATGGCCGATTACTTCGAGACTATGGGGATCGAGTTGCTGGCTGGGCGGCTCTTCACTGCCCAGGATTACCACGCGGACAGCGAACGGGCCGTGATCATCAACGAGACCTTTGCCAAGCGTCTCGGCTCGAACCGCGAGGCGCTGGACAAACGCATCGCTCCCCAGGGCTCCAAGGACTGGATGCGCGTGATCGGGGTCACACGGGATATCAAGTACTTTGGTCTGGACCAGGCCATGGGTCCCGCGCTGTACCTGCCGTGCGGGCCTGATCCTCCGCATTCCATGGCGGCCCTCGTGCACACCGCCGGTGACCCGCTGGCCTTGGCGTCGGTGATCCGGGAGTCCTTGCGGTCTGTGGACCCCTCCCTGTCCATCCATGGAGTCCGGACCATGCGGGATAAAGTCCTCGCACTGATTTGGTTCCGTCGCACCTATTCCTGGGTGATCGGTGTATTCGCGGTCGTCGCCCTGGTCATGGCCGTAGGGGGCATCTATGGAATCACGAGCTACTCGGTCAGCCAAAGAACGCAGGAGATAGGCATTCGTCTGGCCTTCGGGGCGCGGGCCGGCGACATCGTCCGGAACGTCCTCGTTCAGGGCGCTCGGCTGGTCGGCATCGGTCTGGGGGTGGGTCTGATCGGGGCCTTGGTCATGGGTCAACTCATGGCGGGCCTGCTGTTCGGCGTCAGCGCCATGGACCCTCGAGCCCTGCTCGGGGTCATCGTGCTGCTCCTGGCCGTCACGCTCGTAGCCTGTTGGCTCCCCGCCCGCCGGGCGGCGAAGGTCGATCCAATGGTGGCGCTGAGATGTGAATAGAAAGGCACGGGAAATGGTGATCACGACGCGGGGACAATGTGAGGAACAGAACGATGGGCATTCTCAGTATCTGGTGTGATCTGATGTGCGTCTGCCGCAGCCTGGCGAAGCAGCCAGCGTCCTCGTTGATGGTCGTGTGCATTCTGGCCATCGGGATGGCGGGCACGACCACGGTCTTCAGTTTCTTCAACGGCCTGTTATTACGCCCGCTACCCGTTCCCAATCAAGAGCGCCTCGTGGACCTGAGTGAGAGGGCTCCCAAGCTGTCTCTGGACTATGCTGACCTTTCCTACCCTCATTTCCATGCCTGGCGTCAGTACAACAAAACCTTTGAATGCATGGCCTTTAGGACCCTGTGGTGGGCGAATCTCTCGGTCGAGGGCAGGGCCGAACGCATCCATGGACTCAAGGCCACCCATGACCTGTTCGACGTGCTTGCCATTCGTCCCCTGCTGGGCCGGCCCTTCACCACAGAGGAGGACCGGCCGGGCGGGCCCGATGTTCTGTTGCTGAGCTATGGTCTTTGGGAACGGTTGTTTGCCAGGGACAAGGAGATCGTCGGCCGGACGCTGTACCTCGATGGCGACTCCTTCACCATCGTCGGCGTGCTCCCACCCGAAGGGGCGTTCCCGGAGCAGAGAGATGTCTGGCTGCCGCTCCGTGGCGATCCCGAGCAAGCTCAGGGCCTTGGTTATGGATTGACGGCCGGCTCGGGAATCGGCCGGCTGAAGAAGGGCGTGACCGTAGAGCAGGCGCGAGAGGATTTGACCCGCATCCATCGGGCGTGGCTCGAGCAACATCCCGACAGTGAACCCACCGTTCCGACCGTCGCAGACTGGCGAGAAAGGTATCTCGGCCAGTACCGGCTTCCGATGTCCATCCTGTTGGGCGTGGCCGTGCTCCTGCTGCTGATCGCGTCAGGCAATGCGGCGGGGATCATCCTGACCCGTGCGGCCGGTCGGAGCAGAGAAATCGCCACACGCGCCGCCTTGGGGGCGACACGGCGCCGTATCATTCAACAGGTCCTCAGTGAAAGCCTCATCGTGTCCATCGTGGGCGGCGCCCTTGGGGTCCTTCTGGCCCACCACGCGCTCGGGGCGTTGCTGGCGGCGTTGGCCGATAGCATCCCGGTGTGGATGACATTCAGGTCGGACATCCGCTGCATACTGTTCTGCCTGTCGACTGCGGGTGTTGCCACGCTGTTGTCAGGGCTGTTGCCTGCGCTGCATGCGGCTTTCCCCAAGGACCTCCACGGCATGCTGCAAGCCCTGGGCAATCGTGCCACACCCTCACTCCAGAGACGAAGAGCCTTAAATACGATTGTCATAATCCAGATTTCGCTGGCGCTGACGCTTCTGATCGGCGCCGGGCTACTGCTGCAGGCCTTCCGCCAGGTGCAGGATAGCGATCCAGGTTTCCGCACGACCGGCATCCTCACGTACCACATCCCCCTGACGGCCGGTCTTTACGCCGAAGACAGCAAACGCAAGGCATTTTGGGAGAAGCACCTGGAAGAGGTCCGGGCATTGCCGGGTGTAGCGCGCACCTCGCTGAGCAACAATCTGCCCATGACCTGGGAGGAGCTCAACCACTTTGACATGGAAGGCGTGCTGCGGCCCGGTCGCGGCGAGCCGGATCCTCCCTTGCCGACCCGCCGGGTCACGCCGGACTATTTCGAGACCCTGGGGATACGACTGCTTTCGGGACGATTCTTCGCGGCCCAAGACAGTGAGCAAACTGCAATCGTCAACAAGAGCTTCGCCTCACGGTTCTGGCCCGGGAAAAATCCGATCGACAGGCAAATTCGACTGCGGGGTTCGAAGGAATGGAGGCATGTGGTCGGTGTGGTCGACGACACCTCGGACTGGGGCCTGGACAAGCCGGCGCAACCGGTCGTACACCTGCCGGCGAACCTCGGCACCTCTACTGGAATGTTTGGAGTCGTGGTAACGTCACGAGACCCGCTCGCTCTGGTGGGCCCGATCCGGGAAATCGTTCAGTCTGCTGATCCGGGACTGCCCCTCGAGCAAGTCCGGACCATGTCACAACGTGTGGATCAGTCGATGTTGCTGCGCCGTCTGTACACGTGGCTGCTGGGCGTCCCTGCCGCAGCCGCCGGAATCATCGCGTGCGCGGGTCTCTACAGCGTGATCAGTTACTGGGCGAGCCAACGCACGCGGGAGATCGGTATTCGCATGACCTTCGGGGCCCGGGCATTCGACGTGGTCGTGATGGTGATCGGACAAGGATTCCGGCTGATTCTCATTGGCTCGGGTTTCGGCTTGCTCGGCGCGTATGCGCTGGGTCGCGCGCTCGGGAGCATGGGAAACCTTCTTTACCGCGTGAGTCCGACGGATCCTCTGACGTTTATCGGTGTCTCGGCATTACTGATGGTTGTGGCAGTGCCTGCGTGCTACCTGCCCGCCCGCCGGGCGGCCCGGATCGATCCGATGGCGGCGCTGAGATATGAGTAGGGTTGGAACGATGGAGTATTGGAAAACAGGAATGATGGGTCGAAGAGCCGATGTTCTTATATCATTCCACTATTCCATTACTCCAATCTTCCTGCGCAAAGGACGAATGACATGAGTACTTTCGTCAACGACGTGAAATACGGCTGTCGCCAACTGCGGAGGACCCCGGGGTTCACCGCCGTGGCGCTGTTGGTCATCGGCCTGGGGATCGGGGCCAATACGGCTCTGTTCAACGCGCTTGACCAGGTGTACATGCGGCCCCTGCCTGTCAGGAAACCTCATGATCTGGTGTCCGTGCAATACCACTATCGCTCGCCGGATGGGGGTTGGGAAAGCATAGAGGGGACATTCAACTACGCCGCCTATGAAACCTATCGGGAGCGATCCGGAGTGTTCGCCGGTCTGGCGGCCTTCACTCGCGGCCAAGCGACGAACCTGCGCATCGACGACGAGGTGGCGCAGGTCGAAACCGTGGCGGTCTCCGTCAACTACTTCTCTATGCTCGGCGTCCAGCCGGCGCTCGGCCGCGTATTTGTCCCCGAGCAGGAGCAGGCGGATGCGAGCGACTATCCTGTCGCCGTGATCAGCTATGGATTGTGGCGCCGGCAGTTCGGCGGCAAGGCGGACGTCCTTGGAAAGCAGGTAGTGCTCGACGGTCGGCCGTTGACGATCATCGGGGTCACCCGCCCCGGATTCACAGGAACCGCGGTCGGCCGGGTCGCCGATGTCTATCTGCCGCTAGCCACGTACGCGAGGGACACGGGGATCGATGACCCAAAGGGCGGCAACTGGCTGTATCTTCTGGGCCGGCTCAAGCCGGATGTCGATGGCGAACAGGCGCAGGCCGCCCTGAGGGTGCTGGCCTCCCAGACGAAGGAAACCGGACCCGATGTCCCTACAATTACCATGCTGGTCTCCGACGGAAGCCAGGGATTCGTCTCCGATGAAGCACAGGTGGCGTCCTACCCGCTATGCTTGTTCCAGGCCGGCGCGGCGCTGGTCCTGCTGATTGCCTGCGCGAATATCGCGAACCTGCAGTTGGCGCGAGCGGCGACCCGGCACAAGGAGATCGCCGTCCGGCGGGCGCTGGGGGCCGGCCGCAGACGCATCCTGCGGCAGTTGCTCGTCGAAAGCATGCTTCTGGCCCTGGCCGCCGGGGGGCTCGGCATCCTGCTGGCGCTGGGCCTGGACCGGGTGATCTGTGCCGCACTGCCTCGAATCGTCTCCTCCAACATGGACCCGACGCTCCAGGTCCACGTTAGTCCGGGACTGTCTGGTCGGATGCTGCTGTTTGCAGTAGGGATTTCTCTGGCAACCGGGATCGCCTTCGGCCTCACGCCGGCTCTCCAGATGATCCGGCGGAACATCGTGCCGGCGCTCAAAGAGACGGCCGGATACGCCGACCTGCCCGCGCGCCGATGGAATCCTCACAACCTGCTGGTCATCGCTCAGATCGCGGTAGCGGTGGTCGTGATGGTCTGCAGCGGGTTGTGCCTGCGCAATCTGATCGGGCTTCGGAGCATCGATCCGGGTTTCGACCCGGCGAACGTCCTCGCCGTGAGCCTTGAAGGATGGCCCATGGACCGGCCCGAATTCAGCCGGTTCATGAACCACCTGCATGAGCGCGTGACTGAATTGTCTGGGGTGATGTCGGCGACTCTGAGCCTCTGCATTCCCCTGAGCGAGTCAGGCAGCATGACGCAGGTGACGCACATCGAGAGCGCTGAGGCCCGGCGCGGCAGGAAGATCGATCAGGATCTGGGCATCGTAAGTCCGGGGTATTTCCAGACGCTTGGCCAGGGCCTGCTGGCGGGACGCGACTTCAGCATCCAGGATGGGGCCGATTGTGCGAAAGTGACAATCGTCAACGAGGTCATGGCGCGGCGGTACTGGCCGAACCAAAACCCCATCGGCAAACGAATCACGTTCGCCGCAGGGCGAGACAAGCCCGACGAGGTGCGAGAGATCGTCGGCGTGGTCAACGCCGTCAGGGTCCGCTCGATCCTGGAGGAATCCAGACCCATCGCCTACCTGCCGCTTGCCCAGCGTCCGTCGGCAATCCCGCCGGTCCTGTTGATTCGAGCGACCGGCGATCCCCGGTCGCTGATCCCGGCAATCAGAAGAGAGGTGGCGGCCCTCGAACCGCCTTTGCCGTTTGAGATTCGCACGGTGGCCGAGCAAGTTTCCCAGTTGCTGCTTCCGCAGCAGATCCTGACGGGGATTCTCAACAGCTTCGCGCTGGTAGGGCTTCTGTTGTCGGCCACGGGCCTCTACGCCGTCATGGCCTACGCCGTCCGCCAGCGCACGCGCGAGATCGGCATCCGAATGGCCTTGGGAGCGCGCAGCCATCACATCCTGGCGTCGGTCCTGCTCAGAGGTGCTGTCTTGCTGATCGTCGGTCTGAGCCTGGGTCTGGCCCTGAGCCTGGCCGGCGCCCGACTGTTGGCCAGCCTGTTGCCGCTTATCCGCCAGTGGGACAAGTTCTTCCTGCGGGACGTCTACACCTGGGACCCGCTGACCTACGCGGCGGCGGCGCTGGTGATCGCCGCCGTGATCCTGGCCGCGTGCTATCTCCCCGCCCGCCGGGCGGCGCGGACCGATCCGATGGCGGCGTTGAGGTATGAATAGGAGAATCGGATGAACACGTTCTGGCAAGACATCAGGTACGGGTATCGGATTCTCGCGAAGAATCCGGGGTTTACCGCGGTGGTGATCGTGATTCTGGCGGTGGCCATCGGGGCCAATACGGCGATCTTCAGCGTCGTCAACACCGTGATGCTGCGGCCGTTGCCTTACGAAGACTCCGATCGTATCGTGACGTTCCGCATGCGGACCCAGGAGAAACCGTGGGTGGGGACGTACTATCGGGACCTGAGCCTCTGGCGCGAGCAGGCGGGGGTGTTCGAAGCCCTGGCCGGCTCCAGCGGCGGATGGTTCTACATCACGGGGATTGACCGGCCGCATGAGACCTGGGCCAGAGAAGTCTCGGCCAACTTCTTTGCGTTGCTGCGTGTCCGGCCCCTGCTCGGGCGGGGATTTCTCCCTGAAGAAGAGCAATCGGGCAGCGATCCCGTGGTCGTGGTGGGCGAGCGCTTCTGGCGGGAACACCTCAGCGGAAATAGCGACGCCATCGGCAAAATCCTGGTCCTCAACGGCCAAGGCCGCACGATCGTAGGGATCATGCCGGAGTTTCCCTTCGGCAGTTCCCAATCCAGTTCCCAATCGTTGTACCTGCCGCTGGTCGCAAAGCCGGACGACTCCGTGCACCTGCTGGGCCGGCTGAAGAAAGGGGTGACGCTGGAGCAGGCGCGGGCCGCGATGGCGGTCGTCGCCAAGCGTCAGCAGGAACTCGATCCGCAAAAGAATGCCGGCTTGACGATCGGCGTTGACCGGCTCCTGGATTCGACTCTGGAAGGCCATCGCCGGTTGCCCCTGCTGCTGTGGGGGGCCGCGGGACTGGTGCTCCTGATCGCATGCAGCAACGTGGCGAACCTGTTCCTGGCCCGCGCGGCGACACGACAACGCGAGATGGCCATGCGGATAGCCCTCGGCGCTGCGCGGACGCGCGTCATGCGGCAGATGCTCACCGAGAGTCTGCTCGTGAGCCTGGCCGCTGCGATGGTCGGTCTTCTGCTGGCCTTCGTCCTGGTCAAAGGACTTGTCGGCCTGTGTCCGGCCGACATTCCCCGGCTGAACGAGACACGCATCGACGTTTCGGTTCTACTGTTCACTCTGGGCATCTCCGTCTTAACGGGCCTGCTGTTCGGCGTCATGCCGGCTTGGCGGGCCTCCGACGTGCGTACGGGGCAGATGCTCAAGGAGACCGCCGTGCAATCGTCGAGCGGACGTCGATGGCGGCACGTCAACGGCGGCCTCGTGGTCTCGCAGATCAGCCTGTCTCTGATCCTGCTGATGGGCGCCGGCCTGCTGACCCGCAGCCTGCTGGCGCTGCAAAGCGTCGATCTGGGCTTCCGGCCCGAGAACGTCGTGGCCATGCAGATTAAACTACCCGACGCCAAGTACCCTGAGCGTCATCAACGCCAGGCATTCTTCGCAACTCTATTGGAACGCGTTCGGGCGCTGCCCGGCGGCCGCTCGGCGGCCCAGATGGACTGGCTGTTCGACATGAGTCACAGCGAATCGATGTCAACGGCCGTCTCTGTCCCCGGCTCGACTGTGGTCAGCTCTGAGCCGCAGGAGGTCCAGTGGGCCCGCGTCAGCACCGGTTTCTTCGAGACCATGGGCATCCGGCTCCTCAAAGGGCGGACCTTCAATGACCGGGACGGCATCCGCAACGTGATCATCGATGCGGAACTGGCACGCAAGTGCTTCGGCGACGCCGATCCGGTGGGGCAGAAGATCGCCAGCGATATCATCGCCGACCATACCATCATCGGCGTGGTGGATACGACGCGCGATTTCCTGACGCCGAAGCCGGGTGGGGCCCTCTATACGCGAACCGATCAATCCTTCGGAATGTGCGCAGTGGTGGTCCGGACCGACGGCGATCCCCTGCGTCTGGCCGCGGCGCTGCGGGCCCAGGTGGCCGCACTGGACAGCGAACAGGTGATTACCAAGTTCGAAACCGTGGACGCGAAGCTGTCGAGCATGCTGGCCCCGCCCCGCTTCAACATGATTCTCGTCGGTTGCTTCGCCGGGATCGCCCTGATCGTGGCGATGATTGGCGTCTACGGCCTGCTGCACTACAGCGCGACCCGGCAGACGCGCGACATCGCGATTCGCATGGCCCTGGGCGCCCGGAGCGGTGACGTGCTCCGGTCGGTGCTGCGAACCGGTCTCAAGCTGGTCCTGATCGGTGTCGGCCTCGGCCTCGGCGGGGCGTTGGCAGTCACGCGCGTGCTGTCGAGTCTGCTGTATGAAATCACGCCGACCGATCCCCTGACATTCATTTTCGTCTCGATCGTCCTAAGCATCGTCGCCCTGCTGGCCAGTTACCTTCCCGCCCGGCGGGCCGCGAAGATCGATCCGATGGAGGCGTTACGCTGCGAGTAGAACTCGCAGCGAGTTGACAGTGGTCGGTGGACAGTTGACAGCAAGACCCGCAACTGAGAACTGACAACTGAGAACTGTGAACTTGGAACTGGAGTCATGCAATGACGACGATATGGAACGACATCAAGTACGGTCTTCGGACGCTGGCCAAGGCCCCCGGCTTCACCGCGATCGCCGTGCTCTCGCTGGCACTCGCGATCGGCGTGAACTCCGGCGTCTTCACGATCATCAATGCCTTGTTTCTCAGGCCCGTCATCCCCCTGCGACCGGATGAGGTGGTGAATGTCAACACCGGGCGGGCGGCGGCCGATCGCAGTTACCGGCCGTTTTCGTTCGCCGAGTTTTCACTGCTCCGAGAGTCCCGTGACGTGTTTGCCGATGTCGCGGCGTTTCGATTCGCGGCGGTCGGCGTCGGCGCACGCGGCGGCGTGGAGATGCGGCGTAGGTTCGGTTTCCTAGTATCGGACAACTATTTCTCCCTGCTCGGGGCGTCGCCTGCTGCGGGACGTTTCTTTCTGCCCGAGGAATCCCTACCCAACGCGTGTATTCCCGTCGCCGTGGTGAGCCACACCCTGTGGGAAAGACTGGTAGGCGGCCGCCGCTTCACCCCCTTCGGCGTGTCGATCAACGGCGAGCCCTGGACCGTCGTGGGCGTGGCTCCCGAAGGATTCAGCGGCGGCAATGCCGTGTTCGCGCCCGACATCTGGCTGCCCATGGGCATGGCCTCCCGGGTGAATGAGGCGTTCGGACAGGGGCGGACCGACCGCGACCCTGCCGATCCCGCTACCTTCACGTTATCCGTCATCGCGCGTCTTCAGCCGGGGTTGACGCTGCAATCAGCCGAACCCCGGCTACCGGCCCTCGCCGCCAGCCTCTCGACCATTGCGACCGACACCACCAACGGCCCCCGAACTCTGGAGATCGGACGTCGCTCGCGGTTCAACATGTCCACGGAGCCGTCGTCGGATGGTCCGCTCCGCCTCTTCGGCATGCTCCTGCTCGGCATGGCGGGCGTGGTGCTGTGGGTGGCGTGCCTGAATCTCGCCAACATGTTCCTGGCCCGAAACGTGACGCGGTCCCAGGAGCTGGCGATACGCATGGCGTTGGGCGCATCACGTTGGCGGGTCGTCCGGATCCTGTCCGTCGAAGGAATGCTTATCGCCCTGATGGGGGGCGCCGCCGGGCTGCTGATCAGCCGCTTGGGCAACGCGCTCCTGCTCGATTCGCTGATGGGCAGCTCGAGCCTGACCTCCCTGGGATTCGCTCTGGTGCTGGATGCGACGCCGGATATCCGGGTCCTGCTGGCCACCCTGGCGTTCTGCGCGGCCGCGACCCTGGTTTTCGCCATAGGCCCTGCATGGCAGGTCACCAGAAGAATGGCCAAGGGAAGTCTTCCGCTGCACCCTTCGGCCCGGACCACGACGCAGCGGTGGGGACGTCTGTTTTCCGGACGGCATTGCCTGTTGATGGCCCAGCTTGCCCTCTCCCTGGCCCTGCTTTTCAGCGCGGGTCTATTCCTTCGGGCCGCGCACGGTGCCGCCCGGCTCGATCCCGGATTTGCGCCAGATGGCGATCTGCTCGCAGAGATCGACTACTCCCTCGTTGACCGCGACGAGGCAAGCGTGCGGACCTCCGTCGCCGCCATCGTGGACACGCTGCAAGCGCATCCAGGGGTGCGCAAAGTGGCCCTGGCCACGCACCTTCCCTTTGGACATGTGGACAACAACCTCGATGTCTCGGCGGTCGGCGACAGCTCCGGTAATGGCCTGCGGCGTGCGAACGGAAGGTTGGCATCCATTTCCGCGAACTATTTTGATGCAATCGGAGTGAAATTGCTGCGCGGCCGTGATTTCACTGACCTGGAGTGGCGCCATCCCGATGGACCGCAGGTCGTCATCATCGACGAACGCATGGCTGCGGCACTCTTCCCAGGCGAAGACCCCGTGGGACGATACCTCGAACGCACCCGCGGTCCGGACAAGACGGCGTCGGAGCCGATGGAAATCGTCGGCGTCGTCTCCGCCCACTGGGACAAGGTGTTCTCCGAAGGTCCGCCGCCGCGTCTGTTCTTGCCGCTCGCGAGGCGATCCGTGCAGCACGTGTTCATGCATGTCCGGGGCGAGGCCGCGGACGTCGCGGCATCACGCGCATTCCAGGAGCAGGTGAGAAAAGATCTCTTCGCGATCGATCCCGGAATTCCGCTGGTGCAACTGGCGCACTTCGCGACCATCCTGGACGGCAACGTGGAGCTATGGTCCATGCGGTTCGTTTCTGCGCTGTTTGGCACCTTTGGCGTTATGGCGCTGCTTCTCGCGGTAGTAGGCGTCTACGGCGTGAAGGCATTCACCGTCACGCGCCGCACTCGCGAGATCGGCATTCGCATGGCGCTCGGGGCCCAGCCACGACAGGTATCCGCCGTCTTCATTAGACAGGGCGCAGTGCAGATCGCCATTGGCCTGGTCGTCGGCCTACTGCTCTCGCTGGCAGCCGGGCGTCTTCTGGCCAGCATGCTCTTGCGAGTGTCTCCGAATGATCCGGTCGTGCTTGCCGCAGCCGCGTTTCCGCTCGCCATCGCGGCGCTGCTTGCCTGCTACTTCCCGGCCCACCGCGCCGCGAGAATCGACCCAATGACGGCGTTGAGATGCGAATAGGAGAGACACATGGGAACACTGTGGCAAGATGTGTGGTATGGCCTTCGCATGCTGCGGAAGAGCCCCGGCTTCACAGCCATTGCCCTGGTCACCCTGGCCATCGGTATTGGGGCCAACACGATCATGTTCAGCCTGGTCGATATGCTGATTTTGCAGTCGCCCCAAGTCGAGCGCGTGGATGAACTTGCCGTATGTCAGGCGGAGAATGCGGATTGGCACTTTCCCTACGAGGCCTATGTTGAGTTTCGCACGAACAACCCCGTGTTTACGGATGTGGCAGGGGTGGGGGGGCTGCCCCTCGAGAAGTCCTGGGCCTGGCCCGGTCAGGAGGAAGACCCCAAACAATTCGTCGCCTACAGTGTTTCCTACAACTACTTCTCCCTGCTGGGGGCCGTTCCGCACCAGGGTCGGTGGTTCTTGCCTGAGGAAGAGCGTTACGCAGCCGAGCCGGTAGTGGTCCTGAGCCATCGGGCCTGGAAGCACATCGGAGGTCAACCGGAGTGCGTCGGCGCCGAGATCCTGTTGAATGGAACGCCCTTCAGAATTGTCGGCATCGCATGTAAGGGATTCACCGGGGCCTCTCTCATTGGCCCTGACATTTGGCTGCCTTTGGGGTGTGGAGGTTCACCTGCTGGAGAGGGTATGGCTCGCCCCGCCCAGCCCTACCCCAAAGTCATTCCTCTGGGCCGACTGAGACCCGGCATAGAGTTAACATCTGCGCAGTCTCGGTTGCAGGCCCTGGTTCCGGGGTTAAGGGAGAATTACCCCACCTGGTGGGAGAAACCGGGCAAGCTCACTCTTTGCCGCCCTGGGCGTATGAACCTGATCACGGCCCAAGGCCCGGAAAACGAACACCGTTCCTTCTCCATTTTGGGGATGTGCCTGATGGCCGTATCCGGGGTGGTGTTGTTGATCGCCTGTCTGAATCTTGCGGGCATGTTGAGCGTTCAGGGCGCCTCGCGCCGACGCGAGATTGCCATTCGCATGGCCATTGGCGGGGGCCGCGTGCGCATCGTGCGTCAGCTCCTCTCAGAGTGCCTGTTGATGTCGTTGGCCGGCGGTGCGCTGGGATGCCTGTTGGCCTTGATCTGCATACAGGCGCTGAATACCTGGATTACCGCAACACCGCTGATGGAAATCCCTGCGGAACTGGCGGCCCAATTGGACGGCCGCGTCCTGCTGGGGACCTTGGGTTTCTGCGTGATAGCCACGATCCTGTTTGGTCTCAAACCCGCCTGGCAACTGGCGCAGCGGGATGTGATGGCCGATCTGAAGGAGTCGGCCCGTGATGCACTCCGATCCACGCGCAAACAGAGGGGGGCGCCTCGGGGGTCCTATCTGATCGCGCAAACGGCACTGTCTGTGGTGCTGGTCATGGGGGCCGCATTGTTTACCCGCAGTGCCATGAAGGTCGGTGACATCTTATCCGGCTTTGACTTTCAGGGTAAGCTCATTGTGGAAGGAAAAACGCAGGCAGCCGTGACCAATTCGGCCACGGATCGTCAGGCCTGCATGGACCTGGTCGAGCGTCTGCAGGCCTTGCCTGATGTTGAGTCGGTTGCCACCTCACGGAGCTGCAATTTCGTCATGGGCTGGCCCACCGGGCCGGTGTATGAATACCATCCCGGGGACGAACAACTAGAGCACCGGCCCCACGCCGTCACCAGTTCCATTCGCTATAGTGTGGGCCTCGACTACTTCAAGACCTTGGGCATCCGTCTGTTGCGGGGGCGATCCTTCCATGTGCTGGACAGCGTGGCCGATGCAGAGAGTGTCGTGATTATCGATGAACAACTGGCCCGCAAGCTGCGCCCCGACGGTGACGCCTTGGGGTGCCTGATTCAATACGGTCCCGGCAAATACTATGAAAAGGTAAAGCCACAGCGGGTGGTGGGCATTGTGCAGACATTATACACTCCCTTAGAGAAGAAGCGGGGGTTCCAGGTACAGATGTATGTCCCCACCTCTGAAAGACTGGTGCCCGTCCATATTCACGTGCTGGGCCGGAACCGGACCTCGAAAGGGCAAGAGACCTTGATGCGTATCGTCTCGCAGACAGTTCGTAGCGTGGATTCCCCCATCCGCGCAAGTACCATCCAGACCTTAAAGGAACGCTATCAGAGTGACGAGTTTGTCTGGTTGACCGGACTGAGCGCACGCCTGGCCCTGACCTTTGGGGCGATGGCCCTGTTTCTGGCCGCCCTGGGGATCTATGCGATCAAGGGGTTCATGGTCGCTTCGCGTACGCCGGAGATCGGTATCCGCAAGGCCCTGGGCGCCACTCACAAAGACATCACGCTCATGGTCTTTCGCGAGGGCGGCATCCTGATGTTGATGGGACTGGGACTAGGTCTCGTCTTGGGATTGGTCCTGGCCCGTCTGGCCCAGAGCATGTTCTACAACGTCAGTCCGATCGATCCGGTGAGCATCTTGGTCACGATTTTCGCACTGGCCCTGACCTCCATCCTGGCCGGCCTGATCCCCGCCCGCCGGGCGGCGCGAATCGACCCGATGACGGCATTGAGATGTGAGTAACGTGAGTGGTCAGTTGACAGCAAGAGAGATCATGACTGACGACTGTGAACTGGCCACTGCGAACTGATAACTGGGAACTATGATTATGATTCGACTGAAGAACATCGAGAAATGCTACGAAACACGGGCGGGCAAGAATTACGTTCTGCGGCAGATCAACCTGGATATCGCCGAGGGCGAATTCATTACCATCATGGGCCCTTCGGCGGCGGGCAAGACCACGCTGCTGAACATCCTCGGCATGCTGGATAGCGGCTGGGAGGGCGAGTACTACCTCTTCGAGCACGCCGTCCACAGCCTCAAGCCCAGGGAGCGTCTGGCCCTGAACAAGCAGTACATCGGCTTCGTCTTCCAGAATTTTAATCTGCTCGACACGCTGACGGTCTACGAGAATCTCGACGTCCCCCTGTCCTACCGGAACATCAAAAGCTCGGAGCGGGCGTCCATCGTCTGCGACACGCTCGACCGCTTCGGCATCGTCGGCAAGAAGAACCTGTTCCCCAGCCAGCTCTCCGGCGGGCAGCAGCAGTTGGTCGGCGTCGCACGGGCCGTCATCGCCAATCCGAAGCTCCTGCTGGCCGATGAGCCCACCGGCAACCTGCACTCGAGCCAGGGCGAGGCGATCATGGACCTGTTCAAGAAGCTCAACGGCGAGGGCACGACGATCATCCAGGTCACGCACAACGACAAGTACGCCGCCTACAGCAAGCGGATCATCCGCCTCAAAGACGGCTGGATGGAGAAGGAATAAGTTGTCAGTTGACTGTTGGCAGTTGTCAGCAGGAAACCGAGAACTGACAACTGTCAACGGGCTGCTGAGAGATGGAGTCATGCAATGATTACGATCTGGAGAGACATTCGCGCAGGCTGTCGGATGCTCGCTCACCGGCCAGGATTCGCGGCGGCGGTGATTCTGTGCCTGGGGCTCGGCATCGGTGGCGTCACGGCCGTGTTCAGCGTTCTCAACGGCGTGTTGGTGCGCTTCCTGCCTTATGAGCAGCCGGGACGACTCGCATTTCTCATCCGTGCGGACTCTTTTGGTGGCGACTTACCGCTGGCATCGGCTCGCTTCTACCTGGATTGGAAGGCCCAGAACCGATCATTCTCGGATATGGCGGCATACCAGCCGCATGAGAACCACACCGGCTGGGGCGGCTGGGCCCAAACGCAGGAAAACTTGAGGGATCTGCAGGGGCTGGCGGTAACCCCGAATTTCTTCTCCGTGCTCGGCACGCGAACGTGGCTCGGTCGGGCCCTGACCGAGGGCGACCAAGGCCAGCCGCTGATCGTGCTGGGCTACCACGTGTGGCGCGACATATTCGACGAGGACCCGAAGATCATCGGACGTCAGCTTCTCTTGGGCGGACAGGCGCGGGAGGTCGTCGGCGTGACTGCCGCCAACTACCGGTTCTTCCCGACGATAGGCAGCCCCGCCTTGAACAGGACGGTAGATTACTGGATTCCGATTGCCCGGGATTTCGAAAGTGAACCGCGCAACAACTGGAATTATGGTGCTCTGGCGCGCTTAAAGCCCGGGATGACCATCGCCCAAGCCCAGGCGGATATGAACCGCATCACACAGGGTCAGCAGGCCGACGGTTTCCCGGAGAAGGCCCACATGGTCGTACAACCCATGCCGCAGACTCTGGTGGGTCCCATTCGTTCGGCGACGTTTCTGACCCTGGCCGCGGCGGTGCTCGTTCTGCTGATTGCCTGTGCGAATGTGATCAACCTGCTCCTGGTGCATTCCATGAGACGAACGACCGAAATGGCCGTACGCTCCGCCTTGGGTAGTTCCCGCTGGCGAATTCTGCGTCAGTTGATTGGGGAGAACATCGTGCTCGTTTTGCTCGGAGGCGCCCTCGGGGTTCTCCTGGCGCGGTGGGGTATGGAGGTGCTGCTGGGGATGGCCCCGCAGAATCTTCCCGGCGTCGATCAGATCCGCATGGACGCCAGGGTGCTGGTGGCGGCTTTGGCGATGACCCTCTTGTGCGGCCTTCTCGTCGGGGCGATCCCCGGGATTTCCGCGTCTCGTCTGAACCTGGCGGACGTCCTGAAGGAGTTTGGCACCCGGACAACCTCGGGCACGAGCGAGCACCGGGCCATCCGACTGATCGTGGTGTCGGAGATGGTCCTGTCCTTTGTGCTGGTGATGGGGGCCGGCCTTCTGATCCAAAGTTACTGGCATCTGATGCAAATGGAATTGGGAATCCAGTCCCGGCAGGTCCTGACGCTGCGGCTGTCCGGCCCGAACCTCGTGAACCGTCATGACGAGCTACTCAGGCGACTGCAGTCTCTTCCCGGGGTCGAACTGGTCGCTTCCTCGACGGGGCTGCCTCTGTCCGGCGAGCCGTCAGACATGTGCTTAATGGCCCCGGTGCCGCGGGAAGAGCCGCCCGAATCTTATCCCACGGCGTATCTGCGAACCGTCAGCGCCGAGTACTTGCGCGTTTTGGGAGCGCAGTTGACCCGGGGTCGGCACTTCACGGCGCAGGACAACGAGAAATCCAGCCCCGTCGTGATCGTGAATGAGGCTCTGGCTCGGAGACTCTGGCCTGAGAAGGACCCGGTCGGCCAGCCGATGGATTTTGAGAACAGCCACCACTTTTTCTACGTCGGCGACAAAGAGACGCTCGCACGGCGCCAGGTGGTTGGCGTCGTGCGAAACATCCGGTATGGAGGACCCGATCAGGAGCCCCCGTTGGAGGCTTTTATTCCCTTCGCCCAGCGCACGCGCTGGCACTTTATTCTGAGCGTGGCCCTGCGCTGCCAGGGTGATCCCGCGGGTCTGATGCAAGCGGTGCGCCGGGAGACTCAGTCCGTGGACCCGTCACTCAAAATCGAGAGCATGGGCACAATGGCCGGATCCTATTCTGAGCTGACGGCCCATCGGCGATTTCTCATGGCGATGCTCTCGGTGTTCGCCGCCGTCGCATTCACTCTGACCGTCATCGGCATTTACGGTGTGGTAGCTTTCATGGTTTCGATGCGGGTACGTGAGATGGGGATTCGAATCGCCTTTGGGGCTCAGCGATGGGACATCCTGCGGCTGGTCATGAAGCACGCGGCAGGTTTGATCCTGGCGGGCGTCGGCTTCGGATTGCTGGGAGCGTTCGCTCTGCGCAAGGTCATCGCCAGTCAGTTGTTCGGCATCTCGCCTCTGGACCCTGTAACCCTCGCGGTTGGCATCCTGCTGATCGTCCTAGTGCCCCTGGTCGCCTGCTACATTCCCGCCCACCGGGCGGCGCGGGTCGATCCGATGGTGGCGCTACGGTACGAATAGGAGAGACGTATGGGAACTCTCTGGCAAGACATTCGGCACGGCCTGCGGATGCTGGCGCGGAGTCCCGGCTTCACGACCGTCGTGGTCTTAGTGCTGGCGCTCGGGATCGGGGCCAACACGGCGATCTTCACCATGACGCGCAGCGTGCTCCTCAGCCCGCTGCCCTTCCGCGACCCCCAGCGCCTGGTTCTCGTGAACATCGAATCGAAGAAGACCGGCAATCGATTCGCCTGTTCGGGACCGGAATACCTCGACTGGCAGGAACAGAACACGGTTTTTGATGAGATCAGCGCCCTGGTCCCGGGGCGAGTCAGCCTGACCGGCGCGGGCGATCCGATCGCGCTGAGCATGCTGAGAGTGACGCCCGGGCTCTTCCGCACTCTGGGGGTTCAGCCGGCGCTGGGCCGCGGATTCCTTGAGGAAGAGACGGAAACGAGCGGACGCCACGTGACGGTGCTCGGCCACCGGCTCTGGAAAGATGCTTTTGGCGGCGACCCGTACATCGTGGGCAAAGAGATCACGCTGGACGGGGTTCCCTCCACCGTCATCGGCGTGAGCGCCCCGGCCATGGGTTTCATCGAGGACCTGGCACAGTTGTATATGCCGCTGCCACGGGAAGAACTCCAGGTCGGCCGCACGAACCGCTACCTGGCCGTACTCGGACGATTGAAACCGGGGATTTCTGTCGAGCGGGCACAGGGCCAAATGAACCTGATCGCCGAACGCCTCGCGCAGCAGTATCCTCAGAGCAACAAGGACATTGGGGCCCTGGTCAACTCTCTCCACACACTCTTAGCTACCTATGTGCGTACGGCCTTTCTCGTGCTTCACGGGGCTGTGGCGATTCTGCTGCTGATCGCCTGCGCCAATGTCTCCAACCTGCTGCTGGCCCGATCCGGGGTACGGGCCCGGGAGATTGCCGTGCGTTCCGCGCTGGGCGCGAGTCGGGGGCGACTCTTGCGCCAGATGCTCACCGAGAGCATCCTGCTGGCGCTGGCGGGCGGCGGTCTCGGAGTGGTCCTTGCGCTCTGGGGCCTGGAGGCATTGAAGCAGGTCGCCCCGAAATTACCGGCAACGGGCGGCAATCTTCCGGGATTCGACGAGATTCACCTCGATCCAGCAGTGCTCGGATTCACTGCCGTGCTGTCTGTAGCGACCGCCGTGGCATTCGGCCTGTTGCCGGCCTGGCGGACATCCCGCTACAAATTCCGCCGGGCCCTTGGCGAGTGCGCGCGCGGCGTCTCGGAAGGTCTGTCGCGCCAGCACATGCTCGGAACTCTCGTGGTCTCGCAGATCGCACTGGCGCTGGTTCTGCTGACGGGGTCCGGTCTGCTGATCCGCAGCTTCGCTCGACTTGCCGGCGTGAATCCGGGCTTTGTTCCTCAGGGCCTGCTGGCCGTGCAGATCGAGCGACCGGAGACGCCGGACAACCGCGAGAGCTTCAAAAGAGCAGCGTTCTATCAGCAAGTCGTGGATCAGCTTACTAACCTGCCGGGTGTCGAGGCAGCTTGTGCGATCAATCTCCACCCGATGGCGGCCGGCAACTACAGGACATCGTTCGACGTCAAAGATGAAACCTCTGCCGCCGCGAAATCCATCAACGGCGAATACCGTATGGTGACGAGCGACTACTTCAGATGCATGAGGATTCCCCTACTGAAGGGCCGGTACTTCACGCCTTCCGATGCAGTGACAGGCGAGGCCGTCGCCATCATCAACCAGGAATTCGTTCGCAGGTCCCTGCCTGGCGAAGAGCCTCTAGACAAGTCCGTGACGATCCACGGGGCAACCAGGAAGATTATCGGCGTCGTGGCGGATGTGAAGGAGTTCTCCCTGAACGAGCAGGGTCCGCCACCCACCGTTTACGAGCCGATTCACCAGAATTGCTCCCATGGGATGACGATCCTCGTGCGCACAGGGCAGGACCCCATGCAACTGATCGGGCCTGTGCGTCGCGCAATCTGGGAGATCGATCCGAGCCAGCCGATCCTGCGCAGCCAGACGATGAGCCAGATCGTCGGAGCCACTACCTCGGTTCCGCGATTCAGTATGATCCTTTTTCTCGCGATGGGCTGTGCCGCCTTATGGATGGCCCTGGCGGGCATCTACGCGATGGCCGCCTACGCCGTCAATGAGCGCCGGCACGAAATCGGCATCCGCATGGCCCTGGGTGCGGAATCCGGGGACATCCTGAAGCTCGTGGTGGGACGGGGAACGCGCCTGGCGTTCATCGGCCTTGCGCTCGGCCTTGCCAGCGCGTTGGTCTTGAGCCGGTGCGTGTCGAGTCTGCTCTTCGAAATCAGTCCCACCGACCCCGTGACTTTCCTGCTGGTACCGGCCATGCTGCTGGCGGCAAGCCTGTCGGCCTGTTACCTGCCCGCCCGCCGGGCCGCCAGGGTCGATCCGATGACCGCCCTTCGGTGCGAATAGGAACGGCCAGCCGGATGTTCGCACGTGTCCGGATTCGGGCGCGGCGAGTTCAAAACCGGACGCAGGCAACGCTGCCGGCCGCACCCAGTGCCCCAGAATGCGTTTCCGGGCCGTCGCCGGCTTTTTGCGAGCGGGCCTCACCTGGTACGCTCTTTGCACATGACTGTCCGGCACGAAGATCCGAATAGGAGAGACTTATGGGAACTCTGTGGCAAGACATCCGATACGGCTTGCGGATGCTGGCGCGGAGTCCCGGCTTTACCGCCGTCGTGGTACTTGTGCTGGCACTTGGCATCGGTGCAAATACGGCGGTCTTCAGCGTGGTCAATGCCGTTCTGCTGCGGCCATTGCCTTACCGGGATTCGCACCGCATCGTGATCCCCTGGGAAAAAACGAAGGAGGGATGGGGGCGATCCGGAACCGGTCGCGGATGGCGCCGCCTTCACGCGGGCCTCGTCGTCTCGCAGACGGCCCTTTCTTTGGTCCTGCTCATCGGGGCGGCCCTGCTGATCCGCAGCCTGGTGGCCTTGCAGAGAGTGGACCTGGGGTTTCGGCCGGAGAACGTGCTGGCCATGCACATCGACCTGCCGCAGGCGAAGTATCCGGAAACGCACCATTGCCAGGCGTTCTTTCAGCCGCTGCTTGAGCGGGTCCGAGCCCAGCCCACCGTCCGCTCGGCGGCACTGGTCTGTCCCGGCCTCGACTGGGGCTCGGAGGGCGCGTACATTGAGGTCGAGCTCGATGATCGCCCTGCGCCCGGGCCGGGGGAGCAGCGCAGCGCCAAGTGGATGGCCGTCAGCTCGGGCTATTTTGACGTCATGGGCATCCGGCTTCTCAAGGGCCGAACCTTCACCGATGAGGACATACAAAGAGGGGCCAGCAGCGGCACGATCATCGACGAAAACATGGCGCGAAAGTATTTCCCCGACGTCGAGCCCGTAAATCGCAGGGTCAACAAAGCCCCGGTCATGGGAGTCGTCAGCACAGTCAGAGACTTTGAGGCGCTGGCGCCGGTTCACGACACGTTCTACCTGCCGCTCTATGAGGGTCTTCACTTCCAGAATATGGACCTGGTGGTCCGGACGGATGGAGATTCCCGGCAGTTGGCCGCCGCCCTTCGGGCCGAGGTCGCCGCCCTGGACAAGGACCAGGGAATCGCCACGCTGCAGACATTGGACGAGACCCTGGCGGGAATGCTGGCGCCCCGCCGTTTCACAATGGTCTTGCTGAGTCTGTTTTCGAGCATCGCTTTGCTCCTCGCGTCGGCCGGCATCTACGGCCTGCTGCAATACAGCACGACGCAGCAGACCCATGACATCGGCGTCCGCATGGCCCTGGGCGCCCGCAGGAGCGATGTCCTGTGCGCGATCCTCGGAGCGGGCCTGCGGCTCACACTCGTCGGAGTCGTCCTTGGCCTGGCCGGAGCAGTCGCTCTGACCCGCGTTCTCGCCAGCCTCCTTTATGCGGTGACCCCCACGGATCCGTTGACGCTCGCAGGGGTATCGCTCGTTCTGACCGGCATTGCCCTGCTGGCCAGTTACCTCCCCGCCCGCCGGGCGGCACGGATCGACCCGATGGTGGCCCTGAGATACGAATAGGTGAAAAATGCAAAGAAATGTCTTCATAGCCTTGTATATTCACCGCGTTGAAATGATGGCCGGCTTGTTGTTCCTGGCTCTGGCCCTTGCGGGCTGCTCCGATATGAACATGCGGCGGGACCCGAAGCTCAAAGCTCTGACGGCGAAGCTCGACAAGATCGAGACCGTGGAACTCAAAGAGCAGTCGAAATCCGAGCCGGTCTCCATCGAGCAGGCGACCGAGCAACTCGCGAAGAACGTGACTGAGCCCAACGAAGCACGGCCGACGGTGAGCCTCACGCTTGAGGAAGTCCGTGCGGCGGCGCTGGCCAACAATCTCGACCTGAAGGTGGAGCTGGTGGACCCGTCCATCGCCCAGCAGGACGTCGATGTCGAGCGGGCGAAGTTCGAGTCGGTCTTTTTCGGCTCGGCGAGGTACCAGACTGCCGAGTTTGCTCTGACCAACGATCTGTTCTTCAGCAACACGTATGAGGCGGGCGTCGAGACCCCGTTGCCGACCGGCGGGGCCATCAGGACGAGTGTGCCGTTGCGCGAGGACGATTCCGGCGTTTCGGAGGCCGCCGTCAGCGTCTCATTCATCCAATCGCTGCTGCGCGGGGCGGGCACGCGTGTGAACACCCAGTCCATCCGGATCGCCACGTATCAGAAAGGGATCGTGGACGCCGGGACGAAACTCTCGGCCATCCGCATCCTGGGCAACGCGGATGTCGCCTACTGGCTGCTGTTTGCGGCACGCAAGGAACTCGATGTGCGACGCGAGCAGTATAAGCTGGCCCAGGACCAGTTGCGTCACGCCCGCCTCAAGGTCGAGGCCCGCGCGGCGCCGCGCAACGAGATCGTGCGGGCCGAGGCGGGTCTGTCCAGCCGTCTCGAGGACGTCATCAACGCCGAGACGGCCGTCCGCGACCGGGAACGGGAGCTCAAGCGAATCATGAGCCGCCCGGACCTGCCGCTGGATTCGCCCACCGGCATTCTCCCGAAGACCGAGCCGGACCCCTGCGGTCTGGACCTGGATGCCGAGACGTTGACAGCGGCGGCGATGGAGAACCGGATGGAGATGGCCGACCTGGAGTTGCGGCTGGCCATCAGCGATCTCGACGTGGAACTGGCCCGCAACGACACCTTGCCGCAAGTGGACCTCGATTACACGTTCGTGGCCGCGGCAGAGGCGCGAGGAGTGGGAACCGCGTTCGGGAACGTTTTCGACGAACCCTCGCATAATCACTCGTTGGGCCTGTCGGCCAGGATTCCTCTAGGCAACCATGCGGCCCAGGCAAGGCTGCGGCGGGCCCGGCTCGAACGAGTCAGAGATCAGACCGACCGCGAGCGATGGCAGCAACTCATCCGCCGGGAAGTCTATGCCAGCGTCGATGAGCTCCAGCAGAACTGGCGCCGAATCCTGGCCGCCGAGCAGGGCGCCATTGCGACCCTTCGCGACTACAAGCTGGAGCAGCAACAGTTCCAGTTGGGCCAGAGCACGAGCACCGACGTGCTGTTCGCCGCCTCGCGTCTGGCCGACGCCCAATTGCGCAGGATTCGCGCGTTCGCCGAGTATGAGATCGTCCAGGTGCAATTGGCGCAGGCCACCGGCACCTTGCTCGGCCGCGGAAGAATCCAGCTACTGCCCGCAACCCTCGGGAAGAATTGACCCGAATCGGCGGGTTCCCGTGATTTTGACGAATAGACTCGGCCGCCCACACGAAACCGACCCCCGGAATCATCATCCCTTGCGCACATCGACTTGTGCCAATTTCCATGTTGACCCGGAGAATCTCGAAGGATATTTTGCATTGAACGTGACCACACAAAGAGAGACCTGTGGGACCCGCAGTGGTCGAATTTCCAGTGGAGTGGAGCATGGATCATCGAGGCGTTTGCGAGCAGAACCGGAGGTCTGGAACGGACGTCTCCGTCAATAATCAAGAGGACAAAAGGGGTTCACCGATGTCACCGGAAATGAGTCCGTCGCAGGCTTACGAGCGGCTGTGCGTCCTGGCGAAGGAGATCGCGGCACTCCGCTCCGTCATCAGGCTGCTGCAATGGGATCAAAGGCTGATGCTGCCCAAGGCGGGCCTGGCCTACCGGACGGACCAGTTGACGTGGCTCACGACGATTGCCCACCAAAAGGCCGCATCTCCTGAGATCGGCAGGCTGCTGGGGATCCTTGAGAGCAGCGGCATCACAGCGGATCAGACCGGCAACCTGGGGGTGAACGTCCGCGAGATCCGCACGGAATACAACCGGGAGACCCGTCTGCCGGAGGAATTGGTCTCGGCGATGAGTCGTGCGGAGGCCGAGGGGCAGACCGCGTGGCTCGACGCACGAGACAAGTGCGACTTCCGGGCGTTCTCGCCGACGCTGAAGAAGATCCTCGATCTGGCAAGGCAGGCTGCGGAAGCGTGGGGATATGCACAAGAGCCCTACGACGCCCTTCTCGAGGGATACGAGCCCGGCCTGACCTCGGAGGAGGCGGCACGCCTGCTCGAAGCACTGTCGCGCGACCTGGTGCAACTGCTCCAGGCCATTACGGCGACCGGCACGCGGCCCAGGACCATGTTGGACAAGGGCCCCTACCCCGGCGATGGCCAGGACCGCTTGTGCTCCTCGCTGGTGAGGCGGCTCGGATTGGACCGCGACTTTGTCCGCATGGACGGAGCGGACGTGGCGTTTTGCGAGGCGATCGGTCCGGGGGACATCCGGATCGTGGCGAAGTTCAATGAGAAGGATTTTCGCGAGGCCTTTTTCGGCTGCTTCCACGAGGCGGGGCATGCGCTGTACCACGCCGGACTCGAGGCCGGCGAGTTCGGACTGCCCACGGGCACGTGCAGCTCCTACGCCGTCCGCGAGTCGCAGGCGCGACTCTGGGAGAACCACGTCGGTCATTCTCCGGCATTCTGGGCCTTCTGGTTCCCCCTGTTCAAAGAGGCCTTTCCCCAGGCCCTGGACAAAGTGGAGCTGGCCGATTTCATGTCCTGGGTCAACCAGGTGATTCCCAGCTTCATCCGCGTGGACGCCGATGAAGTCACCTACAACCTGCACATCGTGCTCCGCCTGGAGCTGGAGCGGGACCTGTTCCGGGGAAGGCTGGCCGTCGACGATATTCCGGAGGCCTGGAACGCCCGGTTCGCGGAGCTCTTTGGCCTCGTGCCCTCGAACCCGCTGGAGGGGTGTCTCCAGGACGTGCACTGGAGCTGGGGCTCGTTCGGGTATTTCCCGACGTACGCGCTGGGGAATGTTTACGCGGCCCAGTTCTACGACCGCGCGCGGTCGGATTTGGGCGACCTGGACTCGCAACTGAGGGCCGGCGAGTACGGCCCGCTGCGGCAATGGCTCAAGGAGAACGTCCATCGCCACGGGCAGCGATTCGACCCCAAGGACCTCGTGCAGCACGCCACGGGGCAGCCCCCGTCCCCCAAGTTTCTCGTTCAGCAACTCTGGGACCGCTACGGCGAAGTCTACGGCATCGAACGCAGCAGACCTGAAATGCTGAACGATACCTGATCTCGTTCTTGAGAGGGAGGAAACCATGAGTCGCGAACGTAAGGTGTTCGTCTCATCGACCACCAAAGACTTGCATGACTGTCGCGAGCGCACGATCGCCGTCATCCACCAAGCGGACTGCAAGCCTGTTTGCATGGAGGACTTCGGCGCGGAGGGCCGGTCTCCTCTTGAAGTATGTCGTGCGGCGGTCGGCGCCTGTGACATCTACCTGGGCATATTTGCGTGTCGCTACGGATATGTGCCGCCAGGATATACGAAGTCAATCACCGAATTGGAGTATCAAGAAGCGGCCGCTCGCCCCATGGATCGATGGGTCTTCCTGCTCAAAGAAGGAGCGCCCTGGCCGGTGACATTCGCAGAAGACGAACTGAAGCGCGCCAGGGAATTCCGCGAACATCTGGAGAAGGACAATATATGCAGGTACTTCACGACGCCGGACGACTTGGCGGCAGAAGTGGACGCGGCCCTCGCACGCCGGCCAAACGAGCCCCCACCGCCAGAGAAAGGCCGATTCCAGGTCGGACTGCCATTTGACCCGCTGAGGTACTTTCTGGATCGCAAGCCACAGCTCGGCGCCGCGAGAGACTACTTCCAGAACCCGAACCGGAAAGCCGTCTTCGTCTGCGTCGTCGGACGGGGCGGGTATGGAAAGACGGCACTCGTGTCTAAAATCTGCCTCGATATGCAGGACGGGAAGGAGATCGACGGAATTGTCTACCGACCGTGCCGGGGCGCGGAGAAGCCCTCGCTCGAGCGGATCTTCCGGGACTTCGGCGAGCTGCTCGGCGGCGAATCGCAGAGGGAATTGCTCGAAGTATGCAACGAGGCCAGCCGTTCCGTAGCGGACAAGACCCGATTCCTCCTCGAGATGATCCGTGAGCGCCGATACGCGTATGCCTTCGACAACCTCGAAGCGCTTATGGATGGGGACGGCCTCATCATCGACCCCGAGCTGCGAGAGTTCGTCAACGTTCTGCTTACGATGCCCCATAACGTGAGACTGGTTGCGTCCAGTCGCGTCACTCCCCTGATCATGCCTCCGGCTAACCTGGCCGCCGAGATCATCTCGTTGGACGAAGGGCTTCCACAGGAAGATGCCGTCTGTCTGGTGCGCGAATTGAATCGGCCGGGCTTTATGAAGGTCAGGATTACGGACCCCGCCATCCATGCCCAGATAGCCGCAAGATGCCAGGGGCTGCCTCGCGCCCTGCAATTGTTCATGGGCGTTCTCCAGAAGCCGAAGGATCCTGCCCCTGGGTCGTCTCCCACTCCATCATGCGAGAGCCTGTTGCGCAACGATACTCTCTTCGGACGGTACATCATCGAGAACCTGCTTCACGAGCACTACGAGAGCCTCCAGGAAGATGATCGGCGCACAGTGGAAGCATTGGCGGTCCTCGGCGGGCCCATCGCGACCGATGCCATCGCCGGCGTCGTGAGACGCATAGCCCCTTCCGTGAATGTCCAGCATAGTCTCGACCGCTTGTGGCGATGCGGCACGGTGACCTGTCCCAGCGAGGACACGATGGTGCTGCAGGCCCTGGACCAGCAGTATATCATTCCGCAGATGCAGGCGCGGGCCGACGATGACCCGTTCTGCCTGAAATCCTGGCATCATCATGCGGCCGAGTACTACAAGGAGGTCCCCAAGCCCCCAGAGCCATGGGAGAACGAGAAAGATGTTGAGCCGGTCCTCCGCGAGATCGACCACCGGACTCAAGCGGAAGAGTTCACAGAAGCCGCCCGACTGATCCACAAGATCGACGACAAGTACCTCTTTCGCTGGGGTCATTTCAGGACGATTGTGAACCTCCGCGAGCGGCTCGTCAACAAGCTGATGGAGCCTCAGGAAGTCCACCAGAATCTGGGACACCTGGGCAATGTCTATCGCCTTCTCGGCAGGCGACCGGAAGCCATTTCCTCGCTCAAAGAGGCGATCCGGATTGCCGAGTGTGAAGGCAACAAGGAAGGACAGGGAGAGTGGTGGACGTACCTTGGCGACACGTATGCGGACGCCGCCAACTTCGCCGAGGCCGATAAGGCGTATGAAGCGGCGATCACCATCGCACGCGCCAGCGGAGACAAGCGAAGCGAGGCGGCGAGTCTCGGGTCCAGGGCGATCCTCTGCCGCCAGACGGGCCGGATTCCGAAAGCGATCAAGTACTACCAGCAGGCCATCGTTCTTGACAAGGAGCTGGATGACAAGGATTCCCTCGGCAAACATATTGGGAACAAGGCTTGCGCTTATGTAGCTCTGGACGATTGCCCGGAGGCGATTCGCCTGTTTGAGGAAGCCAAGAGACTCGCTGTCGCGCGCAACAATACGCAGTCTCTCGCCTACCTTCCCATGGATATGGCCCGCGCGTATCTGCAACGCGAGGACTTCGAGACAGCCAGGCGTCTCAACAGGGAATCGCTGGATATTTGCGAGAAGAAGACGCAGGAGAAACGGTGCATGGCCTACGCCGCGTTTGGCCTGGGACAGGCGATTCATCACCAGGGCAATCTGCAGGATGCACAAGGCTATTATGAACAGGCGTTGGGACTCGAGGTGCCGGAGGTAAGCCATAAAGCGGCGGCGAATCTGGGCATCATTGCCCTGGCCCAGGGCCATTCCCAGAAGGCTGCGGGTCTCTTCGAAAAAGCAGTCGGGCACTGTGAGAAACTCATAAAGGACTTCCCTCTCTTCTATGAGGCGGTGTACCACAGAGCCGCAGCGGAACTGGGACTGGGAGCGGATGCCGCTGCGTTGAAGACGCTGAAGTCCGCCCTGGACATCTGCAGCGCCAAAGGAGTGCTGAAGGAGGCGAGCCAGTGCCTGGAACTGCTGAAGCGGGCGAAACCTGATCTGAAGGGGCTTCGGAAGGCCTTTCAGATGCTCAAAGCGGCGGGCAACCAGCCCAAGGTGGAGAACAGGTAGAGGGCAGGGCTGCAGAAGCGGGGTGCGTCAGCCGAGAGAGGTCACAAGGCGACCCTCTCTCCTGCCGGGGGCACGTGCACATTCTGTATGCCGGCTTTGCGCAGGGCGCGCGAGAATCTTGCCTTTGTTTGTTGTCCGCCGTGCGTGATATGGACATGTGGCTGCGGCTTCATGCGGCCCAGCCACTGGATGGCCGCGCCGGCATCCAGATGGACAAAGGGATCATCCAGCCTGCATATCCGCGCGTTGACCTCGACCTCCTCGCCAAAGACGCAGAGCGTCCCGCCGCCACGCAGGGCCTGGTCAAGCGCTCTGTCAGACTGTGCCCCGAATAGCACGATTGCACTCTCGGGCCTGGCCGCATTCTTTTTCAGGTGGAAGCCGATCCGCCCGTAGCCTCCCTTGCCTGAGCCGGCGATGATGACCACGGTGCCGGTGATGGAATTCAGCATTTTGGACGACTCGTCCGTATCCACCGGCCGCAGACAGCAATAGGTCTTTGTCTTACCCGGCGTCAACGGGAACTCCTCGCACTGCTTGCCGGCGACAGGGCTGTCGAGGAACACGAAGACGCCCGGCATTTCCGGGGCCTCGGAGATGCCTTGAATCATCTGCAGGATGGCGTCCCGGCGGTCAATCGAGGAGACGGGGATCAGGACATTGCCGCCGGCTTTGCACGCGCGTTTGATGATCCCCGCAAGTTTCTCTTCCGCCTTCCCGGCCTTGTGACGAACTGGTGTGAACGCAGGCAGAAACAGGTGGTCGTAAGAGTCGCCGATCACAGGACCGCTGTCGAGGTCGTTGCCCGCCGCGCCCACGTCGCCAACATACAGGAGTCTCGTCTTGCTGTTTCCCCGCCGCAATTCGATCTTGACAAATGCGGAGCCGGGACCGTGACCCGCCTCGAAGAATTCCGCCGTCGCATACTCATCGAGGGCCACCGGTTCGTGGCAGCGGCACCGCGCGAAGAACGGCTCGCAGGCATCCACCTCGCTGTCCCTGTATATCGGCTCCGGGGCTTGCTGCAACTTCTTCGTCGCCCAGCACTGCTTCGGCTCCTGTGACAACGCTGTCTCGCGCATGCTGAATGTCGCGACACTGCTGCACTCGGCTGTACAATATACCTTGCCGCGAAAACCCTCCCTCACGAGGACCGGCAGCAGGCCGCTGTGGCCGAGATGCCCATGGGACAGGACCACCGCATGGATCGCCGCCGCCGGAATTCCGAGGGACGACCAGGTCCCACCAAATGGTTGTGAATCGTCGTAGCCGCAATCGAGCAGGAGTCTCCTGCCATCGTATTCAAGGAGCAGGCCGGCGCCGACGCCCGGCGCCATCCGCTCCAGATTTGTGAACTTGATATCCATCGGTGTTTCCCTAAAGTGTCGGGCGGGCCCGACTATGCTGCAGGAATCCGACACCCATACAAAGCGGCGCCGGCTACCACAGCCGGACTGTGTCCATGAGCCGCTGCAGCGCCGGCGTCAACGGCAGCGACGCGAACTTCCGCATGGGAAGCCACTTGCGCCCGCTGTGTTCGTTGCTCAGATGAAATTTGCCGCCGATGACATGGGCGCCCATGTACAGGACAACGACCCTGACCTTCTCCAGCTCGAACTCGGAGGCGCCGACGACCCCGTCGAGTTGGACATCCAGTCCGGTCTCCTCGCGGACTTCCCGGACGAGGGCTTCATCGAAGGACTCCCCCGGGTCCGGCTTGCCGCCGGGCGTCTCCCAACAGTCCGCAAAATGCTTCGACAGGCCGGACCGCTGCAAAAGCAGACAGTTGCCCCGGCGGCTTCGGACAAACGCACTGACGGACAGGCTCAATGGCTTCAGTGGCATCGGCTTATCTCTTCTCAAGCAACTCGACGGTGCGGGCGAAAACCTCATTTTGATTGGGCAGACGAACAATCCGCAGGCGGGCGGTTTCGAAGATCGCCGGCCAGTCCTGCACGGCTGCGTAGTCGAACTCCCTGATATTCTCAGGCACCTTGGCCCATGGCACGAGATTCGGATTGACCTTCCTCGTCACGTCCTTGGGTCGGCCGTACTTCCAGCCCGCCATGAGACGCTCTGCATTCCACCGTCCGTGCTCCATCTGCGCCATGACCTTGACTTCGGTATCAGTGAAAGACGGCTTGACGATCTTGCCGCCGCCGGCCGGCTCCACCGCGAACCCTGCGCGAGCAAGGATCTGGGCCGCAAATTCGATCTGCTGACAATTGGATTCGCACAGACCCCGATCGAGCTTGTGCCAAGGAAGCATCGAGGGGTCCGACGTGCCGGTGTTGCCTTCGACGTATTTCTCATGTACCTTGCGTCCTAGTCGCTCGCGCTGATCGTCGGTAAAGGAAGAGACGGGTTTTCCATGGGCAAAGGCATACAACGTGGCCGGGTCGGGCGGCAGCACCAGCAGGCCCGCGGAGCCGGCCCAATTCGCGTCCTTGATTAGCTCGTCGGCGGCACGCCCGGTCTCCGCGACCACACCCACCCTCGCGCCCAGCGCCAGCGCCAGACGGAACTCCACCGCACTGAGCGGGCCGCCGTTGAAACCCAGCAGGCGGACCCGGTCCGGGGCGACCTTGGTGGCCAGCAGATCGGCCCAGTTCTGCAGAAGTTCCACCGGCGAGAAGTCGGATTTGCCCACCGGCTCCAGATGATCGTAGTGCGGGCTCGGCGCTCCATCGGACGGCAGCTTGCCGGGATGATAGCCGATGAGGCGAAATCGCTTGCGGCCTTGCGCCTTCAGTTCCGCCGCGACCTCGCCGACACAGCCGGGAATCCCGGCCACGGTGCCCCCGGCGATGACCGTGCCGGCAAAATCATCCAGGGCGATCCTGATCAGATGCCGCGACAAATCAAGGCAGGGCGGGTCGATCGCGGAAGCCCCGCCCGCCACGATGAGGATCGGACCCTCGGAACTTATCGTCACGGCGGGCGGTCTGACGGTCTGTTCTCCCGCCGGCTCGCGCAACCCCCGGGCCAGCTCCAGCGCCGATCGAACCCAGGTATGTTCTTTGGGCCAGCGGCGGCCTGTGTTGATCTCGGCCAGGAAATCCAATTCCTCCACCAGGGTCTCAGGGGGCGAAAAGGCATCGGGGTCCAGACAATGCTGAATGCCCTTGAGACAGGCCACGAGGGGAGCATAGTGGTCGTCTTCCCTGCCTTCCAGGAGCAACAGGCGAGCCTGAGTGAACCAGGCGCGGGGAAGCTCCATCCGCGTTCGCCCATGCTGCTGGCAGATCTTTACCGCTTCGTCGATCTTGACGCACGTGGCCGGCGCCCGCCCATGCTCCCGCGTCAACATGATCTCGCAACGCAACGATTCGGCCAGAAGATAGGGATTGCCACTGTCGAGCGAAAGGGCTTGCCGGTACAGCTCGCGCGCGTCTATTGCCTGGCTCGGAATGGCCTCGAGCAGTTGTGCTTTGAGCGCGAGCGCCTGAGAGTGCAACAAGTCGTTCTTGTGCAAATCCCGGACCTCTTTGCAATCGTCCCGCTCGCACGACGTGCAGATCTCGTCGAGAAGCCCCTTCGCTTTCGCATACTCGGGCGACCCAGGCTGTTTGCGATACCGGCGGCAAAGCGCGCTGGCGATCTCAAACTGCAGGTAAGGCCGCAAGTGGTACGCCTCCGCCGTGCGGGCGGAAAGCAGGTCAACCACCTTCGTGTACTCGCCCAGAGCCGCATGAAGCCTTGCCAGTCCCAGGGCTGTGCGAGCCCTCTGCGCCTTGGCGCCCTCGTCCGCCAAACCGTTCTTCGCTCTCTCTTCCTCGCTGGCGAGGATCGTCTCCTGGATCACGATCTCGTTGAGAATCTGCTCACGATTCATATAGGCGGAGTAACTGCCGAGGAACGCATCGACCCGTCTGGCCACGTCTCCGAACGCACGGTCGCTTTCCTCCATGACGGCGGCCAGCATGTTCCCGGTCCGTCTCAGGTCCGCAGGCGATGCGATGTTGCGCTTGTAGAGACGGTCGTGCAGGATGTCCGCCCAGGCGTGTTGAAGCAGGGTGCGGACCTGGACCTCGGCACGGCGGTTGCCGATGTCCTCCAGTTCCTCGGGCGTCACGCATGGGCTCGGCTCCTGTTTCATCTGGATCGTGAAATGGACCGAAAGGTACCCTGCCTCCTTCTCCCCCAGCCGCTCCTGAACATCTTCCTCCTCCTCGACGACGAAGTGGGTTTTGATGAACCTGCGTATAGCCTGCACCTGCTCCGGCGTGTGCACGATCACGCGAGCCCCGCACAGATCGGTCATCTGGTGAACGCCGTCCGGGTACGTCTCGAACCGGCGGGCGCACTTCTCGGCGAAGCTGGCCACTGTCTTGGCCCTCGCCTGGACGATGGCCTCCGGCATGAATGTCTCGCAGGCGTCCTCGAAGATGCGCCTCAGCACCCTGGCATACGTCACGTAGTGCGGGTGTTCGTCCGCGTAGAGGCGAATTTGTTTCTTGTGCTCTTCCGGCGTGATCTGTTTTGTCTTGCCCATAGTCGTTTCTCCCTGCTCCCGGGGCGACTTTCCGGGATTCCCACCGTTCCCGTGACAATGTGCGAGTAGACAACCGCCGCCATATTCCCGCGCCCCCCCTGCAATGTCAAGACCTACCTCGAAGCTCGCAGCGGACGGCTGTACGATGGAATTGTGGCAACTCGTGGTGCTGGGTGGCACCCTCAAGCGCAGCTTGGGGGTGGCTGGCAATCGCGGCCCACCATCGCCAAGCCCTGCGGGCTTGACGATGCCACCCGCCACTTTTTTGTCGTGCACCTAGCGGACACGACTTGGGAGCCGCCAGGACGGGGTTGAAGGAATGCCCGCCGCCGCTACAATGTCCGTGTGTCTCTCTGCGGTCCGCATCCGAGGGCAGGAACCATGGACAACATCCAGCGGGCATTAGCGGTGGCCTTCGAGCAGCACCGGGGCCAAACCCGAAAGGTCGGCGGGACGCCCTACATCGTGCATATCCTCGATGTCGCAAGGCTCCTGATGGCCGAGCCCGGTGTCTCCGAGGACGTCATCGTCGCCGGCATCCTGCACGATATCCTGGAGGACACCCACTACACGCCCCAACAGCTCGAACAGGACTTCGGCCCCGCCGTCCTGGACCTGGTCCTCTTCGCCACCGAGCCCGGAAAGGGGCCCGGGATGACGAGACAGGAGAAAGCCCGAACCTGGCGAGCCCGCAAGATGCACACAATTGAAGCCTGCGCCACCGCCTCGCGCGATCAGCTCCTGGTCCTGCTCGCCGACAAGCTCTCGAACCTCGCCAGCCTCCAGGAAGAACTGTCCCTCCGTGGCGACACGATTTGGAGTTCCTTCAACGCCCCCAAAGAAGACATCGCCTGGTACCACCTCACCCTCCGCGCCGCCCTCGCCGACAAACTCCAAGACACCCGACTCTTCCGCCTCCACACCCGGCTGATCGACAACGTATTCCCTGCCTGACCTTCCCCGAAGAAATGCCCCCCCGAACGCCGTGCCCAGCTCCGCGCCCGCCGCGACGCCCCGTCGAAACGGAAGGCAAGAAGGTGGGAACGCCCAAAACCAAAAAGGCAGGAACCCCGTAGGGGCGAATCATCACTCGCCCGTATCACCGTGTTTGACGGTAGAGTAGAGGACTGGGCGACCGTAGAGCCGCTCAGTCCCCCCTCGTCGAACCGGACAGGCGGATTTCCCGCATCCGGCTCTCACGGATCGTTCTTCGTTCGGCTGTCACGCCTTGACCGGCC
>Ga0315277_10000865_pt1 | contig 46011 bp, 24 predicted proteins | sample YL17G05_15_MG_FD_203695 | JGI IMG/M metagenome (GOLD analysis project Ga0315277, IMG submission 203695) | Sediment microbial communities from Yellowstone Lake, YNP, Wyoming, USA - YL17G05_15 | ecosystem: Environmental > Aquatic > Freshwater > Lake > Sediment | place: USA: Wyoming | collected... | reverse complement strand
CGATCGCCATCTCCCCCGGCGACGGCACCGGGTTGCTGTACGGCGTCGACTGATAATGCGTGTGCGTCGTGTCCCCAAAACCATCGATCTTGGCCCAGTGATTGGCTTCGGTCCCATCGACGCGAATACCAAGGAAGTAGTTGCCGCTCCCGTCCGGGTCGGGGATGATCTTCACCGTGTACTCGCCCGGCTGAATGTTGGTGATCGTCACCCGGTCATCCAGCGTGCCCGGAATTCCATCCGGACCAAGACCGTAGTCATGCGTGTCGTCGTATGTGGCGTTCGAACCTAAGGTGTTGAATCCCGGCCCAATGGAATCCTGACCGTTCGGCGAGGTGACAATCATGTACACCGGACAGAAGGCCGTGTAGATCAGCGAGTCGGGGACCAGGCGGCGATTCAACGCGAACTCCGATGTACTGCCCAGCGCGTCCGTGGCCGTGGCAGTCACATACGACCAGGCGCGACTATTGACCGCCGGGATGAACCAATGCCCGGTGACGTCGTCCGCCGTGTCCGAACCCAGGTACAGCCATGCCTCCCCATGCCCCGTCGGGTCTTGCACCGTGTCCTTGCCCAGATACCGCTCGGCGAGGAACAACTCGACGGTCGCCTTCTTGGAAGCCACGCCAGCGACATAGTATGCCGAGTCGGAACCGGCCAACAGCACGGTGTCAACGCTGATCGCCACCAAGCCACTGCCACTGGCCAGGCCAATCCCCAACGCCCCGTTGTCATAGATCAGGTTCTGGCTGATGGTGTTGTGCTCGGCGGCCGGATTCGAGAGCGCCACACCCGCTCCGGGGAACTTCGTAATCGCCAGCCCGCGGACCACGTTCAGCGACGACGTGATCTCGATTCCCGATCCGGAACCAGCCTGCGACCCGTCGAGGATGACCGTCGGATGTCCCGGCGTGGCTCCCGGCGCAGACAGGCCATCGATCACTGTCCCCCCCGTGGCGTCGGACAGGTAGGGCAAGGGACTCGTCGGTTGAATGGTCCCGGCAACAGCGAAGACGATGGAATCGCGACTGGGATGGATATTGGCCGTCTCTATTGCCGAACGCAAAGAGCCAGCGCCTGAATTGCTGAGCGAGGACACAATGATGGGAAACAGGCAGTTCCTCAGCACCGAGACGTTGTCGCTGAAATCGTTGGCGACCGCCAAGTCAACGTCGTTGTCCCCATCCAGATCGGCGGCAAAGACCGACCAAGGGCCATCCCCGACCGCGTAGTTTATCGCCGCAGCCAAGGTCCCATCCCCGTTGTTCTTCAGAACCGAGACGTTGTCGCTGCCGAAGTTGGCCACCGCGAGGTCGGCATCACCATCCCCGTCCAGATCGGCGGCAAAGACCGAGGTAGGAGAAGAGCCGGCCGGGTAGTTCACCGCGGCCGCAAAGCTCCCATGCCCGTTGTTCTTCAGCACCGAGACGTCGTGGCTGTGGTAATTGGCCACCGCCAGGTCGGCATCGTTGTCCCCGTCCAGATCGACGGCAACAACTGAGGAGGGGCCGTCCCCGGCTGCACAGTCCACCGCCGCCTCAAAGGTCCCATCGCCGTTGTTCTTCAGCACCGAGACGTTGTCGCTGTTGTAATTGGCCACCGCCAGGTCGGCATCGTTATCCCCGTCCAGATCGGCGGCGCTGATCGAGAGAGGGGAAGCCCCAGCCGGGTAGTTCACCGCCGCCACAAAGGTCCCATCGCCGTTGTTCTTCATCACCGAGACGTTGGCGCTGCCGTAATTGGCCACCGCCAGGTCGGCATCGTTATCCCCGTCCAGATCAGCGGCAAATACCGAGGCAGCGCGATTCCCGGCCGCGTAGCTCACCGCCGCCGCAAAGGTCCCGTCCCCGTTGTTCCTCAGCACCGAGACGTTGCCATCGATGTTGGGCGTCATCAGGTCGGCGTCGTTGTCCCCGTCCAGATCTGCGGCAAAAACCAAGTTAGGGCCATCCCCGGTCGCGTAGTTCACCGCCGCCGCAAAGGTCCCATCCCCGTTGTTCTTCAGCACCGAGACATTGTCGCTGCCGAAGTTGGCCACCGCGAGGTCGGCATCACCATCCCCGTCCAGATCGGCGGCAATGACCGAGTTAGCACCACCCCCAGCCGCGTAGTTCAACGCCGACTCGAAGCAGAGCGCCTGCGCACTGGCGTGGGACGCTGGCAGCATCACCGCCACGAAGACGCAGACACAGGTCACAACCAATAGAAATCGCACTTGCCACCTCCGCAATGTGAACATGCGCCCGCCGGGGGCGGGATGGAAGGAACCTGATCTGTAACGGGCTCGGGACTGTCCGGGCCGGAGGACTGCGAACCTCAACAAGTAATCTACATCATGTGAGGGAAATCACAACGACTTTTGCGCCAGAGGCAGTGCGTCTGACACCACAGACACCAAAGCCCGCTAGGCGCGAGCCCCGCGATCTCCCGGCATCCACCGCAAGTCAACCCGCGGTGTAACGTTCCGCGTAACCCGCGGCTTTGCACCCGATCGTCTGCAGCGGGCGACTCGCCCCTCACTTGGTAATCCTAGCCAGGCGGAGCTTGCAGCGACCACAGCGTGAAGCGGCCGGGGAAACCCTTCATGGCGACGCCCTCGTGCCGCCCCCATTTCAGATGCTTGTGCTGTTTGGCCCCAAGCTCGTCTATGTCTTCTTTGGCTCGGTCGCTCAGCCAGATCTCCGCGCCTTGGATGGCTCCGACCACACGGGAGGCGAAGTTCACCGTGCCGCCGAAGACATCGCCTTCCTCAACCTGCATCGACCCGATATGGATGCCGGCGCGGATATGCACCTGCGGATGGCCGGTGTTCGCCTGCAATGTCCGGGCGTAGTCCAGCGCGGCGTCCGCTGACCTGAACGCCGCCATGAAGCTGTCGCCGATGGTTTTGATTTCCCGGCCTTTGAACTGGCCGATCAGCTTCTGGCTTTGCGCGAAGTGCGCCCGCCGGACTTCGTTCATGGCCTCATCCCGGATTTCTTCTCCCAGAGCCGTAGAGCCGACCACATCGGTGAACACAATCGCCAGCATGACCCGCTCGCCACCGGCCCACTCCTGGAAACTCTTCGTGCTCGTCTCACCTTTGGCCGACATGACAAACGCATCGAAGTCCCGCTGCCGGTCGGCGGACTTGTCCATCGCCTCGACTTTCGACTCGAAGTGAATCCTCTCCTTCGGCTCGGCCAGTGAGACCTTTCCACCACAGGGGCAGTCGAAGGTCATGACTCCTTTGGCCCGCAGCATCTTCACGTAAGCGTCCGGTACCGGCTCGCCGCAATCGGGACACACGAAGAACCGCACAAGGCCCACGGTACCATCCAGCGCGCGGCGATTGGCATGGGCCAGGACGAATTCCTCGAAATGGAATCGCGTTTCGATGCTGGCGTGTTCGTCGGGGAAGAAGAGGATCAAGCGGCCGCGTGCCTCGGCGAACTCGTGGAGGAACAGGCCGCACTTGCCGCCTGCCTTGGCTGCGAACACCGCTGCATTGCGCCACATCTCTGTCCGCCGCGTGGTGAACAGTCCGCTGTGGCCCAGCCGCACAGCCAGCGTTGAATACAGACTCTGGACCGGCCCGTCGAAGGTGATCGCCACCTCCTTGCCTTTCGGCTCGGGCGCGTCTTCGTAGTCGCGGTTGAACTGCGACGGAAAGACCAGGTAGCGGCCGTCATCCGCGTTCTCCCGCAGCGCCAGGTCGTGCCGGACCAGCTCCTCCACTGTCGCGTGCAACAGCAACTGCTCCTGGCCGGGGTCCTTGACCTTCTGCTCCTTCGGCACGAAGAACTTGCCGGCCAGTGCGACCTCTTCCGCCAGCGAACCGAGGCCGTCCGGTTCCTCCTTGGCCGTGTTGACCATCGCGGAGGCGTAGGCGTCCAGCAACTCCGGCTGAAGTAGAACGCAGTCACCGAAGGTCAGGCGGCGGATCAGGTCGCGGTTCTCCAGCCGCCCGATGCACGTGTCAAACTGGTCCTGAAGATTCGCCACTCTCGCCGCCGTGTCGGGATGTAGACGGGCGAAATCGTCATAAAGCTGGCTCGCCGGTGCGAGAAGGCGCCCTGTCTTCTTCACCTCCAGCAGGAACGACTTGATGTCGGCGAACAACTGCGAGGACGAAACCTCCGGCAAATCCTCCCAGGCAATCGCCTTCTCGATGGCTTCCCGCAACTCCTTGATCTGCCAGCCTTCCTTGGCACTGGTCTTGAAATGGCCGTCGAACTTGAATTCCTCGATGACCTTCTGCAATCGCTCCTCGCCGATGGAGACGCCGCCGCGATCATTGCGGGCAGAGACCAGGAACTTCTTCATGGGCACGCCCGAGCTCCCCTGACGCTGCTGCGCCAGACGCAACGCGCGCTCCCAGTGCCGGACGCCGGCCAAAGGATCGGTCTCGCTGCGCGCGTCGAACACCACGAGCGCGACGGCAACCTCATGGAGGTGCAACTGGTGGATCACGCGATACCCCGGCTGTCCGGCCAAATCCCACAACAGCGTTTCGCGGGTCTGCGTGACGTGGGCCCCGACGGGCACCTCTTGCGAATCGAACGTCCAGACGCGCCTTCCCGGCGTGGAGTCTGTAGCCTCGAACGGCTGGTTGTTCAACACCAGGCTCAGGCCGGTCTTACCCACACCCGTGTCGCCCACCAACACTACCTTGGCGTTGACGTAGTGGGCGCTTGACTCTGTCACTTGGCCGAGCAGGACAGCGAGGTCCAGTTCCCAGATGTGCATGAGGTGGTCACGTTCGTCATTCGGGCCGTCGGGGTCCGAACCAACCGTGGCGAGGAGAGGCAGTCGCGGGTGGAAAGCAAGGCCAGGATTCGCCGTGCCTGAAGCTGGCTCAGGAATCACCGAAAGACAGGCACCAGTATCGCTGCTCCAGAGGCGGATGCTATCGTCAATGCTCTTTGAAGCCAGAAGTCGACCGTCCGCGAGGAAGGCAACGCAATGCACTGCGTTCGTGTGCCCTTCGAGCGAACGGAGTGGACGGCCGCTGCCAGACTCCCACAGCCTGACCGTGTTGTCGTCGCTCCCGCTCGCCAGACTTGAGCTATTCAGGGCAAACGCGACGCTGTTGATCCTGTGTTGGTGTCCTCTCAAGATCCGGACTAGCTGGCCGCTGTCCGCTCGCCACTGCCTGATCGTGCTGTCCAGGCTTCCGCTGGCCAATGTGCGATCGTGCGAATCAAAGGCTACGCTGTACACTGTGTTCTCGTGCCCTTCCATCGTCCGCAGCAATCGTCCGCTGGCCGCCTCCCATAGCTTGACCGTGTGGTCGCCACTTCCGCTCGCTAGCGTGCCGCCTGCCGCATCAAATACGATGCTCGATACATAAGACCTGTGCCCTTCCAGTGTGCGCAGCAATCGCCCGCTGGTCGGTCCTGCCTTGAGCGGGTCCGAAAGGTCCCACAACTTGACCGTGTTGTCATTACTCCCGCTGGCTAGGGTCCGGCCCGCCGGATCAAAGGCGACGCTATTGACCCCCTCCTTGTGCCCTTCCAGTGTGCGCAGACACTCACCCGTCTCGGCATCCCACAGCCGGATCGTATTGTCGTCCGAAGGCGACGCCAGCATCCGCCCGTCCGGCGACCACGCGATGCGCCCGATGAAGTCCGTGTGCCCCCGCAGCGTGCGCACGAGCTTCACGCCCGGCGGCAGGTTCTTCCGCACTTCGTCGTCGGCGCGCCGCCATTTCTCAGTAGATTCATCTGTCATACGCATCAATCCTGGTTCCAACGTTCAGCTATGACTAGGCGGATCCGCATGACGTGCGGAGTTCCGGTTTCCTGCCCGTATAACACGCCGCGGGTATCTCGCCGAATGCGTGTTGACGCCTCTGTACCCATTGCTTGCTGCCTATCCAGCGATTCATCACGGCATCTCATAAGGAATAACGGTGATCCTGTAATGCGAGATGGTCTGGCCGATCATGGAACCGACCCCACGAGCATGTGCACTCCGGATTCAAGATAGAACCCGGAATCGACTGCCACCACAATAAAGATCGCAGGGGAGGGGACAGAAGCGGTCAGATCACGAGACGATCCGGATCGCCCGGCGCAGCGCGTCCTCCTTCACCCGCGCGCAGATCTCCATGGTCGTGATTGCCGGTCCCGGGCGCCTGCTGGACCAGGTAGAGGTCGCCGGTCTTCCGGTACAGCCGGGCGGCGAAGGTGTGGTTCACCACGAGTGGCGGCGGGAATGAATAGAGATGCGGCGGGATTACTGAGCCCCGTTTGCGTTTGGGGCACGAATCGGGCCGTGTGCAGCGATTACGTGAGCAGAATCGTGAATCTGGTCGGCTCGCCAGCTTCGCTCTCCAGGCGAAAGTCGAAGCCGTGAAGGTTGAGAATCTCCTGCACCATTGTCAGGCCGATGCCCTGGCCGTGGTCCTTGGTGCTGAAAAACGGCGTGAACGGACTGTCCTTGAGTTCCGGCGGGAATCCTGGGCCGGTATCTTCCACAACCACCGCCGGCTTCCCCTGACGGGAAGTGAATCGGATCGTGATGCAGCCCTCTTGACCAATTGCCTCCATCGCGTTCTTGATGATGTTTACGAAAGCCTGTTCCAGGAGGCCGGGATCGGCGCGGACCTGACCCGGCGCGCTCTCGATCACCCATCGCCAACGGATTCTGCGACGGTCGCACTCGGGCTTCATGAGAAGAGCGATATTCTCGAGCATGCGTTGCAGGTCGCACGACTGGAACTTGGGTGAGGGTAAACGGACCACGTCGGCAAACCCACGCATGAATTCGTTCAGATGCGCCATCCGTTCGATCGCGACACGGAGCGCATCCTCGAAGTCTTGCCGATCGTCTTCTCCGATCTGGCTTCGGTAGTTGAGACATGAGTGGAGCAGTGAGGTGGCGGCACCGATCGAGTTGTTGACTTCATGGGACATGACACGAATCAACTTCTCATAGGCTGCTTTCTCTGAGCGGCGCAGCTCCTCTGTTAGCTCCTCGATCACCACGAAGCTGCGCGGGAAACCGCGATAGTGAAACTCCGACCGGCTGCACTTGAAGCGTCGTCTGCTGTAGAGGGTAACCACCCGGGACTCACCCACCGGGATCCCAGCGACAGCGGCGGCCGGCGGCATCCGCAACTCGTCGAGTGTCCTCCCCGCGAGAGCGCCGGGCGTCGACCCGAGAAGCACCGCCGCGGCCGAGTTAGCCAGATCAATGCGGCCATCATAGTCGAAGGTAATGATCCCGGCCGGTGAAGCCCGCAGAAGTCTATCCAGGAAGTAGTTCTGCTCCTCGAAACGAATCCGCTCTTCCCGCAGCGTGACAATCATGCGGTTGTAGACCGCAATGAGCTGGTCCATCTCCGCCTGGCCAATCTCACGGAATGTTGCGGAGAAGTCGCTGTCCTTGATCATTTCGGCACCGGCCACGAGCAGTTCGAGGGGGCGGAACATGCTGCGGTAGATCCGTTGCGCGACGAGGAACGAGGCAATGAGGAAGGCCTCGACAGCCAGCATCCAGATGCGATGATCGTAGAGGGCAAAGACCGCGAACGCGGCGAAGCAGAGGTGGAGAACGAGGAGATAGCCGACGAACTTGGTCCTGAGGCTCACGGCGCTATTCCGTATTTCTCGAAGCGACGATAGAGAGCGGCGCGGCTGACTCCGAGGGCATCGGCCACCTTGCTGATGTTGCCGGCGTAGTGGGCCATGCATTTCTCGATCATGGCCTTTTCTATCTCATCTATCGTCATGCTTCCCGGTGGAGGAAGTGATTCCCGGGTCGCGGGACGGCCGGGCAAGCGGGCCGCCCGCGCCAGATCAGCCCGGTCGAGTACATCGGCCGCGGTGAGCAGCACGGTACGCTGGATCAACTGATTGAGTTCGCGAATGTTGCCCGGCCAGGACTCCGCTCTCAGCCACCGCGCGCCGGCCTCGCTGATGGTCATTCCCTGCCGACGGTAGAGGGCTGCCGCATGCTGCAGGAAGTGATTCGCGAGCGGCGGAATGTCGTCGGGACGCTCACGCAATGGAGGCACGGTCACCGTGATCAGATTGAGACGATAGAGAAGGTCCTCGCGGAATTCGCCTCGGTCGACCATTGCGAGAAGGTCCCGATTCGTGGCCGAGATCACGCGGACGTCGACGGCGCGGGTCGTGCTCGATCCCACAACCTCATAGGTACGATCCTGGAGTACGCGCAGGAGCTTCACCTGCGAACCGAGATCGCAATCCCCGATCTCGTCAAGGAAGATCGTGCCGGAGTCGGCGATCTGGAACCGTCCGGCCCGATCCTCGTGGGCATCAGTGAACGCGCCCCGGCGGTGCCCGAACATCTCCGATTCAAACAGTGAGGGAGTAATCCCGCCGAGGTTGACCTTCACGAAGGGCTGTTCCTTGCGATGGCTGTTCCGGTGGATCGCCTCCGCGATCAACTCCTTTCCGGTTCCGCTTTCTCCAATTATGAGCACCGAGGCATCAGTCGCACTGACGCGTCCCACGACGTCGAGAATTTCGACGAATCTGGGATCGGCTCCGATCAGACGACCGAAATCATACCGCCGATCGAGGTCCTCACGCGTCTGTGTTCGATCCTGTCGCGCCCCGGCGTTGGCCTTCGCAACTGCGAGGGCGGTGCGCACGGACTGCAGGAGTGCATCGTTCACCCAGGGTTTGGTGATGAAATCGAACGCACCGGCACGTACGCCCCGGACGGCCAGAGCAATTGACCCCCATGCCGTCATCAGGATGACCGGGGTGTCCGGTCTGCGTGTTCGGATCTCCTGGAGGAGGGCCATGCCCTCTTCGCCGGTCGTGTTCCGCGAGAAGTTCATGTCCTGTAAGACGAGCTCGACCGACTGGTCCCCGATCAGTGCAAGCGCCGCCCCAGGGGATGACACGGCCTGCGAACGGAATCCCGCCTGCTTCAGCAGAAGCGCAAGTGACGCCCGAACTGCGGAATCATCATCGACAATGAGAATCATGTCCGGGTCAACCTTGGACCGCAACAGCCGACAGAAGCACACAACAATCCGCCCCCGCGACCGGGTCGGACACAGGCAGTATTGGCGATCTCCCGGCCGTAGGCAAGCGACACCTTGCCGCCCGACCGACGGCTGCAGCCCGTCTGTGCCTACTCGTAGTGCAGGGCCGCTGCCGGCCTGATTCGGGAGGCCAGCCAGCCCGGATAAAGGCCGCAGACCGCCGCCAGGGAGTAGATCACTCCGATCGATAGCAGAAGACCAACGACGTAGGTCATGACGGTGATATCTTCGTCAATGCCGAGCAGCGGGAACTGGATGACAACCATCGTGCCGACCGCAACACCGATAGTCGCAACAACAAGGATCTCAGCCAGAATCTGCAGATACACGGAACGCGCCTGAGCACCAAGCGCCCGTCGCAGTCCGATCTCCGCTGTTCGGCGCGTGACGTTTTGCCAGAGGACGCCCAGAAGACCGAACCCGACCATGAGCAGGAGGAAACCGGCGATCAGAGCGATGATTCCGAGCGGCGCCAGCTTCTCCGTGAACTGGGCTCTTCGCATCTTGCTCAGCGGCTGGATATTGAATGACCAGCCGGGGGCGGCAGCACTCAGGCCGGCCACCAGGCGCTCCTCGAACTCAACCGGTGTCCCGGGGCGGACACGCACGAGCAGGTCGGGCTGATGAAAGCCGACCGTGTCATCGAGTCGCTCGCGGGAGAGGTACAGGTGGAACGGCGCTCTCAGTTCCCCTTTGAGTCTGAAGTCGTCGATAACCCCGACCACCCGCACTTCTTTCTTTCGCCTCTCAGTGGCTTTGATCAGAGTCTTACCCAAGGGGCCTTCGTTGCCGAACAGTCTGTCCCGCAGACTGGCATTGATGACAGCGGGGCTCCAATTCTGAGCATCGTCCGTCCGGTCGAACCATCGTCCCTGGATCATCCTCAATCCGAGGACTTCTGGCAGGTCATCGGTTGCACCGTCATACATCACCGCGACGTCCAAGTTGTCCACGTTGTCGCGCCACGTACTCCCACTGAACGGCGTGAGCAGGATCCCGGCAGCCGCCGTCACTTCGGGGTAGCTCTTGGCGGTCTCGAGCAATCGACCGGTCGTGGCCATGACATCACTGCGCCCCCTCTGAGACCATGAGAGCCCGGTGGACACCTCGATGCTCCAGACGTCCTGGTAGTCGAAGCCAAGCGGCTTGGCATAATTGGTCAAGTAGTGCGTGCCCAGTGTCAGCACGGCACAGACGACGAGAAACGAAATTAACACCTCCGCGACAATCAAGGCGTTGGTCCGCTTCCGATTCCATACGAGAGTGAACACATGCTTGATCATTGCATCTTCCTTCGTAGGGCTTCCACCGCATGAAGACGGGACATCTTCCAGGCAGGGTACACGCCCGAGAAGACACCAAAGAAGAGAGCGAGTCCCAGAGCTGACGCGAAGATCCGCAGATTGGGTGAGAACTGGGCGTACGGCACGACCCCGGCCCGAGTGAACACCGCCAGAATGACGCAGGAAGCCATCAATGCGAGTGCTCCGCCGAGCAGGGTCAGAATGACATTCTCAGTCACGAACTGGCCCACCAGAGTCAGCTTGGAAGCACCGAAGGCCTTGCGCACACCGATCTCGGAAGCTCTCTCCAGGATGCGGCTCACATTGATATTGATAAGACTGATCGTCGGCAGGAGCATGAAAAGGAGCATGAGTCCGCCGAAATAGGCGAGCAGGTACGCCGCCCGAGTCTTCTCAATAGGAGTACCGAGAATCTCGCGTGAGGCCGCCTCCCAGTATGTCTCCGGACGGCAGGAGACAGTCTCAATGCCCTTCTCCTCCCACTCCGACGGATTGAGGAGTGACAATCGCGCCCGGAACTCGGCGCGAATGTCAGGAAAGGCGGCGCGGCCCCTGGCAAGGATCAATCCGGTGAATCCGCTCAGGTACTCGGAGCGGTACGAATCGCTCTTGGCTGTCGTGATGGGAACCCAGATGTCGGCGAATGGGTTGTTCCGATAGATGGGGACATCGGCCACGACCCCCACAACCTGAAACCGTTGTCCATCGACTTCGATCATCCTGCCGACCGCGAGACTGTCACCGAAGAACTCCCGCCGCGTCCGGGCGTTGATCACGGCAACAAAGCTGGCGTCGCGTTCGTCTTCACCGGTGTAAGGACGTCCTTCCAGGAACTCGAAGTGCATGATCTCCCAAAAGCCACCATCGGTCCGCTTCAGATGCGACTCGATCTTCCTCCCGTCGACATAGGAGTTGGCTGATCCGGCCTGAGAGAAGATCGTGACTGTCTCCGCGCCGGGGAGGTCGCGGATACACCGATCCAGCAGCCGGTACCCCGGCGATGTCTGCAGTTCAATATTCTCACCCTTCGCGTACAACTGGTAGAGTCCCAGTGTGCGATCCAGCTCAGTCTCCGGCGGCATCGGCGCCAAGGTATGATCGATCAGGGCCGCGCTCAGCGTCAGCACCGTCAGCGTGAAACCAATCGCAAACAGACTGATGAACGTGAAGAACGCCCTGCGCCGCAGAACTTTGATCGCCATCTTGATGTAGTTTCTCAGCATGATATGGCCTCTCAATCAACCTGGCGGCCGTCAAAGAGCCGGATGATGCGCTCAGTCCTCTCGGCGAGACGGGAATCGTGGGTTACCATGACGATCGTCGTCTTCTCATCCTCATTCAGTCCGGTCAGGATACTCATGATCTCCTCCCCCATTTGACTGTCGAGGTTTCCGGTCGGTTCGTCCGCCAGCAGAATGCGGGGCCTACCGACGATGGCGCGGGCAATCGCCACGCGCTGCTGCTGACCGCCGGACAACTGGGAGGGGAAGTGGCGGACACGCGATGCCAGGCCGACCTGCTCCAGTGCTCTCAACGCAAAGGTACGACGCTCCGAACCCGACATGCGCCGATACAAGAGCGGTATCTCGACGTTATCAATAACGTTGAGATCGCTGATCAAGTGAAACGTCTGGAAGATGAACCCCACCTGCCGATTGCGGATCCGCGCCTGCTCCCGGTCCGGCAAAGTCTCCGTGGGCTGCCCCGCGAGCCGAACCGTGCCCTTCGAGGGCTCATCCAGAAGACCGATGACGTTCAGAAGCGTACTCTTGCCGGACCCGGAGGGGCCCATCACAGACACGAACTCACCTTCACCAATCTCGAGATTGATCCCGGAGAGGGCCAGGGTCTCGATTTCCTCCGTGCGGTAGACTTTCTCTACGTCCTTAAGGTGGATCATTGCTCCTCCCATGAACTGTCGGTCCGGCGACCCCGATCGCTTGCGGTTACCGGACTTTGATTTCTCTCTTGTGCGCGTACTCCCGCATGTCGGAGATGATGACCACATCCCCCACCTTTAGACCGTCCGCGACTTCGACGTACTCGAACCCGGAGATTCCCATGCGCACCGGTGTGCGAACCGCGACGCCGCCCCGGATGACAAAGACGTCTCCGGATCCCCTCCCGGTGGCGAACGGCCCTCGCTTGACGCGCAACGCCTTGTCTTTTCCGGCGATGACTATGTGAACGTCGACCCGCTGATTCGAATGAAGAAGCGGGCTGGTGTTGTCTCGCAGGCCGATGCCAACGCTGATGATACCGTTCTCGATCGTCGGACGGATCGTAGTGATTTCACCGACCAGAATCGAATCCGATATCTTCACCTTCGCGGGCATGCCCACGGCAATGCTGTTGGCATGAACGTCGGAAACGGTGGCATCGACCCGGAAGGCGCTCATGTCCGCGATCCGCGCGATCACATCGCCGGTGTGAACGGCGGTGCCTTCCTGCGGGACAACCCAGGTGAGCACACCGCCGCGGCCTGCCCTCGCGGCGGCCATCTCCAACTGCCGCTGCAGTTCATCCCGCTCCTTACGGAGGAGTTGGTGGCCGGTCGCGACACCTTGGAGTCGTGCTTCGAGAGCCCTGCGCTTGTTTGCGATGCTCCGCTCCGTCTGGGCGAGTCCGACCTGTGCGATCTGAGTCTCCAGGTCAACCTGATGGGCCTGGTCAGCGGAACAACCGCCGATCTCGAGGAGTCTGCGCATCTGGCTGGTTTTTGCCAGGAGAAACTGAAGCTTGAGGCTATCGGTCTCGTACTGGCTCCTAAGGTCGGCGAGCTGGCTTTCGAGCTCCAACTCGAGTTGGGCCTTCTCATTGGCATTCAGCGACATCTCGTCGTCGAGTTTGTTCAAGCCTAGAAGCGTCGCCCCGAGATCCAACTCCACGATGGGATCGCCCACGGCCAGTGTGTCTCCGGGCCGGTGGAGAATTCGAAGAACACGCGACTCAATCGGGCTGGCGACAATCTGCTCTGATTCCGGCACAACCGTCCCGGATGCGGTAATGGTGGCTTCGACCGGACCGATCTCGGCAATCGCCGTGCGAATGTCGTCGCCATCGATGCTCGGAGAAAACCACGTCGGAACGAATGCGAGGATCAACACGGTGGCCCCAACGCCAGCGCCAGCTTGGATGCCGCGCTTGATTGTCTTCCTTCTACGAACAGATGGGTCAACCGGTCGGTCCATAGTGACTCTCGTTCAAGGCCATAGCAGAGGATGTGCCAAGAGCGTAATCTGCTGTCGTTAAGCACATTGACAGACCTCAGGGCGGGATGAAGCGTTGGATTCCGAACAGTGCCTGTTCGGTTCCGGACAGCAGCCGTTCAGACTGAACTGCACGCGTGAGGGATTTCGGCCAAGACGTGGTTTGATGGATCGATCTTGTCGAGAGTAGCGGCCGATGAGTGGGAAGATAGGTTGAGGCCTGGAGCTTGTGATTTAGGAGACTCGGAGACAAGCGTGGGTCGGAACCCGAGACTTATCCAAGTACACGTAGTCGGACCAAACCCGGTCGTTGTGTCTGCAATCCGGGAGATGACTCTGCTGGCGTCAGCTCTCCTCTGACGTCCAGATCGACTTAGAGTCTCTAACAGAATGACCCTGGGCAAGGCAGAACCCTCACCCCAACCCGCTCCCTGAAAGGGAGAGGGGGCCGGAGCTTCCCCTCTCCCCTTTGGGGAGAGGGTAGGGTGAGGGGGCGACACATTCAGCATTGCACGGGGACGACGCTCAACACCCATTGGCCTTTTCATTCTGTCAGACGCTCTTAGAACAGTCTCGCGAGCGTGAGCTTCAGTTTCTTGCTTTCTCCTGTCCGGTCAACGACAAACTCGTATGTGGTGCCGGGTACCGACTTGAGCAGCTCACGGACCGCAATCACGCCGTCCAACAGATCCACCCCTATGCCATTGACAGATCGAAGGAGGTCGCCCTTTGCGAAACCCGCCTCGTCCGCCGGACTGTCGGGAGAGACATATGAGGCTTGGACCTTGCCGTCATCGCTCCACGCCACCTGCAAACCCGAGTTGTCCACCGGCCAGCGATGATCGAACTGGCTGCCCTGTTCAACGATCAGCCGCTCACTCGCGTAGTCACAGTAGAGCACGAAATTCCGAAACAACGAATTGCCCAAGACGCCCATTTGGTCGGCCGTGAACGTCGTGTCGGTGCCGCCGTATGCGAAGTCGATCTCCGGGTCATGTACCGTGAATCCTGCGAACTGAATGCTGTCGCACTTGATCTCCTTGAGCTGGTATTCGCCGCCGGCGCCGTGACCCATACGCAGGATTCCATCCTTCTCGGCGTAACCCTCGCGCAACGCATAGCAGCCATCGAGGTGGGTAGTACCCGCCCCGACATCAAACAGCCAGTTCCCGGAGTGTGTGCCATCGAGCGTCGCCTCGACACCGAAGAGACTGTTAGCAATATGCATGTCCACCACATGCCCGTTGCCGGCGTACCGAAACGTCCCCGGCTCGTAGAATGACACAAGCTCGTTGGCGAAGTCGATCTTGGTCACAAAGCGAGACAGGAAATCAAAACCCAGGATGCCGACTACTTCAACCCCCAGCTTTCGAATCAGTGCGGCCATGTCGATTACAGCGGCTGTCTGGCCTTGAAACTGGATCCCCTTGACACTGAATGGCGGCAGACTCGTGAGAGCAGCCGTCGCGACGCGGCCGCCGGCACCCTGCCCCTTCAGCTCACCTGTCAATTCAAGACCCAGTTCCTTAGCAAATGCCGTGCTCAGCACAGTCATGCCGGCGCCGGTGTCAAGAACCCATAGACGTTCCTTTCCATTCACGATCACTGGGATGTACAGGTGGTTTCCAATGAACTTGAAAGGGATGTCCTCAGAGCGGTCGGCGGTGATGAACTGGTAGTCCTTAGCTCCTTGTGCGGGAGGGGCAAACAAGGTGTCAGCGAGTTCCGGATTCGATACGTATTGCGTGATCTTGGTCTCCTGAGTTTGCCCGCTTTGATGCTGGACCTCCTTAGTCCAGAAGGGGACCATGAGACCGGCGGCGTCGCGATAGTCACCATAGAATGCGTCACGACTCTCGATGTCTTCCACGAAGACGGCCTTCTCGCGGACGAAGGTCTGGGCATTGATATAGTAGGTGTAGCTGTCGACGTTTATCCCGTTGGTGATCCTAATGACATAACAGTCCCTTCCCTCCACTTGGTCAATGCCTTGAAGAGTGACCGTGAAGACATCAGATCCCGGCTTGGCGAAAGCATATTGGTCGATCATACGCCTCACTTGACGGCGCCTGACGGTCGCGTCGTCAGGATGGGTAATCACCTGGAGCTTTCGATTTTGGTCGAGCACCCAGGCATGCTCACCGTCATCGCCCTGGGTTACGGTCAGTGGGCCTACGGCGATCTCCGCCCGGCTCTGGCCTGGCTTTCGCATCCAGACCTTCAGCGTGCCTTCCATGCCACCCAAGGACACGGCACCTTCAGAGTAGGATGTCTGTTCAGCTAACAGCCGCCCCAGTCCACCTGCCGCCTGGAAGTATCGGTTCAGGATCTCATGGGGATCGCTGATCTTCTGAACCGGCGCAGCAGCGACGCTGGCAGCGATCAGAAAGACTACGGAAACGGGAGATATGCAGCGGAAACGCATGGACGAGCTCCTTTCAGTAGAGCATCATCCCGTCATTACGTGGAGTTGATCGCAGGGTTGCGACGCTTTTCGTTGGTACTCCTGGCGTCTCTGCAGCGGCCTATGAGAAGTCAGACACCGGCGGCCCCGGCCAAGATGATGCGGTCTCGCAGATTGATCCTGACGAAAGGAGAGTTGGATGAGCGGCAAGAAGCGTGAAGCTCGGAGTCGGCGATCGAGACGGCCCAGCGGCACGAGGGATTGCGAATCCGAAAACCGCCCGGCCCGGGGAGTTGTTTGAAGCTTCTGCGAACCTCCTCTCCCCTTACCTGGAACCGCCTGACATCCCACCCGAATCGAGCGGCTGCGTAACCAGCGAACTGTCGCGGGGTTGTGGGGTAGCTGACAGCCACCGCTCACAGAATCAGGGCGAGACGGGGAGCGTAGCCCCGTCGCGCGGCTCGATTCCTCAGGGAATTGCTCTGCCGTGCCGGTTGGTCTGGGGGGTCGGCGACCGGAGAGTCACTCACACGGGCTGAGGGAGAGCGGAGTCGCGCCGGGCCGCCACCTCACGGATTCCATCATCAGGGCTTGCCAATCGACGAGTCATGTGACAGCATTGTCTCGGGGATGACCTGCTGTTCGATCCCGGGCCCGGCAATCGCGACAGTCAGGCCGCGCTTCTCCTTGCCCTGAAACACCTGTACCGTGATCGGGTGCCAGCCCGATTTCAGGGCCGCCACTCCGGAACCCGCCTGCAGACCTTCCCGGCTGTCATTGTCCACCAGCAGAGTGCCGTCGACATACAGAGCGCTGCCATCGTCGGAAGTGATGTAGAAATCATATAGGCCGTCCTGTGGCACCCTTACATACCCGGAGAACACAAGCCCGAAATCCTCTTGGCGCACGAACTCCGGAAAGCCGAATGAACTCACAACTACTTTCCTTGTGGGGGACAGTGAGTCGAAGCGTGGGAGTCTGGTCCAACTACCCTCGTAATAGGCGCAAATCAAACCGGCCGTGAGGTTCTGCGCCGGTGACGACTCTGTGGGAACCACCTTGCGAAAGGTCATATTGGTCACGTGCCGATCATCTATCCCCTGTCGCAGCGCACGCGCTTGGACTGTAGTCGTCTGCGTCAGAATGAGCGGCTTGGTGTACGCCGGGGAACTGGTTGTTGGCTCGCTGCCGTCCAACGTGTAGTGAATGCGAGCCATTGGCACAGGACATGTCATGGGCACTTCCATCCGGTCCAGGAAGATACTCCGCTTGGCCGCCATCTCCACACAAGTCGCGTCGGCCACATCATAGAGAGGTTGCGCGGTACGCACGGGAGCCCGACTGCTGTTGACCGCCGTTGCCGCGAGCAGCCGGAGACGGGGATTCCGGGGCAGCGTCAGCGTCCGGGCGCCTTGAGGCAAGGTCAGGTGCAGGATGTACAAGTAGTTGAGGTGGTACGCGTCGTTTTCGCCTTGGGCGTCATGGCGGTGAGTTCCGACCCAAGCCACGGCAGCCCGCAGGATGTACGATGGCGCAATCAGCTCCGGACTCTCGGCAAATTGACCACTTACCAGACGGTTGTTCCATTGTCCCAGTCGCCCGGCGTAGTCCTGCACCGGCACTCTTACTTCTCGACCATCGATGGCGAAGATGCCTTCCGTGGGTCCATCGATGGCCGAAACGAGCATGTAGAGATGGTTGTGACCCGTCCGGGGCAGCGCGAGTCCCTGGCCCTCACAGCGCACTGCGTTTCGCGCGCCGGTCTGCTTCGATCCGAAGACGAATGGAACTCCGATATGGATGAGTGTGTCGGGGAGCAACTCACCGGCCAACGAGTTGCCATGCCCGTCGAAATCGCCGTCACGCCGATTGCTGTCTAGACTTATGCCGTCGAGGTTGAACGGCAGCGACATCGGGTGGCACTCCGGACGACGCAGCGCGTTCCCGATCGGACGCCCCAATGTGAGGGCGAAGGCCTTGGGCTGATATGGTGTGAGAGAAGTGATAAGCGCGCCATCGCGGATCGTGGCGCCACCGACAGAGTCCTCGACACCGTTGACCTCTCGCGCGGCGAGAACCGGCCCTGCCGTTCGCAAGCGGATGTCACCTGTGGATCTCCCGGTGAGCTCCCGCAAGCGAACAATGATTTCGTCTCCCGCTTCGGCGACCTTGATCGCGTTCACCATGACAGAAGGCGTTTCGTCGACGTGATTCGGGTCATCGGAGGGCAGCCCAGTCTCCACTGAGAGAAAAGAGAGTGATTTCCCCAGAACACCGACGTGCGTGCTTGTCTGAAATGCTCGGAGGGGTTGATTCAGGCGGGCCGCGGCCCAAGCCACACCGGCATCCCGCCAGTCGCCGCGGTGTCCCTTAAGCGCAATCGTGAAACGATGATGCCCGTGGTCCTGCGAGCGTTGATGCCGCAGACTCGACGGCTCACGGGGAACCGTGGGTGTGTGGAGCAGCGTCAGGCGAACGGTATGCTCATCCGGATGATCCCAGCCATACTTGCAGTCGTTCAAGATCGCCGCACCGTAATCACCGGACCGCGCCGTCACATCGGCCCACTCGTGTGCGGGCACCTCATACAATTCGGGGCGGTTCACTCCGCGTTGAATGGTGCCGAGGCCAAGGTCGTAAGTGACGCTGTCGTTGGGCGTGGTCAGAGGGAACGCCGCCTTAAGGAGTGTCCCGCGCTCGTACCAATCCACATCAAAGTCGAATTCAATGCGGTCCCCCGCCCCGCCTGCGGCCAGACGCACCACCCGGCGAAAAAGCGACCGCGCCATCCGTTGGGTGATCTCCAGGCCGACACGCACCGGGCCGTTCTCCACGATCCGTGTCGCCGCTGTCCAGGCGGGCAGCGGCGTCGGTGGGCACATGATGTCATCGTGTTCGATTTCCCACGCCGGCCACTGCTTGGGCCGGTCGGGCAGGAGGTGCAGCCCCAGCGGCGCCGACAGCAACTCACGCCCTTCCGACTTGTCGACAATCGACGCTACATCTCCGTTCGCATCGACGCGGACCAGATAGCGCTCGTTCTCCATGGTCGAGGCGGTGACACGCAATCCCGTATCGGTTGTCAGCCGGGACCGGCCGGGGCGGACATCGTACACGGCGTAACCGACCGCGGGAACTCGCGCGAGCAAAAGAAGCTCGACCGTGTCCGCCGCCAATCGCGCGACTTGGGATGGCACCTCCGTTCCCTCGGGACCAAAAACACTCACTTGCTGCGGTGCCGTACCGGGGAAGATGACCGACGCCTTAACCACGTCTTCGCGCGGGATCGACAGGGGATTATAGACCACCAAAGGGACTCCTTGCACGCGCGTGTCCAGCGCCGCGGCGGCCACTTCTACAGCGTTCTCCAGGATCCCCGCAAAACGGTTCAGGCACAGAATCTCATCATTCCAGGAAACTTCATACGCCCCGGGAATACTCGTCCCGGTCAGATCATCGTGGAACTGGTGCCAAAGGAATTTGATCCAAGTCTCCTTCAACGTCTCGTGAGGATACTCGGCCCCCCCCAGCAGGTCAGCGATCACCGCGGCGCGCTCGGTTGCGTCTGCCAGAAGCTCGTTCTGGCGATTCCAGCGCTTCATGGCAGCCTGCGAGGTATAACACCCCACGCCGTGTTTGCTCATGAGCAATTCGCCGCGATACCGGGGCAGATCGGCCCGCGAGTTGGCGGCGACGACGTCGGCCAGATCATCGGAGCCGATGCTGCGCACCCTCAGCGGTCCCTTGGACGCGAGTGACTGCTGCAGCCAAGCCACCGAAGCTGAATCGGGCGCCCCGCCCCGGTCTCCGGTGCCGAAGTACATGTAGCCGGCATACAATCCCGAGGAGTCGCCCTGCTGTTCAATGGCCCGCTGCCAGGCGCTGTCCCGGGTGAGATCTCCTTTGATCCTCGTCCCGTACGAACCCGGATTCAGTGCCGCCACCAGTGAAGATCCGTCGACTCCCTCCCAAATGCCGATGCCAAACGGGATGCCGACCGAACAGCCCCACGAGAGCTTGCTGGTCGAGAAGCTCTTAAACCCACAGTGGGCTGCGATCGTCGGCAGTGCGTAACTGAACCCGAATCCGTCCGGAAGGAACACGTCACGGCTTGTGCGACCGAATTCCTGCTTGAAGAAGCCATTCCCGTACAACGCCTGTCGCGTCAGCGACTCAAAGGAAGGGATGTTCGCGTCGGCAGCATCGACCCAGCCACCGGCCAGACGCCAGCGGCCATCGGCGACGTACGATTTCAGCCGCCGGTAATCCTCCGGGTAGTATTCCTTGAGGAGCATGTACCTGAAGGCGCCCTCAAAGCTGAGGATATATCCGGGGTTTTGATCCAAGAGTCTGAAGTTGTCGCGGAAGGTTGTCGGGACGAACTCATTGATAGTGCTGCGGACGGTCCACCACCATTGTGTGTCGAGGTGAGACACCCCTACGACGTACAGTGTCTTCCCATCCGGCGAACCCCCGGGCGGTTCTCCCGTGCAGCCCCCCGCGAAGCAGCCAAGCATGAGCACCTGCACGGCCAGCACGACGTTACGCATCGCTGCCATCCTCTTGTCTTGTTGGGGCTCACGTGATCATGTGTGTGCTGTTGGGTCAAGGTTGATCTTCGACTCTGAAATCTAAGAGGGATTTCGGCCGCGTGCCATCGCTTTGTTCTGTTCCCTTCGAATAACCTCGGACCGCGGCACAAGCAAGAAGCCCGCGAGGCGCGAACCCCACGGGCTTCGGTGATCTTGATTTTGTGTCGCCTCACGGCGCGCAGGGATTGCAGAACTGCGTTGCCGGGGCGTAGCCGCGAAAGGCCACGTTGACCACCTTCACCACATCCTGCACTGTCGATACGCCATCGCAATTCACGTCGGTGCGTTGCTTGGGACACTGCGGATCGAACACCGGCGCGTAACCGCGGAATGCCACGTTCACCGTCTGCACCACGTCCTGAACGTTGCGAACTCCGTCGCACTGCGGGTCGCCATGGCAGGGGCAGGCACAGGGACTCACCGATACCTCGTTGGACGGCCCTCCCTCATTCCCCGAGAAATCCACGGCGCAGACCTTGTAGTAGACCGTCACCCCAGTCGGCACCGATTGGTCAAGGAAGGACGAGTCGCTGGTGGCACCGACTCGCTTCGACGGGACGGGGATGAAACCGGGAACGATGTCTCGATACACCCAATAGTAGTCATAGTCGTCGTCGGCGACCGACCGCCAATCCAGATCAACATCGGGACCGGCAGCCGCTGCGACGAGCGCGGTCGGCGGCGCCGGGGCCAGATTGTCCTTGGAGTATCCCGAATCAGGAGGCGAATCGAAATGGTCCGTGGGGTTATCGCCGATCGCGCTGACGAAGAAGACGCTCCAGTACATGCCGCTTGCAATCGTCGAATCCGCGTCAGTCGGTACCTCGGTGCTGTACAGGGTGTCGCCTCGCGCAGGAATGGAGAGAGCGAAGTCCCAGTTCCCTGGCGGCATGTTCTTCAAGTTGAATGGATCAACGGCTTTGGCGCCGGACTTGTAGGGTCCGATCCGCCGGTAGATGGCGAAGCTCTTGACGAAGTTGTCGGCGCCCGGATAGCTCAGCCACTGGATGCGGACCTGCCTGCCCTGATCGTTGCCGACGTCAACGACGTGTTCGATCTTCTCGATGTACCCCGACTGGAGTACATAGGCGCTGCCAGCACTGTTCCGGCCGCCGGGGTCGGCATACGGGGCGCCGATGATGACGTCGGCTTTCCCGTCGCCATTGATGTCTCCTATTCCGGCCACCGAGTATCCGAGGAGGTCACCGGCCGCAGCACCGCCCTTCCAATAGAACAACATGGAGTCGAGGCCAGAGTAGACATATGCCGACCCTGCACCCCTGCGGCCACCTGGCCGGGTGGAATCAGCGCCGATAATGAAATCGGCATACCCATCCCCGTTCACATCCCCCGCTCCGGCCACCGAGCACCCGAGCCAATCATAGGCGGCAGCACCATCCTTCTGGTACAACAGCGCGCCGTTCAGACCGGAGTAGACATAAGCCGACCCGGCATTCGAAAGCCCGCCGGGGGAGGCATAGCGAGCGCCGATAATGAAATCGGCCTCCCCATCCCCGTTCACATCCCCTGCTCCGGCCACGGAGCCCCCTAACGCGTCACCGGCAGCCGCACCGTCCTTCTGGTACAGTAGCGCACCATTCAGGCCGGAGTAGACATATGCCGACCCCGCGTTTGCACGCCCGCCGGGGTCGGCGCCAAGAGCGCCAATGATGAAATCGGCCCTCCCATCCCCGTTCACATCCCCCGCCCCGGCCACGGACCACCCCAGGCAGTCATTGGCGGCCGCGCCATCCTTCTGGTACAACAACGCACCGTTCAGACCGGAGTATACATACGCCGACCCTGCATCCGCACGCCCGCCGGGGTCGGCATTCGGGGCACTAATGATGAAATCGGCCTTCCCGTCCCCATTCACATCCCCCGCGCCAGCCACAGACCACCCCAAGCGATCGACGACAGCCGCGCCGTTCTTCTGATACAGGAGCGAACCGTCCAGGCCGGAGTAGACGTACACCGACCCCGCAGCCGCATACCCGGCGTTGGCATCAGGAGCGCCGATGATGAAATCGGCCCTCCCGTCCCCGTTCACATCCCCCGCCCCGGCCACCGAATACCCGAAGTTGTCACCAAGTTCCGCACCATTCTTCTGGTACAGCAGCGCACCATCCAGACCGGAGTAGACATACGCCGACCCGGCGCTGGCACTGCGGCCGCCTACGATGAAGTCACCTCTTCCATCCCCGTTCACATCCCCCGCTCCGGCCACGGCCCGCCCCCAGTAGTTGGCGGCGGCTGCACCGTCCTTCTGATAGACGAGAGCAAACGGCCACCCCGTCCCGTGTGCGGGACCGGCCGCGGCCATTGTCGTGCAGACGATCGCAGCCAGGGCCGCAAGACGTCTACACCAGAAAACCCAAACACGTCCTCTCATAAAACCTCCCTTCGCACGACCGGCGGCGCCGACCGACGGCAGCAAGTCACACAGCAACACCGCCCTATGACAGACCACTCAGCGGCATCGGATTGGCGATACCTGCATGCCAACCCAATCAGTGGGACCGGTACACCTCAACTGTAACTGGCCCAATGTGGCAGGCCAGAGGACTGCTAACCTCGTCAAGTAATCTACATCATGTGAGCGAAATCACAACGCCTTTCGCGTAAGAGGCGACGCTTGGGGCACCAGAAGCACCGAAGTCCGCGAGACGTGGATCCACGGACTTCGGATTCTCTCACAGGTTCACGTCACGGGCACGGCTCTAGACCGTTGCGGAAGACATGATTGACCAACGCCACCACATCCTGGACGTTCGCCGCAAACCCGTCGCAGTTGACATCCGCCAACAGCCGCGGCACTGGCGGAGGCGCACTCCGAAACACGAAGCCGACTAACGCGACCACGTCCTGAACATTGTAGATGCCATCGCCGACCAAATCCCCGCGTCGCTGCGCCGTCGGAACGAAACCGACGATCGCCATCTCCCCCGGCGGCGGCACCGGGTTGCTGTACGGCGTCGACTGATAATGCGTGTGCGTCGTGTCCCCGAATCCATCGATCTTGGCCCAATGGGTGTTCTCCGTCCCATCGACGCGAATCCCGAAGAAGTAGTTGCCGGTGCCGCCCGGGTCGGGGATGATCTTCACCGTGTACTCCCCCGGCTGGATGTTGGTGATCGTCACCCGGTCATCCAACGTCCCGGAAACCCCGTCCGGACCGGGACCATAGTCATGCGTGTCGTCGTAGGACGCCGTCGAACCGAACGTGTTGAATCCCGGTCCGATCGAATCCTGCCCGGAGGGCGAGGTAACGGTCATGTGGACGGGAGAATAGGTCGTGTAGATCAGTGAGTCGGGGATGAGACGACGGTTCAACGCGAACTCAGACGTATTGCCCAGCGCGTCGGTAGCGGTGGCAGTCACATACGACCAGGCGCGACTGTTGACCGCCGGGATGAACCAGTGCCCGGTGACGTCGTCCGCCGTGTCGGAACCCAGGTACAGCCACGCCTCCCCATGCCCGGTCGGGTCTTGCACTGTGTCCTTGCCCAGATAACGCTCCGCGAGGAACAACTCGACCGTCGCCTTCTTGGCGGCCGTTCCGGCGACATAGAACACCGAGTCGGAGCCCGCCAAGAGCACGGTGTCAACGCTGATCGCCACCGTACCGCCGGACACGCCAATCCCCAACGCCCCGTTGTCATAGATCAGATTCTGGCTGATCGTATTGTGCTCGGCTGCCGGATTGGAGACCGCTACTCCCGCTCCGGGGAACTCCCTGATCGCCAGCCCCCGGACCAAGTTCCCCGATGACGTGACTTCAATCCCCGACCCGGAGCCGGACAGCGATCCGTCGAGCACGACCGTCGGATGTCCCGGCGTGGCTCCCGGTGCCGACAGCCCATCGATCACCGCGCCTGCGGTGACGTCGGACAGGTACAACAACGGTGTCAGCGGTTGGATAGTACCGGCAACAGCGAAGGTGATGGAATCGCGGCCGGGATTCGCGTTGGCCGCGGCAATGGCCGCACGCAGGGACCCGGGGCCGGCGTCGTTCAGGTTATAGACTGTGCGCGTCGCGACACAGTTGATGTAGGCCGAAATGAGGTCGCCCTGGGAATAGGCGGCAACCAGGTCGAGGCCGTAATCTCCGTCGACGTCGGCCGCTGCGAGGCAGTTGTCGCCCCAGAAATCGTAGTACGCCGACCAGGCGAAGGTGCCGTCACCGTTGTTCCTCAGTAGCGTGGTCCCGTACGGGCTGTAGTTGGCGGTTGCCAGATCGACATGTCCGTCCCCATTGAAGTCGCCCGCCACCACCGAGGTGGGATCGCCGTCAACGGCATAGTACACCGCCGCCGCGAAGGTGCCATGTCCGTTGTTCAGGAAAACGGATACTCGCCCACTGTCCAAGTCGGCGACAGCAAGATCGACGTCGTTGTCATGGTCGAGATCGGCGGCGGCGATGGCATAGGGATAACCAACCGAAGGGTAGTCGGTGCCTGCGCCCGGAAAAGCCCCACTGCCGTCGTTGGCGATGATCTTCAGGATATTGGCCTCAGCCGCGGCCACTGCCAGGTCGGCATCGTCGTCGCCATCGAAGTCTGCGGCGATGGCGAAGATCGAACCATCGCCGGCCGGGTAATTCACACCGGCGGCGAAAGTGCCGTTGCCGTTGTTCTTGAGCACGGTGACGCTGTCGCGGCTCCAGTTGGCGGTGACCAAGTCAGAATCGTGGTCGCCATCCAGATCGGCCACGAACACGGACCAGGGATTGCCACCGGCGGCATAATTGACCGGGGCCGCGAACGTCCCGCTGCCGTCGTTCTTTAGGATGGACACATTCCCGTCGCCTGTATTCGCAGCCGCCAGATCAGCATCACCATCCCCGTCGAGGTCGCCGGAGGCAACGTAAGACGCGCCGATGCCCGTTGCGTAGTAGGTGGGTCGTCCGAAAATCCCGTTTCCACCGTTGAAACGCACCGAGACGGCGCCTCCACCCGCGTGCGCGCCGACCAAGTCGGCTGTGCCGTCGCCATTGAGATCGGCGGTGCAGACACACTCGGGGGCAACCCCGGCACCGAAGTGCTGCGCGGCGCCGAAACTGCCTGAGCCGCTGTTGATCAGGATGGACGCGCCGCTGGCCTGTCGGTTACCGGTCGCCAGATCAGGATTGTTGTCGCCATCAACATCGGCTGCTACAAGAGCCTGGGGTGATTTCCCTGCCGAATAGTATGTCGGAGCACCAAACGACACCCCGCCCGCATTGATCAGAACAGCGATGCTGTCGGCGTCAGTGTTGGCAACAGCCAGATCCAGATCAAGGTCGTTGTCGATGTCGGCAAGACAGACCGCGACCGGGCTCGATCCCACCGTGTAGTTCGTGGGTCCTGTGAATGTGCCCAAGAAGTTGCCCTGAAGCACGGACACACTGCGCCCGCCCGAATTGGCCACCGCCAGATCGAAGCCAATGGCTGAAATGAAGTCGCCCGCGACGACGGCCTTCGGCTGCTCCCCCACCGCGTAGTTTACCGGCGAGGCGAACGTCCCGGTGCCCGTGTTCATCAGCACCGAAACCGTGTTGTCACTGTAGTTGGCGACTGCCAGATCAACGTCGGAATCGGTCAAATCCAATTTGTGCGCACATACGAAAACCGGGCCGTCCCCTGCCGCGTAGCTGGTTGCGGCGGCAAACGTCCCGTTACCGTTGTTCTTCAGCACCGAAACGTTGTCGCTGCCAAAATTAGCAGTGACGAGATCGGAGTCGTTATCCCCGTCCAAATCGGCGCACGCAATCGAGCGCGGAGCGCTCCCGACTGCGTAGCTGACCGGAGCACCGAAGGTCCCGTTCCCTGAGTTAAGCAGGATGGAGATGCTGTCAACGGCTTCGTTGGCGACAGCCAAATCGGCGTCGCCATCCCCATCCAGATCACCCGCGCAGACGGCGATCGGCCGGCTGCCCGCTGCGTAGTTCGCCACCAATGTGAACCACCCGTTGTGGTGATTCCTCAGGATGGAGACTGTCCCCGCGTAGTAGTTGGGGACGGCCAGATCGACCGCGGCGTCGTGATTGAACTTGGCCGCACAAACCGAGAAGGCGGCATCCGCCCCGTAGTAATTCGTCCAACTCAAACACATGTCCTGGCCCAGAGCCGCCGACGCGGCCACCACGACCATCGGCACTGCTGCGCCCAATGCGCGCCACATCAATTTCATTGTCCACCTCTCCGTCGAAGGTAGGAAAACCGGCCTACGTGACAAACATAACCAATGGATTTCCCCCGTCAAGGGGTATACAGGCGACGTCACGTCCCCGGCGCGGGATGCGATAAGGACGACAGAGGCGCGTCGCTGCCAAGAGGGCCTTACTTGGGGATCCCGGCACACGTTGACAGGGCGATGTTGACCATGGCCACGAGTGTGATTAGGCCGCCGGGCCAGCGCCCGCAGATCCCGCCGGTACGCCGCCCGGGTGTGAGCCTTCAGCAGTCGGTTGACTTCTGCCGGATGGCGGTTATCTTGCGTTGGGGGAGTTCGCTTTTTCACACCCGATCGCTCCGGAGGTGATCATGCGGCGGTTGACAGCGGTGCTCCTGGTGGGGGGCGTGGCGCCGTTGTGTGCGCCGTCCGGGGTGCCAATCCGGCGACGGAGTTCTGTGACAGGTGTGGCGGGTAGGAGGAGTCAACGATGAGCAGCACCAGGAGTATACCTTGGGTCGCGGTTCTGTCCGCATTGGCTCTGCTGCTCTGGGTTTGCTCTCAGCACGCACAGGCGCAGTGTTCGTCACTCCACACATTTACCGGTGAAGCAGATGACCACCTTGGCTGGTCAGTATCCGGCGCAGGTGACGTCAACAACGATGGGTACGCCGATCTGATTGTCGGTGCCCTGGCGAACGTGGGACGAGCAGACGTGTATTCGGGCCGGACGGGAACTCTCCTGTGGACATTCACCGGACAGGCGTCACTCGATTGGTTCGGTAGTTCGGTGGCCGGTGCAGGAGATGTCGACAACGATGGCTATGCCGATGTGATCGTTGGCTCCCCGTATAACGACTCGGTGGGCAGTGACGCGGGATTGGCTCGTGTGTTCTCGGGTCACACCGGCGATCTTCTCTGGACATTTGTCGGGGAAGCGGCAACAAGCAGACTCGGCTGGTCAGTGGCGGGAGCGGGAGATCTCAATAACGACGGCTACGATGACGTGATCATCGGGGCCTACTGGCGCGGCCCCGGAAAGGCCTACGCGCACTCAGGACAGACCGGCGAACTCCTCTGGTCGTCAACTGGGGAGCTGTCGGGTGATTATTTCGGCTGGTCCGTGTGCGGCGCTGGTGATGTCGACAACGATGGACATGCAGACCTGATTGTAGGTGCCATTGGAAATGATGCCGGCGGCGAGTCCGCAGGCCGTGTCTACGTCCATTCAGGCCAGACTGGTGAGTTGCTGTGGACGTTCACCGGCGAAGCCGAAGGTGACTATTTCGGGTCGTCGGTTTCCGGGGCGGGTGATGTCGACCGCGACGGGTATGGAGACCTGATCGTGGGCGCGCAGTTGAGTGACGCCGGAGGTGAGCAGGCCGGACGGGCGTATCTGTATTCGGGCCGGACCGGTGCCGTTCTGCGGACGTTTACGGGCGAGAGTGAAGGGGACCGATTCGGCTCCTCGGTCGCCGGCGCCGGCGATGTCAATGGCGACGAGTATCCTGACCTGGTCATAGGTGCTCCGTACAATAATGCGGGGGGTACAGACGCTGGGCGAGCCTACTTGTACTCAGGCCGGACAGGTCTGCTGCTGTGGGCAATCAGCGGTGAGGAGGCAGGCGATCGTTGTGGTGGCTGTGTCTCCGGCGCAGGGGACGTCGATAGCAACGGTTATGCCGACCTGATCGTGGGGGCATCCAGTAATGATGCGGGCGGTACAAACGCAGGCCGCGCCTACGTATACTCCTGCGCTCCCCCGTGTGACTGCCCCTGTCACGGTGACCCGCAGTGCGACAGCATGGCCAATCTGCAGGACGTGGTCCAGACGGTCAACGTGGCCTTCCGCGGTGCAACAGCAGTCACCGATCCGCTGTGCCCCCGGGAGCACACCGACGTCAGTTGCGACGGCGTGACAACCGTGATCGACGTCGTCAAGATGGTCAACGTCGCTTTCCGCGCTGCCAACCGGGCGGCAGAGTTCTGTGCGCCCTGTGAGATGTGAGATCTGAGAAGACAATGTGGCCTGTGAGGTAACGAATCCGACAGCGAGGTGGAAGGATGAGACGAGTCCGGTACCTGGTGGAGATTCTTGTTCTTGTAGCTACTGGCACCAGTACGGTGTGGGCCCAGCAGAGCACAACCGGACCGAAGCCGCCACCGGGCATTGACCGCGGGTTGCGCGCCGCCAAGCTGACGCAGACCGTCATCCCCGGTGTTCCTGCCTACCTCTGGCAGCATGGCTGCGGACCGACGGCGGTCGGCATGGTCGTCGGCTACTGGGACAGGATACGTACCGACCTCGTGCCCGGAAGCGCCGGTTCACAGACGGCCGCAGTGAATACCATGATCGCGGAGGACAACGGCAATACCGCCTGCGGCGCGGCCTTCTCTGACCATTATCGCGACTATTCCTGCCCGGTGGACAACGCGCCCGGCCCGCTCCTTACGGATCGCTCCCAGACGGGCGGCGCCCACGCCAGCAACTGCGTCGGCGACTTCATGCGGACTTCCTGGAGTGCCGCGGGCAACTACTACGGCTGGAGTTGGTTCGACGACGTGCCGCCGTCGTTCGTCAACTATGTCAATCTCGTCGCCCCCGGCGCATCTCCGGTGGCCGCAAACTACGAGTTCTCCTCATTCAGTTGGAGTTACTACAAAGCGGAAATCAACAGCGGCCGGCCGCTTGTGCTGCTCGTGGATACCGATGGTGACGGCGGCACGGATCACTTCATCTGCGCCATCGGCTACGACGACGTGGCGATGGAATACGCGGTCTATGATACGTGGGACACCCAGATCCACTGGTTCGCCTGGCGCACGATCGCGTACGGAGTCCCGTGGGGCATCTATGGCGTGACCACCTTCGTCCTCGCCAGCGACGATTTGGACGGCGATGGCGTACTCAATGACGCCGACAACTGCTCCACTACATACAATCCAGGGCAGGAAGACCGGGACGGCGACGGTGTCGGCGATGTGTGTGACAACTGCCTGACGCGTTCCAATCCCAATCAGTCGGACACCGATGGCGACGGCATCGGTGACGCCTGCGATCCCTGCGCCCACGAAGCGCCGAGTCGGGTCCTTACCGGAGTGCAAGAGGCGCTCGGGTTGGGTTGGAGTGTCAGCGGGGCGGGCGATGTCAACGGCGATGGGTTTGACGACATCATCGCCGGGATCAACGGCCAACGACCCGGTCCCTGGGAACCGGGGCGAGCGTATGTCTATTCAGGTCGCGACGGTGCCCTGCTCATGACGCTCACCGGCGAGGCGCCGAAGGACTGGTTCGGGTCGGCGGTGGCCGCGGCCGGCGATGTCAACCGCGACGGCTACGATGACGTGATGGTCGGCGCTATGTGCAACGACGCCGGGACCTTCAATGCCGGACGGGTCTACGTCTTCTACGGGCGGTCCGGTCCTTATCCGGTGACGATCCCCGCAGCCAATGCCGATCGCATTCTCACCGGCGATGCCAATGCCGATTACTTCGGTTCTTCGATCGCTGGTTTGGGAGACGTGGACGGCGACACGGTTCCCGATCTGCTGATCGGTGCGCCCAGCTACACCGCTGGGACACCGGGTCCCGGTCGCGCTTTCATCTACTCCGGCCGCACAGGGGCAAGGCTGCGGACATTCACGGGTCAAGCATCAGGCGATCAGTTCGGGCTGGCCGTGGGCAACGCGGGCGATGTGGATGGTGACAGCACTGATGACGTGATCGTCGGCGCCAAATGGAACGACGCCGCCGGTTCGCAGAGCGGCCGTGCCTACGTGTATTCGGGCCGCACCGGGGCGTTGTTGCGCACCTTCACGGGTGAAATGGAAGGGGATGAGTTTGGCGGCGCCGTCGCCGGGGCCGGCGACGTCAACGGTGACGGCCATGCCGATCTTATCGTGGCCGCGGTCAATAATGACGCTGGCGGCACCGACGCCGGTCGCGTCTATGTCTGCTCCGGCACCGATGGTTCACTTCTCTACACGCATGACGGCAGGTCGACGGCCGCGGAGATGTTCGGCTATTCCGTCTGCGGGCTGGGGGACATTGACAGCGATGGCTTCGACGACTACAGCGTCGGCGCGCCGGGACAGGATCGCGTTTCTCTGTATTCGGGCGGGACCGGCACCCTGATGTACGCCTATTCTGGTTCCCATCAGGATCCGAGCGAGTGGTTCGGCAGTACGATCTCCGGCGTCTCCGATCTGAACGGCGATGGCTTCCGCGACCTGATCGTCGGCGCCTGCTGGAACGCGTCCGGCGGGAGCGATGCGGGGCAGGTGCGAACCTATCTGCTGGGCGATGGCGACGGCGATATCTCCTTTGCCGGCTGTGACAACTGCCCGACCGTGGCGAATCCCGACCAGCGCGACAGTGATGCGGACGGGCTCGGCGATGCCTGCGACAACTGTCCTTACGTCATCAATCCCGATCAGGCCGATAGTGACAGCGATGGTGTCGGCGATGCTTGTGTGTGTGTCTGCGCCTGCCACGCCGATCCGGCGTGCGATAGCGTAGTCTCCAACCTGGCGGATGTTGTGGCGACGGTCGACGTGGCCTTCCGGGGCGTCCCGCCGCTTACCGACCCGCACTGTCCGCGCCAGGCCAGCGACGTGAACTGCGATGGCTTCACGACGGTCCAGGATGTCGTGAAGGTCGTTAACGTGGCCTTCCGTGGCGCCGATCCCGCGACGGAGTATTGCCATCCGTGCACGCCGTGATCTAACCATCATCGATGGGAGTCATGGTAGGCTCTTGGCTTTCAGGGGACGGCATTCCCAATCGGGAGGATTATTCACGATGCCGGGCGCCCGACCCGGCGGGAGGTGTGTCATGCGCAGTGGGTCGATAGTAGGATTAGGTATCGCCGCGGCCATCGCCGTTGCCGCGGTGGGGCTTGCCACCACGCCCCGGACAATGACCGTCCAGGGGAAGCTGACCGACGCCGGTGGCGGGCCGGTCAGCGCCGGAGACTACACACTGGTTTTTCGCGTCTATGATGCGGCTGTCGGTGGAACGCAGAAGTGGCCTTCGGTCGGAGGTGAGAGCCACGTTCTTGCCGTCGGCACTAACGGGGTGTGGTCCGTCAACATCGGCGAGATCAGCGCCCTGAATCCGAGCGTGTTTAGCGACACGACCCGCTATCTGGAGATCACTGTCACTCCGCCGGCGGGGCCTACAGAAACGCTCTCGCGCGTCAAACTGACATCGGCCCCGTACGTGTACGAGGCCGCCCAGCTCGACGGCAAGACCGGCAGCGAGTATGTGCCAGTTGACGACTCGACACTCGTCATCCATCCTTCTACCAACGTCGTCAGCTTCGGCACAATGGACGAGGGGGATTACGCTGCACCGATTTATGTCGAGAAGCGCTACGCCACAGCGAGCCCTCGGCGTGGACTGGATGTGCATGCGGATAATTTCCTATCCGGATCTGTCTACGGCCTTTACGGAGAGGCAGGCACCCCCTCCAGCAGCGGAACCGGCCCCAAAGCCGGTGTCCGGGGAGATGCCAATGGGGTCGGCACGGGATTCGGAGTATATGGCTATGCGAACACCAGCGGGGTTAATTATGCCATCTATGGTGTGTCAGTGCACAATGACTCCGATGACTATGCCGGGTACTTCATCGGCAGCAAGGTGCACATCGCCACGGTGGCCGGCTCAGCGACAGCCAACGTGATCGGCAATCGCTGGAGGGACAACTCCATCGTTGCCTGGGGAAAGGTCACCGGCTCAAACGGTGAGACCTACTCCTATGAATTCGGCGTCGACAGCGTTGCCCGTAACGGCGCGGGGGACTACACCGTCTACGTCGACGACGACGCCATGTATTCCGCGACGCTCATTCCCGTGGCTTCGCCGGAGTGCGACTCAAAGCCGACGTCGGCGGCGACCGCGCGCATCGTCTACATCAATCAAACAGGGACCCGCACGTTCGATGTCTACATTACGAACGGCAATTTCGTGGCAACGGACAATGACTTCACGTTCATCGTGACAGCCCGATGACGACCGGAGGTGCGCTATGAATCGTATCCTGAGAAGTGCGGTCGCGGCGCTGCTTGTTGTCGTGCCGACGGTTCTTATCGGCGCTGCACCGATGAACGACAGTACAGTGGCGCCCCAGAGCTCGCTGTGGGATTCCAGCACACGGATTCCACCTCTCCCACGGCAAGCCGTCGGGAACCAAGCGATGGGCGCGGTGAAGCCGGCCGTTGTACCCAGCGTCATTCTCGACTGGTGCTCGATCAACAACGGGGGAGCCACGGCTGCCGCCTCAGCCAGCTTCAAGACGGGGATGTCGGTGGGACAGTTCCTCGCAGGGGAGGCATCATCGGCCTCATTCAAGGCGGGAATCGGTTTCTGGTATGGAACGGACCTCAATTGCAGCTGTCCCTGCCACGGCGATCCGCAGTGCGATGGGATCCGCTGCACCGTGCAGGATGTCGTCAAGACTGTCGACGTCGCCTTCCGCGGCGCGGCCCGTGTGTTCGACCCGCAGTGCCCGCGGGAGCGGACGGACGTAAACTGCGATGGCTTCACGACGGTCCAGGATGTCGTGAAGGTCGTCAATGTCGCCTTCCGTGGCGCGAGTGCAACGACCCAGTTCTGTGATCCATGTGCGCCGTGAGTGCGGTGCGATATTGACAGCGTAGTAGGCAAACGGCTTGGACGATTGACAAGATCGATTATCTTGGAGATGGGGACGTCACTCCAAGGAGAGCCGCCGTGAAAAGACTTCTGATCAGTTTCCTGTTACTCGCCGCGTCTTCGGTCACCGCCCTCGGGGCCGACCTCTACCGCGTGACCTTGCACGCTCCGCAGGAAGCCGATGCCCTGCGCGCTTCCGCCGTCGAAGCGATCCTCTCTGCTGGTAACGAGTATCTCGTTCTCGCCGATCCTGCCGCTGTCGACCAGTTGCGGCAGAGCGGGCTCGATCTTGCGCTTGTCGCCAAGGACGTGGACAAGAACGAGCTGGCCCTTGATCGGCGGGTTGATCGTGCCAATGTCGCTCGGTACCCTTTGCTCTATGAGAAGGACCAGATCCGTCTCCTGCGTGTCAGCCCGCTCGACCTGGAGCCGACGGAGGCTATTCCCGACTTGATGCCGATCCGCAATGAGAATCTCAAAATCGCCTACGTGGCGCCGGAGATGGGGGAGAAGGCGCTGTGGGCGCCGGCGGTTGATCTGGATTCGCTGATCGGCTTGATCCAGCAGGATTCGATTCTCGCATACGTCAACCGTCTGCAGGCGTTCTACCGGCGCGCCGCCGGGACCGACTCGGTGCGCGCCGCGCGTGACTGGATCCACGCCAAATTCCAGTCGTTCGGGTATGACTCGGTCTACGGCGATCAGTTTTATGCCAGCGTGTCGGGGGGCTACAAAGCGAACTACAATGTCGTGGCCACCAAACCCGGCACGCTCTACCCGGACATACAGATCATTGTCGGTGCGCACTACGATGGTGTCAGTACCTCACCGGCGGCGGACGACAACGGCAGCGGCACGGCCGCCGTCCTCGAGATCGCCCGTGTGCTGCATGATATCCCGACCGACGTGACATTCAATTTCATCACGTTCGATGCCGAAGAATACGGATTGTACGGGTCGTACCACTACGCCAACACCGCCGTCGCGCAGCACGACCAGATCGTCCTGATGTTCAATCTCGACATGATCGGCTACTTGCCCAACGCCACGCAGGCCCGGCTCTATCACGGTGCCTCCACCAAGTACGCGCAACTCTGGATCGATTTGGCCGCGCCCCTAGTCGGGATCACGGGGTATCTGTCCGGGGGATCCAGCGGTTCGGATCACCATCCCTTCAATCAGGTGGGATACAACGGCATCTTTCTCGCGGAGTACATCTTCTCCGGGGTCTACCATTCGAACCGTGACAGCACGACCTACATGAACTTCGACTACGCGACGCGGATGGTCAAGGCGTCCCTGGCCACCGTCTACACCGTCAGCGGTGACGCCGACAATGATGGCATCCCCAACGCTCAGGACAACTGCCTGACTATTGTGAATCCCACGCAAGTCGACAGCGACGGCGACGGTAGAGGCGACGCCTGCGACAACTGCCCGCTGGTCATCAATCCCGCGCAGACTGACGCCGACGGCGATGGGGTGGGTGATGCCTGCGACAACTGCCCGCTGCTGGCCAATGCTACACAGACCGATGCCGATGGGGATGGGCGGGGCGATGCTTGTGACAACTGCCGGTTGGTGATCAACCCCGATCAGGCGGATGCCGACGGTGACGGGGTGGGGAATCTGTGCGACAACTGTCCCTTGAAACCGAACCCCACCCAATCTGACTACGATAGCGACGGCCTGGCCGACGCCTGTGACAACTGCCCCTCGGCGTACAATCCCGACCAGGCCGATGGCGACGGCGATGGTGTCGGCGATCTGTGTGACAATTGCCCCCTGGTGGCCAATCCCGAGCAGTCTGACAGTGAACTCGACCAGTATGATGACGTCGTCGGCGACGATGTCGGCGACGCCTGCGACAACTGTCCCACGGTCATCAACTCCGATCAGCGCGACGTTGATGGCGATGGGAAGGGCGATCTCTGCGACAACTGTCCGACCGTGGCGAATCCACTGCAAACGGACACTGACGGCGATGGCCTCGGTGACGCCTGCGACAACTGCCCGGCGATTGCCAATGCAAACCAGGCCGACAACGACTACGACGGCATCGGCAATCTGTGCGACAACTGCCCGTCGGTTTACAATCCCTCTCAACTCGACCGGGACCACGACGGCTTCGGCGATGCCTGTGACCCTTGCACCTGTCCCTGCCAGGCTGATCCGGACTGCGATGGTCTCGGTTCCGACGTGCTGGCGGTGGTGGGAACGATCGACGTCGCCTTTCGCGCCGGCGCGTCGGTAACCGATGCGGGATGCTCCTACCAACGAACCGATGTCGATTGCAACGGCGTCACCGACCTGGTCGACGTGATCAAAGTGATCGCGGTTGCCTTCCGGGCCGCCAATCCGGCGACGACATATCACGACCCCTGCGCGCCGTAGTGACGGGTTGAATACCGGGTTCCACTCACACGGCCGACCGCTGAGAAGAGAGGTGAACAGGGGCCGATGGCGGGCTTATCGAATGTCGATCGCGGTCCAGGTGAGGACCGGCTTGAAGCTGCGCTGCTGCCACGCGCGTACGATGAACCAATACTCCCCCGGCTCCGCATCGCCAAGGCCGATCCTCTCATCAAAGATGAGAGTGGGTCCCGAAGCGGGGTACGTGCCCGAGAAGACGACGAGTTCATCGCTGCCGCGCCTCAGCGGTCTCTCCGGAGGCGGTGCTTTCCAGAACTGGACCCCCCAAGGCCGGCCGGTCTCATCTTCAGACATGGAAGTGATCGGTCCCACGGTCACGGTTGTGCGAGCACTACGCCCCCCGATCGGCATTCGGACCAACGAGACAATGACCGAACAGGGTTCGGGCGACTCGCTCAGAAACTCCACGTAAGGACGCACCGTGTCACCGCGCGAGAAGATCGTCATTGCCCGGCCATAAAGAGCTCGATCACCTCTCCTGATCCCCGGCAGGACATCACCGTGCGGCGGGTTGTTGACAAGGAACAGCACGTCACTTGTTCTGCTGTTGGCCCGTGGCGACGGCAGAACGAGATCGGTCACGGACTTGCCCGAGTTGCTCCGGCCGCCCGTGACCTTGACTTCCAGTTGATAGGCCCCGGCCGTCAGTGAGTCGAAGCCGAAGTAGACGGTGGCCCCCAGCGTGGCCGGATCGACGAACACTCCCAAGCCGGCGCTCACAAGGTCGAGCCTGGCCTCGACGCTGTCTTGGGCGGCCAGGTGCCCGTCGCGACTGACATAAACCCCGACGCTGACAAACCCTCGCTCGACGGTCTCGCGGTTGAACTGGTCCCCGGGAATCCAAATGCTGATTCCGAGGTCGCTGGCGTCCGCATCTCTCCGCGGGAATATCGTGGCCTCAACGTAGGGATATATCGGTCGCCACGACTCCGCGACCGCCAGATTCTCAAGGCAGCACACCGGGTACCCGCCGACAGTGTCGGCCGCTAGAGCAGCGGTCTTGCGACCCGGCCAAGTGTAGAGATACACAGTCGTCGGTGTGGATTTGAACACACCGTTACGGGGTTCGCTGACGACATTCCATTCGACCGCGGGAGGGCCGTTCACCAGCATGTACTCCCAGCGGATGTCTCTTTTGCCGGCAGGCCACCAGACAGGAGTCTGGCACAGGTATTGGCAGTACCCGAAGTTCGTAAGGAACCGATCCCACCGCTCCGCATCCTTGCGGCGATACCGGTCGATCTGCGCCTCGAACTCCTCTCGGTCCCGACACTTGCGGAGCACGTGGAAGAAACCAGGGTCGAAGATCTCCAGACCGGATGCGAGCTTCAGAACGGAGAGTGAGTCGGCAGCAGAGTGGCAGGTCCCGTAGACGGCGAGAAGCGGATCGTCGTCAGGAATCTGAACGCTCTGTGGCCAGAGTCCGGTCGATGCCAGCAAGACCGTCAGTACGCCTACCACTGTCATCATGCCGTCCCCCAGACGGCAATAACGCCGAACGCCCCGACTATTCCTCTGTAGGGTGGGCTCTGCCCACCATCTCTACGATACACGGCGGGCAACTTGTCCTGAGCGAAGCCGAGGGACGCCCGCCCTACAAAAGCACCTGTCACTCGTGCATCAACACCGCACGGTAGCGGACCTTCCCATCGATCAGTCGCTGCAGCGTCTTGTTGACATCGGCCAGCGGATACACTTCCAGCTTGGGACGCACCTTCCCGCGCGCGGCCAGATCGAGGACCTCCATCAGGTTCTGCCGCCGATCCTGCAGCGAGAACTTCAGCGACACCTGACGCATCAGGTGCATGAACGGCATCAGGGTGATCGGTTCGGCGCCCACGCCCATGATGACCAGGCGTCCCTCCGGCCGCAGTCCGGTCAGGACGTCGGCGTTCTGGTTCATCGCGTTGGTCGTCGACAGCACGATGTCCGCCCCGCCCGCTGCCGCCAGGTCCTTGCCGGCGTGATCCTGCACGACCACCACTTCATCGGCTCCCAGCTCCCGCAGTTCGGCGCGCTTCGCGGCCGTGCCGGTCACCGCAATTGTCTCATGCCCCATCGCCTTGGCGACCTGAAGGGCCAAATGCCCCAGCCCACCGAGGCCGAGGATTGCAATGCGGTCGCCGGTGCGCGGCTGCCCGTTGCGATACCCGCTCATTACCGTGTACCCGGCGCAGAACATCGGCGCCGCGTTCTCCCATGACAGTAGCTCCGGTAGCAGGATGCACCCTGTCGCCTCGGCGATCATGAACGCCGACCACCCGCCGCCGTTTTCCACCCAAGTGCGTGAATCGGCGCAATAGAGTTCATGATGCTGCGCGCACGCCGCGCACCGCCCGCATCCGGCCTGTACCCAGGGGACGCCGACGCGGTCGCCCGGCTTCAGCCAAGTGACCCCGGCACCGAGCTTCTCGATCGTACCCACCGGCTCATGGCCAAGGACGATCGGCAGTGGTGTAGGGAACCGCCCGCTCCACACATGCACGTCGGTCCCGCACATTCCGCAGGCGTGCATGCAGATCAGCGCCTGTCCCGGCCCCGGCTCAGGAACCGGGCGGTCCTCGAACACCAAGGGCTGGTTTAATGCCTTCAGCACGGCGGCTTTCATGGTCAATCTCCTTCCGATAAAATCCTGCGCCATCTCAATGCCAACGGCCAAATGGAACACACCCGCCGTCGGCGATACAAGCGCGATGTTACGGCAGGGATTCGTCTTGACGTCGTGACATCGGCAGGCGATCTTATTCATGCTGTATCGCCTCTGCGGGCGACGGTGGCCTCGACCTACTGCGATCTTGAGGCGTGATCGCCCGGGAAGCGGTTTACCTCATACGAGCCGGTGACGCTCTCAGGCGACCGGCGCCTGACCTGCAACGTTCAAGGGATTCCCTCAGGGAGGTTTGCCATGCGCAGCCGTATTCCATTCACGTTCAGCGCCGTGTTGGCGATCGGCGCACTGCTAACGTTGGGCGCGCTCTCGGCGTCCGCTGACGTTCCGCCCCAGATGACCGTCCAGGGGAAGCTGACCAACTCAATCGGGAAGCCGTCGGCACCGGGATTCAAGCTCTTCACCTTCAAGATCTTCGATGCCCAATCCGGCGGCAGCGAAATCTGGCCCGCCGGGCCGGGGGAGACGATCACCGTCAAGACCGACTCGTTGGGTCTTTGGACCGCGCAGTTGGGGACGGTCATTCCCCTGACCGATCCAGTATTCGCCGGAATTGATCGGTGGTTGGAGATCACGGTCAACGATGGCGTCAATCCTCCCGAGACGCTCTCCCGCTTGAAGCTCAACACCAACCCGTTCGCCTTTCGATCCGCGACCAGCCAGAAAGCCGACACGGCCCTCTCCGGCGGCGGCTGGGTGCATGAGGGAACGGTGGTAAGATTGGATAATGCGGCCGACAGCGTCGGCATCGGGACTGACTCGCCCGACGCCAATTTGCACGTCATCGGGACACTCCACGCCTCGGACAAAGCCAACTTCGGGCCGAACAACGCCAATCCCGGCGCCTATGCTTTTGTTGCCGGGAGCGCCAACACAGCCGGCGGCCACTATAGCACGGTCGGCGGCGGCGAATTGAACGTCGCGGCGGCAACTCTGTCCACCATTGGCGGCGGGAACATGAACCGCGTGAGCAACGAATACGGCACGATCGGCGGCGGTTTCGAGAACACCGTCACCGGCTTCGTCGGCACGATCGCCGGCGGCAGGAGCAACGTCGCCAGTAACGTGTATGGAACCGTAGGCGGCGGGTACCACAACCACGCACGCGGCGCCTATTCGGTCGTCGCGGGCGGCGGGGGGGAAACGGATGCCGATTCGAATATCGCCTCGGGCGACTTCTCTACCGTCAGCGGTGGCCGTGCCAATGTCGCCGACGGACAGGGTGCTAGCGTCGGCGGCGGTCAGCAGAACTACGCGGGTAACATTGACGAACCCTCCACAGTTGCCGGGGGTAGGGGGAACGTGGCCAACAATTCTGGGGTAACGATCGGTGGTGGGTTCCTGAACAACGCGAGCGGCAACATGGCCGCAATTGTGGGGGGAGAAAGAAACACGGTCAGCGGGCGCTTCGCGTTTGTGGGCGGAGGGATCTACAACAAGGCGCGGGGCGTAGCATCTGTCTTGGTTGGCGGAGGGTCGTATCCCTCGGCAGAGGATTCTAATGCCGTTGTTGGGGACTACTCGGTCATCGTGGGCGGTCGCGGCAACATCGCATCTGGAGGATCAGGTTTCATAGGTGGCGGCGGCTACAACAGAGCCCGCGGGCTGTATTCGGTCATCGCCGGGGGCGGTGGCGGGGCTCTTGCCGATTCAAACTCCGCCTCAGGTGACTACTCTGCTGTCGGCGGAGGTGCTCGCAACTTGGCCAGCGGAGAGTACTCGACCGTCTCAGGCGGTCGCGGTAACACGGCGAGTGGCGGGTCATCGGTGGTCAGCGGAGGCTACAACTTGGCCAGCGCGGGAAGCAGTACGGTCTGCGGTGGTGCCTACGATACTGCGAGCGGCATCGGCTCGATAGTCTTGGGTGGGCATTACAACACGGCTTCAGGACATTATTCGCTTGCCGCAGGATGCGGTGCGACGGCAGTGCACCCGGGTGCTTTCGTCTGGTCGGACAATACCGCGAGTGATTTCACCTCCGTTGCCGATAATGAGTTCGCAGCCCGGGCCGTAGGCGGCGTGCGATTTGTAACTGCCATCGATATCAACACCGGTGCTCCCGTTGCCGGCGTGCAACTCGCTCCCGGCGGCGGCTCGTGGTCATCGATCTCCGACCGCAATGCGAAAGCGAATATCGCGCCGGTCGATGGGCCAGATCTCCTTGCCAAACTGGCTCGGATTCCGGTGGCGACCTGGAACTACAAGTCGCAGGACCCGTCCATCCGCCACATCGGGCCCATGGCGCAGGACTTCTATGCCGCCTTTGGCGTCGGTGAAGATGACAAGCACATTACCACTATCGACGCCGACGGCGTCGCGCTCGCCGCGATTCAGGCACTCTATGAATCGAACCGAGAGCTGGTACAGAAGATCGCCGAGCTGCAGAAGCAGATCGAGACACTGAAGGCACAAGCCAAGTAGACTAGACTCGATTTCACAACCTCAGTCCTGTGCGGTCGGGTGCCCACACCCGACCGCAGCGCCGGGTGAGGGCACCCGGCGCCACGGGCAGCATTCAGTCACGGCATGGGGTTCGGAAACCGATTGTAGGAGGCGATGAGCATGAGACGCAAACAGATTGTCGTGCTCGGAGTGCTTTGCGGGCTGCTGGCTCTGGGCGCGCTGGCCGCTGGTCCACCGGTAGCGACGAAGTCGATGACAGCCAGGGATCCACACGTGGATTCCGGAGATGCGACTTCGGCCGCGGCTCCGGCGGGTGCGGCGCTGCCCAACTACGTCATCAATTGGTACTCGGTGAACGGCGGCGGGACGATTGATGCCACCTCGGCCCACTGGAAGATGGGAATGTCGGCCGCCCAGTCTGTCGCGGGGGAAGCAACCTCAGCATCGTACTGGATGGGCGTCGGTTTCTGGTACGGCGCCTGCATCTGCCCCTGCCATGGCGATCCGGTGTGCGACGGCGTGTCCAATGTGCAGGACGTGGTCAAGACAGTCGACGTGGCGTTCCGAGGCGCGACGCCGGCGTTCGATCGGCTCTGCCCGTATGAGCAGACCGATGTGAATTGCAGCGGCTTCACTGATGTCACCGATGTCGTGCGCATGGTCAATGTCGCCTTCCGCGGCTACAGCCCGGCGACGGAATTCTGCCGCCCGTGCTGGTAGTCTTCCGCCTGTTCTGACCACTAAGGAAGCCCGCGAAGCAATCGCTTCGTGGGCTTCTTTCCGATTGATTCGCTTTCCCCGTGTTGCCTATCGTGATTCTGTGAACCGGGATGTCGTGAGACAACGGGTGGCTGTCCTGGGTGCTGGGAGTTGGGGCCTTGCCATCGCCCGGTACTTGGATGGTCTGGGGAATACGGTCCGGCTCTGGGAGTTCGATCCCGCCGCCGCCGCCAGTTTGGCCCAGACACGCCGACTCCCTGACAAGTTGCCTGGCATTGAGTTGCCCGCCTCAGTTGAAGTGACGGATGAAGTCGGGTTCGCGGTCGCAACGGCGGACGCGATCGTCTTTGTCACGCCATCGACAGCGGTGCGCGCCACCGCCGCCAGGGTCCGAGCTCTGCCGAAGTCCGGTCCCATAGTCGTCACGCTGACCAAAGGGATAGACATTGAAACCGGCGAGCGAATGACCGAGATCATCGCGTCGGAACTGGGCCTCGTCTCGGCCGTGGCGCTGGTCGGTCCGTCCCACGCCGAGGAAGTCGCCCGTACAGTTCCGACCGCCCTGGTTGCGGCCTGTGCCGATCTTGATGCAGCGCGACGGGTGCAGGCGTTGTTCAATTCCGACCGGCTGCGTGTCTACACCAGCGATGACGTCATCGGCGTCGAGCTGGCAGCGGCCTTGAAGAACATTGTCGCCATCGCTGCCGGGATTGTCGATGGGTTGGGGTATGAATCGGCGGACAATCTCAAAGGGGCGCTGATCACACGCGGCCTCGCGGAGATCACCCGTCTCGGCCTCAAAATGGGTGCCAAACCCGAGACCTTCGCCGGTTTGTCCGGTGTCGGTGACCTGATTACCACCTGCCTGTCACGGCACTCGCGCAATCGCCATGTCGGTGAGCAGGTGGGACGGGGCCAGAGATTGCCTGATGTGCTGGCCGGGATGTCGATGGTCGCGGAAGGGGTGACCACCACGAAAGCGGCGTTACGCCTGGCCGGGATTCATCAGGTTGACATGCCGATCACCCGCGCGGTGGCGAAGGTTCTGTTCGAGGACTATCCGGCGGCGACGGCGCTGGCGGAGCTGATGGCCCGTCCGGCGCAACCGGAGATTCGGAGATGAATCGGCTCCGCGGCGAGCCACGCTCACGTGACGGGACGGGATTGCTTCGTCGCCCGTCCGCCTTGGGCGGACGGCCTCCTCGCAATGACGGTGGATGTCCTTGTTCCGCATGATGTCTTTGCGAGGAGTGAAGCCCGCTGAAGGCGGGCAAGCTACGAAGCAATCCCGACCCGTGGATCTGCTCGGCACGGCCGCCAGTGAAAGCGGCAAACCGGGATGGCCCAAAGTTCCGCTTTGGCTTGCGGGCGCAATCGTGTAAATTGAAATGTGATCAGGCCGGTTTCCCTGGCGCCAAACCGCGTGTTTCAGGATAGGTCCTATGACAGAAGAGCAACTGGTTGAGACCGAAAGTGCTTTCGGTGCAATTCCACGGCTCAAACTCAGACGCCTCCCCGAACGGAAGTACTACTCGATCTCCGAGGTGGCCGAGGAGTGCGATTTGAAACCGTATGTCCTGCGCTTTTGGGAAAAGGAATTCTCGATGCTGCACCCCAAGAAGAACCGGGCCGGCAATCGGGTCTACCAACGCAAGGACATCGACCTGGTGATGCGCGTCAAGCACCTGCTGTACCAGGAGGGGTACACGATCGAAGGCGCGCGGCAACGGCTGCGGGCGGAGATGACGGGTGACGAGGCGCCGCCGGAGGCGGTGCGCACCAAGAAGCTCCTGAGTGATTTGCGCCGTGAGCTGGAGGCGATCACCGCGCTGTTACCGTAGCACACGGCATGAACAACACGAATCGGGGCGTAGCGCAGCCTGGTTAGCGCACTTGCTTGGGGTGCAAGTGGTCGGCCGTTCAAATCGGCTCGCCCCGACCATATTTCGTCTGATGACGGCAGCACAGGTGCCGTCATCACCTGTTTTTGGTGTGATAGTGCGCATGATGTCCCGGCCGTGAACGCAGCATGACCTATCTGATTGCCATCCCCGCCTTCAACGCCGCGGCAGCGCTTCCCGGCCTCGTGACCCGTATCCGCCATTTCGTGCCGGGCATCGAGATCCTGGTCGTTGACGATGGCTCGACAGACGGAACCGCAGATGCGGTGCGGTCCGTCGGCGCCGGTTTGTTGCAGCACCAACACAATCGCGGCAAGGGAGAGGCGCTCCGGACGGCGTTTGCGGAAGCCGTCCGACTCAACGTCGATGCCGTGGTCCATCTCGACGCCGACGGTCAACATGAGCCGGAGTATCTGCCGGCGTTCTTCGCCGCCTTTGAGCGGGGTGGATTCGATGTCTTGATCGGGACGCGCGATTTTCACTCGGGCGGGATGCCATTTCTGCGCCGTCTGACAAACCGCTGGACCTCGTGGTGGGTGTCGCGCATGGCCGGGACGGCGGTCGCCGATTCGCAGTCGGGTTATCGTCTGATTGGGCGGCGGGCGCTGACGAGCATCGATCCGATCAGTCATCGCTACGATTTTGAATCCGAGTATTTGATCCGTGCCGGCCTGGCCGGCCTGTCGATCGGGGCGGTCCCGATCTCAACGGTCTATGGCGGCCAGATCAGCTTTATCAACCCGTTCCGTGACACCTGGCGCTTCATCCGTCTTGTGCGACAATTCTGGTTCTCCCGCCCACGCCGAGGAAAGGACAGCAGGATGGCGTCGCCCACCGCGTCGGGTTCGCGATGACGTCAGCAAGCCTGTCAGGAGCGCAGGGCTCCTGACCTACGCCCTTCGGTTTGTAGGGGCGGTTCGCGAACCGCCCGCACTCCCATGAAACTGCGCATCCTGATATCCAATGACGACGGCATCTTCGCGCCGGGACTCAAAGCACTGGCCAAAGAAATGGGCCGTCTGGGAACAGTTGTCGTTGTCGCCCCAGATTCGGACCAGTCGTCGGTCAGTCATTCGATCACGCTGACCCGGCCGTTGCGAATCAAACGTCACGGTGAGAACGTCTATTCGGTCGATGGCACGCCGACTGACTGCGTGACCCTCGCCTTCCACGAAATCCTCAGGAACCGCCGTCCGCACGTAGTGCTCTCCGGACTGAATCACGGCAGCAATATGGGAGAGGACGTCACCTACTCGGGCACAGTTGCGGCGGCGATTGAAGGGGCGATCATGGGTGTCCCGGCAGTGGCCGCTTCGATCGTCTCCACCGACTTGCAGGAACGCGCCTTCGTGTCCGCGGCGAGATTCATCCGTCGCCTGGTGTCGTCAATCGCCGGCCGCATGCCGTCCTCGACTCTGTTGAACGTGAACTTCCCCCGGATGCCGCGCGGAGGATACAAGGCATATCAGATTACCCGGCTGGGACGGCGGGTCTACACCGACATCATCTCCGCCAAGACCGATCCCAGCGGGCGCAGTTACTTCTGGATCGGCGGCGAGCCGACTTGGGATCGCACCGATGACACCGATGCCGGCGCCGTGGGACGGGGACGGGTCTCGATTACGCCTTTGACCATCGACATGACCGATCGCTCCCTTCTGGAGCAGATGCGCGGCTGGTCGCTGCGGTAGCGAACGAGGTAGCCGGCCGTACGGGTCGCTGGGGTAGCCGGGGCTGCCAGGCCGAATTCGGTTGTTTTTTGGCCGATCAGATGCGATGATTGGGTTGAGGGTAACTCGGGCACTGGCTCGGGTTGCCGCTCAGAATGAATGTGGCCGGCGGGCAGTCCAAACGGCCCTCGGCTGCGGCGACGGGGCGTAGCGCAGGCTGGTAGCGCACTTGGTTCGGGACCAAGGGGTCGTCCGTTCAAATCGGATCGCCCCGACCAGGCTTCAGGCACGGACCGGCAGTTCGCCGGTCCGTTTTCCTTTCTGGCAAAGTGGCGTGACGTGGGCGGCTCGCCCCTCCCCGTCGCGGCGGGTCGGGGTCTGCGACGAGCCGCGCGTGCGTCGATCTAATGATCAGTCGGGCGGTGATTTCTGTTGCCCGGCGGGGATAGCGCGGTTTGTTTGTGCTTGTGAGGCGTCGCGCACCGATGATCGCCGTCTGCGGTGGCAGCCAGGCCGATGCGGCCACCATCCAGTTGGCTGAGGCGGTCGGGCAGGCGCTGGCGCAGGCCGGATGCATCGTCGTTTGCGGTGGGCTGGGTGGCGTGATGGCCGCCGCCTGCCGGGGTGCCAAACGTGGCGGCGGGACAACGGTCGGCATCGTGCCGGGGACCGACACAAGCGCTGCCAATGCTCATGTGGATATCCCCATCGTCAGCGGTATGGCGCAGGGACGCAACGTGATCATCGTACACACCGCCGATGGTGTGATTGCACTGCCGGGATCGTACGGGACATTGTCCGAGGTGGCGCTGGCATTGAACATGGGCAAGCCGGTGGTCGCCCTCGGTGGACCGCGTCCCGACGAGACAGTTCCGGTCGCTGCCGGTCC
>Ga0315277_10000864_pt1 | contig 46083 bp, 37 predicted proteins | sample YL17G05_15_MG_FD_203695 | JGI IMG/M metagenome (GOLD analysis project Ga0315277, IMG submission 203695) | Sediment microbial communities from Yellowstone Lake, YNP, Wyoming, USA - YL17G05_15 | ecosystem: Environmental > Aquatic > Freshwater > Lake > Sediment | place: USA: Wyoming | collected... | reverse complement strand
CTATGGTGGCAACTACGACATTCCGGCATGGCGTTCCCCACGCGCGTGGGGATGAACCGGCGACCGGAGAGAGCCTGATGTCGGTCGGCAAGCGTTCCCCACGCGCGTGGGGATGAACCGTAAACCACTAAAGGTGCGCGGACACTCGAAGCGCGTTCCCCACGCGCGTGGGGATGAACCGCCACGGTATCGCCTGCCTCCAGCACCACGGGAGCGTTCCCCACGCGCGTGGGGATGAACCGATCTATAGGCTCTGCTGCCGCCCCATACGTCCGCGTTCCCCACGCGCGTGGGGATGAACCGAGGCGTGTCCGTGTATCGCCCAAAGAATTGCAGCGTTCCCCACGCGCGTGGGGATGAACCGGGCGAGATCTATACAAACTACTTTGTCAAAAAATATATTCCTGCATGAGCCGTGTCGTTCGAGACAAATGCTTGCAGCGAGCCGACCGCCGGCTTTTAGGGCGTGACGATGCGGTTGCTGGGCGCGTCCTGCCTACCTCTCCGAGCTGCCTGCCGCGGCTTCGTCGCGCCGGCGGATGAGCACAAAGTCGGTCTTGCGTCGATCGCTTCGGGTTTCCATGCTCAGGGCCGCGCGCTCGGATTCCACCCTCTTGATGAACTCGAAGATCTGAGGATCCCGATTAAGCCATTGAATCCAGCCGGCATCTCCTTCCTTGCACCCGCAAAAGCGATAGGCCAGCCCGGCCCGGGGATTTGCCCTGATCTTCTGGAGCAGCTCTTCGGTTTTTTCCGGCGTCAGGTCGGACCAGGTCAGATCCTCGGTTTGGATGGCGCCTTTTGAGAGCACATAAATGGGCCAGGCCATCGAGTAATTCACAGCGTAGATCATTTTCATGTCCGCCGCTTCCATGGCGCGGCAGGCATCGTAAAGCGCCGGGGATGTCAGACAAACCCCCTGCCGGCTCTCCACGCGCCTGAGCAGATCGATGCCGTGAGCTGCGCCCGCGATCGCTCCGGCCGCCAGACCGGCTGCAACCGCAATATGAACCAAAGGGGCAAATCTCTTGCATAGGTCCGCAAGAAAGGAGAAACAGTAAACGGCAGCGAGGATGCAGGCGGCGTCAAATACCGGAGTCAGTATGGAATAGTGCCATGGGCGATTGAGCCCTCTGAAAGCGGGATATAACAGAAAGCTGCAAATCCACACGCACACACCGGCGGCGGCAGCGCGGCCCAAGCTCTTGCCATAGGAGGAAAGGAAGTAGAGGATAAGCGATCCGGACATGGCCGTCAGCCCGAATATTGTCAGGATCGGCGGAAAACTGCCGGAAACGGAATCGAGAGTGATTCGTTGATACGCGTCTGTCCCGTCAAACATGCCGCGGAAGAACTCGAAATTCTTGCTCAACCCGGCAAAATAAGGAACGTGCGCGCTGTCGGCGGTCATCGTCAACAGGTCGGTGAGGCCCGACTTATGGAAATAAATCAGGTGGGGGAGCAGCGGTATCAGGAACAGAATCGCAGGAAAGATGACCCAGGATAGAGTGGCTCGCCCAACCCTGCGCGATTTCGCCGCTTCCCATAATTGCCTGCCGGCCAGGACCAGGGCAACCGCCAGGCAGCCGATCACAATCGGGAAGGAGGTCAGCTTTTGGGCGAGAGTGCAGCCCGCGAAAAACCAGATCATCCGATAATATTTCGGTTGAGCATTCAGAATGTATCGGACCAGCGCTCCCATCGCCAGGCCGATAAAAATGAATTGCAGCAGAGATGGCCCTACATCCATCGGTGCGTTGAACAAAAAATTCGTGTCCACAAACGGAGTTGCGAAGACAACCCACGCCCAACGCCCGGCAACGGGGAGCAGCGCCCAGTACAGCGCCAGCATATAGATCATGCCGAACAATACGTTCAGCGAGAGGATCGCCCGGGGCGATGTCCCCAAGAGCGCCAAAAGCGGCGCAACGGTCCAGGTTTTCAATGCGCCGTGATAAGGGCCGGTGACCAGCGGCAGCGGATAATGGAAGATCCTGATTTCCTGACTCCCCGTGAGGGAACTGCCGTGAATCATCCCCACGGCGGGGATGAAGTCCCAAAGTTCATCATGATAAAGGCCCGCGTTCCTGCTCAAGATCGCCATGGCATTGACCAAAAACAGCAGCGAGAGCAGGCCGGCTATGACGGGAACAGTATTCGGGGACTTGCCGGATGATGAGTGCATGATTGTTTCGGGCATGAAGAGTCAGGCCGCAAGACGATATTTGAAAAAGAAATCGGCGCCGGTTTCTCCTTGTTGAGAGCCCTGGCCGCGAATATTACCTTATTGGATCGGCCTACGGACGTCAACCAAAGCTTTGCGGACTTCCGCGGTGTTCGAGACTATGCTGGGCATCACCTTCTATTGGGCTAAAACTTCAGCGCAGAGCCCCTGCGACGGCTTCGTCGTCGTTCATGGAAATCAGAAACTGATAATCATGAACCACAGAGGCGCAGAGACACAGAGATACACAGGAATGCCGAGCCCCGCCCGGGGGCGCCTGCGCGTGTTGCCACCTCTGGGTTCTCTGTGTCTCTGTGGTTCAAAAACGGTGGCACTCAAACAGGGAAGTTTCCGGAGAGGACGCGGAGAAACCATGGCATTCTCTGCGTCCTCAGGTCTTGCTCAGCGCCTTCTGCGCTGAGCTTTTGCTTTTCCGTGTCATCCCGCGAACCGTGGCTTCAAGAATAATCCGGACTAAGGCGGGAAAACAGGTGAGCGTGGTGGTGGACGTCCCCGGATTTTATTTGTTTTTGGAATCGAGGAGCTGCTGGAGGTTCTTGAGGCGCTGGTTGCTGTCGGCCAGCGCGCGTTCGAGCCGGGCAACCAGGGTGCGCAAACGGCCGGCCTCTTCGGCATCGGCGCCATGCGGCGTGTTCGTGGCTCCTGCGGAAGCTGTGCGGTACTGCAGAAGCTCGCGGCGCAGCGATTCGTTCTCCGCCTCCAGCGATTCGATTTTCCTGGTGAGCGCCTGCACTTCGGTGCTCCCCTGCAGGGCTGCAGTCTTCGGTGCGGCCGCCGGTCCGGCGTCGCGCGCAGAAATGTCGCTCAAGCCGCTGGTCGGAGTGCCGTCGGCGAACGCCTGTTCCAATCCTGCAAGTGGATCCTGGGCCAGCGCCGCGGGCCGGGCGCTGCCGGCGGAGGTATGAAACACCGTCTCCAGATCCCCGAAACCGATCTTGTCCCGGTCCGCCAGCATCTGCAGCGTGATCTTCTTCCCGTTGACGGTGGTGCCGTTGGCGCTGCCAAGGTCCTTGATCCAGTAATGCCCGCCTTCGTAGAAAATGCGCGCGTGAGCGCGTGACACCGAGCGGACGTCCAGCACCACATCGCTCTCGGGAGCACGGCCGATGGTGGCGACCTGCGCGATTTCAAACTTCCCGGAATCCCCGGCATCGAGTTCCGCCCGCGCCTGGATGGTCCTTGCACCCTGTCCCAGATTGGTGAAATGGGAAGCCATAAGAAATCATTATACCACCTGTGCGGGCAAACACTCAACATGCCGCGGCGATTCGGGTGCAATTGGAAGTGGCACTCACTCCTGGAGAAAAAACGCCACGGATTCAAAAAACTCGGCGGATGAACCGTTTGAACTGGAGCGACCTGCCCCAGCACATGATTGAGAATTTTTTAACAAATCCGTGAAATCTGCGGAATCCGTGGCGTTTTTCCCCGCGCCTTGAATCACAGATGCGCCGGCGAAACGATCTGCTTTTTTTTCGCGCGGCCATTGGTTATGATTCTAGCCAATGTCGATAACCCTTAAGCATCAGAGCGGATCACAAAAAGGCCGTGAAAGCAGGTTTGATCAGAATCTGATCAGGCTGGGCAGGAAGGCGGACAACCATCTGGTTTTCTCAGAATCGGTTGTTTCCAGTTATCACGCCGAAATCGGCATGAAGGGCGAGCGCCACATCCTGACCGATCTCGAAAGCACCAATGGGACCTTTCTGAACGGGCGCCGCATCGGCAAGGAACCGCTCAAGGACGGAGACCGGATCGAATTGGGCAAGGACGGTCCGGTGCTCGAATTTCACACGTCGTCCGCGCGAGGCGCGGGCGCCCGCATCGTCCCGCTATCGGGCGAATGGGAGGGCGTTGACGGCGGTCTGGCGTTGCAAGCCGGGAAAACGTCGCTGGGGCGGGGCCTGAAAAACACGGTTGTCGTGGGACGCTCGCCGGGCTCGCCGGTTTCGAGCGAGCATGCTGAAATCCGGCTGCATTCGGACCGCTGCGAACTGGAAGACCTGGGGAGCACGAACGGCACGCTTGTGAACGGGCAGGCGGTCCGCACCACGCTGCTGTACGATCGCGACCAGGTCCAGCTGGGCGCCGGCGGCCCGACCTTCGAGTTCCGCTGGCCGGATCATGCCCGCACCTCCCGGAGCCACCATGCCAAGGAGAGCGACCGGATGCTCCGGAAACTGGAGCATGCCGCCAAGGGTGGTCCTGCGGGCGAACGGACGATGATGCTCCTGCAGGTAGCCAACAAGTATTATAAAAGGCGCCGTTGGCCCCTGCTGGTCCTGGCCGGAGTCGTAATCCTGGCGGCGGCGGTCGTCTCCATCCAACTGTATCGCAAAGACCGCCAGCTCAAGGCGCAGAAGCTGCTGGCGGAATCGGTTTTTTACCAGATGCGCGCGGTGGAAGCCCAGCTCGTCCAGCAGCGCGATTCCATGAGCGCGGACGATTTCCGCAATCTGCGCGACCGGCGCATGAAACTCGAGCAGGACTACGACCGCTATCTGCAGAGCCTGGGCCTCTACACCGGCCGCAGCCCGGTCGAGCAGGCAACGATGCAGCTCGCGCGCCGGCTGGGAGAGACCGATCTGGAAGTGCCTCCCGGCTTCCAGACGACGGTCCTGGATTACGTGGAGCGCTGGCGGCGCACGCCGCGGTTGCGCGTGGCGCTCGATCGCGCCCGGCAGCGCATGCTGCCGCGCAGGATCCGGCTGGCACTCGACCAGTACGGTCTGCCGCGCGAATTCCTGTTCCTGGCGCTGCAGGAGAGCGAATTTGACACCACCAGAGTAGGCCCGCCCACGGTCTTCGGGATCGCAAAAGGGATGTGGCAGTTCATCCCGCAAACCGGCGCTGAATACGGCCTCACTCCCGGCCCGCTCAAAGATGTGGCGCAGTACGATCCCTCCGATCAGCGCCATGATGAAAACCGCGCCACTCAGGCGGCAGCCCGATACCTGGCTTTTTTATACTCCACCAAAGCCGCGGCGTCGGGACTGCTTGTCATTGCCTCCTATAACTACGGCCAGACGCGCATCATCGAGAAGCTCAACCAATTGCCCAACGACCCGCGGCAGCGCAATTTCTGGAATTTCTACCGCAATGGCTGGATCCCCCCCGAAACACGGGACTATGTCATGTACATTTTCTCCGCAGCCCTGATTTGCCATAAACCCGATCTGTTCAACATTCCCATGGCATCGATCGATACCTTGTGGTGAGCCGGCTGCCGATTTCGAGGCGTTCTCTTTTATTGATGCGGCGATTGGGATATGATGGGACTCAGCAGAAAAGCACGATGGAGGTCGCTACCGATTAACTCTGCCAGCTGATTTTGCGGGAGCCGCTATGAAATCCTGTCCTGTATGCCGACGTAGCTGGGCTGACGAATTTCGCATGTGTCCGATTGACGGCGTGCCCCTTCAGGATGCCGCGTCGGGGGGGGGCGAATCCGACCCTCATATCGGCAAGCAAGTCGGGAACTGCCGAGTGGTGGAAAAAGTCGCGGCCGGCGATCTCGGGCCGGTGTACAAGGCTGAAGATCCGGTGCGCGGCGCAGTCGCGTTGCAGGTCGTTCCCAAGGATCGGGTCGCCAGCCCGGTGCTGCTCGAGGCCTTTGCCGAGGCCGTCAAAGCTGCCGCCCAGCTCAATCATCCGCGCGTGATGAGGGTGTACGGCATGGAGTCCGGGCCTGATGGCGCGCCCGCCGTGAGCATGGAATTCGTTCCGGGCTCGAACCTGCAGAAATACCGGCAGACCAATCCGGGGATAAGCCCCGCGGAGGCCTGCGGCCTGGTCCGCCAGGCAGCGGAAGGGCTGGTGGCGGCTCACCGGCTGTCCCTGGTGCACGGGGCGCTGCATCCGGCGCGCCTGTTGCTGACTCCGGACGGCAACATCAAGGTTGCTGGTTTCCATCGCAGCGGCTTGCGGGAGGGGGGGGATGTTTTCACTGCGACCCCGCTGACCCTTCCCTATCTTGCGCCCGAGCAGATCGGGGTCGTACGCGACGTCGCCGCTCCCGAGTATCGCACGGACGTTTATGCCCTCGGCGTCATCCTGTACGAACTGCTGGCCGGCCGGCTCCCGTACGAAGCGAAGAACCCGCAAGACATGGCGACCGTCATGGAAGGATCGCCGCCGCTGCCGCCGAACTTCTCCAATCCCCAGGTGTCGCCGCTCCTGTCCCGCATGGTATTGCGCGCCATCGCGAAGCATCCGAGTGAACGTCCGGGGTCGATGGAGGAATTCATTCATGAGCTCGATGCCGCGGGCCAACCTGCGCGTGAGCCCCAGCGGCCCGTGCCTGCGCCCCGGCACGAGCCTCAGTATCCGCCGGCCGGACAGGATTCCGGCCTGTTCGCCCCATCCACTCCCGCACAGGACTCCGGTCTCTTTTCCCCGGCGCCGCCCCCGGCGCGCGACTCCTGGCAGACCCCGCCCCCGGAAAAGGGGAGCGACGGCGATGGGAGCGTATTCAGCTGGTTCAAGACAAGGATCGGGCCGGAGAGAGGAAGCGGACCGGCGCCTCATGCCCGCCGGTCAGGCTCCGACGACTCCTCCTTCGGCGAGCGGGAACCGCCGCGGCGGTCGGTCGACGATCTCGAGGAGCGCACGGTCGTCGTGTCCGGAGTCGGAAAACGCAAGAGCACGAGCAAGAGCGACACATTTGTCGGGCGCAGCGACATGGACATGACGGGAACCGGCACTCTCCCCGGGCGCAGGTTTTCCAGCAAGACCTACCTCGCCATCGGGGCTGCCGCTATCCTACTCCTGGCCGCCATTTTCGTGTGGATATACCTGTCGATAACCCAGTCCACCGGCAAATTGATGGTGGATTCGAATCCGCCGGGCGCCCAGGTTTATGTCAATGATGAATACCGGGGGCCCACACCCCTTCCATATACGGAAATGAAGACCGGCGCCTACCGCCTGCGCGTGCAGCTGGACGGCTATGAAACCAGGGTGGACACGGTCGAGATCGCAGCCCGCGCCGACGTGCAGCGTTCGTATGTGCTCGTCAAGCAGGCGCCCCTGACCAACCTCCCTCCGGCCGTGCAGCCGCCGGAACCGCCTCCTCCAAATCCACCCCAGGCCGGCGTGAAAATCCCGCCCTACGCGAGCATGATTCATGCCGCGCTGCGCGCCCGGAATTTTTTCCCGCCCGGACCGGACAACGCGAGCGACCTCCTGACGCGCTGGCAGCAGACGCCGGGGGAAGAGGGATCGCAGGCCCTGGAGCAGGCCCGCCAGAGTTTCTGCCGCGAACTGGAAACGCTGGCAAGGGAAAAGCTCGAGCAGAAAGATTTCGCCGGAACACGTTCGCTGCTCGATCAGTTGCGGGGACGCGCGCCCCTGGCGGCCTGCGCGGCCGGCCTGCAGTCCGCCTACGAAAAAGTGATCGGCAACTCGCTCGGCGAGCTGCGGATCAGCGCGCGCGCGGCCATGGACCGGCAGAACTACGTCACGCCGGAATCAGACTGTGCGCTGCGCTACGTTCGCATGATCCTGACCATCGATCCCCAGGACAACGAAGCGAAAGTCCTGGAAGCAGAGATCGTCAACCGAGCCTGGGAGCAGGCGAGGGCGAAGAGCAGCGCGCGCCAGCACCAGGAGGCTCTCGATATCTACACGCGCATCCGGGACAACTACCCGAATCTGCCCATGGGCACCGCCGCGCTCAGCCAGAGCATCGACCGGGAAAAGGGCAAGCTGGCGCTGTTCAAATCGATGAACGTCCCCATGAGCCTGCAGGTGAAGCACAACCATGGACGCAGATACGTGCTGTTCGGCGCCAGGGAATGCACGGGCATATTGCGCATCGACGGCTTCGGCATGAAGTATCAAAGCTCGGGCCCGCATTCCTTCCAGCTCGCCTACGACGGATTGAAGTCCGTGGTGGTGGAAAAGAGCAGGATTACGATCCAGGGACTCGGCGTGCCGGAGGGAAAGATCGAGCTCGAGCCGAACGACACGGGCGCCATCCAGGCGTTTGCGCAGTTGTCCGCCAAGATCGATGAGTACCGGCGCCTGTACGCCGATTACATGAAGTAGGGATGAAGAAGGAGGATCATGCCTGGAGCCGGGAGACTGGGAGACAAAGCGATGGTCCAAGCCGATGCCCATGGTTGCCCGGCGTGCCCGCATCCGGCAACCGGCCCGGCCATTCTGGGATCTCCGAATGTTTTGATTAACAGCCGTCCGGCCCTGCGGGTGACCGATATGGGAATTCATGCGGCCTGCTGCGGCCCCAATATGTGGACCGCTACCAAGGGCAGTGCCACCGTCATGATCAATTCACTCTCCGCTCATAGAATGACTGACGACAACCAGCACTGCGGGGGGATGGGCAAGCTGATCGAAGGCAGTACGGATGTGATCATCGGCGGATAGGCCGGCGCGCCGGCCTTAGGAGCGAAGGGGAAAGTTACGCGTGCCAGCACCTCAACCGGAAGTGATGAAAAACATGGCAAAGATGCTGTTCCGCGCGCAGGCGCCGCCCCTTCCGTTGAACTGGTCCAATCCTTCGGGCGATCCGGCAGGGAAGCATTACATCGACGCCTTCACGCCCAGCGAACGTGCCAGCGCCCCCCCCCCGGTGCCTCCCGGCCTGTTTATGCCGGCGTCGATCAACAAATACCATTGCGACACCGCCCGCACGATTTCCGACAAAATGGAAGCCTATATCGACGGCATCTGCGACGCCATCTGCTCGGCCTGGAACAAATGGCAGAGCTCCGCAACCTTGGTGGGGGTGGTCATCAACGCCGTAACCGCCGGCGGCGGACAGGTGGTCGGCCCGACCTGGCTGCCCACGATTCTGGCCGACGCGCCGATGTCTACCCTGCAGGAAGCAAAGTATTCCATGTCAATCGCAAGTGCGATCAGTCTTGGATGGTTGGCTTACCAGGCAACCATCAAGGTCCCCGGCCTGCCATGGTATCCGGCTTTTGCCACGGTGCCCTCACCGGTCGCCCCGCCGGTTCCCAATGTGCCTTGCCCGGTCGTGGCACTGATTCAGGTCCCGGTTCCGGTTATGAGCATGACTTTGAGAGGGCAGATGATCGCCTTTCTCGGGGATCCGACCGCACAGCACAGCCAGGTGTTGTTCGCGAGCATCGCCGGCGCCTTTGAAGCGTGTTTCATTCTCTGGCAGACGACCACTCAGGTTACCAAGGTGATAGGCACCGGGCCGGTGCCCACGTTCGCTCCGCCCGTAGTGCCCGTGGGACCGGTGGTCGGCGGCGTTGGCAACATGGTTCCAGGAGGTTTTTCTTAAGATATTGAGAATCGAGAAGGAGCGCGGGCGTCTTGCCCGATGCCGCATAGTTTTAGCTTCGGCCCGACGTAATTAGGCGCCCGAAGGGCGCTCTGGAGTGCGGCGACTGGTCGCCGCTTTTTGCGGCCATCGATCTGCCGCGGCACCGGGCGGCTTGCCGCCCTTTGATATCGGGACGCCTGTGAGCACGGCCGGAAGTCAGTTTGTGGTATTCCAGGCAGCAAGCTGCCTGGTCGGGCCAGCAGGACGACCTCCAGAGCGGCGACGAGTCGCCGCACTCCAAAGGCGCCTTCGGCGCCATGCTCTGACCTCGTGGTTGCATGAAAACCATGCGGCAAGGGAGATTTTTCTTGCGGCGGAAGCTGAGAGTGCAGGGAGCGAGACTATGATCCCTGGTGTCGTTTTTTGTCCAACATTTTCTCTGCGCTTTCTGTGTTCTCTGTGGTGAGATGATTCTGAACTGTTTTCCATTCAGCGCCGGCAGTCGCTGGCGCGGATGATCGAGAGTAACGGATATGGCGGAATACGAGATCAAGCAGGGCGACTGGTTTGCCAGGATCGTGAAGCGCCAGGGTTATGGCAGTACCTGGCGGCCGATCTTCAACCACGCCGACAACGAGCATTTTCGCGAGAAATGTCCCGACCCGGATCTGCTGATTCCGGGGGAGAAGTGCGTTCTGCCGGACAAGGAAGGAAAAGAGGAAAGCAAAGCCACCAATCAGAAGTGGACGTTTGAGAAGGCGCCCGACAAGGCCCAGTTCCATGTGGTGATCCTGCGCGCCAACGGCCAGCCCGTGAGGTTTGCCGCCTACAAGATTGTTTTCCACGGCCCGAACATCGAAGGCAGGACCCTCACGCGGCAGACCGACGGCACGGGTGCGATCAAATGCGAAATCACCACCGATGCGGAGAGCGCCACCCTGACCATCGAAGGACAGACCTTCGAACTGAAGATCGGGCACCTGGAACCGTTGACCACCACGAAAGGAGTTCAGGCGCGCCTCCAGAATCTGAACTACCATATTGAAACGATCAGCGGCACAGCGGGAGCGGGGAGCCTGACCGAGGTCGCCATCAAGGCGTTTCAGAAAAACTACACGCTCGCCGACCCAGCGGGCGTCGTGGGAAATGCCACCAAGTCCAAGCTGAAGGATGTGTACGGATGTTAAACCTGAACCTGAGGAAGGGAAACTGCTGACCTATGGCCGGTTTGGAAAGAAGAGTAGCGCCGAACCTGAAAAATACCCTTGCGCTGCCGGACTATTCGGTCGAACTGACCTACCTGGGAAACGACAAGGTAGCCAAGGATGCTTCCTACCGGTGCAAGTTCGAACTGGTGGAAACCGCCAATCCGCCGGTCGCCGTGGCGGCTAACGCGGTGATTCCGCTGGCCGACAAGGGCAAAAAGTACCGGATCATGGTGCACGACAATCATGCGGCAAAATCGACCGAAACCTCCCCTGCCGGGCTGAAAATCCTGGGCGAGGGCGCGGACACGAATTCGAAACCGGCATGCTACCGGACCAACAACTGGATTCGCGACGTGCGCCCGGCGGTCGGATTCCGGGTGACCGTCAAGAAATGGGCGGCCGGAGTCCAGGTCACGATGTCTCCGGATGAAGTGTCCCTTCTCTGGACGGTCAAGGATCCGGAGGAGGAACTGGCGCAGGTCGATGTCTGCCGCGGTCCCGACGTCCCCAAGGCATTCCTGAAGGAATGGTTCAAGCATTTCAAGCGCAAGACCAACGACGATTCTTCCAAGGAAGACGATAATTGCTCGGAATTGTTTGGCGGGGCTCGCAGTCGCGATGGCGTCACCCGAGCGACTGAGGTACTGTTCAAATCCCCGTTCGCAACCGCCGGACCGGCCGCGCTGGATCGTTTTCCGACACCGTCGGAAGCGCCATTAAGCGATCAGTACCGCGCGGCGCGCGCCACCAGCGCGGTCAAACCCGATACGGCCACGGACGGCAAGCCGGTCGGAATATCGGACGTGTATTTCTATCCGCCTCCGATCTCGGGAGACAACTACATCTTCTGTTTCGAGCTGCTAAGCCCTTCCAAGAAAACGATCGAATTCCTCGGCCCGGACAACAAGCGCATGAAGAAATACGAGACCGGGCCGTTCACGATGTGGCGCAAGGTCATCATCGACATGATGGTCACGTTCGACAACGTGGATTTGAATTACATTCAATGGGATGATGTGAAGAAGGCCTACCGGGCGGCTTTCATGGAAGTGGTGGATCCGCCCGCCGGATCGATCGTCAAATATGACGAGGCTGCGTGGAAGGATCTCATCAAGAAATACCTTCGGGGCACCGCCGGACCGGCCGGCAACTTCGGCATCGGATTGACGGCCTTGGAGGTCAACGCGGCAGTCTTCAATTACGCCACCTGGTTCCTGCCTGCCCTCTCGGCCGCAAGCATGACAGCGCAGCTGGCACTGCCGCAATTCAATGGCTGGGCCGCATCCGACCTCTACGGCAAGTTCGGCAAGGAACTCGCCAAACTGTTCCTCGACAAGGCATATGCCGACAAAGGTAAAACCTCCCCGCGCACCGATGTCGTACAGGACACGACACCGGGCCTATATATATTCCTCTGCAAAAGCCTGCAGGTCGGCGTCGGCCTGCTCGGCGCATATACGGGCGACCGGGAGTTCTTCATGGTGACCCGGGGAGACGCCACATGTACATTCGCCCACGAGATGGGGCACGCGCTCTATCTCCGGCACGCCATCACCAAGTTCGACGCGGCGAAAGGGGTTACGGTCGATATTGCACACACGCGCGGCGCCTGGCTCGATCACGACCAGGCGGACGCCGTCGTCTGCACCATGTCCTATGAAAACGACTATTATGGCGCCAACGGAGTCACCGTGCGCGCGGTCCGCCCGGTGGAATGGCACTTCTGCGCCGTATGCCTGCTGAAGCTGAGATTCTGGGATACCGTGAAGATGCGGGGCAACCGCTTTTTCCGAACCGCGATTTACTCGAAATTGAAACCCTTGACACTCGTCAACCACAACTTTGCGAATCTGGCTGATTTCGATCTGGCGACGGGATCCAATGCCCTGCTGCACTGTGTCGGCAAACAAGAACCTACGACCAACAATATGGGGGGGCCGTATAAGAAGACGATTTCCCTGATGACGGACAGCCAATGGAACAGCAGCGTGTCGGCGCGCGCCACTTTCACGTCCCCGCCACCGGCCGGCGAAAGCTTCTACAATTTCACAGCCGCGCCCAATCAACTGAATCCGGGGTGGGCGAATAATGGCGAAACGCAGGTTCAGTTCACGGTTCGTACGACCGAACTGAAAAGCAACAGCGTGAGGGTGAGAAGAACCCCATAACTGTAATTACCGGACCAGAATCACCGGCGTAAGGCGGCTGGAGGATCGTGATGGCAAATCTCACACTCGAATTGGAAGTCCCGAAAACCGAGGTGATCCGCGGCGAATCAATCCGCTTCGTTCTCAACCTGGTGAACACCGGGGATGCTCCGGTGACCACCGTGGATGCCACACCGGACAACCGGGCCTTCCGGATCCGCGTTTCAGGCGGATATGGAGTGAATGCCTCGGGCGACCAGATGTCCATCCAGGAGCGCGAAGGGGAGCATATCGATGAGCCGCGGGAAACGCCGCAGTCAATCCTCCAGCCCAAGGAAAAAATGACCGTGCGCGGCGACGTCATGGCCTGGATCGGCGAGCTTGCACCCGGCACCTACACGCTGCAGGGACATCATTTCGATTTGCACGGTAATCCCACCGATTCGAAGGCGGTCGAAATCAAAGTCGCCGAAGCCGCGCCCGTGTATGCCCGCACGGCCGTCCAGAACGTGTTTTTGTCCTACAGCCCTCGCTCCACGGCGTGGATCCATGAATCCGGTGGAGGCGCGGATTTGTTTTTCCTGCAGTCGAGCCCGGCCAATCCCGCGGTCACTTATTCCAATCTGCCGATGGCCCGGCTGGATACCTCCGCCGATGTGTTCCCTTCCTCATTCAATATATCGGCGCCTCGCATCCAGCACCTGCTGTGGGCGTCTCCCAACGGCAACCTCCAGGTGATCCGGTTTCGCAGCGACCTGCCGCCGGAAGCGCCGCTGAGCCTGCCGCTGCCGCACGAGGACCTGCAGCCCATTGCCACGCCGTATTCCGACGAAAAAGGAAATCTGCACGCGCTGCTGGCCACCGCGGACGGCAGCCCCGCATGCCTGTTCCAGCTGATCGGCAAGGGCACGCCCGCCTTCCATAACATCCAGGCCGTGCCGCCGCTTGAAGGACCGCGCGGCGCATTGTGGTACAAGGACGAGGTGCTCGCGTTCGCCTGGGTGGAGCCTGAAGGCAAGGATGTCTATGCCGCGATCGTGCCGCTGGACGCGCCGCCGAAACAGATCCCCGGCAAAAAGATCTTTACCGCCGGCGAGGCCATCATCGACCTGACCCTCGCCCAGCGTTTCAACGCCGCAACTGAAAAATTCGATCGCCTCGCATTCGTGCTGGGTCACGACATGGTCAATGACATCCTGCTGAGGTGGAGAATCAATCTCGCCGACGGCCAGGTCGAGGAAGAGAACCAGTTTGTCGCCGATGGCATCGGTAATCTGAGGATATTGCAATGCGTCATCACCGATGAACTCGCGCCGCTCTACCTGTTTGCCGGACCGGATGGGAGCGTGCGCTTTGCCGATTCAAATTTTTCGGCTTTTGTCCCCGTCCTCAACGAAATGCGCAAGCCGGTGCGCGCGGCTGATTTCCCCGGCATCGTAATTCCTTCGAGGTTCAGCAGTGCGCCGGGGAAATATGTCCGCCACATCGAGCAGGGCAAACGGCTTGCCTGGGTAAAACTCCCCTGAGCGGCGAGGGGGAGCGCGGGCGTCCCGCCCGATGACGGGTAAGGGCGTGGCGCCGAAGGCGCCCTTGGAGTGCGGCGACCCCGGGCCGCCCCGCCGATGCGTCTGCTGCCGCAACAGGGCGGCTCGCCGCCCAGGATGACCATGGTTCGCATGCCGCCGCGTCATGCAACCAGCCACCCATATTCCGGGGTCGCGCCCGGCCCCGACGTCCGGAGCATAAGCCGTGCGGAATAGCCAACCAACATGCATCTATCAGGAACCATGACTCGATTCGGCATTATCTCCGCGGCAGCCCTGACCGTTTTTCTCGCCGGCTGCGCGCTTATCCTGCGGTCTCAAACCACAGCCCCCAGGCAGGCCGGCCTGGCCATTGTCTTGTCTTTGCCCCAGCCAGAAGTGATCCGCGGAACATCGATCCCTTTCACGATCACCCTGACCAACCACGGCAAACTCCCGGTTGAAGTCCCGGACGCGTCCCCGGCAAACCGCGCCTTCCGGGTGCGCGTGACCGGCAAAAACGGTTTCGAGTCGGAAGGGGACACGGCATCGATTCGCATCCGCGAAGGGGAATATATCGAAGAACCGCGCGCGATATCGCGCAAGAAAATCGCGGCCGGCGAGAAGCTGGTTGTGACCGGGGACCTGATTTCATGGATCGGCGAGCTTGCCCCGGGCAGTTACTCGGTGGCGGCTCAATTCCTGAACGGCAACGAAGGGATCCTCTCGTCGCGGCCGGCCGGCATCCGCATTTCGGAGGCGTCCATTGTTTATTCAGGCCGGCCCTCGAAGGCGCCGTTTCTCGCCCATGCTCCTTTCGACACCGCATGGATTCAGAGCGGTCCCGCCGGCGCTGACGTATATCTGCTCCAGTCCAGCCCGAACGCCCCGGATTTGGCATACTCCAACAGGATGGCGGCCCATATCCCGGAAACAGTCGAGCCTCGCTCCGCCCTGAACTGCAACGCGACCCAGGCGTCGCGTCATGTCGCATGGATCCTGGGCAACACTTTTCAGGCCGTGCTCGTGACTCCCGGGATTCCTCCACCGGTTCCCGCAACCGTCCGGCTCCCCGCCGGGAAAATGGAGATTGTGGGCTTGCCCTTCACAAGCGCAACCGGATCGTTGTTCGCGATGCTGGCATCACGGGAAGCGGATGCCGTACTCATGATGGAACTGCGCGCGGATGGGAAACCGGTTTTCACTCCCTTCGAGGGGATCCAGCCGTTGCGCGCACCACGGGGCGTTCTCTGGGGACGCGATGATTCGGTTACGATAGCCTGGACCGGCCTGGATGGCAGTTCTGTTTTCGCCGCGGGCATGCCGCTGGCGCCCGGCTCATGGAAGATGGAGCCGGCGCGCATTCTGACCGGATCGTTTCCGGTCATCGACATCACGCTCGCCCAGCGCCCGCGAACTTCAGGCCAGGGATGGGACCGCCTGGCCGTCGTGCTGTCGAGGAGTTCTTCCGGACGCGAGTTCTATCGGCGCCGGATCGAGATCGCAACGCGCAAGGTCGAAAGCGAAGAGAGGTTCTCCGCCGATCCGGCGGTACCTGCCGCCCTGCTGGAATGCGCGCTCGCCGGCGATTTGACTCCGCGTTATCTCTTCGCGGGGACCGATGGGAATGCCCGATTTGTTTCCGCGGATTTCTCCCGCATCGTTCCGCTTGTGGCCCGGTCGGGCAAGCCGGTCAGGGCCGCCGATTTCCCCGCCATCCTGATACCCTCCGAGTTAAGCGCCAAACGGGGCATCTACGTCCGCTACATCGAAGACGGCAACCGCTTCGCCTGCCTTAAAGTCGAATAGCGCCCAACAGCCGGGCCAGGACCTGATCGTCCTGCTCCGCGGCCAGGTGTATCGCATTACCCCGTGATATCGGGTGTCAGCCCATACAATGCAATTCTACCGCCTTTATTCGCGCCTTGATCAGGACGCATATCGATTGATAGTTGATACGTCGTGCAAACCAAATTGACGTTGCGGATGAACCAAGCGCTCATAGGAGGTGTTCCATCCCAGGGAATTCCGCTCTCAATTCAGGTCACAGGAGGGGCATGAAAAAGAACTTGCGGATAGAAGAAAAAGGGATGGCAGCCTGTCACCATTGAGTCGCTATCTCAGCTTGCGGAACCCACCAGAATTCCCAAAAGTTTGGCCGTTTTGATCAGCTTTTTATCCAAGGTGAAGAATCGATCGGCGTTGTGATTTTGTGCGATGGCAAGATGAAGTGCGTCGCCGGAGCGCAGTCCTGTCCTGTAATGCTGCAGGAGCCGCATCGCCAGGTCAAAATCGGAAGGGGCGGGCAGAATCACTTGATAGGATTCCGCAAGGAGACTCTCGAAGACCAGAACCGCTCGAGAGGCGAGTTGCTCCGTAAGCTCGCGCATGCGCACTCTGCGCGCGACTAGGCCGGCAAACTCCACCCTTGTCCAGTGACTCACTGCGATTTCGCCTGGAGCCATCTGTCGCATGATAGCCTCGACTCGTGCGCTGGCAGCCTCAGGCAACACAAGCGGTGCGACGAAGCTGGTGTCAAAGTAAAGCATCAGTATCCCTCATCGCGCATCTGGCGGAGGATCTTGGCGGAGGATCTCCTGGCGACCGGCAACGAGGCACGAAACTGCGCCAAAGAGGGCACCGGCCGCAACGTTTTTCGTACGGGCGCAAGCCGGGCTACCGGCCGGCCGCGGCGCGTGATCACAACTTCTTCCCCAGCCTCAACCCGGCTGAGCACTTCACTTAAATGCGCTTTAGTTTCAGCAACGCTCACCGTTTGCATCAAAAACTCCCTGTTGGTCATCTATCTGGTCATTATCATAGCAGATATCTGCTATCATTTCATGCTTCCTTTTGGAGAGAGGCATACAAGACCCGCCTCGACATGCGGTCAACCTGAAATGCGGAACTGCCTATCCATCACAGAACATAACTGAAGACTATTTCTGGCAAGCAAGGGGATGGCACGACATGCGAGAATACCAATCTGATATTTGAAAAATGGCCCCAAAAACGCGCTGCAATATAGAAATTTGAGGGTGTGATAGGGCTTAAGTTCAGTTTCAGCAATAACAAACGTGGTCCGACCCCATTGCCCGCGCTGGCGGCGTCCGGGCTTCTCCGTGTTGACCGCACCCGCCGCTTGCTTTATAGTGGTCGGGTGGATAGTTCCTGCCGCGAACGATTGAACCATCTCCGCGTGGAGCTCGAATCCGACAGCGCCATCGCGGCCGTGTATTTATTTGGCTCGCATGCCCGCGGCACCGCCACGCCTCTGAGCGATATCGACATCGCGGTTTTGTTCCGTTCCGTAATCGATGAGTCTCGATATTTTGCGCTCAGGCTCGAATACCTCTCCCAGGCCATGGAAAGGTTGCGGACCGAAAAAGTGGATGTCGTGATTCTCAACAATGCGCCCCTGCATCTGGCCTACGAAGTTGTATCGCGCGCGATCCTTCTCCTGGATCGCGATCCTCTGTGCCGTGCCGCTTTCGAGGCCGATCGCATCGGGCGATTCCTGGACTTCAAACCGTTCCTTGCAGTTCAGACCCGCGCCTTGAGTGAACAACTCAAAGGAGGGACTTTCTTTGACTGATCCCGTGCTTGTCGGAAAACGCCTTGCCAAGTTGCGCGAATACGTCGGGCTGTTGCGCAGACTGCGCAGCCGGCCGCGCGAGCAGTTCCTCGAAGATCCGTTTGTGATCGGAAATGTCGAGCGCTATCTGCAGCTGGCCATCCAGGTGGTGCTTGACGTCTCCAACCATATTGTGGCTGACGACCGGTTGGGCGCCGTGGAAGAATACCGTGACACGATCCGCCTCCTCGGCCAGAGCGGGTATCTGCCGGCAGACTTGACACAACGGCTGCTTCCCATGGCCGGGCTGCGAAACATTCTGGTTCATGATTACCTGGAGGTCGATCGGAGTAAAATCCACGCGATCCTTCAGGACTGCCTCGAGGACTTCGAGCAGTTCGCCCTTCAAATTGGCCGGCGGCTGTGACGTCTCAAAGGCACCGAATCCTTCCGAGTCATTTTGCCGGCCGGAGATCGATTTTTACTGGCGCGGGAGCGGTGTCGCGCGAAACCTCGACTTTCGCCGTGCCTATGAAATTGGGTAGACGGATACCCGTGCTGAATCGCTGTTCCGGAAGCTCGGGCAGATACGCTTCGATGACCACCGTGTAAATCCCGGGGAGCAGCGGCGCCGTCTTGAAGTGGCCATCCGCGGGATTACAGGCCAGCGCATCGAAAATCGAGTTCAATTCTTTGAAATTGCGCGGGTCTCCGGTTGCATCGGCCCCTCGTACCGTCACGCAGGCGCCGGCCGCGCCTGAATCCTTCAGCCCCGGCACGTCCCCCTCGATCGCATGTCCGCCATTGCGGCGGAGTTCAACAATCTGGGTCTCGCCGGGCGCCAGCAGGATCGTCCTGCGGTCGCATGCAAACCCTTTGCCCAGGTCTCCCACCCACACAATTTTTTCGCGCGCGAAATCATACGTACCCGGTGTAAGAGTCAGCTCGATTTCCTCCTGGTTTCGGATCGTCGGCTGCAAACCATTCATGACGCGAGTGTTTTTCCATTTCTCCATTTCCCACGCGGCAAGGTTGATGCCCAGTTTGGCCTCAACGTCATCACCCGGCATGTCGTAACGCACGATCAGCTTCGCGGGTTCCGGAAGGCGAATGTTCGCTTCTTCTCCCAGGCGCGGCTTCGCCACGATCGCCACGATCTGACCGCCCTTGAAACTCACCAGAATGTTCTGAGACGAAAGCGGATCTCCTCCGTACAATGCGAATTGCCCGGCCCCATCCGTCACCGCCGTGCTTCCACGGAATGAGCGAGGAATGCCGTCAACCAGGTCCAACGGCTGGCTGCCGGTCAGGTACACCTTTGCTGATGTCACCGGCATTCCGTTATGGTCGACCACCGTGCCACGGATTTCAAAGCCGCGCTTGAGCCGGACAACCAGGCCGCTGATCCGGGCCGCCGCAGTCAGAGGTTCGGTAACAGGCTGGGGCAGATACCCATCGGCGAGAATGCGCAGCGACACTTTGCGGCCTGCAGTGAATGACCAGCTAATCCGGAACTGCCCGTCACGGCGCGGAGTTATGCTGGCGGTCGCCCCAAAACCCCATACGATTTCGCTGTCCGGGTCTTTGGACTGACCCCACTCCAGCGTGAATTCGGTAACCGGCAGCCCGGTCCGGTCATCTACAACGTTGCCGCTGAGTTCGATGATGCCATCCTGGGGATGTGCGAGCATTGCGGCCGGTTGAATTGATAAGCCGACCGGCCACATGCAAAACAAAAGCAAAACCGCCCGCGCACTAAGGCCAGACCAATGAGTCGTTTTGCCACCTGATGCGCCAATCCGGTTCCTGGTCATGGATCCATTCTCCCCGGCAAGGTTGGAAATCAGATGTTTGTTTATAATACGTCGCGAGTAAGACCGGGTTCCATACTACCACGCGCTGGAACAGGCTGCCAGACCTTCCGGCCTGCCCCAAACACAATGCACGTTCATAAATGAGGGCGAGGGGGACAGTGGTGACTGTCCCCCGTCAAAAACAAAAAAGAGGCACATGAGAATGGAATTAGTGTAAGGTCTGAACGCAGGACTTGCTGGGTGTCATACCATGTTCGAAGAACTCGGAATGTTCGTCCGTTTTGCCCGTGAGCTCAGGGGATTTCTTGGCACTCAGCTGAATGAAAGCGACTGTCTCCGGTTAGTGCGAGATCATCTTGACAATCGACGGGACCGATTTCTCGATATCCTGAGATTCGGAGTGTTTCAGAATCCCCAGAGCCCTTACCGGAGACTGCTCGAACATGCGGGGCTGGCGCTATCCGATGTGACTGCAATGGTGGATCGTAGCGGCATCGAGGGAGCGCTGGAGGAGCTGTATGAGCGCGGAGTATACCTGACCCTCGACGAGTTCAAGACGAGAACTCCGATTCGAAGGGCCGGCCTGGAATTCACGATACGGCCGTGCGATCTGGACAATTCATTGATCGCGGGGCACTACGAATCGAAGACCGGCGGCTCGCGTGGAACCAGGACGAGGCTGCTGATCGATTTGGACCTCCTGGCCCACGAGGCGGCGCACACTTTTCTGCTTTACTCCGAATTTGGACTGACCGGACGCCCCGCTGCGATCTGGCGGGAATTGCCTCCGGAAATCGTCGGGCTGAAGACGTTCCTGCGCCATGCGAAACTCGGGCGTCCTATCGCAAAGTGGTTTAATCACCGCAAGCGCATTTCGCATCCGGAGGATCTGAAGTTTTACCTGTTCACCCTCGCAACCCGATGTCTCGCTCGAATGTATGGAAGTCCGATGCCGCCGTTCGAGAACGTCGCGCTGAGCGATGTGCGCCGGGTGGCTCAGTGGCTTGCCGACATGAAGCGCCAGGGATCTCCGGCATTGCTCGACACCAATCCCAGCACAGGAGTTCGGGTATGTCTCGCGGCCAAGGAGAACAACTGGGACATTGCCGGAACCTTCTTCCGTTTCAGCGCGGAACCCTACACCGACGCGAGAGCCCGCATCGTTCACGAGGCCGGGTGTCGTGCCGCCAGCCATTATTCGGCCAGCGAAGCCGGGCATATCGGGCTCGCCTGCGGGGACGCGCAAGGCGTTGACGAAGTGCACATCATGGCCGACAAGGTAGGAGTGATCCAGCGGCACAAGGAAGTGGGGCAAAGCGGTTGCTCAGTCGGAAGCTTATTGATAACCACAGTCTCGCCGAGTTGCCCAAAAATGATGCTGAACGTTGAGCTCGGCGATTACGGAATCCTCGAGCACCGGAGGTGCGGATGTTTGTTGGACGAGCTGGGACTGCATCTGCACCTCCGTCAGATCCGCAGCTTTGAAAAGCTCAACAGCGAAGGGATGACGTTTCTCGGGACCCATGTTATATCGCTGTTGGAGGAGGTGCTGCCGGAGAGGTACGGCGGTTCCCCTCTTGACTATCAACTTTTGGAGGATGAAGAAGAAAACGGGTTGCCAAAGGTAAGCCTCGTGATCAGTCCGGAGATCCCTGACATCAATGAGCAAGCGGTAGTGGATACCGTTCTCGAGCAACTGAGCTCGCAAGGCCCATCCGGAATCATGATGACGGACGTCTGGCGCAATCTCCAAACTCTGCGCATCATCCGACATAAACCATACTCCACCCGCGCTTTGAAGCTTCTCCCCTTGCACATCCTGGGAGCGAGCCGTGGCAAATAACCCCCGGCCGCGGGAGGTTGAAACCGGATCGACCGGGCGCGGTAATGCGCGGTTCTCCTTCGGTCCCGGCCTGGTGTTTTTCCTTGCCGCCACCGGACCGGGAGCTTTTGTATCCAATTCGGCTGCCGGCGCGACCTACGGCTATTCCATGATGTGGTCGCTGGCTCTCGCGCTGTCGTTTCGGTTTGTATGGGTCAACACCTCGGCGAAGTACGTCCTCGTGACCCGTGAAAGTTTGATGCAGGGATATGCACGCATGGGTTCCTGGCTCATTTGGATCTCACTTGCGGCCACAATACTCGTACGCCATTCGAGCAATCTCTATACCATCCTGATGATGGGCAATGCCGCGCACATCCTTTGTCCTTTACCAATACCGGGAAGCGGCATCATCTGGGCGCTGGCGCTGACATCGCTGGGTTTCTCGATGATGTTTTGGGGGGGATATCCTGTCATCGAGCGTGCTTGCAGGATCTTGATCGCAGTGATGGGAGGTGCGCTTGTCATCGCAGCGGTGATTTCCAAACCGGATCCCGCCGCTATCGCGCGCGGCATCCTGATCCCCTGGGTTCCCAACATCCGCAGCGGGTACAGCTCGGTACTGTTGCTGGCGGCCATGATAGGTGCACAGGCCGGCACTCTCAGCAACTTGAGCTATTCCTATTTCAGTATTGAAAAGGGATGGAAGGGACCGTCGGATCTAAAGCGACAACGCACGGATCTGCTCATCAGCACCGGGTGCAAATTTGTCATGGGCGCGCTCTTGCAGATTGCGGCGGCAACGACACTATTCCCGAGCGGCATTCAGCCGCAAAGCGCCGAGCATCTGGTGCGCATCTTCTCCGAGAAACAAGGCGAACTCGGACGAATCATATTCGCCTTGGGGCTGTGCGCCATTTGTTTCAGCAACTATGTCAGCGGAACAACCGGCTACGCGTTTATCGTAAGAGACATATGTCTCCGCTTCGTTCCCGGCCTGCGTCGTCCACAGGAAACGGGCGATGCAGCACCTCGATCAGAGCGCGACCGCATCTATCGATGGTCGGTTGCCCTTCTTGCCTTGTCGCCTGTATACATCGTTTTCACCGGCGCGGAGCCGGTCGCACTCACCCTGATGGTGCGTTCACTGGTTGTCATCATCATCCCCGTCCTTGTAGGCACACTATTGAAGCTCACCACCGACCGCACTTTGATGGGGCCGCACCGGAACGGATGGCTCACGAATGCATTCATGGTGCTGCTCATCATCATTTCAATCTATCTTTCCGCCAGGAACATGTGGGAGTGGTGGCTGAAGCTGTCTGGTTAGTCCGCATTTTTCACCAGGTTTCGCTTTTCCGGGTGACGCCGCGATCATTTCGGCTTCCAGGCGTCCTTGTGGAGCTTGGGGAAAGTCACTTTGCACGTTCCCGGATCGATGCCGTCCACACGGGCGAATCCCTTTTCATCGAGCGTGCCGTCGGCGACTGTGGATCCATCGGGCAAGGTCACGCTGTAGGGCTCGCCGGCCACCGGATTGCCTTCATCGTCGAGCAGGAGAATCTCGATCCAGTCCTTCTTTTTCTGGCTGCTCTCCTTGGAACTGTGAGTGGGGGCGGATGAAACCGGCGGCTGGTTTTTATACGTGGGCGACTTGTCTCCCGGATCCGCGTTGTCGGCAATATGCGCCTCGGCCGGCTCCAGGACCTTCACCAGGGAACCGGGCGAGCCGTTGAGAGCCGCGCCGCCGCTGTTGATATTCACGATGGTCCCGACGATCGTAACCCCGGAAGTATCGACGTTGATGAAATTCCCCCCGGTCTTGATGCACAAGCCGGATTTGGCTTCGATAACCACCTGGTCTCCGGAAAGGTAGACGTTTTTCGACGTCAGACGGCTGTGGCTCCCCTTATATTCCTCGATGACGTCCCCCTGAACGCAGAGCGACCTGCTGCCGGTAATGGTAACCGTCTCCTTGCCCAGCACCGTCACGTGACGATCGCGCAGGGTTGCCTCGATATAATCACGAGTCACCTTGACCTGCTCGTCGCGCTCGACCTGGCGATAGGAGTCGCGTTTTACGATCAGGTGGCGGTCGTTGCCGATCCACTCGCGCCGGTCATTCTTGACGCGGATGTCGAGATCTTTCTCTCCATGGACAAAGACCTGCTCTTTCCCTTTTTTGTCTTCAAAACGGATCTCATTGAAACCGCCGCCGCCGGGCGAGGAATAGGATTTGTAGCCGGATTTCGTTTTGTGATCCGGAAGTTTGTAGGCCGGCATCTGGTCGGCGTTGTACACCATCCCGGTAATGACAGGCTGGTCGGGATCCCCTTCCAGGAAGTCCACAATGACTTCCTGGCCGATGCGCGGGATATGGATCGCGCCCCACAGCCGTCCGGCGATTGCCGTGCCGACCCGCACCCAGCATGAGCTGTCCGCATCATATTTCCCTTCACGATCCCAGTGGAACTGCACCTTCACGCGGCTGTACTTGTCGGTGAAGATCTCTTCGCCTGGAGGACCCACCACGGTGGCGGTCTGCGAACCGCTCACCGTGGGACGGGGCGTCACCCGCGGCGGGCGGAAGGGCAACGCAAACGGGATGCAGGTGAACTCGTTTGTGTAAAGCACTTCGCCGGCTTCCCCTGAGCGGTAGGTATCCGCAAAGCTGCCGGAGTGCTGAATCGCTGTCAGCACATATAAGCCATCGGCGTCAAAATGGCGCGTGAGATTGAACTTGAATCCGGTCGTAAACTGCCGGCAGGTGCTCGTGCCGCGAATGTGCAGGCTGGGAAGGGCTTCTTCCTCCATCCGGATCCCGACGGTGCGCTGGTTGTCGGAAAAGATTTTCTTCAGTTCCGCCGGCTGTTCCTTCCCCCCTTTGTCGATCCCGTCAAACCGTTGCGCGTACGCGCCCGGGTAGTCGTAAATCTCGAACTTGTCGTTTCCGCCGACTTTCAGTTTGTGCGTGGCTTTGCCCGCCTGCACGCTGTCGAGAATCGCCATTTCCGCTTCCAGTTTGCGGCCCGGCATTTCAAAACAGTGGTCCCAGAGCGTGGATTTGCCCGAACGGAGTTCCTGGGTCTTTTCCCAGGTGAGGATGCGGGCTTCCGGGCGCAGGCCTCCGGTGACGGTCTCGAAAATGATTTTGGATTCGCCGGGCAGGTCGGAGTGACTCTGGGAGGAGTTGGCGAGGACCATTGTGTGGCTGCCGGCGGCATGCTTGAAAAAATAATAAATTCCCTCTTCCTCCATCAACCGGCCGGCGAAGTCCAGGTCGGTTTCTCGGTATTGGACGCAATAGTCGCGCGGTTCGAAGGTCCCTTGAATCTCGAAAGCGGTATCGATCCCTTCGAGAACCTTTTTCAGGATCTCCGGCACCGTCATGTGCTGGAAAATGCGGCTGCGCGCAGTGCGGCCGAGAATCCACAGGCGCGGCACCATATCCATCCGATACTTGATGAAATGAGCGTCGCGCTCCCCCTGGCTGAACCGGGCGCAGATGCCGTCCAGGTGGCGCGCGCCGCCACCGGGGAGGGCCACTTTGATGCTGACTTGTTGGCCGATGATCTTGTCGAAATCGATCCGGGCGGAAGTTTCGGCCAGCAGCTCCAGTTGAAAACTGAAGAGCTGGGAGATCGCCTCGAAGCCGCGAAATCCGACCAGGATCAAGACATCCTTCCCGATCGGGGTGGTGACGATCATCGCCCTCTCTGCCTGGGCATAGCTCGCCATGATGGAATATCCTCACTAAACCGAAACGGCGGCGCAGAATGCAGATCCATCCCGCGCCGCCCTTGGCTCATCATTTGATCTGATACACAAACTCATCATTGCTGCCGACCGTGATGCGCACATCCGTAATTGCGGCGCCGGTAGCCATGCGGCTGAGCACTTCCTGGGAAATCTCGGGAAGCAGCGTGCGGGTAAGAATGTGATCCACGTTGCGCGCCCCGCTTTCCACTTCCTTGCAGCGATTCGCGATCGCGTTGATCAGGGTTTCATCATAGCTGAATTTCGCGCGATGGTTCTCGGCGATGCGTTTCTGGATGCGGCCGAGCTGGAGCTTGATGATCTCGCGCATGATCTCGTCGGAAATCGGATAATAGGGGACCACGATCAGCCTGCCGAGGAAAGCCGGTTTGAAGAACTTGAGCAGGTCCGGCCGCAGGGTATCTGCCAGCGCATACGAATCGGGGCGGGTCTCCGGATCCGCGCACAGCTTCATGATGGTGTCGGTGCCGGCATTCGAAGTGAGCAGGATGACGGTATTCTTGAAATCGATCTCCCGCCCTTCGCCGTCTTCCAGGGTGCCTTTGTCGAACACCTGGAAGAAGAGCTCCATGACGTCCGGGTGGGCCTTTTCCACTTCATCGAGCAGCACGACGCTGTAGGGCTTGCGGCGCACCGCCTCGGTGAGCACGCCTCCCTCCCCATAGCCGACATAGCCCGGAGGCGATCCTTTGAGGCTCGAAACCGTATGCGCTTCCTGGTATTCGGACATGTTGATGGTCACCATGTTGCGCTCGCCGCCGTACAGGGAGTCGGCCAGCGCCAGCGCGGTTTCGGTTTTCCCGACGCCGCTCGGCCCCACAAGCAGGAACACGCCGATCGGCTTCCTCGGGTCGACCAGGTTGGCGCGCGCGGTCCGGATGCGCTGGCCGATCGCCATCAGCGCATGGTTCTGCCCGATCACCCTCTCCGCCAGCCGCTCATGGAGCACAAGTACGTTGTGGATCTCGTCGGACATCATTTTGCCCACGGGGATGCCGGTCCAGCCGGAAATGACATCCGCGACCGTCTGCGCATCGACGCACACCTGCATCAGGGGGCTTTCTCCCTGGAGCTTGCCGAGATCGGCGTTGAGGTTCTGCAACTCCGCGCGCAGCGCCTCCACCTGCTCCGGCACGAGTCGTTCCTCCTTGCCGTCCCCGGGAGGCAGCGATTGTTTTTCGAGCTGCTCGCGGATTTCGCGCAGCCGCGTAACCATGCCGCTCTCTTTTTCCCACCGCTCCTTCAATTGCGCGATCTCGGCCTCCGCCGCTGCCTTGGCGGCGGCAAGTTCCTTGAGGCGTTCCGCGTGGCAGGCGCCGGCCGCCTCCTCCCGCTGCAGAGCCTCGATCTGGACACCCAGCTGGGTAATGCGGCGCTGGCAATCTTCGACCTGCGGGGGGATCGCGGAATGGCTGAGGGCGACGCGCGCGCACGCGGTATCCAGCACGCTCACGCATTTGTCCGGCAGCTGGCGGCCTGAGATATAGCGATGCGACAGGCGGACGGAAGCCTCGACCGCCTCGTCCAGAACGCGGACCTTATGATGCGCCTCGAGCGATTGCGTGATGCCGCGCATCATGATGATCGCCTGCGCTTCCGTCGGCTCTTCCACCTTGACCACCTGGAAGCGCCGCGCCAGGGCCGGGTCCTTCTCAAAGTATTTCTTGTATTCGGCCCACGTGGTGGCGGCAATGGTACGCAGCTCGCCGCGGGCCAGCGCCGGCTTCAGGAGGTTGGCGGCATCACTCTGGCCTGCCTGCCCGCCCGCCCCGATCATGGTGTGCGCTTCATCGATAAACAGGATGATCGGCTGCGCCGAGGCCTTGACCTCGGCGATAACGGATTTCAGGCGGTTCTCGAATTCCCCTTTGACTCCCGCTCCCGCCTGCAGCAGGCCGAGGTCCAGGGTCCGCAACTGGACGTTGCGCAGCGGCGGCGGCACGTCCCCTTCGGCGATCTTGAGCGCGAATCCTTCCACGACCGCGGTCTTGCCGACGCCGGCCTCTCCGGTCAGAATCGGGTTGTTCTGCCGGCGGCGCGTGAGAATGTCGACGATCTGCCGCACTTCGAAGTCGCGGCAGAGCACCGGGTCGATATCTTTGTTCTTTGCGCGCCCGGTGAGATCCACGGTGTATTGGTCCAGGGACGGAGTCTTTGATCCGGGACGGGCCGAGGGCCCCTCGCCCGCATCGCGATCGGGGTAAGGAGCCGAAGCCGCCTCCCGGTCCTCTCCGGATCCGGCGGCGAGGCCCGGCAGGTCCTTTTGCAGAGCCTCAATCGAAATCTTTTTGAGCTCCGGAGACAGATCGCGGGCCATCCGCGCCGTGTCCGGATCGGTCAAAAGCGCCAGTAGAACGTATCCTGACCGGACGGACGCTGCGCCATAGTCGATGGTCCCAATCGTCCACGCCTGTTCAAACAGGCGCGGCAGCCGGGGCGACAAAGCCGGCGTGCGCGCGTTGCCGGTCTTGAAACGGTCGATGACGCGCGTCAGGTCCCTGGCCAGCCGGGAGTTGTCCACTTCAAAATTGCGCAAGATGCGGCCAAGGTCCGTGTCGGGCGCCTCGAGCAGCTTGAACAGGAAGTGCTCGATTTCCACATCGTAATGTGTGCGCGACAGGCAGAGCCCGGCTGCCGATTCCAGCGAGCTGCGACATGTAGTGTTCAGCTTTGCGATCATTGATTTCAGATTGGTAAACATGATTCCTCCCGTGCTGAGAATCAGCAGCACTCCTGACGGATTCCATGCCCAGGGGGCAGAGGGTGTCCAATAGTAGCTTTGTTTTACTAAACTATATCAAAATAGTGGGCCGTGCTGGAGCCCGGTTCATGGAAATCCAGGCAGCAAGCTGCCTGGTCCGGCCAGCAGGGGATCTCCAGAGCGGCGACCAGCCGCCGCACTCCAAACGGATCCCCCGTCCAAAGGGCGCATTTCAACTCGCCGTAAATCGGTCCTTAGTACTGGAGTTCATAAATACGGTAACGTATTTTCGCCCCTCGGGGATTCACGGGCTGGAAGCCCGTGCCACGTTAACAGGCAGTCGTGGCACGGGCTTCCAGCCCGTGAAACTGCGAAGCCTGCTCCATTCTGCCCCTGTGGCAGAATACGTGACCGTACTTATGAAACCTTGTACTTAGGGCGGCTAATTGCCGCAAGCCAGAACGGTATCCGCCGCGTCCCGGGCAAAGGGCTTTGTTTTCAGCCAGGAAGACCATCCCAGGCGGGCGCCGGGCCCGGAACTCCGCAAACGGCACGCGGGCACTTCGCGGGCCTTCAATACCAGCTGCACATCAAAGTCAAGTTCGAGCCCGGCAAACAGCCGGGACATCTGCGTCAGCGGAGCGTGATGGAAGCCGCCCGGCAAAAATCGTTCAAAGGACTCAAGCCCGAGCGGTCCGAGGCGGATCCTGAATTTCGACTGGCGGTCCCACACCCGGCTGCCGCAGACAGCGCTGAATCCCAACCGATGGTTCTGCCTGCCCAGCCGCGTCTGATTCTCTTCCCCCAGTTTTACCCAATGCCCGTGAAACTGGCGGACTTCAGCCGGCACACCGAAATAATCGCGCACCATCCCCTCCAGATTGCATGCGCAGTGGGGGCGCTGCAGCAGCAGGCCGGCGTAATAAAGCAGGACCTGATCGTCGATCGACAGCCGTTTCTGCAGTCCGCCCGTGCCGAAGCCGACGAGGTTTTTCAGATATTCGCTGAAGCTGTCGCTGCCGCGTTCATAGGCGGCCGCGAGCCGGTATTTCTCCCAGGCGCGGTAAAACAGCGAGATCATGCGGTGGTTGAACAGGTCGAGGAAGTCGCGCAGCGTCCGGTCTTTGAGATACGCTCTTTCGAGCAGCAACTCCGTGTAGTGGTGGGGCAGGACTCCCGAAGGGCCCGCGAGTCCGAAGAAATTCACCAGGACGACCGGCTGGGGATCCTCGCCTTCGGGGACGACCACTTCCTGGATCTCGCCCGGGGGGAACGAAAGGCTGATATGGGCTCTGAAACGGGCAACCTCGCGGCCGGGATGTGACGCGCCCCCGACCGGTTCACGCCCGCGAAAAAGGCGTTCGAGCACACGCACGGCCTGGAAGAACTCGAAGCTGTGCCCGTACTCAACGATCGGATGTTTCATAAGACTATCTGCTCACCGGCCCGCGGCGGCCATCGTTTCAGCTCTCCTTCGCGCTGCCGGCTTTCGGCTACGACCTGGACAAAGGAATTCAGCGATGAATAAAGCGCCAGAAAACGCTCGAGCACCGAAGCCATCAGGAAAACGCCGCTGCCGACAAAGAGGTTTTCGTCGAATTCGAGCCGCACTTCCACGCCGCGCACAAAACTTGCCCCCAGCGGAGAAGGAATCGAACGGAAGACGCGGCGCGCCGACACGCCGGTCAACCCCAGGATCTGTCGTCGAGTCGCGGAGGAATCCGAAAAGTCATAGAGTTTCAGGATCTCGCGCAGCGCTTCCGGCCCATTTTCCTTATCCTGTTCGACGAGCGAGAGGTAATTGAGCGAAAGGTGTGAAATCAGCCGCCATTGCATCAATTGGCGGAGCGGGGGGCGCACCGTCGGGGTCGGCTTCTTCAGGCACCGGATGCTCGTGAACAGGCCCGGGCCTTCAAGCTGAAAGTCACCTTCCGCGCTGCCGAAGGGAAGCCGCCCGGGCAGGTCGCGATTGGTGCAGGTGGCGGCCACCGTAATCGTATCCGCACCGATAAGAGATGGATTGAAATCCAGATCGACGAGCGCGAGGTAGACTTCCGTGCCCAGGTCATCTTTGCGCTGGGACTGCCGCCGGTGCGCATACCAGAAGGTGCGCTGCACTTCACGATCGGCAGAGTGCTTCAGCGAATAAAACGGCTCGTAGGGAACCGGCCTTTCGTCATACGCGCCGGACCGGGTTACCGAATCGATGGAATAGACCTCGGTGCTGGATTGCCGGCCTACGTCCGGGACCACGCGGTGCTCCGTTTTCGTGTGCGTCTGCCGGATCGGCTCGGCCACGCGGCGGAACAGATTCACAATGGGAGTGCAGTTCAACCGGAAGGTCTGTGCGGTGACTCCCTTTTCCTGAGGGAATTCCCGATTGCAGTGGATCAGCACTTCCATGGTGTCGCCAAAACCGGCGCGGACCGCTCTCGAAAGGTCGCAAAGGTCGAAGAAAAGGTACTTTTCGGGAAACGTGAAATATTCCTGCAGGAGGCGGTATGCGAGGAACGAGCGATCGGTATAGGGAAGCATTCCTTCTTCGCGACCGAATCCGACCTGGCGCAGGCAGTCGGCGGAAAGGGTTATCGGGGGCGGACCCCCCTTTTTCGTGCTGCCGGGTCGCAGTTCCACTTTCAAGACGTTCACGAGCAGCAGCTCATAGAGCGGATAGACAAGCTGCCCTTCCCCCTGCAGAAAGAACCGGAGGCGGTCAAACTGCCGTTCCTCGGTTTCGGAAATTTTCTCGAACAGCGCCGAGAAAGGAACGTCCCCGACGGTGCGCAACACCAGTCTGAGCACCGTGCGTGTTTCCTGCGTCTGCATGCCCAGGCCGGCCGGCGGCTCGAAGCCGGCGGCTGCCACTTCGACGGGCCAGATGGTGATCGGATAACAGGTGCGGAAGCGGCAGGGGGTGCCGTCCACAGGTCTCGAAGACAGGGAACTCCCGCGCGGGACGGTCTGGCCGGTCTGCAGCTTTGCCTGGCCGGGGTCAAGCGTGAACTGGACGATGGACATGGAAGGAATGGGCGCGAGGTAGTGAGGATACAGGACGCTCAGCAGGGATTCCGTGATTTCCGGCAGCTCATCATCCAGCTTGTGGCGGATCCGGCCGGCAAGGAAAGCGAAGGCCTCGATAAGGCGCTCCACGTGCGGGTCTTCGCACTTGTCCGGCTCGAGCAGCAGCCGTCCCGCAATTTTCGGGTATTTCGCGGAAAACTCCGCGCCGATCTGGCGCAGGAAGGTGAGCTCCCGTTCATAATAGGGCAGCAGTTCGTCGCTCATTCCTCTTCCTTGACCTCATACTCTCCCGAGAAGAGCTGTAGCATCGTGTCGAAGGTGACCGGCTCGGGCGCCGGGTCCACCTGCAATTGGCCGTCGATCCGGAATCGCAAAGAGCCCTGCGTATCGGAAGCAGGCAGGAGAGTGACCGTCACATTCTTCAGCCGCGGTTCGAACCGCTCGACTGCCTCCTCCAGAGTGCGGACAATGCGCAACTGGTCCGTGGGGCTCTTGACGCTGGCCGCGCTGAAGTCCGGCAGGCCGTAGGTCATGAGGGATTTTTCGATCTGTTCGCTGTCCTGCTCCAGCGGGTGGATGCTGCGGCGGGTGTTGAGCAGCCATTCCAGGTCCCGCCGGACCGCGTGCTTGAGTTCGCGCAGGCTTCGGGCACGGGTCAGCGGCAGTTCAGCTGTGCTCCCGGGGTCGGAATCGAGCAGCCGGTCAAGCACAGACAGGGTAATGCGTGTCTCGCTATCGCTCCTCGGCATCCGGGATCCAACTCATTCAATGGATTGAGAAGTTGCGGGGGCGGGACAGACCCCGCCCCGCATTCCAACCTTATTGCGCCGCCGGGTTATGTTCCCTTGTTCGTTTGCAGATCCCACGAGGCAGATACGTTGCCGCCGCCGGAGCCGTCCTCACGCTTCTGCTGTGTATAGGTCCAGTTGATTTTGCCATAGTTGAAACAGACGGTTTCCGTCGGGAATCCTTCCCCGCCCTGGGAACCTCCCGCTGTTTGAACGCTGCCGACTATGACATTATCCAGTTTGATCTCCATGTATTTCATCTTGTCGCCGCCCGCACGGCACATTTCGATGGTCACCAGCTTGACGTGGGTTCCCTTGCAGCATGCTCCGTAGATCTTGGGGGAAGCCTTGTCCAGAAGTTTGGTGACTACGAAATCCGTATGATTGACGCGTTCGGCGCTTGCGCCGCCCGCCGAGCTGGCGATGGCGGAGGCCGGCTGGTTCATGCCGTGGCTGAAGCTGGAGATTTCAATCCAATCTTTGTGCTTGTCGTCCGTGCTCTCGCCCGGTATGCCATCGATCTTCAAAAAAGTGTCAAACATTTCTGTTCCTCCTGAAATCAGTATTTGCGATACGTCCATGCACCCGAAAGTGATTCGTTAGCCTTTCGCCGGCGGCGGCAGATCCGCGACCAGGCGGAGAGATACGGTCAGCTCATCGAGCTGATAATGGGGTTTGAGGAAAGCGACGGCCCGATAGCAACCGGGTTTCCCGGGGATTTCAGCGACATCGATGCGCGCTTCACGCAACGGGAACCTGGCCTTGGCTTCCTGGCCCGCGTTGTCGTCAAGCAGGATATAGTTGCTGATCCAGCGGTTGAGAAATTCCTGGGCGTTCTGGCGCGACATGAAGCTGCCGATCTTGTCGCGCATCATCGCCTTGAGATAGTGGGCGAACCGGGATACCGCCATGATGTACTGCAGCTGCGTCGAGAGGCGCGCATTGGCGTTGGCGGAATCCGTGTCGTATTTTTTTGCCTTCTGCGCGGACGTGGCGGCAAAAAAGGCCGCAAAGTCGGTGCCCTTGCAGTGGACCAGCGGGATGAAGCCGAGATCGGACAGTTCCTTTTCGCGCCGGTCGGTAATCGCGATTTCCGTCGGACACTTGAGCGCGATGTCCCCGTCGTCGGTTTTAAATGTGTGAGTCGGGAGCCCTTCCACCAGCCCGCCCCCTTCCACTCCGCGAATGGAAGCGCACCAGTTGTACTTCGCGAACGATTCGGTCAGCCGGGTGGCAAACGCATACGCCGCGTTGCCCCACAGGTATTTGACGTGGTTGGTTCCGTCGACATCTTCCTCAAACCGGAAAGCCTCGACCGGTGCCGTTTCCTGGCCATAGGGGAGCCTCATCAGGATATGGGGCGCCGCCAGGCCTACATAGCGCGAATCTTCCGATTCCCGGAACGACCGCCACTTGGCATACTCGGTCGTGTCGAAGATCTTGGCCAGATCCCTAGGGTCATCGAGCTGGGTGAAGCTCTCGAGGTTCAGGAGTTCCGGGCTGGCGGCGGAAATGAACGGGGCATGCGCGGCCGCCGCAACATTGGAGATTTTCTCCAACAGTGCGATGTCCTGGGGATGCTTCCCGAACTCATAATCGCCGATCAGGCTTCCGAACGGAGCGCCGCCGAACATGCCGTACTCCTCTTCATACACCTTCTTGAAGAGGGCGCTCTGATCGAACTCCACCGCTTTCTCGAGGTCTTTGCTCAATTCCTGTTTGGTGGCGTTCAGGACGCGGATTTTGAGCAGCGTCCCGGTCTCGGATTTGTTCACCAGATAGTGAAGTCCGCGCCAGGATGCTTCCAGTTTCTGGAACTCCGACGCGTGCATGATTTCGTTCAGCTGCGCCGAAAGCAGCGCATCGATCTGCGCAATGCGCGAATTGATCATGGCTTCGGTGTCCTTGGAGACGGTGATCTCTCCTTCGAGCACCTGCCGGGCGAGTTCTCCGATGATGTCGCGGGCCATGGAACGGTTCGCCGGATCCTTCCAGCGTCCCTGATCCAGGATCTTGTCCAACAGAGCTTGCCCTTCGACCTCTTGGGCCTGGGCCTGAGCCCCTTGCGCCTGGGCTTCCTTTTCTTTACTCATTGCCACCCTCCTTGCCTTTTTCGGTCACAACGCCCGCGGCGGCGCCGACCTTTTTAAGCTGTTCGGTGTCGCTGATGACCTTCTGCAACAGCTCGTCCAGCTTGTCGTTGCCGTCGATCTTGTGCACCAGGTCCGACAGCCGCCGGCGCGCTTCCAAAAGCTTGCGGAGCGGCTCGACCTGGTTGACGACCTGTTCCGGTTCAAAATCATCGAGATTCTTGAAGTTGAGCTCGATGCCGAGCTTGGTATCGTCGTTGGTAAGCTTGTTATCGACCTTGTAAGCGAGGCGCGGCTTCATGCCGGCCAGGACCTGGTTGAAATTGTCGCGATCGACCGAGACGAACTTGCGGTCCTTCAGACGCGGCAACGGTTGTTCGGGTTTACCGGAGAAATCCCCCAGGACGCCAACTACAAAGGGAAGTTCCTTGAGCTGAATAGCGCCGCCCACCTCGACGTCATAAGTAATATGGACGCGGGGCGAACGGACGCGGTCGAGTTTGTGCTGCGTGCTTTCTTTCGCCATTTTGATCCCCTATCAGGTTTTCTGAAAATGCACGTTGCGCCGCCATGGCGCAGCGTCGATCTTCCTCCCACCTCATGCGGCAGACTGTCTGCGGTCTCCACTTGCTGCTAGTCGCCGGGCCTCAATCCCAGCGTTTCCCGGATCTGAGCCAGCACACTCTGATCCTTCACCACTTCGTCGAGCCAGGACTCCAACGGTATCTGCCCCCAACGGATGGCGCGCTCGAGCAGATAGGAAACCGGGCTGTGCGGCTCGGTTGAACGGAAGTACTCCGCGACTTCAGCTAATCGCCGCAACGCTTCCTGCCGCCCGGCAAACGGACCGGAAGCCGGTCCTTTCCGGGCCCCAGCCCCCGGCTCATCCGTCCCCTCAACAAAATCCTCCATTGCAACCGGATCCGGTTCGAGGATCCGCTTCTCCTTGACAATGGTTTCCACCGCCGAACGGATCGCCTCCAGCGTCTTCTTGAAGTCGCTCAGGCCGGGGGTCTGGCGCTGGAATTTTTCGTCCATCAGGGCATCCAGCGCTTTGCAATCTTCCCAGCACATCCCCAACAAGGAATAGAGCTCTTCGTAAAACGCGCGATTCGCAGCGGCTTTCACGGCGCGCCACTGCATACCGGTTATCTTCCCTTCCGTCTCGGCCGTCTGCTTGAGGGCGAGAAACCGCTCGCGTTCCTCGATAGGAAGATTTTCGAGCGCGTCTGGAATGTCGAACCGGGTTGAATCCTTGTACTCGAGATACCCGTAGTTGACGCCCACCGGATTCCCGGTGATGGGAATCTTCTGCAATGCCGCCAGGAAAAAAGGCCGGTTCAGCAGATCGATGGCATTGGCGCGCGCTTCCAGGTCGCCTTCGTCCATCTCGGGAAACAGGGTGTCCCAGTAGCGATCCACCAGCCCGTGCATCAGCCGGAGCCCGTCGTGCAATCCGGAGAATCCGTGCAGATTCGATAGCGCTTCCGCCAGCCACGCGGCCACCTGGAGGTCTTTGGTCTTGGATTCCAGAGCATCGGAGGCAAGGGCCACCACCTGATGCCAGTTCGCGGTTTTCAGGTCCCGCTTCCAGTCGCCTTGCGCGAGCGCATCATCCGCTCTTCTCGCTTCACGGATTTGGTCGTGCAATCCGGCATACATCAGGTTGGCGCCGGCAGGCAGGTCGCCGGGGATAGGGGAAAGGAGTTGCTCCACGTCAATGGACGATTCGTAAGCCACAGAACAACCTTCCTACTGCCGGGAGGCATTGCTTGCGCTTCCCGAGCCAGGTTTCATATGCAGTGAATCGTGCCAGTAAAACTCCTGCGAGACTCTAGGTCGAGATCGCTTCTCCGTTGGAATCGAAAATAACCTCGTTTATTTCTAGCATACCCTTCTCGCCGCCGTCAATTGCGAACAACCGCTGGCCGGCGCCGTGCGCGAGCCCCGCGCCCACTTCCAGCCATTCGGTCTGGCGCCCGAGCTTCACGGCGTCGGCCTGGTGCTCCGAAGATCCCGGATACAGGGCGGGCAAGAAAACCTCGCCCATATCCCCGCCGCGCGCCTCGATCTTTGCCCGTGCCCAAAGAAGGTCCCGCAGATGAGCCGGCCGGATGATCTCGATGCGCTTGATCTCATCGAACGGGAGCCAGATATATTTTTCGTTGACGATCAGTTCGAGAAACGGGCTGAGAAAAACGTCGGAATCCGCAAAGTCCTGGAAACGCACGCCGTCCGCCGTGCCCCCAGGCGCGGAATGCATATCCAAAGCCTTCTCCAGCAGGATTCGTGCCTTGTCCGGATGCTTCTCCCGGGCCAAAGTCAGCGCTTCGAGATGCAACGCAACGTAGGCAGGGGGGCTGGTGGCGAAATCGGGGCTGCCGCCGGCTCCGAAGACCGCCCGCCGCACTCGTTCCGCGGCCAGCACCTGGCGGTAGATTTCGGTGCCGATTTCCATTTCCGTGCTCTGATGCGCAATCACATCCAGTTGCTTTCCGGCACGATCGAAGTTGCCGGCGAAACACAGCAATTCGAACAGGAATATGCGCGCCGTCATGTCCGCAGGCCTGGCTTTTACTTCCTGCGTCTGCCGCTCGACGGCCGCGGCAAGGTTCCCCTGGTGAAGAAGCTCTCTGGCTGTGGTCGTCACACTCTCTCTCCTGAATGACAAAGGAGGCGCAATCGCGATTGTGAGCCTTGTGATGAAAAACTTATGAGTTCCGGTTGCGCGCCTCCTGATGTTCCGTCCCGGATACGCAGATCAGTTCGGCGATGTCACCCTCCAGTGCCCGAGGCGCCGGGCTGCATTAAGTTCTGCAATCTCCCATTCCACCTCCATCGCACGGCCGGGTCGCCTGCACCCTTAAGCATATCCCCGTCTTCTCCGGCGCGCAATGCGTAAACGGTAGGAAATGAGAAACCGGGAGCCAAAAGCCGGAAGCCAGAAGGGATCCATGCAGGTTTCGAATCGCCGGCTGGGATGAGCTCGATGTGAAAATTCTGGCTTCTGGCTTCCAGCTTCCGGCTCCCGGCTTCTGGCTCCCGGCTTCCGGCTCCCGGCTTCTGGCTCCCGGCTTCTGGCTTCCAGCTTCTGGCTTCCGGCTTCCGGCTTCCGGCTTCCGGCTTCTGGCTTCCGGCTTCCGGCTTCCGGCTTCCGGCTTCTGGCTTCCGGCTTCCGGCTTCCGGCTTCTCTTTATGCGCCGGTGCGTCCCTGAATCAGGGCCTCCGGCCGCGGCGGAGGATACGCTCCGCGGCGATGCGGTGGGGCTCCTCGATCAGCCGGCCTTCGAGGGTCGCCAGGGCCTTTCCTTTGCTCCCGGCTTCGTTGAGTTCCGCCAAAACACTTTCCGCCCACGCGATCTCTTCGGGCGTCACATCGAAAATTAAATTGATGATTTCCAGCTGGCCCGGGCGAATCGCACTTTTCCCTTCATATCCCAACCGGCGCGCCTGGAGGGCCTCCCGGCGCAGAAGTTCAAGGTTGCGGATGTCAAAGCACGGCGCATCGATGGCATCAATCCCGCCCGCCCTGGCGGACGTTACGATCATCTGCAGGGCGAGCCACAGTTCCGACCGGTCCTCTCCCGGCCGGCAGCGCATATCTTTAGTGTAATCCGCCGAGCCGAACACGAGCGAGGACATCCTCCGGGAAGCGCGCGCGATCGCGGGCGCATTTACCACTCCGGCAGCCGATTCGATCATGGCGTGGAGTTTGATGCTCGCTTCCGGTATGCCGCAGTCCGCTTCCAATCTGAGAATCTCCCCGTCCGCGGCCCGGATTTCATCGGCTTCCTCAACTTTGGGGAGGCAAATGCCGTCAGTGCGGCAGGAGACCGCTGCGCGCAAATCCTGCCAGCCGGTCTCCGAGGCCAGGCTGTTGATCCGGACCACGACCTCGTGCCTGCCGAAGTCGAGCGACTTGAGCGCTTCCACGATGTTTGCGCGCGCCTCGTCCTTTTTTGAAAGGGCGACACCATCCTCGAGGTTCAACACCAGCATGTCCGCGGGCATGACCAGGGACTTCTCAATCATCTTTGGATTGTCACCGGGCACATAGAGCGCGCTTCGTCGCAGTCCCGTGGTCACAGCACCACCTCTGCTTCCGGATTCCGGGCGTCGAGGTAGTGGAGGGAGACTGCTCCGCCGCCGCAGCGCAGGAGCAGCCCCTTCAGTTCTTCCGCCGCCTGTTCGATTTCGGACCTGCTGATGGCGGGAATCATGCCGTCGATATTGATCGCGACATTTTTTGTTTGCGGTGCAATCTTGGAAAAGTTTGCATTTCTCCAGTTCCAGCGCCGGCACAATACCTTTTTGCTCTGCCGGTCTACCAGTATGACCTCCCCGGGCTCGGGACGTTCCGTCTCGTCCGGCTTGAAGAGGGGCGCAAATGTCTCGTCCCCGGCTGCGCGACCCAGGTTCAGGTCGCTGTTGACCGCATCGAGATCGTCCCCGCCCGAGGGGACGAGGTACTTGAGGCTGATTACGTTGAAGGCGTCGACCAACGGTGAAATGGAGCGCATCGGCTTGCCCGCCTTCACCTGCTTGACGAGAAACACGATGGATGGGGTGAATTTGTTCGGATTGGCGCCGAATTGAAGATACGCCTGCTTCCAGGCCTGCAGCCGCGGATGAGTTGCCGGATCGATTTCGCTGTTCAGCCGGACCTTCGCTTCCTGTTCCCGAAGCATTCTCTCAATCTCCGGGCAATACCGGCTGTTGTCGAATCCGGCTGCGACTACCAGCCCGCGGCAATACTGCGGGAACAGTTCAAAAACTCCCGCTTCGATCAAAAAACGCATATGACCTCCAGTGTTCCGACCTCTTCTGGTCCCCGGCCAGGCAGACGCGGCCCATGCCGCCGATTCCCAGCAACTGCAGGATGCGATATCGGTTTGCCAGAACAATGCCGGCAGGCAGCCCCAGTCCGGTGGCAACGTCGCTTACAGATTCAGCTGGATGTCCTTCAGGCCGAGAACCCGCGGGAATCACAAGCTCGGTATGGGTCGCCAAAGGGGCAGCCTTTTTCCCTGATGGGGATGAGGAGTGCCTTGCGCACTCCTCTGCGTTTGGCATAAGCCACAATCAATGATCCGTGGCCTGAGGACGATCACCGAATCCACTCGACTCTCAATTGAAATACTTGCTGAGCGACTGTGGATCAAGACCCCAAGAGGCTGCGAATACTGCAAGCGCGGTTTTCTCCTCTTTGCTGACCTTGTCTCCCAGTCCCAGGAAACCGCCGCCGGAGGCTTTTGCGATCTTGACCCCCGAAATGAACAGGCTCGCGGTGAAACGCTGATACTCTTCCTCGGATAACTTGGCTCTCAAAAAGCCTTTGGTCCGTTCAACGAAGTTCTGCGCCAGCTTCAGGTTGCTGACCCTCTGAAGGATGCTCTGTATGTTCCCGGCGACATCGATTGCGAGTTCGCGATGCAGTTCGTCTTTGAGCAGAGCGCCCTGTCCCACATCCGTAGCAAATGCCAGGATTTCCTTCTGGTCAACCTTGCCATCGGCTCCGGCCACCATGAAGAACACCGCCACAGGAAGAAACATGAGATCTGCCCACTCCTCCGCACTAAATCGTTCTTTCATGCCTGAATTCCCCCTTTCGCCGTTTTCGGAAGCATACACATTTCCGCCGCCGCTTGACTCTTCTACGGCAGCATATTGATGACTACCCTACGCCAAGCCGCGGGGACAAGCAACGCCAAAAGCCCACCCATTGCCCAGGCCACCATGTCTACCGGATTCCTGGATTCAAAAACCCGGGAGATTTGGCACTTGGTTAGGCTGTCCCCTCCGCATCTGAAACAATATCGATGAGATCGAACAGGGACACCAGAATCAGGCACCAATTTCCCGACTATTGCTTCGGCCTGAGCTGAAGGATCGCCGTCAGGTCTACCCAATAGATGTCCGAGCTGCCGTTTTGCGGGCGGCTATGGAGCTCGAGCAGACGCGATAGGGAAAGCGGGCCGGCTGCAAAAAAGAAGAACCTGAGATCAGGAGAAATGGCCGGAGAGATCGCTCCGGCTCCGGGCATGTTGATCCCGGGGCCCAGGTTGATACCCGCGCTCCACTTGTCATCCCGGTCCCGGAAAAACACGTAATAGTTCGGCAATCCCGCGGCCAGGCTGTCTTTCCGGCCGGCGACGCATGCGATCAGGAAAGATTCATCCGGCGCGATGCAGGCATTGTAGGGATTGCCATTTGCCCCTGCATTTCATGCTCCTCCAGAATCAGTGGGTGCCTTGCCTAGGGCCAAAGGTAGCGTTTCAAAATGGAAAACGCATCTTCCACCTGGCGCTTCTCGATCAGAATAGTAAACTCGGTCGAAGTGGATACCACATCGATGACGTTCAGATTGCCCCAGGCGAGCTGCTTGAGAATGGCGTAATAGACGCCGGGCACGTGCGCGGTGCGCGGCGTGAGGCGGATAATGACCGCGGAAAGGTTTTTCCAGTGGGAGATCAGCTCCTCCCGCGCGAAAATTTCCAGCACCGCCTTTTCGATCCCGGCGCTGGCGATCAGCATCACCTCGTAGACTCCCTGGGTATATGTGAGAAAAGCCTCCCGGTCCCGCTCGATGCGGTGCAGCAGCCGCTTCTGCTTCTCCCAGAGGGAATCCGATCTCCGGAAGGTATATTCCACCAGGTTGGAGCGTACAATCAGGTCGCCCGCATGCTTCAATCCCGCCGGCCTGGCGCCCAGTCTTTTGACCAGGGCGGGAGACATGCGCTTCAGCGCCATGAGAATGGCCGCCGGGCTCACGTTCCTGCCGGTCGCCGCTCGCAGGCGCGGCCTCATTTCCCGGGCCAGCGCGGACATATTGATGATTCCCCGCGCCAGGGCTTCCTCCAGAAAAGGGGTGTTGCGCACATACTCCGCCACTTCTGCGGCGATGGTAATCATGTTAATTTTTTAACATAAATTCATGTATTTGTCTAAATATTTGATATTTTTGACATGCCGTATTCCAGCCGCCATAATCTCGATCGCCATCGATTGACAGGGAGGATTCGTATGAGTGCAGTTGCCGGCCAGGGAGCATGCCCGGTGTGTGATGGGACCATGACCGTAGAGAATAATGTCGTGATTTCGGAGATCATTCGTTGCTCGGACTGCGGTTCGGAACTGGAAGTCCGCGGGCTGAACCCAGTGGAGTTTGCCGAGGCGCCGCTGGAGGAAGAGGACTGGGGAGAATAACGATGGATGGGGCCCGCACCGCCCGCCTGGGGCGCCCTCGATGAGAGTCGGATTTCTGCACTCCCTGCTGCGCCAGGATGAGAAGCTGCTGATCGAGGAGTTCGCCGCCAGAAGGAACGTGGAATTGGTGATGGTGGACGATCGCCGGCTCAGCTTCAGGCTGGGAAGCCAGGCGGTGGCGGCCGATATCATCCTGGAACGCTGTATCAACCATTCACGCGCCTTGCATGCCCTGCGGCTGTTCGAGAGCGCGGGCATCCCATGCATCAACACGTCCGGCGTCGCGGCGACCTGCGGCGACAAGCTCATGACCTCGATCGCCCTCGAGGAGCATCGCGTGCCGCAACCGGAGGTGCGCGTGGCGTTCACGCCCGAATCCGCGCTCGCCGCCATCGAGGAAATGGGGTATCCGGTGGTGCTCAAGCCGGCCGTGGGCTCATGGGGCCGGCTCCTGGCCAAGGTCAACGACCGCGATGCCGCCGAAGCGCTCCTGGAGCACAAGACCGTCCTCGGCAGCTATCACCACTCCATCTTCTACATCCACCAATACATCGAAAAACGCGGCCGCGACATCCGCAGCTTCGTCGTTGGAGACGAGTGCATTGCGGCGATTTACCGCTGGTCCGACCACTGGATCACCAATACGGCGCGCGGCGGCCGGGCCGGCAATTGCCCGCTGACACCCGAACTCATCCGCATCTCCCAGCAGGGCGCCCGCGCCGTGGGCGGAGGCATCGTGGCTCTGGACATCTTCGAAACTCCGGACGGCTACCTCGTCAATGAAGTCAATTACACCATGGAGTTCAAGAACAGCATCGAACCGACGGGGGTCAACATCCCCGGGAAGATTGTCGACTACGTGCTCGCGGTTGCCGGAGGCCGGGCGTGAGCAAAATCCGTGTCTCCATCGTCGGCGCCTCCGGATACACCGGCGGTGAATTGTTGCGTCTGCTCCTGGGGCATCCCGAAGTCGAAATTCTTCAAGTTACATCCGAAAATCACGCCGGACGGCCGGTGACCCTGTGCATGCCCAACCTGCGCAAGCGGACCGCGCTCGTTTTTTGTCCCTCGGCAGATGTGAAGCCTTGCGACCTCCTCTTCCTCTGTCTTCCCCACGGCGAGGCCATGAATCAAATAGGCCGCTTCCTGGCCCTCGCTCCCCGGATCATCGACTTGAGCGCCGATTTCCGGCTGAAAAATGCCGCTGCGTACCGCACCTGGTATCATCAGGATCACCCCCGGCCGGATTTGCTCCATGAGTTCGTCTATGGCATTCCTGAACTCCATCGGGAAGAGATCCGGACCGCGCGCCTGGTGTCCAGCGCCGGCTGCAACGCGACGGCCGTCATCCTGGCCCTTCATCCCTGGTTTGCCCAGGGGCTGGTCGATCCGGAACGGACCGTGGTGGAGGCCAAAGTCGGCTCCAGCGAGAGCGGCAGCCACGCCTCCGAATCCTCCCATCATCCGGAGCGCAGCCACTGCGTTCGATCCTACAAGCCCAGCGGGCACCGGCATGTCGCCGAGATGGTCCAGGAATTAGGCCGCGGCGCCGACCTCAAGATTCATTTTTCGGCAACCGCCATCGAGCTCGTGCGCGGCATCCTGGTCACCGCCCATCTCTTCCCAAAGAAGACCCTGGAAGAAAAGGATATCTGGAAACTGTACCGGCAGGCCTACGGGAGTGAACCCTTCATCCGCATCGTCAAGGACCGCGAGGGCATCCACCGGATGCCGGAACCCAAGCTGCTGTCCGGCACCAACTACTGTGACATCGGATTCGAAAGGGATCCGTACAGCGATCGCGTCGTGGTCATTGGCGCCATTGATAATCTCATGAAGGGGGCTGCCGGCCAGGCTGTTCAGGCATTCAACCTGATGCACGGGCTTCCCGAAACCACGGGCCTCGAGTTTGCAGGCCTTCATCCGATTTGATTATGTGCCGTCTGCTGGCAGTGCACGATCGACATCCCTTCGCAATCGGCAGCCACCTGAAGAACCTGGCGCAGCTTGCACGGGACAGTTGCGAGTACCAGGGCGATGGCTGGGGATGCGCCTGGACTGCCGGCCAGGACTGGCAGGTCTACCGGAACGTCCGGCCGATCTGGAAGGACGACCTGGAACAATTCGGAACGGCGCATCGGCTGCTCGCGCATGCGCGCAGCGCCTTCCACAATGAGCCCCCCGACGTGAATCACAACATGCCGTTCCTCGCCGGGCCGGAGGCGTTCATCTTCAACGGCGAACTGCACGGCGTCACGCTCCAGGCGGAGGGCCGGATCGGCGCGGAAAAGCTGTTCCACTTCCTGCGCCGTTTTCCTGGCAGCCCTCGCCACGAAAATCTGGCTCGAGCCCTGGCGGTCGTGAAGAAGAAAAGCCGGTACATCCGCGCCATGAATTTCGTCCTGGCAGACCCTCACGCCTTTCATGTCCACACACTTTTCAGCGAGAACGCCGCCTATTTCACGCTGCACAAGAAGCAGGCCGGCACACAGTTCCTGATCTGTTCGGAACCTTTTCCCGGAGAATCGGGCTGGAGCCCCCTGCCCAACGATTACCTGGAGGTGCACCCATTCTGATCCTTAAAATAGGCGGCGGCCGAAACATGAATTTCCCCGGCATCGCGGCTGATCTGGCGGCACTGGCCAAACCCGTGATTATTGTGCATGGCGCCAATGCCTGGCGCGACGAGCTCGCGAATGCCCTGCACCGGGAGAAGACGGTGATCACCTCTGTCTCAGGGTACAGCAGCGTGCTTTCCGACGAGTCCGCCATCGAGCTTTTGATGATGTCGTATGCGGGCCTGCGGAACAAGCGCCTGGTCACGGCCCTTCAGAAAGCCGGCGTCAACGCCGTCGGCCTGAGCGGGCTGGACGGCCGTATGATCCAGGGACGGCGAAATCGCGGCATCCGCGTCCAGGATGGAGATAAGGTCAAGATCCTGAGAGACCTTTCAGGGAGGCCGGAAACCCTGAATGCGCCGCTGCTCGACCTCCTCACGGAACATGGCTACACGCCCGTTCTCACCATGCCCGTCCTCGACGAAAACAACGAAGCCATTAATTCGGAAAATGACGATGTAGTGACGCTGCTGTGCAGGCACTATCACCCGCGGGTGGTCGTGCAATTGATAGAAGCACCGGGACTGCTCAGGAATCCTCCGGAGGAGTCCTCCATGATTCCGACCTTGCATCCGTCCGAACTGAAAGCGTGGGAAGCGCAATCCACGGGACGCATCAAACGCAAACTCCATGCCCTCGCCGGCCTCTACCTCGACAGCTCACCGGATGTGATCCTGGCCGACGGCCGGCGCGAGCACCCGGTCATGGATGCGCTCAGTGGCGTTGGCACGGTGATCAGTTCCCGGCAGCCCGAGCCCGGAGCCCCGTCATGAATAAGTATCTCGCCATGCAGAAGAATTTCATGGTCAACATGTATCCCAACCGCGGCCTTGTTTTCACCCGCGGGGAGGGAGTCTGCCTCATCGACGCCGAGGGAGAATCCTACCTGGATATGATGAGCAATTATGGCGCCAGCATCCTGGGGCATTGCCATGCCGGATTGAATGAAGCACTATGCCGCCAAATGGGAGCTCTCCCCGCGCTCCACTGCAGCTTCACCAACGATGTGCGCGCCATGGCTTCCAGGCGGCTGATGCAGCGGATCTCGAAGTCCCGCTTCCAGGTGTTCTGGTCCAATTCCGGCGCCGAAGCCATCGAAGCAGCCCTCAAACTGGCCGTAATGGCCACGGGAAAACGGAAGTTCATCGCCTGCCGTCGCGGCTATCACGGCAAGACCCTGGGTGCTCTCTCGGCTACCGACGGCGACAAGTATCGTGATCCATTCAGACCGCTGCTATGGCAATTCGTGCATATTGCCTTCGATGATGTACAGGCATTGGAGATGACGCTGGACGACGACACGGCCGGCTTTCTGGTGGAACCCATCCAGGGGGAGGGAGGCGTCTTCGTTCCGCGTCCGGACTATCTCCGGGAGGTCCGCCGGATATGCAGCCAAAAAAAGATCCTGCTGATCGTGGATGAAATCCAGACCGGCGCGGGAAGAACGGGATCATTCCTCGCATGTGCGGGAGAGAGTGTGGAACCGGATATCCTCTGCATGGGAAAGGGGCTGGCAGGGGGCCTTCCGGTCGGCGCCACTGCCGTGGACTCTGATGTCGCTGCCAGGGCAGCCCGCTCCAGTCATACGTCGACCTTCGGCGGCAATCCGTTGGTTTGTGCCGGCGTAAACTTCGTCCTGGACTATCTCGATGAGAACGCTCTCCAGCGCATTGACAGGCTTGGCTCCTACTTTCGCGAAGAACTCCTTCGCCTGGGGGATGAAAGGATCAGTGCGGTTCGCGGCAAAGGGTTGATGATCGGAGTCGCTTTCGGCAGCCGCCGCGACGAGATTTTAAAGGGCCTGCAGCAGGAAAAGGTCCTTGCCATCCCTGCAGGGGACGATGCCGTCCGCTTCCTCCCCCCTTACACGATCGAGAAGCAGCACATCGATCGCGCCATGGACGCTTTGGGAGCCGTTCTCCGGAGGGCGGGCTGAAACCCGCACCCGGCGCGCGGCCCGCGCCATACATAGCGACATAAGCGCGTGGCAAAACCATGAACCACGAAGACCTCGAAGACCGCGAAGCTTATAGACTGGGAGTAAGCGAGAGCGCATGCCTTTGCGGTCTTCGTGGTATTCGTGGTTCAAAACCAAGTCAAGATTAATGTCGTCATGTATAGTTCCTGTTGAGGTAACCCGCCGCCTCTGGCGGTGCGACTTGAAAAGGCTCTGCCGTTCCCGCGGCTTCCTGCCCTGGGACCGCGGGCGTCTCGCCCGCAAAAAGCCGCCTAAAGATGAAGATTGGCGGCTGCGGCATCCGCATGAGTATTTTGCGGGCGAGACGCCCGCGGTC
>Ga0315277_10000863_pt1 | contig 46096 bp, 29 predicted proteins | sample YL17G05_15_MG_FD_203695 | JGI IMG/M metagenome (GOLD analysis project Ga0315277, IMG submission 203695) | Sediment microbial communities from Yellowstone Lake, YNP, Wyoming, USA - YL17G05_15 | ecosystem: Environmental > Aquatic > Freshwater > Lake > Sediment | place: USA: Wyoming | collected... | reverse complement strand
CCTCGACGATGTACACCGACATCGCCTGCGTCGCGGCGCCTCGCATCTGCCCACCCGGCGCTCGCGCCAAAATGCCAATTAATTCTTGCGCGAGCCCTTAGCTCCACGTCTAAAATTGACAATGGGGCTATGCATTTGACTCCAGTAAGGACTACCTGAACGGTCCGGTCTGAGCCTGATGAGCCTTTGCGAATCTTCGCGCCTTTGCGTCTTTGTGGTGGGTTTATTAAAGACCACCGCAAAGGCTCAAAGACGCCAAGAATCGCCAAGGATTCCTTTCAGCCCAGGTTGGGGTCGTAATATCGCTGGTTACTAGAGTCATGTGCATACCCCCAATTGACAAAACATATCTCTCGGCCCATAGTAGGAACAACTTAGTTTGCATCGAATGGGAGGGACGAATGCCGCTGGCAGGACGCCTCGGAGACAGAGCTATGGTGCCGGTCGACGCGCACGGCTGCGTTATATGTCCGCACGTTTGTGTCGGCCCTGCGATCACCGGTGCACCCACGGTACTTATCAATGGAAGACCCGCGCTGCGGGTGACCGACAAGGGCATTCACCTTGCCTGCTGCGGGCCTAACATGTGGACGGCCTCCCAGGGAAGTCCCACCGTCATAATAGAGAACCAGCAGGCCCATAGGTTTGGAGATTCGAATCAGCATTGCGGAGGTGATGGAATGTTGATCGAGGGAAGCCCGGATGTGATTATCGGGCCGTAACTCTTTGCGATCGGTTGAGACCTCTTTTTCGCTGTACTCCAGCCAGACCTCCCCGCCAACCAGGCGATTGCCCGGCCGTCCTGAAGTAGTGCGATGAGCAACCCTCAAAATCCTTAACTGCCGAGGGGGTATCTAAGTTATCATTGGCTGATGTCATTCACTTCCCGTTGAGAGTAGAGCATGCCTGCACCCCAAGCGTCGGTAATGCAGAACCTGGCAAAGTTGCAGTTCCGCTCATTTGCCATCCAGCTTCCAGTCGAATGGAAAGAACCCTCGGGAGATCCGGCGGCCAAGCAGTACCATGACGCTTTCGACCCCTCGGAGCTGTCGGCGGTTCCTCCCGCTTTTCCGCCCGCCCTTTTTATCGCGGCTTCTAAAAACAAATACCATTGCGATACGGCCCAGCAGATCTCCGACAAATTTTCTGAATACATCGACGGTATCTGCAGCGCGATCTGCTCGGCGTGGACCCTGTGGCAGAGCGCAGCAGCGCTAACAGGAGTCATGGTCAACGCGGTGACTGCCGCAGGCGGCCAGGTTGTGGGGCTACCACTGATGCCTTTGATCATGGCCATGGCTCCCACGACCACGCCTCAAGAGCTCCGATATTCCACTGCCATTGCACTGGCCATCGGCAACGGGTGGCTGACCTATACGGCTACGATCAAGGTGCCGGGACTTCCCTGGTATCCGGCATTTGCTGCTTTCCCGGCTCCGGTGGCGCCGCCGATGCCTAACCTGCCCGCTCCGGTGGTTGCGCTGACGCAGGTGACCGCATCGATCTCCAAGGCGGCCCTGAAGGGGCAGATGATCGGCAACCTGGGAGACCCCACGGCGCTGCATCACAAGGAGCTTTTCGATTCGATAGCCGATGCTTTCGAGAAGTGCTTTCAGCTTTGGCAGGTTTCAACCATGGTGACAAATGTGCTGGGAACGGGACCGGTTCCCAGCTTTGCTCCGCCCTTCGTGCCCGTGGGACCCGTGGTAGGAGGTGTCGGTAACATGGTGCCAGGGGGTTTTGCCTGAAAGGAGACGGCTGAGATGAAGAAAGAGGAAACGAAATCCGAGGTTCGGCTCACTGCCGATCTCCAGGCTGAAGCCGATTCGGATGACCGTGAAGAGATCGAAAGACGACCGTTCGCGATCGCTGTAATCGGCGACTTTCGAGGCCCCGGGGCTGACGCCCCACCCCGGCTCTCCGGACCGTTGAGAGGACGGCGTTTTCTTAGCATCGACCGCGACAATTTCGATGAGGTCTTGGCGCGTTTCGATGTTCGGTGGGAGGGGACGATCGACGGCCAAGCCGGCTGTTCCGGGGGTGAGGCGTGCGTTCAGCTTCGATTGTTGGAGATGGAGGACTTCTCCCCCGACCGGATCGTTCACCAGATCCCGCAGCTGCGTCTCTTGTTGGAAACTCGCCAGGCGCTCGAGGATCCATCGCGCTTCAACTCGGTTGCGTCCGAGGTAATGAAATGGGCGAAGCCAACCAGCGCTCCAGGTCCCTCCATCGAGCCCGCACCGGCTGCCGCCGCGGCTCCGAACGTGGCACCATCGGAGCTGCTCAAAATGATCCTAGGTGACGAGAATACGCGGACCGCTGGATCCCAGGACCCGTGGTCCGCGAATCTCCGGAGGTTTCTCAAGGAAGCGGTCGGGCCTCACCTGATAACGATCGACACTGCCCAGCAAACCGCTCTGATCGGGGCGGTCGATCAAGCGCTCTCTTGCAAGGTTCGATCTGTGCTGCAGGATCCTGTCTTCAAGCGATTGGAAGCAGCGTGGCGCAGTTTGCATTGGCTCACGAGCGTCGCAGAGACCGGGGCGGACCTGAGACTCCTGGTGCTGCAAGCTACCAAGGACGAGCTGATGCAGGACATGAGCGATCATGAGTCGCTGGAGGAATGCGGCCTCGCACATCTCGTTTTGGATCCGGCCTCGGTGCCGGGGGGAATGCGGCCGGCGTTGCTGGTCGGCAATTTCGAAATCGGCCCGGATCTGGAAGACATGGCGCTCTTGGAAAGAATCGGCGGTATCGCCCAGAGGTCGAGAGCGCCGTTTCTGGTCGCGGCCGGCTCTCAGCTGCTGGGAATCGAATCATTCGCGGAGATCTCTGCGCTGAAAGATATCGAGCACACCGTGGGAGCATTGACCCAGGGGGTGTGGCATACCCTGCGGAGTTCCCCGCCGGCGCGTTGGCTTGTATTGTCCCTCCCCCGTGTACTGTGCCGCTTGCCTTACGGTTCGGAAGCGGAAATGACGGAATCCTTCCGGTTCGAAGAGCTTGTCTCCGGGAGCGATCACGAAGCACTGTTGTGGGGAAATTCCGCTTTCCGAGTGGCGGGCGTCGTCGCGGGAGCCTACGCCGCTGACGGATGGTCTCTTCACTTTACCGGCGGCGTCGCGCGTCTCGAAGGTTTGCCGCTTTATGTGTATCGAGATGAGGGTGAGACGGTGGCAGAGCCTTGTGCCGAAGCGCTCTTGCCCCAGCGTATAGTTGAGGAGTTGGAAGAAGCAGGCCTGGTGCCGCTCGTATCCTATCGGGACGCAGATATGATCGCCCTGCCCTGCTTGCAATCGCTGGGATTGCCCCGCTCACCGCTGTCCTGGGGGTACCAATAAGAGGCGATAACACCTTCGGACCATCGCATCGATAGTAAATGAGTTTGACAGTTGGCCTAAATACTCTGTATGTTGTTCTTCTATAGAGAGAGTTGTCTGTCGCATCAGGCGGATTGGAATGCCACACGAGACTGAGTGAGCTCGGATCCAGTGATTGAAAGATCCAGTCTGTGACGTTTGCAGCGTTGCTGTGGTATCAACCTCATATTGCATCCAGGGTGCTGCAATGATGAAAGCGAAGGAACTCCTCAACCAAGGGAAGCTCGCTGCTGCGATCGAACAGCTGACGCAAGACGTGAGAGCCAGGCCCACGGACCTACCCTGCCGCATATTCCTGTTTGAGTTGCTTTGTTTTGCAGGTGATCTAAGCCGAGCTGAAAAACAGCTCGACGTGATAGGTCATCAAAACGTCGAGATACTCATTGGAGTCGAGATATATCGTCAGATCCTCAAAGCTGAGGAAGGGCGCCGCGCTGTATTTGCCGAAGACAAGCTGCCATGTTTCCTGACGACTCCACCCGAGTATGTGACTTTTTACCTCGAGGCCTTAAAACTGCAGCGAGAGGGCGAACTTGGCAAGGCACGCCTTTTGCTGGAGAAGGCCTTGGAGCTTCAGCCGGCGCTTGCTGGACAGGCGGATGGGCAGCCTTTCCAGGAGTTTGAGGATTCGGATCCTTTCCTCGGCCCCTTTTTGGAGCTGATCGTAAACGAGAAGTATGCGTGGCTGCCTTTCGAGCAGATCCGGCGCATTGAGATCGCCAAGCCGGAACAACTGCGCGATCTCATCTGGGCAAGAGCCCGGCTCGAGGCGCGCGGCGGCGACCTAGGCCAGGTTTTTTTGCCCGTGCTTTATCCCGGCTCGAACGGTCACGATGATGAGCATGTAAAGCTGGGACGAAGGACAGATTGGATCGAAAAGGGCGAGGGGCTCGTGCGCGGAATGGGACAGCGCATGTTCCTCATTGACGGTCGGGAGCGAGCCATGCTGGAGCTGACTGAAATCAGTTTTGCCGACACGGGAGAAGGAAGCCCGCCCTAGCTCGCGGCGTGCCGGCCGTAGTGCCCCGACAGTATATTCAAGGATTTCGCTCTCAGGTTCCGGGCATCCCCAGCATGCCGTGACAGCCCGGCTGAAAACGGAAAGGGTTCGGAGGGTTGGAATATGGCATACGAACCAGTTCTTAACCTTGAAGAGTTGATTGCGCCAATCCCGGGTGAAAACCCTTGCGGCGAGAATCTGCTGTATGCCGGTCTGCACGATCAGATGCGAGAGGCTCGCCGCGCCGAGGATGTTCTCCCGCAGGGAGATTGGGAACACGAGGTCAAAGTCGCCGACTGGCACCAGGTCGTGCGTCTCGCGACGGACGCGCTTTCCAGCAAGACCAAGGACCTTCAGGTAGCCGGGTGGCTGGGTGAGGCGCTGGTCAAGCTGCACGGCTTTCCCGGCCTTCTGGACGGTCTCAAGCTCATGAGCGGACTGATGGAGCTCCACTGGGACCACGTCTATCCGGAGATGGAGGAAGGCGACCTCGATGCGCGTGCCAACGCGTGCTCTCTTTTCGACCGCCAGACTGCCTATGCTCTGAAGGAAGCGCCGATCACGAACTCGGCCACCGGCTTGGACTACTCCTACTTCCAGTGGGAAGAATCCAAGAGGTTTGACATACCGGACGACCTCTCCCAGTTCGACTCGGACGCGGCGGAGCGCTTGAAAGCGCTCGAGGCACAGGCGGAACAAGAACATCGGGTTACGAGCCGGCATTGGCGCGTGGCGCTAAATGGGAGCAGGCGCGCCTTCTACGAGGAGCTCTTCGCCTTGCTGAAGTCCTGCGGGGAGGAGTTCACCAGGCTGGATCGGGTGATGGACGAAAAGTTTCAGCGCCAAACCCCTGGCCTGGGAGCCCTGAAGAAGTCGCTCGAAGACGTCACGTCTCTAATCGAGAAGATCGTCAAGGAGAAGCGCGTGCTCGAACCGGATGCTGTCAGCGCCGAGGAGGTCACCGAGGGTGAGGCGGTGGCCGCTGAGGGCGGCCCTGCCGGCGCTACCGGTCCGATCCGTAATCGGCAGGATGCCCTGAGGCGGCTGGAGCAGGTTGCGGAGTACTTCCGGAAGACGGAGCCGCACAGCCCGGTCGCTTACCTCGTGGAGCGGGCATCCCGGTGGGGGCAGATGTCTCTGGAATCCTGGCTCAACGAGGTCATTAAGGAACCGGGGGTGCTCGACCAGCTTCGCGACACGCTTGGACTCAAGTCGCCGTCCGGCGCTAGTTAGAGCCTCCCCAATGTCCAGTTCGAAGCCGGGGGGGGGGTGCGCGCCTCCTCCCGGTTACGGGTTTAACAAGCATGGCAACCAATTCCTCGGAATCGGCACTGTCGGCCGCCCGCTCCCGCTGAACGTATGCGGGGCATGCGGCCGCTCGCAGCCGATTGAAGAAAGGAGAAGCAGTCATGGTAAGAGAGAGCACACAGCACAAGCTCGACCGCGTGCGGTCGCCGCGAGTGCACATCACATACGACCTGGAGGTCGGTGGTGCCATCCAGCTGAAGGAGCTGCCGTTCGTGGTCGGCGTCCTCGGCGATTTCTCGGGCAAGCCGGCGGATCCCCTGCCGCGCCTCAAAGAGCGCAAGATGGTCACCATTGATAGGGACAACTTCGATCAGGTGCTGGCCGGCATGAAGCCCCGGCTCGCCTTAAAGGTGGACAACAAGCTGACCGACGAAGGCACCAAGCTGGGTGTTGAACTGAACTTCAAGAGCCTGCAGGACTTTGAGCCCGAGCAGGTCGTTACCCAGGTAGAGCCACTGCGGAAGCTGCTGGAGGCCCGCCGCCGCCTCTCGGATCTGGTTCACAAAATGGACGGCAACGACAAGCTCGAGGCTATCCTTCAGGAGGTCGTCGGCAATTCCGAGGCTCTCAAGAAGGTAGGTGAGGCTGCTGGCGTCCAGACCAAGACCGCGGGAGATAAGGAGGGTGGCAATGGCTAGCAAGCGTGAATCGGAAACCGCGGCCAAAGAAGCGAAAGCCGTGGAACTCGAGGATGGGCCGGTATTACTCGAGAAAATCATAGATTCGGGCCGCTGGAAAGATCCCGGCAGCCGCACCCTGGCACGGGACATGATCGGTGAGCTCGCCCGCCAGGTAATGGAAGGCGAGATCGCCGTCTCCAAGGATACCGAGTCCATGATCAATGCCCGCATCGCCCAGCTCGATGCGCTGATCTCAAAGCAGCTGAACGAGGTTTTGCACCACCCGGAATTCCAGAAGCTGGAGGCTTCCTGGCGCGGGCTGCACTACCTCATCGACAAGAGCGAAACCGGAACACTGCTCAAAATTCGCGTTCTGAATGTCACCAAGCAGGAGCTGAGCAAAGACCTGGAAAGGGCCGTCGAGTTCGACCAGAGCGCCATGTTCAAGAAGATCTACGAAGAGGAATACGGCATGTTTGGCGGGGCTCCCTTTGGAGCATTGATCGGCGACTACGAATTCGGCAAGCACCCGCAGGACATTTCCCTGCTCGAGAAGATCTCGAACGTAGCCGCCGCGGCGCATGCTCCCTTTATTTCGGCGGCCAGCGCGGAGCTGCTCGGCCTGGAGAGCTTTACTCAGCTGGATGATCCCCGGGATCTGGCCAAGATTTTTGACACTACAGAGTACGCCAAGTGGAGAAGCTTCCGGGAATCGGAGGATTCGCGCTACGTCGGACTCTGCGTGCCGCACATTCTGTCGCGACTGCCTTACGGCGAGGCTACGGCGCCGGTCGAGGCCTTCCGATTTGAAGAAGACATCGACGGCACAGATCATTCGAAATATCTGTGGGGCAACGCTGCCTACGCCTTCGCTACGCGTCTCACGGAGTCCTTCTCGAAATACAGCTGGTGCGCCGCGATTCGGGGCGTCGAGGGAGGTGGACTGGTCGAGGGGCTGCCGACCCATACCTTCAAAACCGATGAGGGTGACATCGCGCTCAAGTGCCCGACCGAGATCGCGATCACCGATCGGCGCGAGAAGGAATTGTCGGATCTCGGCTTCATGCCGCTGGTGCACTGCAAGGGGACCGACTTTGCCGCGTTCTTCGGGGCTCAGTCGGCCCAGAAAGCCAAGAAGTTCGACAAAGACGCCGCAAACGCAAACGCACGCCTTGCGACCCAGCTGCAATACATCATGGCGGTGTCGCGTTTCGCCCACTATCTTAAATCCATGATGCGCGACAAGATCGGCAGCTTCATGTCCCGGACGGAGTGCGAACGCTTTCTCAATCAGTGGATCAACAACTACGTGACGGCTGACGACAATGCGTCGCCCACGGTCAAGGCCCAGTTCCCGTTGCGGGAAGCCCGCATCGATGTGGCGGAGGTTCCCGGGAAACCTGGCGTGTTCCGCGCGATTGCATTTCTCAGGCCGCACTTCCAATTGGATGAACTGACCGTGTCGTTGCGGCTCGTGGCTGATCTGCCGCCACCGGCCGGCAAGTAACGCGATCAGTAATGTGGTGATGGCGGGAGCGGTTGGCGAAAACCGCTCCCATATGGTTTGACGATAATGAGTTCAAAAGGAGAAGAATCATGGCTGCGGTAGACTATTTTCTGAAGCTCGAGGGGGTTGAGGGGGAAAGCCAGGACGCAAAACACAAGAATGAGATTGATCTCATGTCCTGGTCATGGGGAGAAACGCAGGCTGGAACTTTCTCGGAAGGCGGCGGCGGCGGCGCCGGCAGAGTATCGATGCAGGATTTCAACTTTGTCATGAAAGCGAACAAATCGAGCCCGAAGTTGCTCCTGGCTTGCGCAACGGGCGAGCATATCAAGAGTGCCGTCCTGACCTGCCGGAAGGCTGGCAAGGAGCAGCAGGAGTATCTGCAGATCAAGTTCACCGAGTGCCTCGTGTCTTCCTTCCAGACCGGCGGCTCGGGAGGCAGCGACATTGTTCCGTGTGACCAGATCTCGCTCAACTTCGCAAAAATTGAATATCAGTACAAGGAACAAAAAGCGGATGGAACGCTGGGGGGTGCTATAAAGGCCATCTATGATTTGCAGCAGCGGAAAGCGGGTTAGTAAAACAACGCGGGCCGGTCCTGGTTCATAGAAGGCGGCGAGGCTCTTTGGACTATCGGCGCCGCGCAGCTCTTTGTGCGCCACAGACCCAGCTGTGTCGTTCTATGTTCAAACACTTAAGCTCCGCCGAAATTGCGGCGGAAGACTCGGCACGAGAGGCTCCGACGTCCCCGCTGCAGGATTTCGGGAAGTGGCCCTGGGCGATCTCAGGCCCGTCATCCGCCAGGCTGCGCTGGCCGTGCAGCTGAAGACCCGGTCCGGCATCAGACGATGGTACGCGATCTCTAGGGATCCTTAACCACCTGGAGGGGCCTATGCCTCGGATCGAGAGCGATGTCCGCACAACCCCTTCAGTGCTCGATAGGCTCATCGATCTCGAGCCTGGACTGTCGAGTGAGCCGCCTGCATCCCGGCACAGGAACATTCGTCAACTGAAGGATTCCGTCCGGCGCGATCTCGAATGGCTGCTGAACGCACGCCGGCTCGTGGATGAGATACCGGTTGATTTGAAGGAAACCCGCCGATCGCTGGCTGCCTACGGATTGCCGGATTTCACCGGTGCCGGCGTGAGCAATCCGGCGGAGCAGAACAGCATGCGCCGCCTGATCCAGAGTGCAATTGAAACCTTCGAGCCGCGACTGAAGGACGTTGCCGTCACCGTGGAAACCGGGAGGGAGTTCGAGCGCTCGCTGCACTTCCGCATTGCTGCGTATCTGCAGGTGGAGCCGGCGCCGGAGCCCGTGACCTTCGACACCACACTGCAGCCGCTGAGCACGGAGTTCAAGGTTCAGGAAGAGAAATGAGGGAGGAACTGCTAGCTTACTACGAGCGGGAGCTGACGTTTCTGCGACAGCTTGGGGCGGAGTTTGCCGCGACGTATCCCAAGATTGCCGGCCGGCTGGTGCTCGAGGCAGACAAATGCGAAGACCCGCATGTCGAGCGTCTGATCGAGGCTTTTGCCTTCCTCGCGGGCAGGATCCATCGCAAGCTCGACGACGAGCTGCCGGAGATTACGGAATCCCTGCTCAATGTACTTTTCCCGCACTACTTGGCGCCGATCCCGTCCTTGTCGATCGCGCAGTTCGTGCTCGATCCGGAGCAGGCCAAGCTGCAAACGGGTCAGACTATTCCCCGCGAATCGATGCTCTATTCCAAGCCTGTGGACGGGACCCCATGCCGGTTTCGAACCTGTTACCCCGTGACCATCTGGCCGGTCGAAGTTGCGTCCGCGCGCTTCGAGTTGCCGGAGCGGGCTGAAGTGCGAGGCGGCGCGGCGCACGCGGTACTCCATCTAGAAATACGGGTTCTCGGCGGGGCACCCCTTGCTGAACTGCGCGAGAAAGTCTCGGAAAGTGAGTATCGCAGCATCCAGCGGTTGCGTTTCTTTCTGCAAGGCGAAGGGCCGCTCGTCCACGGGCTTTATGAACTGCTTTTCAACAATGTCCTCCAGGTCGAGTTGCGGACAGGCCCGTCGAAGAAAGGTCCGTCTCCGATCCTCCTTCAACCGGATTGCCTGCGCCCGGTTGGGTTCGGCCGTGATGAAGGCATGCTCCCCTATACGGATCGCTCATTTCTCGGTTACCGGCTACTGACAGAGTACTTCTGTTTTCCCGATAAGTTCCTCTTCGTTGATCTGTGCGAGCTCGACCAGGCAGCGCGAGCCGGTTTTGGTGACCAGGTGGATGTGCGGATCTATTTCAACCAGGCCTTCGGCCTGGAGAGGGGGGTCGATGCGCAGACGTTTCGCCTGAACTGTACGCCGATCATCAACCTGTTCCAGCAGTTGGCGGAGCCGATCCAGGTAACCCACACGAAAACCGAGTATCGTGTCGTTTCCGACGTCCGCCAGCAGATGGCGATGGAAGTCTATTCGGTCGACGCCGTGGTAAATGCCGCGCCCCAGCTCGAGAAGCCGATTCCTTTCCAGCCGTTTTATTCATACAAGCACGCCGCCGCTCGCGAGGGCCAGCGCACTCACTGGTATGCCAGTCGCCGGGACTCAGAGAGAAGAGACGACGAGGGGACGGAGGTCTACCTCTGCCTGGTCGACCTCGGTTTCCGGCCGTCGGTGCCCGACGCGCAGATTCTCTCCCTCGAGACGACGTGCACGAACCGCGATCTACCCGGGCGACTGCCCTTCGGCAGTCGCGATGGCGATTTCAACCTGGAAGGTCCGGGTATCTATACCGCCATTCGCTGCCTCAAGAAGCCAACCCCCACGCTGCGTCCTCCGCTCCGGCGCGGTACGCAGTGGCGGCTGATTTCGCACCTGTCGCTGAACTATCTGTCCCTGGCCGAGCGCGAGGGGGGAAACGGGCCCGCGGCGCTCCAGGAGATATTGAAACTTTACGATTTCGCCGATTCAGCGGCGACCCGGAGGCAGATTGCGGGAATCACCCATGTTGAAGCCCGCCGGGTCTTTCGTTCCATCGGCTCCAGCATGGGTGCAAGCATGGTCCGCGGGATCGAGGTTGCCGTAGAATTAGACGAGGCGCAATTCGTGGGTGCCGGCGTGTATCTTCTCGCTGCTGTGCTCGAGCGCTTCCTCGCGCTGTATGCTTCGATCAACTCGTTCAGCCAGCTGGCTGTCTCTACGCAGCAGCGCGAAGGAGTCCTGAAGCGTTGGCCCCCGCGAGCCGGAGAGCAGATCGTCCTATGAAAGACGCACTCATCGAGCATGGGTACCGGTTTGAGTTCTTTCAGGCGGTCCGCCTGTTCGAGCGTCTCTACGCGGACCGGGAGCCCGTCGGCTATACGGCCCACCCATCGCGCGAAGTTGCGCGCTTCGGCGCCCGCCTATCCCTTTCGTTCCCGGCAAGCGAAATCCATGAAGTGGCTTCGCCCCAAGACGACAATCAGCCGGTGCGCGTGACTGTCAACTTCATGGGGCTCACGGGCCCTACCGGCGTGCTGCCGCATTCCTACACGGAGCTGTTGCAGCAGCGGGTATCTCAAAAGGATTACACGCTGCGCGATTTTTTTGATCTTTTCAACCATCGGATGATTTCACTGTTCTACCGTGCATGGGAAAAATACCGCTTTCCTATAACCTACGAGCGAGACCCCGAGGCGAGGTTCTCGCAGTACCTGAGTGATATGATCGGAATGGGCACTCCAGGCTTGAAAGCGCGCCTGGCGGTCAGGGATGAAGCGTTGTATTTCTATGCGGGGCTTCTCAACCAACGGCCCCGATCGGCGTGCGGGCTCGAAGGAATACTCCACGGCTACTTTCAGCTTCCGGCTGAAACCGGCCAGTTCATAGGGCGCTGGGTTCGACTCGAGCCGGATAACCAATCCCATCTGGCGGTCCAGAACACGACGCTAGGCCAGAACGTGATCTTGGGTGAAAGCGTCTGGGATCGGCAGTCCAAGTTTCGTGTCCGGATGGGCCCGTTGTGCCTGGCGGCCTTTCACAGCCTCCTGCCTTGCGGCAGCGCCTTTAAAGAGCTCACGCAGATGGTCCGGCTTTATGCCGGGATGGAATACGATTTTGACATAAAACTGATTCTAAAAGCAGAGGAGGTCCCTCCCTGTCAACTTCTGTCGGAAGGTGAAGCGGGGGCCCATCTCGGCTGGTCGTCCTGGCTCAAACTGCGAGACTTCACGACCGATGCGAAGGACACCGTCCTAGCAAGCAGAAACTGAGGAGAAAGCCGCGGGAACTTGCGTTCATCCGCGGCCAATGCAATAACGCTTCTCATGGCTGAGGAGGGGGACGCGGCCGCGCGGCAATCGGAAAAAAACCCGCTGTGGCCCGCTCTCCCAATATCCGGAGGAGGAGGGCCGTGTTTACCAATCTTAAATCGCTAATTGCCAAACTCAACACCACCTCCCGCAGCGCACTCGAGGCCGCGGCTGGCCTTTGCCTGTCCCGAACCCACTACGACGTCGAACTGGAGCATTTCCTGGTCAAGCTCATCGAGGCTCCTGACACCGACATGGCGCGAATACTTCGCCACTTCGGAGTGGACACCTCCCGCCTGATGCGGGATCTGACCCGCGCGCTCGACCGGTTGAAGACAGGAAACGCACGGACACCCGCGCTTTCACCCCGCCTGCCGCAGCTTTTCGAGGGGGCATGGTCGCTGGCCTCCATTGACTATGGAGCGCGGATTTTGCGCTCCGGCCATCTGTTGTTGGCCCTTCTTACCGACCCGGACACGGCGCGATTTGCCCGGGACTTGTCGCCGGAATTTAAAAATATCTCGGTTGAAACCCTGCAAAAGAGTTTTGCCGACATCGTTGCCGGCTCCGCTGAGGACAGGGAAGTGGCCGCGGCAGCAGGGCCGGCCGAGGCAGAGATGCCTTCGGGCGCCCGTCCCGGGTCCAAGACGCCTGCGCTGGATCAATACACCATCGACCTGACCGAACGGGCGAAGAAAGGCGAGATCGATTCCGTGCTGTGCCGTGACTTTGAGATCCGGCAGGTGGTCGACATTCTCACGAGGCGGCGGCAGAACAACCCGATCCTGACGGGCGAAGCGGGCGTGGGCAAGACCGCGGTGGTCGAAGGCTTTGCGTTGCGCATCGTCGCCGGAGACGTTCCACCGCCACTGCGCAATGTCTCGCTGCGGTCTCTGGATTTGGGTCTGCTGCAGGCCGGCGCCGGCGTCAAGGGGGAGTTCGAGAATCGCCTCAAGTCCGTCATTGCCGATGTCAAGGCCTCTGCTCAGCCGGTCATCCTTTTTATTGATGAGGCTCACACCATGATTGGGGCTGGCGGGCAGGCCGGGCAAAGCGATGCCGCCAATCTCCTCAAGCCTGCCCTGGCACGCGGTGAGCTGCGCACCATTGCGGCTACCACCTGGGCGGAGTACAAGAAGTTCTTCGAGAAAGATGCGGCCCTGGCGCGGCGTTTCCAGGTAGTCAAGGTCGAAGAGCCCACAGAGGAGCAAGCGATCATCATGATGCGCGGCTTGGCAGAGGTAATGGAAGCCCATCACAAGGTCCGCATCCTGGACGAGGCCGTGGAAGCGGCGGTCCGTTTGTCGCACCGCTATATTTCAGGCCGGCAGTTGCCCGACAAGTGTGTCAGCGTGCTGGACACCGCGTGCGCTCGGCTGGCACTCAGCCAGTCGGCCACGCCTCCGCAGGTCGAGGATTGCCAGCGTCGGATTTCACAGCTGGAGGTCGAAATCCAGGCTTTGAAGCGCGAGGAGGTCGCAGGAGCAAACCACGCCGAGCGGATCGCTCAGCTCAGCAAGGCAAAAGCAAAGGCGGAGTCGGAGTACACTCAGCTTCAGGAGCGATGGGACAAGGAACGCGCCATGGTAACGCGCCTGCGCGAGATTCGGGAGCAGCTCGAAACCCAGGTTGGAAAAGCCGATGACGGAGGGGAGAAGAAGCTCGGCCCCGAGGAAATCGAGAAACTACGCGCCGAGTTGAGCCTTCTCAATGCCGACCTGGCCAAGCTGCAGGGAGAGAATCCTTTGATGCAGGTCTGCGTCGACTCCCAAACCGTCGCGGAGGTCATCTCGGGCTGGACGGGCATTCCGGTGGGCAAGATGATGAGCGATGAGATTAATACGATCCTCTCATTGCACGAACGCCTGGCGGAGCGTGTCATCGGCCAGGATCACGCACTCTTCGCGATCGGTCAGCGCATTCGAACGGCTCGCGCGAACCTGGTCGATCCTCGCCGTCCCATCGGGGTCTTCCTGTTGGTCGGGCCGAGCGGTGTGGGAAAAACAGAGACGGGCTTGGCCCTGGCCGATGCTCTCTACGGGGGCGAGCGCAACATGGTTACGATCAACATGTCCGAGTACCAGGAGGCCCATACAGTCTCGAGCTTGAAGGGCTCGCCGCCGGGGTACGTGGGGTATGGTGAAGGGGGCGTTCTAACCGAGGCGGTGAGGCGCAAGCCGTACTGTGTTGTCCTGCTCGACGAGGTTGAGAAAGCACACCCCGATGTCATGGAACTGTTCTTCCAGGTCTTCGACAAGGGAATCCTCGAGGACGGGGAGGGCCGCGAGATCGATTTCAAGAACACGGTCATCCTGCTCACCTCGAACGCGGGCACGGACACGGTCATGAAGCTCTGCGCGGATCCGGAAACGCGCCCTGATCCGCTCGCGCTGGCCGACGCGCTGCGGCCCGACCTGCTCAAGTTTTTCAAGCCGGCGTTTCTCGGCCGACTGATCGTCGTGCCGTTCTATCCCATAACGGATGATGTGATGCGCCAGATCATCAGACTGCAGCTGGCACGGATCCAGAAGCGTATGGTGGAAAACCATCGCGCCGAGCTTACTTATGATGAAGCCCTTGTCAACGCCATCGCCAGCCGGTGCAAGGAGGTCGAAAGCGGCGCGCGCAACGCGGATCACATCCTGACGCGCACGCTGCTGCCCGAGATTTCACAAGAAATCCTCGGCAAGATGGCTGAGGGCGGAGCCATCACCCGTGTGCATGTCTCGGTCAACGACAGCGGCGGCTTCAAATACGATATCGGAACTGCGGATCGTCATCTCACTGCCGCTGTTGTTTGAGGAGTAGCTCATGGCGACCTATCTCCAGGCGGAACGGCCGCTCACGATTACGACCCCCTTGGGAAAAGATGACCTGCTCCCGGTGGGATTTTCGGGTTATGAAGCCATCTCCCAGCTCTTCAGGTTTCAACTCGACGCCCTTGCCGAGAACAAGACAATCATACCCTTTGACAAGCTCCTCGGCCAAAAGGTCACGCTCAATCTGTCACTCCCCAATGGCAACAGGCGTTATTTCAACGGCATCTGCAGAGGGGTCAGCGAGGGTGAACGAGATGAGTTTTTCACTGTTTACCGCCTGGAGATCGTTCCGCACTTCTGGTTGCTCACCAGGAGGGCACAAAGCCGCATTTTTCAGCAGCTTTCCGTTCCGGATATCCTCAAGAAGGTGCTGGAAGGTCTTGAAGTCTCCTACGAGATACAGGGCACCTTCCAGCCGCGCGACTACTGTGTTCAATACCGCGAGACGGATTTCAACTTTGTCAGCCGCCTCATGGAAGAAGAAGGAATCTATTATTTCTTCAAGCATGCTGCGGACGGACACAAGCTGATCCTCGCCAACACGCCGCAGAGCAACCCGGACATGCCTGAAGCGAGCCAGTTGATCTTTGAATGGGTGCTCGGGGGTAAGCGGAATGAGGAGCGCATCTTCTCGTGGGAGAAATCTCAGGAACTACGTTCCGGCAAATACACGCTCTGGGACCACTGTTTTGAACTCCCCCACAAGCATCTGGAGGCCGAGAAGCCGATCCTCGATAGTGTGCAGGTGGGCAAAGTGACCCACAAACTGAAGGTTGGCGGCAATGAAAAACTCGAGCTCTACGATTATCCCGGGGCTTACGCCCAGCGCTTCGACGGGGTTGACAGTGGAGGAGGTGACAGGGCGGGTGATATCCAGAAGATATTCGAGGACAACAAGCGGACGGTGGGCATCCGCATGCAGCAGGAAGAACTACCCAGCATCGTGGTCAAGGGTACCAGCAACTGCAGGCAGCTCGTCAGCGGGTATCGGTTTAACCTGGAGCGGCACTTCAACGCCGACGGCCAGTATCTGGCCACCGCTGTCGAGCACTACGCGAAGCTGTCGGGAGATTACCGCTCGGGAATGGGCGAATTTGAATACCGCAACAGCTTCACCTGCATCCCCTATGCGTTGCCATACAGGCCGACAATGGTAACGCCGAAACCGTTCGTCCAGGGAACTCAGACGGCGGTCGTGGTCGGGCCCGCCGGTGAGGAGATCTTCACCGACAAATACGGTCGAGTCAAAGTGCAGTTCCACTGGGACCGGGACGGCGAATACAACGAGAAAAGCTCCTGTTGGGTCCGGGTTGGCACGTCCTGGGCCGGCAGGCAATGGGGCGCCATTCACATTCCGCGCATCGGCCATGAAGTCATTGTCGCCTTTGAGGAGGGGGACCCCGATCGGCCCATCATTGTCGGCAGCGTTTATAACGCCGATATGATGCCCCCATACAAGCTCCCAACTGAAAAGACCAAGAGCACCGTCAAATCGGATTCCTCGATCGGCCACGGTGGCTTCAACGAGATCCGCTTTGAGGACAAGAAGGGCCAAGAGCAGATCTTCATTTACGGTGAAAAAGACCTGGATATTCGCATCAAGAATGACCGGCGCGAAAACATCGGACACGATCGCCACCTGATCGTGGAACGGGATAACATCCGGCAAATCAAACGCGACCAGCACATGGCGATCAACAGGGATCTGGTCGAAAAAGTAGATCGCGACCACTCAGCGACTGTCGGCGGCAAGGAAATGATCAAGGTCCAGGGTACGCACTCCTTTGCCGTGCAGGGCAACGTAGCCGAGGAATTCAAAGCGAACCACAGCGAAGCCGTCACGGGCGATTTTTACTTGAAGGCAAGCAATATCGTCATTGAAGGACAAAGCGCATTGACGATCAAGGTGGGGGGGAGTTTCATCAAGCTCGACCCGGGCGGAATCACCGCCGTCGGGCCGATGGTCAAGATCAACAGCGGCGGATCACCGGGCACCCCCACGCCCGGGACCCTGGTTTCCCCGCAGTCGCCTCTGGCTCCCACCGAGGCAGACACCGCAGTTGCGGGAAGCGGGATGACCTATCAGGGCAAGGCTATTACCCGGCAGCCGCTGACGCCGCTTCAGTTGGCCGTGGACAAGGCGCCGACCTACAAGGCGGAGGAAAACAAGGACAAGAGATCCTGGATTGAGATCGAGTTGCTGGATGAAGCGGGCAATCCGTGCCCGGGTGAGCAATATCAGATCAAGCTGCCGGACGGATCGATCGACACGGGCACGCTGGACGAAAAGGGCAAAGCACACGTATTCTGCGATCCGGGGAATTGCGAGATCACCTTTCCCAACCTGCACAAGGATGCTTGGGATCCTAAATAGGGGCGCCAATTGGCTCTGTGTTCGTGGTGTCTTGAAAGAACGCTGTCAGAGACCGCAAGCATTTTTGGTTGGTGGCCCAGAGTATCTCTTTAGAAAAGTAAGCAACTTGCGCATGGAGGGAGATCACGGCGGGAGAAGATAAGCATGCCGGAGTACGAGATTAAGGAGGGAGATTGGTTTGCCAGGATCGTCAAAGAGCAGGGGTATGGAAGCGTCTGGAAACCGATCTATGATAGTGGCGACAACAAGGAGTTCCGCAAGAAGTGCCCTGATCCTAATCTTCTGATTCCGGGGGAGACATGCAATCTCCCGGACAAGGGCGGGAAAAAGGAAAATAAGGGGACGGAGCAAAAACACAAGTTTGAGCTCAAAGGGTCAAAACACCAGCTTCACGTCGTTATCGTGCGCCCAAACGGAGAGCCCCTTAAAAACACGAGCTTTTCCATTCTACTGGAGCCGGTTGCGGTTGACCAACTTAGGGTGTGGCAGAGCGGAAAAACTGACGGCAGCGGCGCCATAAAATGGCCTATCACTACAGATGCGGAAAAAGCAACCGTTGAGATTGAAGATCAGGTGTTCGAACTGAATATTGGCTGGCTGGAGCCGGTGGATACTACGAAGGGTGTGCAGGCGCGCCTGCAAAACCTGAACTATCACATCGAGGCCATCGACGGTCTTTCGGGTTCGGGCACGACCGTAGCGGCTGTGAAGGCTTTTCAAGCCAATCACAAGCTGAAAGAAACGGACGGTGTTGCCGGAACGAAAACAAAGGCAAAGCTCAAGGAGGTTTACGGCTGCTGAGCCTTCTGGCGTTGGCGCGCAGCCGGCGGTGTAACCGAAGTTGATGCACAGGTGATTCTGAGTCCATGGCAAATCTTCAGAGGCGAGTTGCTCCAAATCTGAAAAACACGCTGGCCCTTCCGGATTACGTTCTGGAAGTCACCTACCTCGGCAACGATGCAGTAGCGAAGGACGCGGCCTACCGATGCACGTTTGAGCTCGTCAAGGAAGGCAATCCTCCTCCGGCTGTGGCCAAGGATGCGGTGATTCCCAAGGCAGATAAGAACGAGAAGTACCGGATTCTGGTACATGACAATCACGGCGCAACGAACACGGATATCAATGCGCGGGACATGCTGGGGCACGGTGCCAACGCTACATCCAAACCGGATTGCTACCGGTCGAACAACTGGATTCGTGATGTCAGGCCCGCGGTGGGTTTCCGCGTCACGGTCAAGAAGATGGCTGCGGGAGTCCAGGTTACGCTTGCGCCTGACGAAGTCTTCATCACCTGGAAGGTGAAGGATCCCGAGGAAGAGTTCGACAGAGTGGACGTCTGCAGAAGTCCGGACCAGCCCAAAAAGTTCCTCAAGGAGTTTTTCAAAAAATTCAAGCGTAAGACGGATGATGCAGGTTCGAAGGAAGACGACAATTGCTCAGACCAGTTTGGAGGTGTGAGACAGCGCGACGGGGTCACAGACGCCTGTGACGTCCTGTTCAAGTCCCCCTTCGCAACCGGAGGACCCGTGAAACTGGACCGCCAGCCGAATCCTGCCGACATGCCCAAGAAGGATACCTTCCGGGACAAGCTGGCGTGGAGCGAGGTAAAGCCCGATAGCGATAAGGATGGAAAGCCGATCGGCGTCTCCGATGTTTTTTTCTATCCACCCCCCATTTCCGGCGACAACTACATCTTTTCGATCGGGCTTGCCACCCAGAGCGGAGCGACGCTGGACTTTCTCGATTCGGATGGGAAACGAATCAAGGTTTATGAGACCGGCCGCTTTACCATGTGGCGCAAGCTGACGATCGACTTGATGGTCACATTCGATAGCGTGAACCAAGCTTACATTAACTGGGACGACGTCAAAAAAACTTACGCAGCCGCCTTCATGGAGATTGTTCCTCCGACCGGAGGCGCAATTGTCAGTTACAACCAGGCGACCTGGAGGAGCGTGGTCCGCGACTATTTGATCAATACGGCCGGAAAGGCCCAGGTGGATGTGGATGGCGCCGTCTGGGATTTCAACAGATACCTCCTCCCGGCACTTGCAGGCTTGACGGACGACAATTGTTGGACATACGGGCAGGATCTCGCCAAGCTTTTTCTCGATCGAACATACAGAGATCGCAGAATGACCCCCCCGGCACGTCCGGTCGACGATCTTGACAATATAGGAAGCCAAAAGGCTGCGGACCTCGTCCAGGACACTTGTCCGGGCCTACGCATGTTTCTCTGCAAAGGCATCCAGACCGGAGCGGCGCCGATCGGTTGTTCGGTGCTCGGAATGTACATGGGCGACCGCGAGTTCTTTATGGTGACGGTCGGGGACGCCACCTGTACTTTTGCTCACGAGCTGGGGCATGCAGTCTACATCCGGCACAGCCTTACTCGGTTTGATGCGGGCAACGGCGTCACGGCGGACAATAACGGCACCGACCACATACGCGGCGCGTGGCTCGATCACGACCAGGAAGATGCGGTCGTCTGCTTGATGTCCTACGAGAATGATTATTATGGTGCGGATGGAGTGACCATGCGCGCCGCCGGCGCCGTCGAGTGGCATTTCTGCGCCGTTTGTCTGCTCAAGCTCCGCTTCTGGGACACGGTGCTGCTCAGGCAGAACAAAATGTTTCGGAAATTCATCTACTCGAAAATGAAACCGCTCAAGCTAGCCAATGATTCCTACGCGACCCTGGGAAGCCATAACCTCGCACGAGGAAACTCCGAGTTTGTACTCTGCCTTGCCAAGGCAGAGCCGGCCACGAACAACTCGGGTGGTCCATACAAGAAGGATGTCACGAACATGTTTAATGGCAGTTGGCATAGCTCCCAGGCTGCACGCGCCGACTTCACGACGTTCCCGAATGCCGGGGTGACTTACCACGGGCAGCTCGATGCGGATGCCGTAAGTACAGGCAAAACTACAATCGATTTCGCTGTAGACGTTGACGAAATGAAGAGCAACTCAGTCACCGTCAAGGTGACTTGAGCCGTTTGAGGGTTGCATTGGCTATGAGCGGCATAACGGGGACGAGTGGGGGATAGGGGAGGGACAATCGTGCCTCTGACGCTGGATTTGCAGATCGCAAAGTCCGAAGTCATTCGGGGGGAATCAATCCTGTTTGACATGGTCCTTGCCAACGCAGGTACCGCCCCTGTCACGCTCCAGGATGAAGGCTTTCGAAACCGCGCATTCGGAATTCGCGTGGCGTCGGCCTGGGGATTCGAAGCTTCGGCTGATACCGCCTCGATGCCTACCCGGGAAGGTGAGCATGTGGACGCTCCCCGAAAGCCCACAATCAAGACCCTTGGTCCTGGAGAGAAGCTCACTCTTCGAGGAGACGTGATTTCCTGGATCGGAGAGCTCGACCCAGGAAAGTATACGATGAGGGGAACATACTTTGATTCCCCGCCGCTGAGAGCCCAGTCGAAAGAAGTCGACTTTCAAGTAGCCGAGGCAGCACCCGTTTTTTCGCGGGCGGCCCGACAAAACCTCCCCCTGGCCCACGAACCGCGTGACACAGCCTGGCTGCACAAAACATCCAGCGGCTTCGATCTGTTCCTCCTCAGATCGAGCCCGAAAAACTGCGAAGTCACCTATGCCAACGCGCCCATCGCGCACCTGACGGCACTCTGCGAACCGGTCCCCTCTTCATATAACCTCGCGCACCCGATCATGCGGCACATAGTCTGGGACGATGGTGAGGGAAACCTCAAGATTTTACCGCTTCCAAAGGACGCCCCCGCGGCAGTTCCTTTCACCGTACCGCTCCCCATGGAGGACTTGGCTCCCATAGAGACTCCCTACTCGGACGAGAAGGGGAGGCTTCATGTGCTGCTGGCAACGCCAGAGGGAACCACGGCCGTACTCGTTCAACTGAGAGGATCGGACAAGCCGACGTTTTGTCCGATCGAAGCCAAGCCCCCTGTAGGGCCGCAGCGGGCCGCCCTCTGGTGCAAGGACGAAGTACTGGTCGCCGGCTGGATCGGACCGGATGAAAAAGAGGTTTATGCCGTTGAGATTCCGCTTGGGTCACCTCCCCGCCCAATAGTGCCCCGAAGAGTCTTCTCCGCTGAACAGCCAATCATAAGCCTGCTCTTGGCCCAGCGCGCGCAGGAAGGTGGCACGGGCTATGACCGCGTGGCAGTGGTGCTATGTCACGACGAAGTCAATGACATTGTTTATCGGAAGAGGATCCATTTGGGTAGTGGAGAGGTCGAGATCGACGAAAAATTCATCGTCAACGGTTTTGGTTCCAAAAAGCTATACCAGGCTGTGCTAACAGGCGACTTGATGTCACGGTATCTGTTCGTTTCCGCAAGTGGCGGCGTGGAGTTCGCGAATGCGAGTTTTTCTCGGTTCCTGCCGGTGCTCGACGTGGGCAGAAAGCCGGTGCGGACCGCGTCTTTTCCCACACTGATCGTGCCAACCAGATTCAGCACATTGCCCGGGTCCTATGTCCGCTACATTGAAGGCAGAAAGCGCTTTGTCCATGTCAAGGTGGAGTAGCAGGCGCTAAGGGTCTGCAACGAAGCAGACGCCCGCCCGCCGCGGAGTATTTCACTTTACGCTAATGGGTTCGGCTCGAGATTTTTCGAGGTCATTATGGTTATCGCGGCCTGCGCTCTTGCTTCCGGCTTGTCCGGATTGGGCGCAGCATAAGGGAATCATGACCCCGGACAAGAAAGTGATCGCCTGGATTCTTCGTGCAGCAATAGGCAGTGTTGCTCTCGCTGGGACGATTAGCTCCTTGTCGTTTCGCTTGGATCGGATCGCCGGTGCTTACTCATTTTGCCAAATACGTTACGCTGAAAAGCAGAAAGGCCGGGGAACCATCCCGCCCGGCGCGAGCATCGCCCGAGCTGGGCGCCTTCGCCTGGACCTTTCGGCAGAGAAAACCGAAGTGATCCGAGGAGAGTCGATTCCCTTCGAGCTAGCCTTGACAAATCTTGGCAATGAGCCTGTCACCCTGGAGGATGAGTCGCCATCAAACCGGGCCTTTTCAATTAGGGTGACAGGGAAAGGCAGCTTCTCGGAGTCCGGCGATGCAATGTCGGTTGCGATGCGCGAAGGGGAGCGTGTGGAACCGCCGCGCCGGCCTGCACTCACTACCCTTGCTCCCAATGGAAGGATGGTCGTTCGCGGTGACGTGATTGCGTGGGTAGGAGAGCTCGAGCCAGGGGGCTATTCCATCGTCGGCGCCTATGGCGCTTCCCCTGCGCTTCGGGCCGCATCGAGGGAAGCTGCGATCCGAGTTGGCGAGGCTGCACCGGTATGGGCAAGGACAGCCAAGCAAAATTTGTTTCTCGCGCACGAGCCCAGGGATGCGGCCTGGCTTCACCGGTCCGCGGCTGGTTTCGAGCTGTTCCTCATGCGGTCGAGTCCCAGGAACCCGCAGGTGATCTATTCGAACCGGCGCCTTGCCTCGCTCACAACTGCCGTCGAACCAATTCCCTCGTCTTACAACACTGCTCCTCCACGGGTTCAGCACGTTGTCTGGACGCAGCCGGACGGCAGCTTAAGAATCATTCGTCTCCCGGGAAACGCCCCGCCGGAGGGCCCGTTTACCGTGCCCCTTCCAGCAAAGAACCTAAAGCCCGTGGAAACGCCCTTTTCCGACGAGGAGGGCACGCTCCACATCGTTCTTGCCAACCCGGATGGCAACGCTGCCGGGTTGTTTCAGATACCTGAAAAGGAAGCACCCGCTTATCATGCATTTGGTCTGACTTCTCCGATTGGATCACCACGAAGCGTTCACTGGTATAAGGACGGAGTCCTCATTTTTGCATGGGCCTCGCCCGATGCCAGAGAGGTCTGGGCGCTTACCTCGCAGCTCAAGCCGGTGCCACGTGCAACAGCCCCACGGAGAATTTTTTCCGCCGATCAGCCGATCATCGATCTGTCTCTCACTCAGCGCTACGACCTTGCCAAAGAAAAATACAACCGCCTTCTCATTGCCCTTTGCCGCGACGGGACGCGTGAGCGTCTTCTTGTGAAGCGTATGGATGTCGGCGCCGGCAGAGTAGAATTAGAACAACAAGTCGATGTGCCCGGTGCAGGCGCGCTCACGTTCCTTCACTCTGTACTGAAAGACGATCTGACGCCGGTTTATCTTTTTTCTTTGCCCGATGGGAGCCTGACCGTTGCCTCTCCGGGATTGTCGGGTTCGCGGCCGCTACTGGACAGCGCCGGCAAGCCCATCGGCAAGGAATCCTTTCCGGCCCTGGTCATTCCAACCGGATTCAGCAGAATGCCGGGGATTTACCTGCGGTACATCGAGGCCGGCAGGCGCTTTTCCTATGCAAAGGTCGGCTCGTAGAGAGCGGAAGAACGGGCGTTACTTCGACGCTGGCGCGCCTTGGGGCCGCAGCGTTGGCTTTTTAGGACGATGAGGTGGACCAAGTGGCTTGGTGTTTTGTTTTCTTGTCTATAATCAACACAAAACCACGAGGGGGCAAACATGATTGGTGAGATGATCGGCAACCACCGCATACTCTCTCAGATCGGCCATGGCGGCATGGGCACTGTCTACCAGGCCGAAGACGCGCGCCTCGGGCGCAAAGTCGCAATTAAGATCCTGAACCCGTCTCTGCTGGCTCACGGCGGCAAGGAGTTGGAGCGGTTTCAGTCCGAAGCGAAGGTGCAGGCCAACCTGAATCACGCCAATGTCGTCACGCTCTACGGATTCGAGCCCTACAAGGACTCCTACTGCATGATCATGGAGTACGTGGAAGGGAGAACGCTCGCCGACCTGGTGCGCACCGTGGGACCGCTGCCGAGCCACATCGTAGTCGTGATCTCGAAGCAAATCCTAGACGGCCTGTCGGCAGCGCACCGGCAGGGAGTGGTCCACCGCGATCTGAAGCCCTCCAACATCATGCTGACGTCGGAAGGCGTCGCCAAGGTGATGGACTTCGGCATTGCCAAGGTGGAGGGGGGCAAAAGCCTGACGGCGAGCGGGGCGCTGGTCGGCACGGTCTTCTACATGTCGCCCGAACAAGTGCGCGGCGAGCCCGTGGACGCACGGTCGGATCTTTATTCTTTCGGGATCATTCTGTTTGAGCTCCTGACCGGTCGCGTGCCCTTCAAGGAGGAGAGCGACTTCTCCATCATGATCCACCACGTCCAGACGCCCGCGCCGCGGCCAACGCAGCTGCTTTCGGACATCCCGTCGGATCTGGAGGACATTGTGCTCCGCTGCCTCAATAAGCCCGGGGACCAACGCTATCAGAGCGCTGCCGAGATACTAACCGCTCTGGAAGATTTCGAAGAGCGAGAGCGCGCCATGGGACGCGGCGAACTGTACACGCGCAAAGCGCTGGCCCAATGGCTAGCCGCGCCAGGCGGCCAACAGGCGATGGCTGCAACAGCACTACAGGCGGCGAAACCCGCGCCGATGCCTCCATCGATTGGGATACCTGCTCCGCAGAGTGTATCGAGCACGCCTCCGCCTTCTCCGCCACCTCTCCCACAGGTCGCTGCATTGTTCAATACCCAGCCGCCGGCAGCACGGCCGGATCCGCCCGTGTCGGTTCCTGTCCAGTCGAAGCCGGCCGGAAAAAAGGGATTACTCCTTTTAACAGTCGTGCTGATTATCGTTCTGGCGAGTGCGGGCCTGACCTGGTATAGAATGCGCCGCAGGGAAGGCGCTCTACCGTCAGTTACCCAAGGGCAGCAAACAACGAGTCAGGCCCAGGTCGCGCTGCCGGCGGGCGTCCCCCCAGCTGCAACAAACCCGGCTGCACCAGCGACTGTACCACCTGAGCGGGCTCCGGCCACGAATCCGCCAAGCACGGGCGCTGAGGAAGCGAAAGCTCCCACGATTCCGCCTGCGGACCGGAGCGTCGAAAAAGCGCTTCCCGCGTCGAGGCCCGCACAAAAAGCGCAGTCTTCAGGAGGTGCGGCGGTTCGGGACGCAGCCAAATCCAAAGCCGCCCAGTTAGCCTCGAAGGCAGCTCCCGGCGCTGAGCACGCAGCTGGTCAAACAGAGCACCCTGCCGAAGTCAAGCCTGCTGGTGGGTTCCTGATCTTCCTGGATCTGGACCAATCAAGCGAAAGGCTTCCCCTGGCAATGGCTCAATCGCGGGTTGCGGAGATTGTGCGCGAGGCCGGCTACCAGGTTGTGTCAGCCGGTGTCGTAAGTACGAACGTGCGGACGGCCCTGGACCGCAATGACCTAGCAGAGGTGCGTCGTAACGGTGTCGGTCATGTGATTCTGGGGACAGCGCACGCCTCGGTCGAGCCGCAGACGGCGTATGGCAGCACCTATTACGTCGCCCAGGTCAGCGTGACCTTCGAGCTCGTGCGCATGAGCGATGGTAAGGTTGCCGCCAATGGCAGCAGCAATGCGAAAGGCAAGGGCTCAGCAAACGCTCAAGCCGCGCTGAGTGAAGCCCTAATGAAGGCTACCTCAGACGCCGCCCGCGACCTCATGCGCCAGTTCCGGCAGTGAAAAACGCGAAAAAAGGGCCACGAATTGCACGAGTTTCACGAAATAGACGGGATAGCTGCCTATTTGATGTAATCGGCGTTCAGCTTCCGGAGCTCTTGAATTTTGGCGGATATGTCGATCACGCTGGGACTGGGGTTCTTTCCCACCTGCTCCAGCTCGATCTTGCCCTCCGGAACGCCGATGCCCTGAATGAGGATTTTGGTCTTGTCTGCTCTAGCTCCCTGGAGACCATCATACGCGACCCTGAAAGGATGGCCTCCGGGGCTCTGATACTCTATCGCGAATCCATCCACGCGCAAAATCCCGGTGCACTCGCGCTTCTTGAGGAGAATATTTCGCCCATGATCATGCCGAACCTGAACGCTGTAAGGCACCTTCAGCGTCTTTAGCAAATTCAGCTTCTGCGTTTGCTTCTCGATGTTTTGGTCGATCGCTGCCACGCCGACCGGCGGGTTGGGGTAGTCGTGCTTGAGCTGGCGATAGATGTCGATGGCCTCCTGGTGTTGCCGCTGGCTGCTCTTCGCCTGCGCCTGGTCCCAGGCGCGGGTGAATATGTCCCCATTCAGTGTCCTGGCCTCCGAATCTTGCGGATCGATGGCCAGGATCAATCGCACATACCTCAAGGCATTGTCCGTCTCGGGGGTAACGTAGTTCTGGCGTTCCATGGCCGCGCGGGCGCTGGTCACCAGGTCCTCCTTGGATTTGCTTACTGCGTTTTCGTACGCTGCGGGCAGCCCCGTTGCGCAGGGGATGCCGGGATTGTGGCTCCGGATCTGGTCGAGAAGCGAGCGAATCCCGGCATAATCCTTCTGTTCGATCTTTTCCCTACCCAGGGCTTCGACTTCGCGGCAGAAGTTGAGTCGCGCCTGCTCCAGCTCCGTGGAGGGAGCGCCGGCCTCGCTCTGCTGCCAGCGCTGCAGGATGTTCCATGCATTGTCCGGCGAAGGAGGAAACAGATTGCGTGAGCGCAATGCATTGTTGAAGGCCCCCGCTGAAGCAAAAGGCTTGGCTGGGATCAGCGGCCTGGGAGCAGAGGGCGGAGTCAGAAGGGGCTGTGGAACGGGTTCGGTTATGGGCGGCGGCGCCGCAAGCGAAGCTTGCTTGACCAGCACATAGGTCTTCTCGACATTGGCGTTGGCAAGAATCTCAACCATATCCTCCTTGGTCTCATATCCCTCCAGTCTCAGGCGAACACGGTAGGAACCGGCTTTAACTTCAGATATGGGGAGGGGGGTCCCGCCGCGAAATTCTTCGTTGAGATAAACCTGGGCGCCCGGGGGAATGGATTCCACCACGAGCTTTCCTGTGGAGGCGCTTCCGAAGATGAGGAACCAGACGATGATCCCACCCAGCACTACCACCGCACCGATTGCGAGGCCGATATAGAGCCTGCTGGAGAAGCGGCGGCGCGGGAGCGCGCCTGTTCCTGTCAGGTCCTTGTCGCGAGAACGGAACCCGGCAGACGTATCGGAGAAACTGTGCCTTTTGCTCTTGCCACGGCCGCTGCCGGAAACCACGACCGTGCGCTCCTCGAACTCGTCCTCTTCTCGACGGCGTGATGCAGGACCTCCAAAGCTTGAATCGTCCAGGGGAGAACGAGTGGGACGCGATTCCGCTCTCCGGCCTGCGCGTGTCTGGAACCAGCCGAAAAAGCTTCCTTCACCCGACTTCGCCTTTGTCTCGGAAGACTCGGGCCAGATGCTATCCGGGGACTCCTTCCGGGGGGAAGGCGTCGCAGGGGCAAACAAGCCAGAATCGGCGGACGGAGGCGGATACTGCGGTTCGTAGCGGGGCTCTACTACGGGACGCTGCGGCTCACGGGCAGGCTGGCCTGCAACTTCCAACTCCCGGATGAATTCCTCAACAGAGCCCTGACGCTCCGTCGGATGCTTGGAAATCGCCTTGAGCACGGCGCGGGAAAGGAGGGGTGATACCTGCGGGTTGGAAAAACTGGGCGGCAGCGGAGGCGATCCTTCCAAGAGGGTGGCAAGTTCCTGGACGTTCTTCGCCTCATAGGGCAATCGGCCCGACAGCATCTCGTAGAGAATCACTCCGAGGCTATAGACGTCAATCCGGTAATCCGGCGTAAGAACATCGCGAAGGATTCCCAGCTGCTCCGGCGCTAGATAAGGCAGATTTGCGGGGGTCACGCTGAAGACATCGACGCCTTCGCGCACTCCGCTGCGGTGGAAGCCCGCCACCTTCACGACTCCGTCCTTGCGTACCAGGATCCTTGCAGGATGTAAGGCGCCGTGAACCATCGACAAACGGTGCGCGGCAAGAACGCCTTCCGCCGCTTGCCGAACCAGGCTGCATGCTTCGGACGTGCTCATTCCTGGATTCTTCTGGCGATACTGATGCAGATTGGCGCCCTCCACGTATTCCATGAGGACGGCGCTGGCGCCCTCTGGTGTGGGCTCCATGCCGTAGATGCGCACGACGTGCGGGTGATTGAGTTGAGCCGCGAGCTTTACGACATCACCGAACGCGTCGCGAAGAATAGAGCTGGCGATGCGATCCTGGGGAATGATCTGGACGGCGATAACTCCGCGCACCGGATCCTCCGCCTTGTAAATCGCCCCCAGATCTCCATCGGCGATCTTTTCCACCAGCCTGCAATTGCCAATGGTTTTGCCAACGGAGGAATCTGAGCCTGCGGACATCTCCAACAGTTGGGCACCGTCGATCGGGCAAACTCGAAAGTTTTGTTCCCAGGTGCGGTTGCATGCAGGACAAGTTTTCATGACGGCCCTTCATGCTTGATAGGAATCTGGTTCGATTCTCATTACTGGTCTGACGCTATTGAATCACAGCCCATCATAGCTCATCTGAGGCAGAAAGGTGAAGTGCGTAGCAGTCATTATAATAAGAGGTATCATTTCATGCTTTCTGCGATCGTTGCGGTCTTGGCGGTCTGTTTTCAACTGCAAACCGCAATAACCGCTAAGTAATTCAATTCACTCCGGCAAATGGCTGGCTTTTGACGCATGCCCAACGGTGTGAGTGCCGGGATATCCGCGGTTACCGGACGGGCTGCATCGCAAAGTTGAACAGGTCCGGCTTTTCACAGATGAGCGCCGCAGAAAAAATGTACATGACGTAATCTCGCGTCTCTGGCGGCAGCCAGTTGTTCTTATAGAAGTTCCAAAAGCTGCGCTCCCGCGGATTGTTGGGCAGTTCATCCAGTTTTTTTATGATGCGCACCTGGCCATAGTTGTACGATGCAATCACCAGCAATCCCGAAGCCTGAGCCTTGGTAGAGTAAAGAAATGCCAGGTAGCTGACCGCAGCTGCGGTTGAGCGCTCCTCGTTGTGCCGCTCATCGGCCGGGTCGAACTGGGGCTGGTCTTTCAAGGGGCCCAGGGCCAAGCCGTATTCGCGGGCCGTCGACGGAATGAATTGCCACATCCCTTTGGCGAATCCGTAATTGGTAGGGGGGCCGACCCTCGCAGCATCATAACCGCTTTCCTGCAGGGGCAGATAGAGCAGTTGCTCGGGCAGTCCCTGCTGTTCCAGCGCGACACGGATTTTGTAGAGCAGGTTGCGCTGACGCGCGCGGTCGAGGGAAGTACGGAGCCGGGGCGTGCTCCTCCAGTTCTCCACGTAGGCCATGGAGAGCTTGTAGAAATCGCGCGGCACCTCCAGGTCGGTCTCACCCAGGCGGCGCGCCATGCGCATCACGGCCTGTTCGGTCGGGCTTCTCCCTTCGTACAGTCCAAGGCTTTCCAGGTAGCGGTCATACTCCTGCTCCAACTTGCGCCTTCTGTCACTCGCTCTTGGTAACTCCGGGGAAAGAGAATCGCGTTGACGCAGTCCTACTAACTCGGCATCCTGCGCGCGCATCTGATAGAACACGTTCGAAGCCAACTGCCTCAATTTGGCATTTTCCTGCCTTTCCCGATAGTACAGAACCGCCGCTGCCACGGCCGCAACCAGAACTACCCCGGCGGTCAGGAGGAGAGGCCAGCGTCGGCGCTTGTAGTAGCGCTGGGCTGCCTGCAGCATTATCATGGTGTGGTCGCCGGCCGGACCACCTCGGGCGGCGCGCTCGAGCTTGCGGAACATTTCATCGCTCTCGCCGGCGCGCCTCTTGCCACGCCGGGACTGGGCTTTCCACTGGAACTCGAAGACAGGTCCTCCGCTTCCCAGCTCCACACGGTCGCCATCATGCAGTCTGGCAGTTCGTACTCTCTCGCCGTTGACGAAGGTTCCGTTCGTGCTCTGGAGATCCTCCAGGTTGCATGCATCGGACTCGAATTGTATTACGGCGTGCTCGGTGGAGACCGCCGAGCCCTGGTTTCGCCCCACAATGATATCGTTCTTCTGGCCCCGGCCAATTTTGGTGCTGCCAGGCGCGAGCTCGATCGGCTCCTTCCCATTCTCCCAGGATCCGCCGAGCGGCACGATTCGCGGACGAGCGCTCTCCCGGCGCTCATCGGTCCGAAATTCGAACACCGGACCGTTCTCACCGAGCATCACCATGTCACCGCTGCGCAGTTTGGCCTGCTCGACGCGTCTCTCGTTGACATAGGTTCCGTTGGTGCTTTGCAGGTCGATCAGAAGAAAGTCGGAACCCTTCAGGCGGATCTCTGCGTGGTAGCTGGAAACGACGTGGTCGGAAAAGATTTCGTCATTGTCGGGTTTTCTGCCCAGACGGATCACGTCCTTGCTGTACTTTTCCTTCCGGTCTCTCAGCGATCCGGATTTGTGCACGAGTGTGACACTCATCGCGTTGATCATAGCTCCGAGATTGAGCCGTGAAAAGTGGGGATTTTGCCTCGGCAACACACTACTTTGCGGTTTGCAGTTAAAACCAAACCGTAAAGGCCGCAAAGGACAAGAATCACCTCCGCGTCTTTGTGTTATACTCGTCGGCATATATGGATCGATTCTTCAAGCTTAAAGGCGAGAGCCCCGATTCTGGGACCAGAAGCAGCGAAGCATCGGCAGAGCTCGAGGTCGCAGACATCGGGACTTTTAGCATCCAGCATCTTGCCACTATTGGGCGCGACCCGGCATGCGATGTCGTTCTTGCGGCTCCCTCCGTATCGCGCCGCCATGCTCGCATCTTTTACGAAGGCGGGCACTTCTGGATCAAGGACCTGGATAGCGCAAATGGCAGCCAGATAAATGGGAAAAAACTCAAGCTCCAGATGTTGAGCGATGGGGACAAGATCAGTTTTGGCGAGGTCAACGCTGTTTTCCGCGCGAGGGCGCGGACGCCTGGCCCGGCTCCTCTTGGCGAAGATCCCTTGGCGGGCACCGAGTTGCTTCCCGAAGACGGAACCCCCACCGGAGGATTCTGCGCGCCGTCTTCAACATCATTGTCCCCGCAGGATCAGCGGATTAAGGAGCAGGAGTCGACGATCGAAAAGCTGCGCCAGGAAGTCGCGGGCAACGAAAGCGAGCTGACGAAACTCAATCAGAAGCTCGAGGCGCTGCAGGCCGAGAACGATTCCCTGCGCAGGGAAATGACTGAAAGCCGAGGTTTTTCCACCACCATGGGTACAGCAGCAGGCGCTCCCCTCGCGTCCGATGGCCTGCTTGAGGAGAACCGGCGCCTGCAGCGGCTCGTGAATCAATTGGAGCGCGCTTTCGCAGACAGCAACCTCCGGCTGCGCAACCTGCAAGAGCGCCTGGATCGCACGAAGTAGTCCCTACCTGCTGAGCCCGGACCCCCCAGACGCTGAACCGGCAGGGAGTTGCGTCACCCTTTCCGGACATTTGATGCGGCTAAAGAAGTTCGCAGCGAACGGGTTCTGCACGTTACGGGCCTGCAGCCTATAACGGACGTCATACCTTCGGCCGTCTGAACCGGCCAGCGACCATGTTGACAAGTAGGTTGTCTGGGACTGAGTGACCATTCGTGCCTGGTTGAGCAGCCTGAAGAAGCTCCACTCCCCGTCAATGGCCGGAATTCCGGGACGCTCTCCCGAGCCGGAGAGCGAAATCGAAAGCTTCGCCTGGGGCGAGCCCAATTTTCCGGGCCAGGTGAAGGGATTCGGGGAAGGGCGCTCATTGCGATAGAGGAGGCGCTGACCGTCGATCTCCAGCAGGCTCTCCGTAACCCCGGGCGTGGGTTCGGGAGTCAGATCGAAGGTGACCGACGGCTCCGCTCCGCCGGTGCCGTAAAATGCCTGGCGGATGGCCCAGGCTCGGGCCATAAACTCCAGGAAGGGCTCTGAGAAATCCACCCGCGCTCCGATCAGCTGCACCGGTTCCCAGCGGCTCTCCGCGGCTGTTAGAAACATCTTTAGCTCGTTGTCAAAGAAAGACCAGATGAGTCCATCGCCGGGCTTCACGAACTGCGAGAGCAGCGAGAACGGAAGATCCTGCCCGGACCTAGGATCGAAAGGAAACCTCGGCTGGGCATCGCGGATGAAGGCGTCTGCAATGCGGGTTTTCCAGAGACCGTCCAATCGGTAACCCGCGTCTCGCAGGATGGCGGCCCAGGCTTGACGCAGTGGTTGTTCCAGCAGCGGACCGATGGGGCTGGTGCTCCTGGTCCGACACTGCTGCTTCACCCGCGCCGTCAAACCGTACCCATTGTGGAATTCGTCCCCCGAGATGTTCGTGGCGATCATCGAGACATAGTTCTTGACCTGGTCCCACTGAGTACCCGCGCCGAACAGTGACTCCAGTTTTGCGTGGACCTTCCCCAGGACCTCGATGTACTGGGCGGAAAGCGCTGGCGATTTGCCGTCGGGGGAGGTCACCATGTCGTGGAGCGGTGAAAACTCCGGTTCCAGCACGTCGATCAATTCCTCGCGATTCACCTTCGTGGCCAATCCGAGGGTATGGAGCGCGTTGGAAAACATCGCCGCGATGCTCCCCCCTTTTTCGGGATCCTTGCGTAGCATGGTGTTTCCAGCCACGTTCATCAGCAAGCGTGAGATGGCGGAATCCGGCTGGGAAAAAGAGTCCAGGGCCGCCCGGGCCTCGGTCAGATCAGCCAGGGGACGCACCGAAATGTCTTCCAGAAACTTCTGCCATTCGGCAGCATATTCGGCGAAGAACATGTCCTGGAGCTTCCGCGCGTAGTCCGGATCCTGGATCTGTCCGGAAGCCTGTTGGGCGTAAGGTCCAAGAACCCAGTCATCCCTGGTGACTTCCTTGCCGGCTTGCGCGGACGCGTTCTTGAAGTAGCTGCTCCAGCCGGCTTCAGTGAAGATGCCCGGTATCGTGTGGGTTGAGGTCAGAAACTCGAGGCTCTTGCCTCCAGTTGCCTGAACGAGGGTGTAAGGCTGGAACTTTGCGTTTCCCGCATTCTTGAGGCTGGTATAGACGCGAATCAGAGCGGGGGCCTGGCTGAGAGAGCTTTGCGCGCGCCGCACGGCTTCGCTGTCGCGGTCGAGTTGAAGGTCAGGCTCATTCTTCGGCAGCTGGCGGATATAGAAGTCCAGTTGCCTGAGGGAGACCGTTTCGGCGTCTCGCGGCCCGAAAGCCTTCCAGATAGGGTTCAGGGCGTTACTCAGGAACACCTCCTGGGTGCGTGCGGGCTCGGTCATCATCAGGTAAGCTTTCAAGAGCGTGTAAAATGCGTCGTAGCTGGGCGGGCTTTCGGTCCCAGAGGAGTAGGCATAGAGCTTCCTGCGCAGGATCTCGGCGGTGGGCGTTACGAAGGCCTGCCTCAGCCGCCGAAAATAGACGCGCCGGCTGGCAGCGTTGATCTTATCCCCGGTGTACATTCCCCAGCGCAGCGTCCAGCGCGGCCCGTCCACTTCGTACCTGTCGAGTTCCTCCAGTTTTTGATGCAGATCTTCCATGGCCATCAGATCCGTCGTGCGGCGGCCGTCCCAGCCGGCATCGATCAGGCGCAAGGAAGCAAGGCGGGTGGATTCGATGAGGGTGCGGTTTCCGGCGAAGGAGAATAGCATTCCCACCAGGAGCGTAACGCAGATCAATGCGCCCGCGCCGAATGCGATGTCCAGCCACAATCGGCGGCGCAGGCGCGTGTCCACGGTAGCCGTGGCCAGAGAACGATCGGCGAAGATGACCTTGGAAAACAGGTTTTCCAGGAAGTAACTGTAGGTTGACTGGGACGGCTCCTGGGTTTCGCCCAGGCGCCTCCCGGGTTCCCACTTCATCTGCGCTTCCTGAGCCTGCAGGGCCGGAGGTGCGGGGGTTCCGACGCTGGCCAGATAAAAGCCGCGGAAGATGGGCCTCTCGGAGTAGGGCGTGGTTTGAAGCAGAGTAGCCACGAAGCCCGAAAGCTTATCCTTGAGGGATGCAAAGTGCGTTGGGAAGGTGTAAATCTGAGATTGTTTGCCCGGGTCCTTTTCACTTGCCAACAGCGGCAGCCGCATGTCCGAGAGCGATCCGGCCAGGCGGTCAAACTCCTGCTCAAAAATCTGCTCGGCCGGGAGCCGCTTACGCTGGGAACGTGAAACGGTGCTGCCCCAGACCTGACTGCGGTCGCGGCTGCGCAGGTTGGCGAAGAACTCTTGAAAGCCTTTAATCTGGTCGCACTTGGTGAAGAGAAGATAGATGGGGAAACGGACGCCCAGGCGCCGGATCATTTCGTCGAAGCGCTGTCTCAGGCGGTTCGCCAGCGCTACGACCTCGGCATCTGGCAGATTCACGATGTCTCCGAGGCTCACTGTGATCACCACGCCGTCCACAGGCCTGAGCCTCCGCGCCCGCTTCAGCTGGTCGAGGAAGCCTGTGAAGATCTCACCGGCTTCATCGCTGCCGCCCAGGCGTCCGGCTACATCGAGGACAATCGCGTTGCGCGAGAACCAGTATTGACAGGCCGCCTCCTGACTTCGGCCCGGCTTCCGGCCTTCGGCCGTGGTGTAAGGGAAGTCGACCCCGCATGCACGCAGGACAGTCGTTTTTCCCGATTCCGGCGGACCCAGCAGAACGATCCAGGGCAGCAGGTAGAGAGCTTCGTCGGGCTTGCGTCCTCTGGCCAGCTTGGACTCGCGCAGAACGCGCACGGCCGTGTTCAACTGCTCCTGCAGCGTCTCCAACTCGGCTATCTCCTGGGGTGTAGCACCGGCGGGTGGAGCGGCCGCTTTCGCTTCTTCACGGCGGGCCCGGGCAGCCGATAGCGCCCTGAAAAGTTTTCGCAAGAGCCAGAACAGCAGCCAGAAAATCAGCGCAATCGCAATGAAAACCAGGATGATCGAAATGATAATCTTCGCCTTTTCTCCGCCTATGAAGCTGCTTACGGCCCAGATAACTGTGGCTACGACCGCAAGGCCCATGGCCAGAAAGGCGGCGATTTTCGGAAACGAAGGTTTGGTGGGAGGAGGCAGATTTACGTTCATGGCGTCAGAGAATCATCCGGGAAACAGCATCGGCGGCATCCAGGCCGAGCCATACTTTTAGAATGATGAATACCACAATGACGAGCGCGAGCGCGGCAATTCCTGTCAACCAGACCCAGCGTGGCACTGCCCTGGCCGGCCGATCGACGGGTTCCTCCGGGATCCTCCAGTTTGGAGATAGGGATGGAGAACCTCCACGGTGGCTAATGATCTCACCCACGATCTCCCGGATAAGATTGTTCAGCTCTTCTCTGCCGCGCAGCTTATATTTCCCCTGAAAGCCGAGGATCAGTGCCATGCAGAAGACTTCGAGCAGGTCGACCTTCCGCGCCCCCTTCTGGCGTATGCGCTCCAGAAGGTCGAAGAAACGCTCGCCGGCCATGTGCTCGCCGAAGTACTCGAGCTGAAGCGGCCGATCGGACCATTGATCCTTGAATGACCACTGGGAGTTGAGAATGGTTTCGTCGATCAGGGCCAGCAGGGCATAGCGGGCGGCTTTGATATCCTCGTCGGCATACCCGTGCTTTCTGCCCCGCTTATCCAGGTCCTGCACCAAGAGGGCAATCTCCTTCCGCAGGTTGTCGGGGTAACCCGGATCGTTGCCCGTATGAATATGGAATATCAAAAGGAAGGCGTCCGTGGAGAGATCGAGGAGGCTCCGCTTGCGGTTGCCTGCGGATTCCCATGCGGTATTCTCAAAGTCGTCACCAGTCGTGGACATCAGGGCCAGCCTTTCAATCTTTCACCGCGTAAAGTTCCAATCGGAGGTCCGGGAACTCTGCGGGGAAGTAGATGCATACGGAACGGGAGGCGGCTATGGCATCCCAGTAGGTTCCCGCTTTCTCCAGACGGAAATACTTGAATCCTACCCGGACCGGCACTGGACCGGGCGGAACAGCGACGGGGCGCAGCAATACTCCCGGGAGGGCTTGTCCGAGGAGATAGTTGACGGTATCGATGGAAGCGATCTTGCTTTTCCTTGGCACGCGTTCAATGAGCTGGGGTTCGGGCATCTTCGCGTAGACACCCAAAAAGAATTCGGCGCTGGAAGGCAAGCGCTCGTCCAATATCCGGCCGACGTAGAGCGATTCCTTGGTTCTTTCCAGCGGAATGGGAACGCAGCGAGTCGGGATGACCGTTTCCAGGAGAATCCGAAGTCTGCGATCGAGCTCAGAGAAGGTCCGCGTCAGATCCGTGTGGTAATACTTGGGCAACTCAGCGGGGTGGCCCTCGGTCACGAATGTCATCAACTCCGCGGCCAGCTGGGCCATTGTCAGGTACAGGTGCTCGGGGTGCACCCGCTGTACGTTGTGATAGTGCATTATGAGCGGGATGTAAGCGTTGACCGAATGCAGCAGCCAGAAGTTTGCTACATCCGAGGTGGTGAAATCCGCAACGCCGGCGCCTTTCTGACGCCTCTGCTCTCCCAGTGTCGTGCTCTTGGCCGAAAGGATCTCCAGCAGTCGACGGACGATGTCCGTCAAGGGACGGGCGGCCGTCAGGCTGATGGCGGGCGGAATGTAGCTCTCGTCGATCACCATCTTTCCTTCGAACGTGCGCCGAATTTCGGCGATCTTCAGAACTGTCTGATTGTCCAGCGGTTCTTCGCCGAACAACAGGCGCAGGTTTTTCCCGGCGAGCGTGACCGGACGCGGATTCTCTCCGCTGTTCTCGTCGGGGAATGTTGTATCGAAAGGTGTGTAACGCGCCAGCAAATCGGCCTTCCTGTCTCCGACAGCAACATTAGCAGCTCCCGGACGCGCGACTGGTATTGCCAGAAAGACGTCCATGCGATCGCTTTCAGGAGGAAAGTGCTCCAAGAAATCTCTGGTGGGAGGAAGAGCATCCACATCGGGCGCATCCACCGGCAGTCCGTCGGGAAGGACGGCGCGGCAGCGCACGACATCGACGACTCCATTTTCCAGCGCTTCCTCGTTGAACTTCAGCTCCTCGACACCCCAGACAAAGGAAGTCAGCGCCCGGAGGCGGAAATTCACCAGATCTTCGTGGTAGCGATCCCACTGCTGGAAGTGATGCGGTGTCAGAAAAAGGCCTTCACTCCAAAGAACTTTTTGCAGTCTTGTCATCGCGTTGTCTTCCCTATTTTGCTGCTGAACTAACCTCGACGGACTGTTCTCGCAAGGCCACTGTAAACTTCTGAGTTTTGCCCTTGGCGATTGGGAGGATTTTTCTCCAGGCGTCTCCGGAGGGACTTCGGAACAGCGCAACCACTCCCACATATGCAGCCGATGGGTTCGTCTGCAACTCCATCATCTCCTGAGTGCCGGGCTGGATTATGCGCTCCTGGCGCTCCAGGAGATCGTCGGAGAGGGTTTCCTTGTCCGATCGCAGAAGGGCACTGTAGTCGGCCGATTCCAGGCGCCCTTTGTCCTTCAGCTGGTAAACGCGCACCACCACGGAGAGCGCCTGTCCCCCGGCGTCCGGATTCACGTTGGCAGCGGCGTTGATGACCATGCTGAGGTGAGTAACGGGGGCTGCCTTGGGGCAGCCGATGAGTAAAATGAGGGGCAGACAGAGTAGGATCCAGCAAAGAAGTCGAGTTGGGTTTCTCATGATCGTCTCCCTGTGCGAGCCAAGAATTGACTCAGAAAGGATCTAACCGAGCGTGCGCCGCTGGCGGCGGCACTTTCAAGAAAGAAACCGGTCTCTCGGTCGGCGCACCGATTTCCTCATCACCACTTCCTGAACTCCTGCTCTTTTGAGCAAGAATACCTAGTGAACCCCGGTGTTTTGGCGGTTAGGCTTCTGAATCCAACCCCAGGACACCGGGAAACAAGGGCCCTCTGGTTGCGGCCTGCGGTTCATTTGCCAAGTTTTTCCAACTGGTCCCACAACTGCTTAATGGCAGCAGCCTGCTTGGCATCGGCTGCTTTGAAAGAACGCTTGACGCCGCGAGCATCAGAAATCTCGATCTTCTCTTCTTTCACAGTGAGCTTGAGGTTGTGGAAAGGCTCCGTAAAACTGTGCCCCTGCACCTCCGTGTTATACGCCACCTGAATGCCGCTTATGATCAGGCTGCCGGTGCAGTTTCCCTTCAAAAAGCCGTGAGTGTGCTCTACTGCAAACGGGTGAGTTGCCTCGCGCATTCTCCGCGTTTTCAAAAGCTCCCGATCCGCGGGTGTCATCGGTCTCAGCGTCGGAGTTGCGGAGTCATATACAAAAACGAGATCCTGACCCTCGACAAAGTCGAGGTTGGCACTGCTTTGCTTGCCCTGTTTATTCTTGACGGCCAGTCTATGCCGGCCTATGGGGAACTTCTTATTTTCAATCTCGCCCTCGTCTCCAATCGGCTTGTCATCGAGCGAGAGGCTGCCCGCTTCGCCGAGCCGATAGACCGAAAGGGTTGCCATAGCCGCTGCCTTGCTGGATTCCACCCTCCTGCGCAACTCGGACAGGCTGGGGTCGGTGGGATTGACTTTCTCCAGGCGGGTGACTGCGTTCAAGGCGTCTTCGTAGGCTTTGCCGCTGATTGCGGTCTGATAGGCTTTCAGGCTGCTGAGCGCCTCCCCAACCTGGGTCCTGAGAGTCTGAACGTTGCCGCTTGAGGGCGCCTCGGCCAGCCACCGCTCAATAGTTTCCCGGGCTTCGTCATACTTGCCCTGCTTGAACAGGTCCTCTGCCTTACGTTCCAGCTCCGTGATCCTCGTTTGCTTCTCTGCAGCCGCGAGCTGCTCTTTCTGCTGTTGCGCCGCTTCGGCGGATTTGACTGCCAGCTTCTTGCGGAGCCGCGGCAGCTCCGGATCATTGGGACGGATTCGCACTACCTTGTCGAGTTCAGCCCCGGCTTCGGGCAACCTGCCGGCAGCGATGAGCGAGGCGGCCTTCGCCAGCCACGCCTTTACAGTGGCAGCCTGTTCTTCCTGGCTCTTGGTGGCAGCAAGCTGAGCTTCGATCTGGGTTCGAACTGCGAGAGCAGGTTCGTAGGCTGGATCGATATCGAGAATGCGCTGGAGGAGTTTGTTGCTCTCTTCGAACTGATTCTGCGTTCGGAGAGTCTGTGCCTCCAGGAGGAGTGAATCGATGGTCTTTTGTTTCCTCTGCCTTTGAGCATCCGCCAGGAGAGCCTGGGCCTGCTTGTTATCCGGCGTCCGGGAAAGTATGCGCTGCAACTTGTCGATCGCACTGTCGACTCTGTTCTGGTCGAGGTCGGCTTTGGCGGCCGTGAGCTGGGCGGATGCATCCAGCTCCGGCACCCGCCGGTGCCGGAGGTACAGCATGCCTGCCGCCAGGATCGAAACAAACGCTACTGCAGCCACGACCCAGAGCACGATCCGGGGCCGCCCAGTGCGGGAGGGGGCTTTCAGGATTACGGTCTGATCCAACGCGGCCGCCTCTTCCGGACGAGGTGTAGGCGGGATGGCTTTGGCCTCCCCTTTCTGCTGCGCGCGTTCCTGCTCGAGCTTTCTCTCCCGCGCACGGAAAGCCATCTCTATGTCTTCGAGCAACGCCCTGGCCAACCTGTTTTTTGGATCCAACTGCATGACCGCATTGGCACGACGGTAGGCTTCCTGAAAGTTGTCGCGGGCGAGAGCCTCGCGGCTGAGCTTGAGATTATCCTCAATCTTATCCTGTCGCTGTTTCTCCTGCCTTTGTTCGATTTCCTTTAGAAGCTGCGAGGCTTCCTGGCTCCGGGATTCCAATTGCAGGGCCTCGCGTGCGTGCCGTCCCGCCCCGTCGAGATTTCCCTGATCCAGGGCCCGCCGGCTCTGCGCCAGAAGATTCGCGATCTGGTCCGCTCTACGCTTCCGTTCCTGGGCCTGTTCGATCTGTGCCAGAAGATCGCTCGCCTCCGTATTCCCAGGGGAGAGCTGCAGTACCTCCTGCACTCGCTGCCGTGCCTGTTCGAAGGCCTCGGAGCGCATAAGCGTGGCGGCTTCCGCAAGTTCCGATTGCATTCGCAAGCGCAAATCCTCGGCGCGGAGACCTTCCTCTGCCTCTTCGATCCCGGCGCGGATGGCAGCATCTTCGCCCAGCAACTCCGCCGCGCATCGCAGCGAGCCGAGACCTTCGCGATACCTCTTTTCTGCGAGGCATGTGAATCCCAGCTGCTTTTCCCGCTCTCCCTGCTCCCGGCGCACTTGTTCTCCTCGATCGGCCTCGAGGGAAGCGATAGCCTGGCGGCGCATCTCGATGGCATCCTGGCGTTCCGGCTCCAGCTCTAAGACCGTTTGCAGGGCCTCGATAGCCTGGGCGAATTGGCCGGCCGCCACGGCTTTGCGGCCCGCGTCGAGCCCTTGGGCGATGATTGACTGCTTTCTCTCGTCGACGTTGCGCCGCGCTTGCTCGAGCAAATGATTTATATCGTCCCGCGGGCCCAGGAGATCCATTGCCTGAAGCAGGAGATCCAGGGCTTCATCTGAGCGTCCTTCGGTCAGCAAGACCTCTCCCTCGTTCAACAGTTCATAACCGCGCAGCTCTTTTTCGACCGGTGATGGCGACGCGGCGGCCGGCGTTGCAGTCACGATGGGGGGAGGCGCTTCCGATACCTGAGGCGGAACCGTTCCTTGAACGACAAGAGCGGGTGGCTCAGCCGGTGTTCCCAGCTCCGGAGATGGAATCGTCGCGCGCGCAGCGGTAGCAGGCGGCTCAACAGGCATTTCCCGTCCCGGAGTCGGCGGGGGCGCGCTTGCCTGCGCAGGCTCCTGTGCTGCCATGGGCTGACGCACATTGCTCTCCACGGCTTGGGGCTGCGCCTCAGAGCGAACGGGAGAGGCAACATCGGCCGGCGAGCGTTTCACCTGAGCGAATTCCTTCGACAGCGCAGATACCAGCCGCTGGAGGGCGAGGTAGTCCGGCTTCGGATCCTGCTGAAGCAACGCCTGCGCTTCTTGAAGAAGCTGGTGGAACTGCGGCGATGCTTGCGCCATCTCGGCCGTCTGCCGAAGGCGGGGAAGGACTGACTGGAGTTCGCGGATCATTTTCTGGGAGGCAGCCTTCAGGTCATCCATCAGCCGACGGCAGGCCCGGGCCAGATCCGCCATGCTCCCGTAGCGCTTGCTGGGGTCTTTGGCGAGACAACTGTCCAGAACGGGCAGTAGGCTGGGATGCGCATCGGGCAGGTAGTCGGTGAGCGGGGGGTGGGCTCGAAGCAGGATGTTATCCATCGTCTGGATGATGTTCTTGCCACGAAAGGGATGGATATGGGTGAGGAGCTCGTAAAAGACAATGCCCATGGAGAACAAATCGGAGTGGGCGTCTGGCGCTTCCCCGCGGATCTGTTCGGGTGACATGTAGATCGGAGTACCCAGGCGGATCCCGGATCTCGTGAGATCCGACGTGGGAATCCGGGCGATCCCGAAATCCAGGATCTTTACCTCGCCGGAAGGGGTGATATAGATGTTCCCGGGCTTGACATCGCGATGAATAATGCCGCGCAGGTGGGCAGCATGCAACGCATCGGCGGCCTGGCTGATGATGGACAGCTTGGCTTCGAGCGTCAGCGGATCCTTCTCCTGAATGATGCTTTTCAGTTCTCTGCCCTCGAGAAGCTCCATCACGATGTATGTGATCTTCCCTTCTTCTCCGAGGTCATGGATCGTGACGATGTTGGGGTGTTGCAGGCCGGCGGCGGAGCGCGCTTCGCGATAGAAGCGCAACTTCAGCTCGGGGTCCCACTTGATGTCCTCCGCCATGGTTTTGATGGCCACATAGCGGTCAAGGACCTCGTCGTAGGCCTTATATACGGCCCCCATGGCACCCTCGCCCAGCTTTTTTACGATCGCGTATTTTCCTAGTCTTTGAATCATCGCCATGGGCTATTCTTGAATTGGAGGTCTCCCTGGGCGAGACGCGCGGAGAAACGATCGGGAATTCCCGAGGCGGGATCAAGGCAGACGGAGCGCGTCCAGCGGGATCCCCGTCTTTCAGTTCCTCCCTACACTCGCAATTAAGTTAGAACAATCACCAAACGGATCCAAGAGGTAGATCCAGCCTCAGCTCTGCCGAAGCGGGCTACCTCTCAAGATGGCTCTCCAATAGATAGTAGGTTAGTGGCTTCGTGGCCCTGGGCAGACACCGGATCTCGATGAATCCTCTAGGCCTGGGAAGAAGAATTCAGCAAGAAAGTAATTCCCAGAGAATCTCGGAGTCCCGGCTGAAGCCCTAATGACCCTTGATCCATGGAGACAGATAAACGTCTCTGGCAGCCCCAGCACAATTTGAGCCGACCAATTATAGCAGTCTTGGGAGCTTTTGGGTTGACATTTTTGGAAGGAGGAGATTAAAAAGGGCCGATGACTGCCGCGGCCCGTTACTTAATCAACGCCTTTGGCTACAGCGACACAGGATTGGTGCGCGATGCCAACGAGGACGCGTTTGTCGTTGCGGATCTCAGCGAGGAGATTCGTGTGGAAAGAACCGGGGGACTGCGCTTCCCCTCTGGACCGCGAGGGGCCATGTTTGCCGTGGCCGATGGCATGGGTGGGGCCGCCGCCGGTGAGTTGGCGAGCCACCTGGGACTTCGAACCCTGTATCGCGAGGTGCAGGAGCAGATACGCGAGGTACGGCAGCCGGATGAAGAGTTCCTCGAGCAGGTCCTGATCGAGGCGGTCGGAGCCGCCAACCGCCGCATCTTCGATCTCAGCAACAGCCGCTCAGATCTCACCGGGATGGGCACCACCCTGACAGCGGCGCTCGAGGTGGGAGATCGCCTGGTCATCGGGCAGATCGGGGACAGCCGGGCCTATCTCGTGCGTGATGGTGGCATCCGTCAGCTGACGCGCGACCAGTCTCTGGTGGGCGCGAGGGTGTCCAGCGGAGAGATTACCGCTGAGCAAGCCCGGAATCACCCGCAGCGAAACGTCCTGCTCCAAGCCCTGGGCATTGAAGCGGAAGTGGAGCTTGCGCTGAACATCGTGAGCCTGCACGCCTGCGATATTCTGCTGCTTTGCTCAGATGGCCTGCATTCGCAAATGGCTGCCAAAGAGATTTTCGAAGCGGTTGTCAATTCTACCGGCCCGCAAGCCGCCTGCGAGGAACTTATAGCTCTCGCCAATAACCGCGGAGGTCCGGACAACATCACTGCCGTGCTGGTCCAGTTTCTCGTCAAGTAATTCGGCACCCAGTGTCCACTGCTGTGTCAGGCCGCCGACTTAAAGGATCGAAATTATTACTTTATTGTGATGATGTGGGCTCTTTGGAACGCGGGGCCACTATCCAAGCTGAGGAGGTACTAACCATGTTACCGGGGACCAAACCGATTAAGTTCACACAGGCTTCTTGGAACTGCACTCCTTCGGAATCATTTGGCAAACTTACCATTGACATTTCGCCGAAAGCAACCGCGAATGGTAAGTATATTGTCGCTCCGAATCAAAGCGGAGAGCTTTACGATCTCAAGTACGTGGAAAGCCAAATTGGCGAATATCGCGGGAAATGGAAGTCTACGCAGACCGGCAAGACCGGCTCTTTGGTGTTTTGGTTGGGAGCATCAGGCAGGGATATTTCAGGCAACTGGACTTACGATGGCAAGCCTGACAGCCATCCATTCACCGGCAAGCTTATACCGGAGTCTGCCGTTCTGGAACGGTCTAACGTCTGGTTTGGAGTCGGTGGCTCGATGGTTGAGCCGACCGCCGAGACAGGCGTCGTAAGAAAGACGGCCACTGGTTTCTTGAACTCTTGCGATAAGTTCGGTAACCGATTTGAGCTCTCCGGAGAGGGCCAGGGCCACGGGTTTCATGGCGGCCTGGGCAGCGCCGCTTTTAATTTTTTCCTCGTCACCTCGTTATATGATCCAAAGCGATTCAAAAATGTAATATGGGGGGAGACAGAATGGGGCGTCCTTGTGCCGGCAGCAAAGGCAGCCAAGCTTTTACTCAAGGCTAAGAAATATATTGAGTTATTTAATAGGATCAAAACCCTCGTCGGACTTTATAAAGCAGGGACGAAGGTGCTCGCTCGCACTGACTGGGACGAAATGCGGAACGACGTCTTGACGCTAGTTCTCGACTCGGAGATGGAGATGAACGCTAATTACCCCCAGTTTAGCGCGATCGACATTGGAGTGGAATTGGTGGCGATTTCTTTCGTTTATACTAAGGTATGTTTAAAATCCGGAAGCGTGTCTTTTACCCCTGATTGAAGAAATGTAATTTTAAGAGCCCACCCTTGCCCAGGCTCCATCCGTCGTACGGGCCTGATCCTCATTATCGGCTTTAATCAGGCACTCCCAGGCCGTATTCTCAACTGACGAGCCCCTGTCGGAGGACGCTATGACTCCAAACACGACCCTTTATGATGAGGTGCCATACCCCAGCGCGATATATTCCCAGACCCACCCTGACCGTTTGGCAACCATGGCAACCTTGTTTGGAATGAGGCCAGCCCGCGTCGAGCATTGCCGGGTGCTCGAACTTGGTTGCGGAGACGGCACTAACCTCATCACCATGGCGTTTGGTTTGCCGGAGAGCGATTTTGTGGGCCTGGACCTCGCGCAGCGACAGATCGCGCATGGCAACGCAACCGTGGATCAACTCGGGCTGAAAAACATTGCTTTGCACGCGATGGACTTGCTGAGAGCCCCGTCTGAGCTCGGGCGATTCGACTTCATCGTTGCACACGGGCTCTACTCCTGGGTGCCCGTTGAAGTGCGCGACAAGATTCTTGCCATTTGCAGCGAGCACTTGACTGAGAACGGTGTGGCTTACGTGAGTTACAACACCTATCCCGGTAACCACTTCCGGGATCTTGTCCGCGGGATGATGCGCTATCACTCGGCTCATTTCAGGGAACCCGCGGAGCAAGTCCGCCAGGCGCGGGCCCTCCTCAAATTCCTGGCCGAATCCAAAGAGGAACCCGACCTATACCATCAGATCCTTGAACGCGAACTGGAACGTAGTGTCAAGTACGTCGATGCGGGCTTCTTCCACGACGACCTGAGTTCGATCAACCACCCGGTCTATTTTCACGAATTCATTGCGCATGCCGCATTTCACGGGCTTCAGTATCTATCCGAAGCGGATGTTGTCGGGATGAAAGAGAATAAGTACAAGCCGCAGGTCGCCGCGGCGCTGTCCGAATTGGGCAGCAGCGACATAGTCACGCGCGAGCAATACCTGGATTTCCTGCGTTGCCGGGCTTTCCGCCAGACGCTGCTTTGCCGGAGTCGAACACCACTCGATCACACGATCAAGCCAGAACGAATACACGGGTTACATGCCGCAGCTGAGATCCGTCCGATATCAGCAGAACCGGATGTCCGATCGCGTTCTGCGGAGTTATTCCAAGGTCCTAAAGGCGCCGAATTGGAATCCGACCGGCCTATCGTCAAGACAGCCCTGCTTCTGCTTGGGATAGCTTGGCCGCACTCGGTGCGATTTCCTGAACTGCTCACGCGGGTGCGGACTCATTTGGGTTACGACTCTGAAACGCCCGGCTCTGACGCCGCGGATGATGAAGAGGAGCTGGGAAACGCGCTCCTGCAGGCGCATGCGGCTGGATGCGTCCAATTCCATGCTCATGTGCCCACCTTCGTAACCACAGTAAGCGAGCGCCCGGTCTCCAGCCCGCTGGCGCGCCTGCAACTCCAGCAGGACAATGTCGTCTCAACGCTGCACCATACCACTCTCCGGATCGATGACGTGCTCGGGCGCCATTTGCTGATGCTCCTTGACGGCACGCGGGACCGCGCCATGCTACTGAAAGATTTGGGCAAATTTGTCATATCTGGGGGAACCACCATTTCCCATGAGGGCAAGCCTGTGCGTGACATTGAGGAGATCTTGCGTTGCCTTGCTGACGGGTTGGAGGAAAAACTCGTAAGCTTGGCCCGGTCAGCGGTCCTGATTGCTTAGAAACCAAGATTTCGGGATCGATACACCGTGTCAAAGACAAGTCGGTGTCCCATGCTCGCCTTCACTAGTGATGTTCTATGGGCCCGTGCAGCAATAACTTGGCATTTTGCTGCAGGATCTAAGGGCTCGCGCAAGAATTACTTGGCATTTTGCTGCTGGCCCCCAGGCCCGCTGGCGAGGCGCGGGCGACGAGCTATACCCGAGGTGGTATGTGAGGAGCGAGCAACAAAGCCAGCGGGCCTGCGGGCCGCAGCCTGAAAGGGCGCGGCGGCGGGTGGGCATC
>Ga0315277_10000862_pt1 | contig 46110 bp, 53 predicted proteins | sample YL17G05_15_MG_FD_203695 | JGI IMG/M metagenome (GOLD analysis project Ga0315277, IMG submission 203695) | Sediment microbial communities from Yellowstone Lake, YNP, Wyoming, USA - YL17G05_15 | ecosystem: Environmental > Aquatic > Freshwater > Lake > Sediment | place: USA: Wyoming | collected... | reverse complement strand
GGGTCGGCTGCGGCAATCGCCTCGGCCGACGCGTCTCGCTCCAGCTGGATCGTGTCGGCATATGCGGAGTCCACCAAAGGCACCATGGACGCGCCGCGCTGTGTGCGCTGCTCCATTGCAACCACGCGAGAGTCCGCCTCATCGAAGAAGAAGGCCGCATGCAGGATGAGCTGGGCGGCGCGCCCGGCGATCACCACACGCTCGGGTAACTCGTCAAGGACGATCTCCCGCCCCAGGCCATCGGTCAGAATGGCCGCCGGCGGCACATCCATCACGACCGTGGCGGCGGGTTCCTGGCCGATCGCCGATCCGTTTTCCAGGGTTGGCGCCGTCGTCGCCGGCGCAACCGCTGGCCGACAAGCCGCCAGGACTAGCAAGAAGACCAGGGCCCAGAGCGCTTTGTGCTTCATGATCAGCTCTCCCTACAACAAGGTTGCGGTCATGGCAGGAGCCCGAGCTCGGTCTGGGCATTCTCCATCCAGGCCAGCGTGGTTTCCAGTTGCCGGATGCGGAGGTCCAGCGACAGACGGTCCAGCTTGCCGGCCTCCGCCGAATCGGCCGCCAGCTGCTTGAATCGGGACAGGCCGTCCTGCAGAGCCTGTCGCTGGGCGTCGAAAAGTCGGATGGCGGTCGCCCGATCGTGCGCCAGAGCGAATTCGAGGCGCGTGAGAAAGGCCACACGCAGCGCGCGCACGCTCATCGGCGTCGGTCGTTCAAGCCATCGGCGGAACCGCGCCCGGCCTCGGCGCGTGACGCCGTAGAGCCGCCTTGGCGGACCGGCCGATGAAGTCCGCTCTTCGGCGATGATGTCCCCGCGCGTTTCCAGGCGTCGGAGGATGGCGTAGAGCTGATTCTGGGGAATGTGCCACAACGCACGGAACTCGGACTGCAGGCGACGGTGTAGGTCATAGCCGTGGCCGGGTCGCTGGAGGAGCAAACCCAGAACGACGTACTCCGGTTCTAGCGCGCTAGCCCTAGGTGGGCTGTTGTCCATGTCCGGTACTCACTCAATGAGTATAGCACTTCGTTTAGAAGCTCGCAAAGACACCCATCCGTTCTTACCAGGACAAACGGCCGCTCCCGACTATGATGGCGAGGGAATCCCCAAAGGTCCACTCGAGTGTCAATGGGGAACAATCTCACCCCTCTCGTTGAGATGTCGACTGACGACCTCGTCCATCGCCGACAACACATTACAACGTGAGGCATCGGCGGACGCGCAGACCCCATCAGTGCATGGTTCGCGGAACGGGGTCCCTCCGTGCAGCTGGCAAGAACCAGAACGGACTCCGACACCTTCTTGGACGACGGCTGGGCCAAGCGGTAGAACGCCATGTCCCGCATGTCCGATGGCGTCTTGGTGCATTCCCACCCCCAAGGAAGGGATGAATGTCATATTCCTTGCACGGAATATGGGTAGAGAATGTATTCATGAAGACGAATGAGACAAGTATCGCCCCAGAAGTGGTGTCGGAGAGGATCGGCGGGTTGCTGCAGGCCATTGGCCCGGGAATCAGGCTGCAGATCATCCTGGCCATTGGGCGAGGAGAAGCGTGTGTGTGCCACCTGGAGGCACTTTTGGGATTGCGCCAGGCCTACATCTCCCAGCAGCTGATGGCATTGCGCGAGGCCGGCGTGATCACCTCCCGCCGGGAGGGGCGCTACGTCTACTACCGCCTTGCAGAACCCCGAGTGCTTGACCTCCTACGGCTGGCATGGAGGATCCAGGGAGGGGCGGAGTTCGCCTTTGGGCGGCGGCAGGACCGCAAACCCCGCCCCTGCAAGTGCCCCAACTGCTTGCCGGCTGTTTCCAGCGCCAAGTCGAGGAACTGAAGGCACATCGGACTAACCCACGCCCCTGGTTGAGGTTCAGATTTCGGACGGCGCCCGAAGCGGACCGTCCATCGAGGAGGAGACATGCTTACCATCAAGGTTCTTGGTCCGGGATGTGAGAACTGCAAGAAGGTCGAGGCGTCGGCGCGACAGGCGGTCGGTGACCTCGGCCTGGACGCGACCGTGGTCAAGGTCACCGACAACGCCGAGATCCACAAGTATCCGATTCTCTCGACACCGGGCCTGGTCATCAACGAGAAGCTTGTGTGCGCGGGTCGCATCCCCACGCCGGCCGAAGTGACGACCTGGCTAGCCAATGCACTTGAGAGCGCGTAGTCCGATCCGAATCCAAACCGGGAGCTCAACCAATGTCAGTCCAATCTGCGTCTTCGTCGGTTCAATCTGCGGGCGTGGCAAAGCGTCTCTCCACGCTCGATCGCTTCCTCACCTTGTGGATCTTCCTGGGTATGGCCCTGGGAGTCGGGTTGGGCTTTCTCTTCCCGACAGTCGTACAGAGCGCCAACCGCGCTGTGACGGTGGGCACGACCAATATCCCAATCGCCATCGGCCTTATCCTGATGATGTATCCGCCACTGGCCAAGGTCCACTACGAGGAATTGGGGGATGTGTTCCGCAACTGGAAGGTGCTCGGTCTCTCCCTCATCCAGAACTGGATCATCGGGCCGGTGCTGATGTTCGGCCTGGCAATCATCTTCCTGCGCGGGTATCCGGAGTACATGACTGGATTGATTCTGATCGGCCTCGCCCGCTGCATCGCGATGGTCATTGTGTGGAACGAGCTGGCCAAGGGCGATAGTGAGTATGCGGCCGGTCTGGTCGCCTTCAATAGCATCTTCCAGGTGTTGTTCTACAGCGTCTACTCCTATGTCTTCATCACCGTGTTGCCGACATGGTTTGGCATGACTGGCAACATAGTCAACATCACCATCGGTCAGATTGCCAAGAGCGTCTTCATCTATCTCGGCATCCCCTTCCTGGCCGGGTTTTTCACCCGGCTGGTCCTCGTCCGCCTGAAGGGCAAAGACTGGTACCACAAGGTATTCGTCCCGCGCATTAGCCCAATCACCCTGGTCGCCTTGCTCTTCACGATAGTGGTCATGTTCAGCCTGAAAGGGGAACTGATCGTCAGCATCCCGCTCGACGTGGTGCGCATCGCCATTCCCCTACTGATCTACTTCGTCGTCATGTTCCTGGTGAGCTTTTTCATGGGGCGCGCGATTGGCGCGGATTACTCCAAGACGGCCACGCTCTCGTTCACGGCGGCCAGCAATAACTTCGAACTGGCCATTGCCGTCGCGGTGGGCGTGTTCGGCATCAACTCGGGTGTCGCCTTTGCGGCTGTCATCGGCCCGCTGATCGAGGTGCCGGTCATGATCGGGTTGGTCAACGTGTCCTTTTGGCTTCAGAAGAGATTCTTCAAGGACCCTGTGGCCGCGCTGGCCGCAGGGCCGGGGACTTTCCGATCTCCAGGCACTCCCGCTGGCTAGGAGCACCGAATGGCCGATTTCCTGGAATTCACAATCGACAAATTCACGTTCCGGGTTGCGACCGACCGCTGGTACAACGATCAAGGGGTCTGGGCGAAGCCGGAAGGGGGGCGCGTGCGCGTTGGTCTCTCGGACTTTGTGCAGCAGCGCAGTGGGGACGTGGCGTTCGCCGAAGTGAAACCGGTAGGGACAAGCCTCGCCCTTGGAGATGAGGTGGCTGTCATTGAATCGATCAAGGTCAATGTCAGTTTCTCGTCACCGGTGGGTGGGAAGGTCGTGGAGAGTAACCCGGCGATGAAGGACTCTCCCGAAGTCGTGAACCGGGACCCGTTCGGGGAAGGCTGGTTGGCCGTGATTCAACCGGCGGACTGGGCCGCCGACTCCCTGAAGCTTCTGGATGCCCAAGCGTATTTCGGCCGCATGAAGAAGGAAGCTGAGGAGGAGGCCAAAAAGCTATGAATGGGAAAAAGGCGGCATCGCCTCGAGCGAAAGTGGTGATCGTGCCATGCAGCGGCATTGGCAAGAGCTACGGCACGGTCAGCCGCGAGGCGGCCTATGACCTGACGGAAGAGTTGCGTCCTGATGCGGCCCAGCTTGTGCCGCTTTCCCTTCTGGTCCTGGGTGACGCCGAGGCGCGGGCAGCCGTCGCCGCCAACCCGGCCATCTCCATAGATGGCTGCAAGCTGGCCTGCGCGACCAAGATGGTGAAAGAGAGCGGGGGCACCGTGGCCAAGGACTTCGCCGTGCTGGACGTCTACCGCCGCTATCGCCAGTTCAAACCTCAGGGGATTGCCGAACTCAACGAGCAGGGGCGCCAGCTTGCCCGCGCGCTGGCGGACGAAGCAGCGCAGGTCGTTGATGACCTGAATGCAGGAGGCAAGAGTGGTTGAACTGCCGAAGAAGAAGGTAGGCATCGTGGCCTGCTCGGGTGAGGAACTAGCCGAAGGTACCGTCACCCGCCTGGCGGCGCTCAGAGTCCTGGAGCAACTTCGGCCCGACGAGACCGTCACCATATGCCTGCCGCTCTTCCTGGCCGGGGGCGAGGGGGACCGCGCCTTCGCGCGCTTCTACCCGACCATCGCAATCGACGGCTGCGAGAAGCGCTGTGCTGCGCGGGCGACGGAGATGTATTCCGGCAAGCCTGCGGCCAGCATTGTGGTGAGCGAGCTCGTGCCGGAACGTGGAATGGAGCCCCCGCAGGGTCCCCGGAAACTCGACTCGGCTGGAATGAAGGCGGTCGAGATGACCGCCGAGAGGGTGGCGGAGCAAGTCGACACATTGCTTGAACAGCGCTGGAACCGACGGAGCGGGGAGCTCGAGATTGGAGCGTCCAGCCCCGAGGCCGGGGAAGCCAAGGAGGCCACCTGTTCCTGCGCCACTGCCATCCCGGTTCAGAAGATCGAGGTGGATGGTCGGCAGGTCACGTTGACCGCCTTGCCCCTCATCTTCGCACAGTTGCGGGAACAGGGGAAAGCGGCGACGGCCGTCACGGGTCGCGAGCTGCTCGAAATGGTGCGCGTCTACAATCCCGTACCTGAGGGCGCGGACGCCTCCTATGCGGCGGCGCTGGTGCGTGAATACAACGCGTTCTGTCAGGCAGAGAAGGTGGGCCCATGAGCCGAACGGCGACCTACCACACGACCGTCACCTGGAAAGGTGAACACTGGGGGCACCTCGTCCTGGGCAACGGGCCGGAGATGGATTTCTCCGCGCCCCCCGACGCCCAGGGACACCCAGGGGTCTTCACGCCGGAAGACGCCTTCGTCGCGGCTGCCAACACTTGCGTCATGATGATGTTTATCTGGGCCACGGAGCGTTTCAAGCTCAAGCTCTTGTCTTACGACTGCCGGGCGGAAGGCACCAAGCTGATTGAGCTGGATCGCACAGAGACCTTCACTCACCTGCGCCTGCGGCCGGTGATCCGCATTTCGCTCGGCGGTGAAAACCGCAAGGCCGTGGAGGCCCGCGCCCGTCGCGCGCTCCAGTCGGCGCAGAAGTACAGCTTGGTGGCCAATTCGGTGAAATCCGAGGTGGTCATCGAACCGCAGGTTGAATTCGTCGCCTAGCCTCTGCGATCGGTTCCCCCGGTTGCATGGGCCAAACCGCGGGTGATGACACAATCGTGTCGGGCATCACCTTCCTTTGCAGGAGCCGTCCAATGACAGCCAACTATCCAGAGACCCGCCGCCTTCTCGAAGCGCGCCTGGCGCAATTGGGAACCGAGATCCCTGGCCCGATGAGCGGCTTTGCGCGCATGCACAAGAAGGCCGTTGAAGATGGAGCGCTGAGTAGCAAGGTCAAGGAAATGATGGCTCTTGCGATCAGCATCGCTGTCGGCTGCGACGGCTGTATTGCCTACCACGCGCACGACGCCCTGGCCGCCGGCGCCACGCGCAGTGAGCTTCTCGAAACGATCGGTGTAGGGTTGCTCATGGGCGGCGGGCCGGGTTCGATCTACGCCGCCCACGCGATGGAGGCGATCGAACAATTCTCGGCGGGATGATCCCACCGCGATTGCTACTCTCGTTGGAGCGCGGAATATCCCACGGTTATGAGTTGATGGAAATCCTAGGCCAAGAGGGTGATTCTCCTGATCCCGGCAGCCTCTACCGCACGCTTCGTTCTCTCGAAGAGGATGGACTGGTGCGTTCATCCTGGGATACCAGCAACGCCGGCCCGGCCCGACGCGTATGCGAGTTGACCGACTTGAGGTTGGACCATTTGCATACCTGGGTGGTCGGTATCCGAAGGCCCCGCCAAAGGCTGGATGATTTCCTGGCGGAATATCAAAACCGTTTTCCAGAAGGAAGGAGTTAGACGATGTGTAGTTGTGGGGATTCTCACGACAATCAAGAAGGTTGCTGCAGCAAGGAATCCGGCGACGCGTGCCAATGCGGGGAGGAATGCGGCGGTGAGTGCCACTGTGGTGGAGGGTGTAATTGCGAAGGCCACCACTTCCAGCGCAGGTTCAAGACGAAGGCCGAACGGATTGACGAATTGGGATCCTATTTGAGCGAGCTAAAGAAGGAAGTGCAGGCTGTTGAAGAAATGCTGGCAGACCTGCGCTAGTAACCTCTTGGTGAGCGTTACTCCCAAGCGAACGACGCGAATACTCATTCTAACCATGTCTGTGACCGGGCCGTACCTTCCTACTCCACCTCGGTTTTCAAGTGGAACATAAACAATGGGTAGGATTTCCAATGACCATTCAAGTGATTGATGTCGAGACCATGCAAGAGTTTTCGGCGGATGGAGTACACCCCATTGTTCTTCATCAGTCTGAGGGTTTGACAACGCTGCTCTTGTGTCTTGAGCCGGGCCAGGTTGTCGGGCCGTGTGTCATGAGCGCGCGGGTCCAGTATTTGGTGATGGCAGGCAGCGGTCAACTGCATGTTGCGGACGAACAGGCTGGGCTGAAGACCGGCTCGGTGGTTGTTGTGCCGCCCGATGTCGTTCGAAGCATTGTTGCTGTTGAGCGGATGCGCCTGCTGGCAGTGCAGGTTCCGTAAAGAAGAAGAGAATGGTTGGAGAAAAGCTCGCACTGCTTGCCATCTTTGCTCACCCGGATGATGAGACCTTTCGCCCGGGTGGGACATTGGCTCTCCTAGCCCGCAATGGCGTGAAGGTCCACGTGCTCACGGCAACTCGCGGCCAGGCCGGCTCGGGCGGCGACCCGCCGCTGTGCGAAGCGAAGGACTTGCCAGCCGTGCGCGAGCGCGAACTGCGTTGTGCTTGCGCCGCCCTCGGGCTCGAGCCGCCGCGTTTGTTTGACTACGAGGATGGACACCTCAGCGATGCCAACCCTGACACGATCACTGCAACGGTCCTGGACTGGGCGGTGGTTGTCCATCCCCAGGTGCTTTTGACATTCGGCGAAGACGGTCTCTCGGGTCACCCGGACCATATCGCGATTGGTCGATGCGCGTGCCAGGCCTACGCTGCGGACGAGCAGATAGCCGCCCTCTACACTCTCGCTGTGCCCCGCAGCGTGGCCGAGCAGCTTGAGATGCGTCAGGTTCATCCCGTTCCTGACGAGAAAATAGCGTTGCGGGTGGACGTTTCCACGGCCTGGGAAGCCAAGCACGCCGCCATGGCCTGCCACGCCACGCAGCGCAGCACCACCCCACTTCTGAACGCCGATGAAGGGCGCCAGCACTTGTTCTTCGGGCGGGAATTCTTCGTGCTGACGGCCTGCCGTACGCCCGAATCGGATTTCATGCCCGACCTCTTGAAGGACTATCGCCTATGAACGACGTCATACAAGCATCCAGCCTCAAGAAGACCTACCCCGTTGGAAAAGGCAAGCCGCCCTTGAGCGCCGTGGGCGGGATCGACTTCGCCGTGCGGCAGGGTGAGGTGTTCGGCTTACTTGGGCCGAATGGAGCTGGCAAGACAACCACTATCCGCATGCTGACCGGGCTGACGCGTCCGACCGCCGGCGGCGCCCGCGTGCTTGGGTTCGACCTGAGGCGGGACGTGACCAACATCAAGAAGCGCATTGGGGTCGTGCCGGAGGCCTCCAATCTGTATGACGAGCTGAGCGCCATGGATAATCTGGTGTTCAGCATGCAACTTTACGGCGTCCCACGGCGCGAGCGCAGGGCCAGGGCCGAAGCCCTCCTGGCGCGCTTCCGTCTCGGCGAAAGAGGGGATACGCCCTTCGCCAAGCTCTCGCGTGGCATGAAGCGTGCGCTCACCATCGCCGCGGCCCTGTCGCATCGCCCGCCCCTCGTATTCCTGGACGAGCCGACCACCGGTCTGGATGTGATGAGCGCGCGCAATTTGCGGCAGATGATTGCCGGCCTGCGTGAGGAGGGGGTGACGGTCTTTCTGACCACCCATTACCTCGAAGAGGCGGAGCGGCTGTGCGACCGGATCGCGATCATCGTCAAGGGGCGGATTGTCGCCCTCGACACGGTGGAGGCGTTGAAAGCTGGGGCACAGGGAAAGACCGAGGTTGAGGTGGTCTTCGATGAAGGAAACGGCCGCCAGAAGAGGCAGCGGACAGAATGCAAAGAAGATGGAGTGGAGGCCGCCGTGCGGAGTGCCTTGGCAGAAGCCGGCGGGCGGCGCCTGGTGGCGGTCAACACGCTGCGCCCCAGCCTGGAGGATGTCTTTGTCCGGCTCACCGGCCTGAGCGCGGAAGCGATGCTGGCCGAGAAGGGCGGCAAGGGAGGCAACCATGCTGCGGGATGACCTGCGCTGCATCTTCTACATCACGATCAAGGACCTGCGCGCTTACTACTTCAAGCCTCCCAACATCAGCTGGGGCATCCTGTTCCCCTTCGCCTTTGTGCTGGCCTTTGCCATCCGCAACCCGGGCGACACGCACGATCTCGTGCCCGGCCTGCTCGGATTGACCCTCCTGTTTGGGACAAGTTCGATGGAAGCCATCGTGATCGTCTTCGAGCGGCGCATCGGGTCACTCGAGCGCCTGATGCTTGCCCCAGTCAGCCTGGCGGCGCTGCTGAGCGGGAAGATGCTGGGCGGCATGGCCTTCGGTCTGACCGTGACGGGAGTTGTCCTGACCGTTGCGCTCGGCGTTTTCGGGGCGGGAAGTGTCAATTGGCTCTTGCTCGCAGTGGCATTGCTGCTTTCGTCGGCTGCCTTCGCGGCGCTGGGTGCCTTCGTGTCGGTGGCTGTGCGAGAGATCTTCGAAGCCCAGACGCTGGCTAACTTCGTCCGCTTTCCGATGATGTTCCTGGGCGGGGTATTCACGCCGCTGGCGGCCATGCCCAGCTCCTTGCACGTGATTGCGCGCCTGTTGCCGTTGACCTATACCGTGGAGGCATTGCGTGCGGCGCTGAACGGGGGATCTCTGCAATCGGCGTGGCTGGATCTTGCGGCGCTGGCCGGCTTCACAGTCGTGCTGTTTGCTCCGGCCGTGCACATTCTCGGACGGCGAGCCGAGTGAAGGAGGCCGCATGCTCATCCGGGAGTTCGACGTGGAGGTCTTTACTCCGCCCTGCGAGCCGGGGGCCGAGCGTTATGCCGCCAAGGCGCGCCTGAACACCGATATTGCGGATGTCCTGCCTTACCTCAACGCAACGCTGCGTGGGGCGGTGTACCTGCCTGCCGCGAAGGCCCTGACTTGGAAGAAGGGTGGCCACAACATCGCCTTCCACTCCTACGAGATCGCGACCAGCAATGCGGCCGACCGCGAAGAGGCCGAGCAGGAGCTGCGGGGCTTGGTTGACCTAGTCAACCGGACCTGGGAGCGTCGCGCCGAAATCACATCTGATCACGACACGCATCAACGCCCGGCACCCATGGCGCTCTACAAGCTTCTCCCGCAGACCAACTGCAAGCGGTGCGGCGAGCCGACCTGCTACATCTTCGCCTTCAAGTTGGGCGCGTCGCAGAGAAGACTAGTGGACTGCCCGGTGCTGTTGGAGGAGCCCTTCGCGGGGAAGCTCGCCGAATTGCAGGCGATGGTGATCGAGGCTCCTTCGATAGGGAAGGGGGGTTGAGCGGTGGGTACTTCATCGGAACCGAAAGCCAGGGCCGCTGACGACGAGACGCCTGATGGCGCCGACTCGGCGCGCCAATGCAGTTGCACTCATGATCCGTTTGCTGGCTTGCCGCCGGAGTTGCAGCCGAGACCGAAGCCGGTGGCAGACGATCTCAGGCATGCCACGTGCCCCGATTGTGGGCTGGTCTATTGGACAAACCGAGCTACCGATTTGTGCATGGAATGCGAGAAGGGAAGGACGCCTTGACGGTTGCCTGAGAAGTGCGTCCGACTGTGCTCCCGGGTCGCCTGACTATTGTCGGGCCCAAGGTAGGTGTGGGAGAGTGAGCGATGAAGAAAGCCATGAGCTTGGTGCTGGAGGATGAGGACCTTCTCGAACTCATGCGGGTCCTCATGGACGATGACGCCGAGGGGGCGCTGGCATTTCTCAAAACGCATCTCAAGGGCAAGGCGCGCGACCTTCTGGAAGGTGGTTGAAAGGTGATGATCGAGATGCCCGGTGCGGGCATCCGAGCGGTTCACGGCGAATTGTTCCAAAAATGAGCGAGGTCTTCCTGGAGTCGATCGCCCTGGTGCGGACTCTGCCGTGCCTGGCTGAGCTGGGGAAGATCATCGTCGTCGGGTCGCCGTCGCGCAACTTGGCGGACGTGATTCCTTTTCTGGCCACTCTCCCGAATGTCATCGTCTACAATCCACACACCCTTTCTCTTACACTCCGCCGCCAACCAGGGCTGATCGCCGTGGAGCCCGAGCGGGTAAGCATCACGCAGGTCGCGGATGGTTCTGAGGGGATGGAGCTCTTGGCCGCACTGACCCAGGCCATCAATGCCACCTGGGAGCACCGGGGGGAACTCGTGGCGGCGACGGGCCAGCGCCGGGCGCCGCGGCCCCTCGACATTTGGGCCCTTCTGCCACAAACAAACTGCAGGGAATGCGGCGAGGCCACCTGCATGGCTTTCGCCTTCGGGCTGGTCCAGGACCGACATGAGCTTGTGGAGTGCGCTGTTCTCGCCAACGCCGACGCGATGCACGATCGGAAGCTGGCGCTTCACGCGCTTCTGGGGCTGTCGCCTTGATGTTGACAGGACTTGCCCGAGTTGTAGAATCCACTCCCGCCCGGGAGAGGGCGTGAGATGCGGGAGGGAATTGGAGAATGGGAAGAAGGGTTCTGTTTCTATGCACCGGCAATTCCGCGCGCTCGCAGATGGCAGAAGCCATTGTGAACTCCCGGTTGGGCGACCGCTGGTTTGCCTCCAGCGCCGGCACACACCCCGCCGGTTCGATCAACCCCTACGCTCTTCGCGCGCTCCGAGAGATTGGGATTGAGCATCGCGGCTCGCCGAAGCACGTGGACGAAATGCGCAAAGTCCCCTTTGATCTGGTTGTCACGGTCTGTGACTCTGCGGCGGAGGAGTGCCCACTGTGGCTGGGTCCTGGCATCAGAGTGCACTTGAGTTTCCCGGATCCGGCGAGAGCCACCGGCACCGAAGAGGAAGTTATTCGTGCGTTCCGTCTCGTCCGCGATGACATTGCTAACAAGATACCGCCCCTGCTCCTTGATTATTGAAGCGCGCACGCCATAGACGAAGGCCAGGGTGGTCCTAGGCTGGTACCTCCTTCCTGACGGCCGCAACGGAGGCCAGGCGGCCTGGTGTTTGGCTTCGAGAGCGGGTGACGGGTTTCGAACCCGCGGATCCTGGCTTAGGAAGAGCCCAAGTCCCAATCACTTGATGGGGTGGATTGAGAAGGATGCTTCCCACGTGCGATTGCGGGTGGCGAATGTGGCTCAGCTAAGCGGGACCGAGGGAAGACACGGAATAGAGTGACTCTCGCGCACGACTCATACCCTTGCAGAAGCGTCATGCGCGAGATTCGGGCCAAGACATGCAAGAGGGCGGAGCGAAGGGATTCGATCCCGAATACTCTTGATTTGATGGAAAGTGAGTCTGAAGCCTCCCGGCCTCCAATCGGAGGCCGGGAGGTCTTGTTTCTGGCTGTGAGAGCGGGTGACGGGATTCGAACCCGCGAATGCTTGCTTGGGAATAGGGCGACTCTCAGATCACCCGGACGCCTTGCTTTTCCCCGATTCTCTGCGATGACGCCGTCGATGATTCGACGAATAAAGTGACTCAATCCCTCTCGAGTTCCACGGCGTGCGCTTGTCGACCGCACCAAGTGCACCTCAACATACTACACCGTCCCAAGTTGCAGGGGAAGGGGAACGCACTCTGTGAGACGGCGTTCGCGTTAAGGGGCAGGAATGAAGTTGATGAGACTCCGGACGGTCAATTCCACTGGCATCATGTCAACCATCTCCTACGCCCTCGACCCCAAGCCGAGCACTTCGCTGTACTCGATGACTCGGTAGGGATCCTTGAGTAGTCCGTGGAGCTGTCGGAAAGAGTGTCCGCGTCGCCCGGTGATGCTCCGGTGGTCACGTCGACCGCAACACCTCACGCGCCGTCGTGCGCGCCGACGCATCCTGCGCTGAGGGGCTTGATCGAGAGGACTCCGACGCACCGCAGTTCTCTCACTTCCGCCCACTGTTCCACGCTAATCATCCTTCCCGGTTCCGCGAACCCTGTGCAAAGGCGTTCGACTGGAGGCCAATGATAGCCGCCCGGACTGGCCTAGCTTTCGGCCGCTGATAGGGAGTCCATTCCAGGCCGCTGATTGCGGGCACATGAGCAATCGAGTCGCTGGAGTGGCGGAGGTGATGGCGCCAGGCTCGCGGACTTCCTCTTGCCCGCGCCATCGGCCTGCCCGCCGATTCTCGGTAACACTTCGGAAATCGGCTCGGATGACCGAGTTCACGTACGCACAACTCCTCCGGTTCCTGCTTGACACATGCCCGTTTGTGATTGTATAGTGAGTGCTAGTGATTGCCACTGCTTGAATGCACACGCTCGCAGGCAAGACCGCCATGGACCGCGAGACAAGCCTCTCGAGCATCGAACGCCAGGAAGAGATCCTGCGCCGCCTGGAAGCGCAACAGCGGCTCTCTGTCTCGGATATCTGCAAGACCTTCGATATCAGCGAAGCCACTGCACGCCGGGACCTGGAGGCGCTGGAAGCCCTGGGAAGGTTGCGGCGCGTCCATGGCGGGGCGATCCGCATTCGGCGCGCCGCACCGGAGTCGCCCATGCTGGTGCGCAGCCAGGAGCAGTCCGCCGAGAAACGCCAGATCGGGCGCACTGCCGCAGCACTGATCCAGGATGGCGACACCGTCTTCCTCGGCAGTGGAACAACTGTCCTCGAGGTGGCCAAAGAACTTCGCAACCGCCAGAACCTGACCGTCCTCACCAACTCCTTGCCCGTGCTGACGATGCTTGCCGGACGGCCGGGGATCACGCAGGTCGGTTTGGGCGGCATCTTGCGCGATTCTGAGCTCTCATTGATCGGCCACATCACTGAGCAGGCACTCGCCGAGGTCCGCGCGGACAAGGTGGTCATGGGGATCCGCGCGATGAGCCTCGAGCAGGGCTTGACCAATGACTACCTCGCCGAGACCCTAACTGATCGGGCGATCCTCAAGATCGCCGGCCAAGTGATCGTTGTGGCCGATCACACAAAGTGCGGCGCCGTGGCAGCCGCCTATGTGGCACCCCTGGCGACGATCCACACGTTAGTCACCGATAGCCAGACGCCCCCCGATTTCCTAAACGCCCTGCGCACATCGGGGATCTCTGTCGTGGTAGCCGGGGTGTAGCCGTGCGCCTGGAGGACTACCGGCCCCTCTCGAAGCTGGTGGTGCGGCAGACGGCCGTGCAACGGCCGCGCTTTCCGGTCATTGATGCGCACAATCACCTCGGTGATCAGTTCGGCGGCGGATGGGACAGTCGGCCGGTGTCTGAGCTGCTCGAGGTGCTTGACCAGGCCGGTGTACGACACTACGTCGATCTGGACGGCGGATGGAGTGAGTATCTGCTCCAGGCCCATCTAGACCGATTCAAGACGGCAGCGCCGGACCGGTTCACGGTTTTCGGAGGCGTGGACTGGACTCAGTGGTCAACCCGAGGCGACGCGTTTCCGGATTGGGCCGCGGACAGGCTGCGCCTGCAGAAGGAATGGGGTGCGCGCGGTCTCAAGGTTTGGAAGGGGCTGGGCCTGCAGGTCTGCGATCCGCAGGGCGATCGTGTCAGTGTGGACGACCCCCGGCTCGACGTGATCTGGCATGCGGCCGGGGAGCTTGGCCTTCCCGTTGTCATCCATGTCGCCGACCCGGTGGCCTTCTTCGACCTGGTGGACGAGACCAACGAGCGATGGGAAGAGCTGGGCGAACACCCCGACTGGGCTTTCACCAGCCCGCCTTTCCCCCCTTTTCGAACAATCGTCGATGCGCTGGCCCGGGTCGTCGCCCGGCATCCCGCCACAACCTTCGTGGGCGCCCATGTCGGCTGCTTCGCGGAGAACCTGGGCTGGGTCGGGGCACTTCTGGAGGCCTGCCCGAACTTCCACATCGACATTGCGGCCCGGCTCGGCGAACTTGGCCGCCAGCCCTACAGCTCCCGGCGCTTCTTCCTGCGCTTCGCCGAGCGCATCCTCTTCGGGCTCGACCTGGGCCCGGACCTGGAGAGCTACCGTATTGCCTATCGCTTCCTGGAGACGGACGACGAGTACTTCAACTACACAGCCGGACCTGTCCCGGCGCAGGGCCGCTGGTTAATCCACGGCATCCACCTGCCCGATGATGTCCTCGAGAAGGTCTATGTCCGCAACGCAGAAAGGATCCTGCGCCCATGATCCCGCCGGTTCTTGACTTCCGCCTCGGTGAGCGCCTCGAATTGCAGCTGGAGTCCGGCGGGAAACCCATGGCCTCGGCCACCCTCCACCTGTGGTGTGCCGGAGAAGACCTGCACCAGACGGCCGTGGTTCGAGACCGGGTGTCTCAGGCCGATAAGGCCTCCCTGACCTATGCCCTGCCGGGAGGTGGGTTGCTGCGGGCAAGCCTCGCGCTGCCAAAGAGGGAGCACGCCCACGCCGTGAGCCTGCAGTGGAACCTGACCAATGTCGGCCAGGCGGTCGTCGCATTCGACACCCTCGCGGCACCGCTCCTGCGGCTCGACCGCGAGGCATTCCCAGGCAGCCGGCCGCTATGGACAATGCAGGGGGCGGCAGTGAATTGGGGACAGGATTTCGCCTTCCCGCTCCCTGCGAGCTACACGCGCGACAATTTCCTGGGTCACCTGCAGGATGGCGAGGGAGGCGGGATACCCGTCGTCTATTTCTGGAATGAGGATCGGGGCCTAGGTTTGATGCACGTCGATCCCCTGCCTCGGGACTGGCACATGCCGGTGACTGCCACTAGTGAGAGCGTCACCAGCGCTCTGGAGTTGCGCCGGCGCATTGAGCTCCGGCCCGGCGAAAGGCTGAGCACCCCCGCCATACTTGTCTCGCTGCACCGCGGCGATTTCTTCGAGCCGCTTGCCCTGTACCGGGAGACGCTCGCCGCGCAGGGCATCCGATCGCCGCAGCCCGTCGCAGCAGACTACCAACCGGCCTGGTGCTCCTGGGGATATGAGTTCGACGTTCGCCCGGACCAGGTGACAGGCGTTCTTCCCGCGCTGAAGGAAGTTGGCATCCGCTGGCTCACGCTCGACGACCGCTGGTTTGATGCCTACGGGGACTGGAATCCCCGGCGGGAGACCTTCCCGCACGGGGTCGACGACGTGCGCGCCATGAACGCGATCATCCACGAAGCGGGCTGCTTTTCCACCGTGTGGTGGTTTCCGCTGTGTGTCGAGGACGGCCACGGACGGTGGGACAGCCACGCCTACACGGTCGCCGATCTGTACCGAGCCCACCCCGACTGGGTCATCTTGAATGCCGACGGCACGGTCGCCCGCAACAACCGGCATCTCGCCATGCTTTGCCCGGCCCTTCCGGAGGTCCAGGCGAACATCGCCGCGCTAACCCGGCGGTTCATCGGCGAATGGGGATTCGACGGGCACAAGCTCGACAACATCTACACCGTCCCAGCGTGCCACAACCCCGCCCACCACCATCGGCGGCCGCAGGAATCGACCGAGGCGATGGCCGATGCCTACCGGATCCTCTTCACCACGACGCGTGCCCTGAAGCCGGAGTCGGTCACCCAGATATGTCCCTGCGGCACCCCGATTGCGATGCAACTGCTGCCGTTCGCGGATCAGACGGTGACCGGCGATCCGATCTCGAGCGCCCAGATCCGCCAGCGAATCAAGTTCTACAAGGCGCTGGCAGGTCCCCGGGCGGCGGTATTTGCCGACCACGTCGAGCTTTCGGACGGAGGGTCCGACTTCGCCAGCGAGATCGGCCCGGGCGGCGTCCCGGGCACCAAGTTCACATGGCCGGCGGATCACGAGGTGGAGCGGCAGTTGAAGGAGAATTGGGCACTCACGCCGGAGAAGCTGCGCCAGTGGAAGAGGTGGTTCGGGATCTACAACTTCCATCGGCCTGCCGAAGGCGAGTACCTGAACCTGTATGACCTGGGCTTCGACCGACCTGAGGCCCATGCGATTCGCAGAGGTGAGAGGATCTACTATGCCTTCTACGCCGAGGAGCATGGCCGGCGATGGCAAGGCACGCTGCGGCTGCGCGGCCTCGAAGGCCGGCCCTACCGACTCTGGGACTATGCCAACCGCCGGGACCTCGGCCGGGCCATAGGGCCGGACGAGTATCTTCTCGAGGTGAGTTTTGTGGGGGCGCTTCTCATGGCCGCTATTCCTCTCTCCGAGTCAACCTAGCGAGGCAGAAGGATGGAAGAACGGGGCCGATACACTCGCGAGGAAATCCTCTCTCAGCCGGCCGCGTGGTCGGCCGCGCTTGAGGTCATGGAGGCCCAGCGCAAGGATCTGCAATCCGTTGCGCTGGGCGGCTACGCCCAGGTAATCTTCACCGGATGCGGGTCGACCTACTATGTGGCACTGGCGGCAGCTGCCCTTCTTCAGGAGCTGTCCGGCGTCGCGGCTCGCGGCCTGCCCGCTGCGGAGCTGTGGCTCTTTCCTCGCTCGTCCTTTGTTTCGGGCAAGACGCTGCTCGTTGCCATCAGCCGCTCGGGCGAGACGACCGAGACTGTGGAGGCCTGCGCGGCATTCCGGAATGCCGGCCTGGGCGACCTGCTCACACTGTCGTGCTACGCGGACCGGCCGCTCGCACGCCTGGGAAGGTGGAACCTCGTACTTCCGTCGGGGCAGGAACGATCGGTCGCCCAGACGCGCGCGTTCACGACCCTCTATCTCGCGACGGTCGCGCTGGCTGCCCTGTGGACGGGGAAGGAGGAGCTGACGGAGGGAATGAAGCGGCTCGGAGATTGTGGCCGCAGTCTGCTCTCCCGCTACGGTGCTCTCGCCTCGAGCCTGGGAGGGGATGAGACTCTTGATCGGTTCTACTGGCTGGGCTCCGGTCCCCGCTATGGATTGGCGTGCGAGGTCAGCCTCAAGATGAAGGAGATGTCACTCAGTCACAGCGAGCCCTTCCACTTCATGGAATTCCGACACGGGCCCAAGTCGATGATCACGCCCTCCGCTCTAATCGTGGGGTTCCGATCCTCTTTTCAGGGCGCCCGGGAAGAAGCGGTCCTCAGGGAGGCGGCCGCCCTGGGGGGCCGCGTCGTGACGATCGCCGAAGAAGGGGCCGACGTCACCCTCATATCCGGCGTGGATGAAGCCATCCGCAATGTGCTCTATCTGCCCGTCGGGCAGCTGCTCGCGTTCGAGCGTTCACTCAGCCGGGGGCTCGATCCGGACAAGCCGCATCATCTCGATGCCGTGGTCAAGCTCACCTGAAAGGAGAGAGCGATGAAAAGGCTAGTGTCCTCCGTTCTGGTAGTTGCCGCAATTGCCCTTTCGGCGTGTGGCGGAAAGCCGCCAACGCAGGCGCCCGCCGCCGGGGGGGCGCCGGTGGAATTGACCTTCATGATGTGGGGGGCTCCAGAAGAGCTGGCGGTCTGGAACGAGATCGTCAAGGACTTCCAGGCGCAGAAGCCTAACATCACCGTGAAGGTCGAGGTCTCCGACTGGGAGGCGTACTGGGAGAAGCTCAAGACCATGCTGGCCGCTTCCACGCCGCCGGACCTCTTCGCGATGGACGCGCCCCTTTACCTGGACTATCAATCGCGGGGTGTGCTCAAGAACCTGCAGCCCTACCTGGACAAGTATCCGAACATGCTGAATGGCATCTACCCGCAGACGCTCGAGGCCTACAAACTCGCTGACGGCTACTACGGGCTGCCGCGCGACTTCCAGACCATTGTCCTGTTCTACAATAAGGGCATGTTCGACGCGGCCAAGGTCGCCTATCCCACCGCCGACTGGACCTATCAGGATCTGCGCGAGGCGGCGCGGAAGCTGATCCTGGACACCAACGGTGACGGCAAGATCGAACAGTACGGCTTCTACTCGGACCTCTGGGATATGGAGCTGGTCTGGAGCGAGGCGATCTGGGCCTACGGCGGTGACATCCTCTCGGCCGACCACTCTAAGACGCTGATCGGAGATTCAAAGGCTCGCCAGGCCTGGCAGCTTTTCCACGACATGATGTTCCAGGACAAGTCGATGCCGGACACGACCACAGCGGCCCAGTTCGGAGGCGATCCGTTCCAGGCGGGAGCCGCAGCCATGACAACCATCGGGCACTGGGCGGTTCCCGGCTACAACGCGGTCAACTTCAAGTGGGACGTGGCGCCCATGCCAAAAGGCCCGGCGGGCGCCGCCACCAGTGTGAACAGCGCCGGCTTTGTGGTGGCTCAAGGCTCGAAGCACCCCGACGAGGCCTTCGAGTTCATCCGCTTTGTGCTCAGTCCGGCCGGCCAGACCCGCCTGACGGAGCTCGGGTTCGCCATCCCGGTTCTCACGTCGGTTGCCGAAAGTGACACCTTCCTCAAACAGCCGGGCCCCGGCATTCACCAGCAGGTGTTCCTCGATTCGCTCGCCTTCGCTCACATGAAGCCGGTCTTCAAGGGATACGACGAGTGGTCCGCAGCTGTGGGTGACGGCATGGCCGTCATCTGGACAGGTGAGACGGATCTGAACACTACGCTCAACGAGGTGGTCGTGGCGGCGGACGAGGTGCTTGCGAAGAACAAGTAGCGACAGCCTGAACTATCCCCTCCCCTCCTCCTGGGACGCGGAGGGGGGGAGGCCGGAAGAAGGACAATGGAGCTCGGACTCAAGCCGCTGGGGCGGGAACGCCTCGTTCTGGGACTCATGCTCCTGCCCACCCTGATCGGGCTGGTGTTCGGCGTTCTCGGGTCCGTTCTGGCGACGGTTGGCTTGAGCTTCACCCGGTGGGACCTGCTCACGCCACCCAAGTGGACCGGTTTCACGCACTATGTGGCACTCTTCACCGATGACAAGTTCATCCGAGCGCTGACCAACACCTTCAAGTTCTCCGCCCTGTATGTGCCCGGGGTGGTCATCATCTCACTCCTGGTCGCGGTTCTCATGAACCGCAAAATCCGGGGCTTGAGCCTCTTCCGCACGATGTATTTCCTGCCCGCGGTCACCTCGGCGGTTGCCGCCGCGCTGGTCTGGAACCTGATCTTCGCCAGGGACTTCGGCATCATCAACGCCATCCTGGAGCGCCTGGGTGGGCAGGCCGTCTGCTGGCTGTGCGCCGATCACATCCTCACGGCGGTCCTGATCGTCAACGTTTGGGGCGCCATCGGGGAAGGCATGGTCATCTTCCTGGCCGGACTGACGGCCATCCCCCGGGAATACTACGAGGCCGCCACGGTGGACGGGGCGAACGAGACCGAAAAGTTCCTGCACATCACGATCCCCCTCATCACACCCAGCATCTTCTTCCAGACCATCATCTCGACGATCAACGCCTTCCAGGCGTACGACTATGTCTACATGATGACCCGTCGCGGCCAGGGGGACAGCAGCTTCCCGGTCGTGGTCTTCTCCATCTACCGCAATGCCTGGAATTTCTTCAACTATGGCGGCGCGAGCGCCCAGGCGGTCGAACTGGCCGTCCTGGTCATGATCCTGATGGCTTTCTACTTCTGGCTCGAGCGGCGGTTCGTGGTCTACGAGTAGGAGCTGACGTGACCAAGCAGCGGCAGAAGCTCATTCTGGACATTGTGACCTACGCGCTGTTGGTCCTCGGTTCGGGGCTGATGGTCCTCCCGTTCCTGTGGATGGTCTCGACCTCCTTCAAGCTGCCGGCGGACCAGTTCAGCCGGACGCTCATCCCGCCGACCGCGACCCTCCAGAACTTCAGGGATCTGCTGGCGGTCGACATCGATTTCCAGCTGCTCTTCTTCAACAGCAGCTACATCTCCCTGCTCATCACCGCCGGGCAACTGTTGACCTGTGCCATGGCCGCGTTCTGCTTCGCCATCGTGCGCTTTCGCGGCCGAACCCTGCTATTCACGCTGCTCCTGGTCACAATGATGCTCCCGGCGCAGGTCACTCTAATTCCCAACTTCATTGTCTTCAAGTGGCTGCACCTGATCGGGACGAGCGTGCCGCTCTGGCTCCCGGCGTTTTGGGGCGGCGCCTTTGGGACGTTCCTTCTCCGCCAGTACTTCCTCACCATCCCGCGCGATCTGGTGGACGCCGCACGGATGGACGGGGCGTCGTTGTTCCAGATCTTCTGGCGGATACACATGCCGCTGGCCAAACCGGCGCTCGCGGCTTTGGCGATCTTCACTTTCCAGGGGGCGTGGAACGACCTGCTGCATCCGCTGATTTACTTGCCCGCCGCCCCAAACACCACGCTCACCGTCGGGCTGGCATTCTTCCAGCAGCAGCTGACGCTGGGCGGCAAGTACACCGTCCTGATGGCCGGCGCGCTGCTAAGCATTCTGCCGCTGGTCCTTGTCTTCTTCGTGGCGCAGAAGCAGTTCATTGAGGGCATTGCCCTGAGCGGGGTGAAACGGTAGGTGCCACTCTGCGCTGGCGGATAGGGGCCGGGCGGCTCTTGCCGAATGGACTGGGGTTGCGGCGGGTGCCTGGCGAGGAAGGTTCCCTCCACTGGGCAGGATCGGCCTGCCACTGAGAGCGTGTCCATGCGCACAGCGCCGTTTGACATTTTGGTCGCGGGTGAGATTAATCCCGATCTGATCCTGAGCGGGGACGTTGTTCCAGTGTTCGGGCAGGTTGAGCAACTCGTCGGCGACGCCAGGTTGGAGGTGGGGTCGTCCTCGGTGATCTTTGCCTGCGGGGCTGTGCGGCTCGGACTTCAGGTCGTGTTTGCCGGGGTCTGCGGCGACGATCTATTCGGGCAATTCATGCTGCGTGAGATGCAGGGGCGCGGCGTGGATGTCAGCCATGTTCGCACGACGGCCAGTCAACGCACGGGGTTGACCGTCATCCTCAATCGGGGAGGGGACCGGGCCATCCTGACCTTTCCCGGCACGATGGGAGCGTTGCGGACGGAGTCGATCACGCCTGATCTGCTGCGTAGCGCCCGGCATGTCCATCTGTCGAGTTACTTCTTGCAGACGGGACTCCAGTCCGGGCTGCCTGACCTCTTTGCCCGGGCGAGAGAGCTCGGCCTGACAACATCGCTGGACACGAATTGGGATCCGGCGGAGTCCTGGCACGGCGTATCCGAGGTGCTCGATCACACGACGATCTTTCTGCCCAATGCCGCCGAGGCGTGCGCGATCTCAGGAGTCGCCGATCCGGGTGCAGCAGCCGCCAGCCTGGCCACGCGCGCGCAGATCGTGGCGGTCAAGCTCGGCGCGGATGGAGCTCTGGGGACGCACCGCGGACGCACGGTCCGAGTCCCGGCACTCTCGGTCCACCCAGTTGACACGGTCGGTGCCGGCGATTCGTTCGACGCCGGCTTCGTCTATGGCCACCTCAGGGGGTGGCAGCTGGAGAAGTCCCTCCGTTTCGCGGCTGCCTGCGGGGCGCTGTCGACACAGCGCACGGGTGGCATCAGCGCCCAGCCGACGCTCGAGGAGGCCTTGCGGTACATCTGACAGATCCTCGGCATCCGCCACACTGCAATCCTTGAATGCGGGAGAGGGACGGGCCTGGTGAGCGCTGTTGATATCGTCGACGATATGGTGCGGGAGCAGAAGCGAGGCAACGCACGCGGCCTTCTTTCGATCTGCTCCGCTCACCCGAGTGTGCTGCGAACAGCCATCCGGCGTGCGGTGCAGAAGGACGGGCGCGTCCTGGTCGAGGCGACGTGCAACCAGGTCAATCAGCACGGCGGGTACACGGGGATGACGCCGGCAGCCTTCGCAGCTGATCTCTCCGAAATGGCTCGGGAGGAAGGCTTGCCTCGCAACCGTCTCCTCCTTGGGGGCGATCACCTCGGCCCCTACCTATGGCGGGCTCTACCCGCAGCGGAGGCAATGCGCGAGGCCGAGACACTGGTGGGCCAATACGTGCAGGCCGGTTTCGTGAAGATCCATTTGGATGCCAGCATGCGTCTAGGAGACGACGACCCTGCCCAACCATTGGACGTGGACGTCGCCTCACATCGCGCGGCAACGCTCGCGAGAATCGCCGAGGAGGCACGGGCCCTGCAGGCGGAAGAGGCAGCCCCGCGGTATGTCCTTGGGACGGAGGTTCCCGCTCCAGGCGGGTCCGTCGAGCACGATCGCCGTGTTGAGGTCACCTCGGTCTCTGCCGTGCGCGAGACGATTGATGCCGCCCGGGAGGCCTTCACCCGCGAAGGGCTCCACTCTGCCTGGGAGCGTGTCATCGCCGTCGTCGTCCAGCCGGGTGTCGAGTTCGGCCCCGACTATGTTCTGGACTACGATGGCCAGGCGGCGAGCGCGCTGTCGCGGTTCATCGAGGCCGAGCCGCGCCTCGTGTATGAAGCGCATTCGACCGACTACCAGCGGCACGCGGCGCTCCGGGCGATGGTCCGCGACCACTTCGCCGTGCTCAAGGTCGGTCCGGCCTTGACGAACGCCTTCCGTGAGAGCGTCTTCGCGCTGGCCATGATCGAGGCGGAGATCCTGAGCGGGCCGCGCCGGGGCGAGTGCTCGCGATTCATCGAGGTGTTGGATGAGGCGATGCGCCGCGCACCCGAACATTGGAGCCGGCACTACCGCGGCACGCCCGAGGAAGTGGCGCTTGCCCGCAAATACAGCCTCAGCGATCGATCGCGATACTACTGGAACGATGAACAGGTCCGGCGGGCCCTGCTTGTGCTCATCGCCAATCTGAGCCGGCGCCCGATTCCTTTGTCGCTGCTTTCGCAATTCCTGCCCGGGCAGTGCTTGCGGATTCGTGAAGGTGTGCTGGACAATGCCCCGCAGGCTTTGCTCACGGACAGGATCGATCAGATCCTCGACGGCTATTCCTCCTCCTGCGGGCAGGACTGATCCGGAGCCCGCGCCGCCAAAAGCAGTTGTTTGCCAAAGATGCCTGGCACACTGGCATCTCTTCGCCCTGTGTTGCGATCATCTCGTAGGGGAGTCTGCGGCTGGCGGACGAGCGGCCGGTTGAGCTCGGTTCGCCAGCCAGCTTGTGAGCACGCGGCAGATTCCTGCCCGCCAACAAAACCGCCACCACCAAGAAGTGATCTATCTCGACCCAGTCCCCGACGCGTATCCAGGCGAAGTAGTGATCATGGTCGATTGTCGTACGCCGCGCATCGGCAAGAACGAAGGCGGGAGCTTTGTCCGGCCGACCGTCCTTCAGGGCGCGCCGCCAGGGGGCGAGGAGGCGCGCACCTAGCTGTTTGGACCGGTGCTTGGCCTGATCCACGTCGACCAAGCGATCGACCTGGCCAACGGCGGCCGGTACGTTAACTTGGCCTGCATCTTCACCGCCAGCGGTCAGGCGGCGCGCAGCTACCGCTATGCGGCTGATGCCGGCAACGTGGGCGTCTACATTGGCGTTGCTGGGCCAATGGCCTTGTTGCCCTTCAGGTGGTGGAAGGAGAGTTTCCTCGGCGATCTGCACGGTCAGGCCATGGATGCCGGGACTTCTTCACGCAGAAGAAGGTTGTCATTGAGCGCTGGCCCAAAGCCAGGTCGCGGACGTTCTAGCGTCGGCCCGTCTACGGGAGATGCGCTTTCAATGCCAGCCTGTGCGGCGCACGCAATGACCTCGCTGCCACTTGGAGGAGTATCGTCGCGACGGGGCGACTGATGGGAGATGAAGTGACCTCGAAGTGGGATGGCAGATCAACGTATGCGGCAAGGCTAAGCAGGGCTGAGGGATGAATGGGAATAGAGCGACTCTCGCGTGGGAGTCACCTTCTTTGGTGGGGCGCAACTAGCAGATGCAAGCCCAGTTGAAGCGGAAACGCTGGGTGCTGAGATTTGGGCTTGCGAATCCTTGCCTGGAAGGTAAGTGGCTTGCAAGCTGTCCGGCCTCCAATCGGAGGCCGGACAGCTTGTTCTTGGCTGTGAGAGCGGGTGACGGGATTCGAACCCGCGAATGCTTGCTTGGGAATAGGGCGACTCTCAGATCACCCGAAGCCCTTGCTTGTCCCTGAATTCCCGCGATGACGTCGTCGGTGACTCGACGAATAGAGTGACTCAACTCTGTTCGATTGGCGCGGCATGCATGCGCTTACCGGCCCATTCTCGCCAGGCGACGTTGTCGGCTATTCGACCGTGGTCTGCGAGTCCCTCCATTGGAAGGGAGCAACTTGGAAGATGGCGAGAGAGGTCTTCCTCGAAGCGCACTTCGTCATATTACCTCAACGTTTGCCGCAAAGGAAGGGGATGCTGACTGTATGAGAGTCCGGGCTAGTCAACGGAGTGCAGATGGACCATGTCAGTTCGGGGCGGCCGGTCGGGAGGTTGTCGGCGAAGTTCGTGGTTCAATTGCCTCGCATGGTGCCTCGTTAATCTCGATTGCCTCACTCAAATACACTCCATGTAGCGAGGGGTTGTCCAATCAGGGACAGCCGGAGCGGCAAGGCCAGGACACGAATCCTGCGACCTCCGGGTTATGAGGCTCGCTCCTGGGGACGGGGCCTCAGCGACTACTTTCATGCTCCCGAGGCTGCCCGTTGTGCCGCGATGCTCGCGTGCCTGGATGTCTTCGATGGCAAGATCAAGAAGGACGATATGCCAATCGCCACGAGATGTCAATGTTTAGACTTGGTCGACCCGTTACAAGCTATGGTGACGGTCGGCTGCATTCGTCGCCCGGTACATGCTCCAGTAAGCCCAGTTCTTCCTTCCTCCAGGTTGGCTTCTTGACATGAGGTGGGTTAGGCGCAGGATAGTCCTTTCGGAAAAGCAGAGATCACAAGGACATAGTCTGACCCACATCTATTTGCTTGTTCTGATACTATTCAATGCCTGTCTAGCAGAGGACATTGCTGATCTCCGAAGGATCGCCTCATCGTGAATTCCACGCTGCTCAAGACCAAGACATATCGACCGCTCGTTCGGCCCGAGCTCGTTTCTCGTCCGCACCTGATGAGAAGGATGGATGATGGTTTCAACAGCAAATTGACGGTGGTTTCTGCCCCGGCTGGTTACGGCAAGACCACATTAGTTAGCGCCTGGGCCGCCGAATGCAAGTGTCCAGTTGCCTGGCTCTCCTTGGACGAAGAAGATAATGATCCAGTGCGCTTTCTGACCTATGTGATTACTGCCGCACAAACGATTAGACCCAACCTGGGCCAGGAGATTCTCAGTGTTCTCCAATCTGCTCAGCCCCCTGCGATCATCAACCTCCTGCCGGCATTGATCAATCAGCTTGATGACATTCATGTGCGGTTTGTGCTCGTGTTGGATGACTATCATGTCATCACATCCTCAGACATTCACAAAGCTGTCACCTTCATCATCGACCACCAGCCGCCTCTAATGCATCTCTTGTTGACAACTAGAATCGACCCCCCGCTGCCCCTTCCGAAGCTTAGGGGTCGGGGACATCTAACCGAGCTGCGCCAGGCTGACTTGCGCTTTTCTGAAGAAGAGACAATTGCCTTCTTGAAACAAGGCTCGGGCATCGAATTGCCCTCCAAAGATGTCAATGTGCTTGTAAAGCGCACAGAAGGTTGGATTGCGAGTCTGCAGATGGCTGCTCTTTCCATGCGAGATAGAAAGGATGTCTCTGGTTTTATTGCGGGATTTGGGGGAAGCCATGGATATATCGTGGATTATTTCGCCAGCGAAATCCTCAACAACCTGCCTGAGCTGACGAGATCATTCCTTCTACAAACATCATTTCTGGATAAGCTGTGTGGCTCTCTGTGTGATGAAGTCACCGGACAGCCCGGGGGTCAGCAAACGCTCGAGAGATTGCATGAAGCCAATTTGTTCCTGGTTCCTCTCGACGATGAGCATACGTGGTATCGCTACCATCGGCTGTTTGCTGATTTCTTATACAAGAGCCTTAGTCAGAACAATCGCAAAGAAGTGCCAGAACTACACCTTCGCGCCAGCCGATGGTTCGAACGAAATGAATTTCCCCATCAAGCCATTGAGCACGCGTTCAATGCCCATGACTACCCTCGGGCAGCTCATCTGCTCGAGGGAGTGGCTGAGCTTGCTTTGGGGCGTGGCGAACATGTTTGGCTGCTCAAATGGATCAAGCAACTACCCGAGGACCAGATGGAGGCTCATCTGCGCCTGAGTATTATCAGGGCTGCCATCTTAGTCTCGACAGGATTAGTGCAAGCGGCGGAGGGAGCGTTACAAAGAATCGAGGCACGCCAACAGTTCCAGGGATTGGACCCGCGGGCCCGGGATTATGTGGTTGGAAGAGTCGCAGCTCTGCGCGCCATGATCGCCATCCAACGCGGAGATGTGGATAACGCAAAGCTCAACGCACAGAGGGCCCTGGACAAGTTGCCAAAGGGAACACGACGTGAAGCACTCTGGCGGGCTCCCACGCTGATCGCACTCGGTTTGTCCAATTTTGCCGAGGGAGATCTGGTTGGAGCCAAACAAAACCTGGAAATGGCACTTGAAGATGCCAACTTAGCGGGCAACCCTTATACCTTCCTGGAGGTGACCACCTATCTGGTTGAGGTACTTTGGATTCAAGGTCGGCTCAAGGAAGCTGAAGAGATTTGCGTAGAAGGTCTTAGATACATAGATAAAAACAACTTGGGCTCGGCCCCGATGAGTGGCGGGGTTATGCTGGGGTTTTGTCTACTGTTATGCGAGCGCTACGACCTGAGGCAGGCTGAAGATTTCCTCAATCGAGGCACGGAACTGGTTCGCAGCGGGGGTGTTGCGCTGGTTCTGGCTTGGTCGTATTACGTGAAGATGCGCTATCTGGTGGCCAAAGGTGACTTACAGGCAGCCGATGCTGTTGGGAGAGAAGCTGAGCAGCTCCCTCAAATATCAGAAATGCCGTTGTGGGTTGTAAGTGGAATTTCGGCCTTAAGGGCACTCATATGGGTAAGGTTGGGTAAGCTCGATGAAGCAGAAAAGTATCTCAAGAAACGCAGAGTCTGGACAGAAAGCAAGATTCGGTACTCACATCAGCGCGAGTACCTATCATTGGCGGCTTTGCTGTTGGCAATTGGTGACGTCAAAAGCGCAGGAGAACTGCTTGACAGGCTCACCGAATGGGCAGAAGCGGCAAAACAATGTCGCACATTGATTTGCGCCCGGACACTCCAATCCGTTGTGTTCGCAGCACAGAAGGAGAAGCAAAAGGCATTGCAGTCCCTGGCTATTGGATTGGAGCTGGCCGAACCCGAAGGGTATTCGCTGTCGATCCTTGAGCTGGGAGAGGGCATTGCCCCCTTATTGTATGAAGCAGTCCAAAAAGGTATCCATCCGGAGTATGCTAGCCGGCTATTAGAGGAGTTGAGAGAAACTCGCCCCAATCTATTGGAAGTAACTGAAACAAAAGGGCCGCAACCGGGCATCCTCACTCCCTTGGGATGGCGCGAGATCGAGGTGCTCAAGCTTGTCGCAGAAGGACTGACCAACAAGGAAATTGCCAATAAGCTCGATATCTCCTTGCGCACTGTAAAATTCCACATGACATCCATCTTTGGCAAACTGGGAGTGGAAAACCGGTTACAGGCAGTTACCCAGGCCAAATTGCTGGCCATTCTTTAGCAAGCAACAATGCTCGCCCTCAAAATCCCCATTCTTCGGAATGGGGATTTTTCTGTTGCTGTACTTTGCCACTGTACTCCTCCTGTACCTTGGTACGGTGACAACTGTACCGGTTGCATGGCAGATTAGATAAGTGAAAGGAATGGCGCAGACATGGTTTATCAAATCAAAGTAGCCGGCAAGCTGGATAGAAGCTGGTCAGATTGGCTGGGCAAGGCGCTGATCGTTTCGGAGCTCGAAGAAGACGGTACCGTCATCACCACATTGACGGTCGATGCCACCGACCAACCAGCCTTGTTTGGCATCCTGGACCGTATCCGGGACATGAATCTCATGCCAATCTCCGTCGAGCGCATTGACAAAGAAAGGTAAGCACCTGCCCGAGGAGGGCACAATGAAAACCCTAAGGATCAAAATAGCAATCCCACTGGCAGTCGTTGTGCTGTTATCAGCCATGTTCTCCGTGTACCGGATGAGGAACATCGAGCAGACAAGAGTATCCGAATTCGGCAAATATCAAGGCTACTCGGAAGGGGTCTATGACGGCTCACAGCGCACCTCCGACTTCCTAAGGTTATCTGATGGAACACGGCTGGCGTATGACCTGATCCTCCCGACCACGAAGGGAATTCTCGCCGACAAGCCGCTCCCGGTGCTCTTCAAATACACCCCCTATGACCGGGCCTGGACTGTGTTCGATCAGAACGGGAACTTCAACCTCGGCGGGGTGGGATTGCCTTGGTACTACGAACCCATGGCCCACTTTCGAGCCTGGGTTGTTCCCGATGGAAAAGGGAACATTATGGATGCCACCTCCAGGACGAAATGGCTCGGCGACATGCTGAATTCGGGCTATGCCGTGATCGTGGTGGATCGGCCCGGTACGGGGGCATCCTTCGGTGCGCTGGCAAATGATCCCTCGGTTGTGGCGGGCGAGGCGGACCAGATCCTCAACTGGATCGCGGCCCAGCCGTGGTGCGATGGCAATATCGGGATGTTCGGCGACTCAATCCAGGCGCAGATCCAGTTCCAGGCCGCGAGCACCGGCAATCCACATCTGAAAGCAATTCTGCCCGCAACGACCTGGATGGACAACTACAGTGCAGTCGTATTCCCAGGTGGTGTTCCAGACATAGCCTTTCTCAATCTCTATCCCCTACTAAACAGGGCTTTTGACGCTCTGGCAACACCCGTAGACCAGGACAAAGATGGGAGCCTGCTGGCCCAGGCGCGCGCGGAGCGTGGAGATACATCGACGCTCGCAACCCGGACGGAAGGTGTCGGGAGTGCCGCGTTCCGGGACATCCTCACGCCTGATGGACAAAACCTATGGATTGATCATGAGACGCTCTATCCCCTGCTGGACCGGATCAACCGCTCGGGCGTCCCGGTTTACTTGATCGATGGCTGGTACGACATCTTTGCGCGCGATGATTTCCTGATCTATGCCAACCTGACAGTACCCAAGCGCCTGCTTGTCCGCCCAACGGATCACTCTGGCATTGAGGCTTCCGCGGCGGATGTTGACTTTGGTGCGGAGGCGCACCGCTGGTTCGATTACTGGCTCAAGGGGATCGACAACGGCATCATGGATGAGTCGCCCATCCACTATTACCTGCAGGGCGTAGACAAGCAACAGGCCTGGCAAAGCACGGATGTGTGGCCCCTGATGAATCAGGCGATGACCCCCTATTACTTCGGGCCAGGTGAAGTCACTGGCAAAGTCTCGATCAACAGTGGCGCCCTTGACCCTTCGTTTCCCACTGATCTCCAGGCATTCGATGCCTACACGGTCGACTATTCGACGACGACCGGCACGATGCCCCACTGGACGGGCCTTGCCACGGCGCACAAGTATCCAAACATGCGCTCCCATGACGCCAAAGCTCTCACCTATACCACGCCGGTCTTGGAGACAGAGGTCAATGTCGCTGGGCATCCGGTTGTTCACCTGTGGCTGAGCACGGATGCACCCGATCTCGATGTTTTCGTCTACTTGGAACAAGTGGATGGGAGCGGAAATTCGACCTATATCACCCAGGGCGAGTTACGAGCATCCCATCGCGCCCTCAGCCAAGCGCCGTTCGATAACTTTGGTCTGCCCTGGCACAATCACTTCCAGAGTGAGCTGCAGCCGATTGCGGCGGGAGACCCGGTTGAGCTGGTGTTTGACCTGCTGCCAACTGCATGGCGATTCTCTCCAAGCTGCCGCATGCGTATCACGGTTGCCTTTGCTGACGCCGGTAACTTCGTAACACCCATCCTCGACCCGGCGCCAAGGCTCCAACTGTTGCGCGGGAGCAGTCACCCGACCTATGTGGAACTACCCGTCACTCATTGAGGTTCAAGAGGCGTTCAAGTTCGCCAATAAATGCGGTTGAAATGATGTTCAAAGGAGCGATCAAGAATGAAGAATAACGATCTGGTAATCGAAACCCATGGCCTGGGCAAAGCCTACAAGAAAGTTCAGGCGCTCAAGTCGCTGGACCTGAAAGTGGCAGAGCATTCGATCTTCGGTTTTCTGGGCCCCAACGGCGCCGGAAAGACTACTGCCATCAAGCTCCTTCTGGGGTTGGCCCGGCCAACCAGTGGCAGTGGATCCGTCTTTGGATTTGACATTCAGCGCCAAAGTGTGGAGATTCGCCAGCGCGTGGGCTACCTGGCGCAGGATCCCCGCTATTACGAAAGCATGACCGCCCGCGATACTTTGCGCTTCACCCTGGGCTTCTTCTTCGAAGGACCTAAGGACAAAATCGAGGAACGGATCGAAGAAACCATCGAACTGGTAGGGCTGGCAGACAAAGCAGACCGGCCGATCCGCGGCTTTTCGGGCGGGGAACGACAGCGGCTAGGGATCGCACAAGCCCAGGTCAATTACCCTGACCTGCTCATCCTGGACGAACCCGCCGCCAGCCTCGATCCGATGGGACGGCACGATGTCCTGGAGGTGATGGAGCGGCTGCGCAAGTACACCACAATCTTTTATTCCACGCACATTCTGGAAGACGTGCAGCGGGTCAGTGACACGGTCTGTATCCTCAACCGCGGAGAATTGGTGGCTCAAGCGCCTATTCAAGAATTGCTGGCAGGCAGTGGGATGGTGTTGTTCCGGCTACAAACCCGCGGGGATATCCAGCAAGCCCGGTCTCTGATCGCCGGTCAGCCCTGGGTTACGACCGTTCAGGTTGAGCACTCTAACGGCCGGGCGGAATGGCAGGTCAGCGTCAGCGATCCGAATGCGGCCGAAGATCTATTGCTGGACTTGGTCATGTCAAGCCCAGGAGTCAAGGTGACCAGCTTTGGCCAGTCCAAATATGATTTGGAAGAAGTATTCATGACTCTAGTCGGAGGGAACAGCCATGGCAAGCAATAGCGAGCTTCAATTGATTCGAAATCGTGGTCGATTGCAGGGGTTTGAGAATCTTCTCCGCAAAGAAAACCGCTTGTGGTGGCGGACCAGCCGCTGGTGGGTACAGACTCTCATCTGGCTCGCCATCGTCAATGGGATCCTGTTCATGGTCATCGGCATTGCCCCAAAGATGGAAGACCCCCCGGGGCAGGCGTCAAATACGCAATCCGCGCAGGCTTCCGGGGGGGGCGGAGATTCTCAGCAGTCCTTGGCCATCCTTGGCCTGACCGTCTTTCTGAAGATGGCAGGCATCGCTATCGCCATTGGAGTGGTTGTTCTCGCTCAAGATACTTTGATCGGCGAAAAACAATCCGGTACGGCTGCCTGGGTGTTGTCCAAGCCTATTTCGCGCAGCGCATTCATCCTCTCAAAGGTTATCTCCGGTGCCTTCGGGATCCTCATGACGATGGCGGTTGTCCAAGGAGGGTTTGCTTATATCCTTGTCTTCCTCATTACCGGAAAAGCCTTTCCCGTCGTGCCATTTGCCGGGGCTATCGGGATGCTCTTTCTGAGCCTTCTGTTCTGGCTCACCCTGGCAGTCATGTTGAGCACGCTGTCCAATATGCGTGGATTGGCGATTGGAGTTCCTCTGTTTCTCATCCTGGGTTTCACACTCTTTGTGGAGATCGCCCCTTGGATTGCAGACTACATGCCCTGGAGCCTGACATCTGCGGTAAGCTCCAGCCAGCCAGCACTGGCCGTATCTCTCGTGCTAGGCCAACCCATTCCAACTCTGATGCCGTTGATTGCAACTGTGATCGGGTGCATACTCTTTACGATGGTCGCCATCTGGCGGTTCCAAAAAGAGGAATTCTAGTTGGAGTGGGAATCTGACAACGCCTTTCGTTTCGACAGGTCAATCGCAGATACGGCGCAGGGCATCGCGCCTTGGAACAGGCAAATGATCACCGCATAGGACTTCGGGTTACGAAAGAACCATAGCTCAGCGAGCTGTGGTTGGTGAGTAGTTCCGGGGGCTGGACTCGCCTGATCGGGACGCAGGCCAGGGAACCACAAGCCTGCGAGTTATGGGCTTCGCTCCTGGAGAGGGAGTCTCGGACATTCCTTTCGTGTTCCGGAGGCTGCACGTAGTTCCGTGGTAGTCAGGTGCCCGGATGTCTTCGATGGCAAGCTCTAGAGTGACGATGAAGCCTCCGCCTTTCGTTGTCAATAGGAGGGCTTCACACGGCCGTGCTACGCTTCGGTCACCATCGGCCGCTTTCATCGTCCGCCGGAGTGGGGTCGATCGCGAGCTGTTGGTTCCCCAGCCATCTTCTCTGGAGAGCAATTTGCAGGGATTATTGCAGGCGGAGAATGTGGTACCCGACAAGGAAACGGACGTGAAACGGACTCCTGGCCGCATAGTACGCGATGACGGGGAGGAGTAACTTCAGAGATGATCCTCTATCGAAGTTGTTGTCGAAGAGGTTGTGACCGAAGCTTGATATTGAGCGGGTCAGGGAAGATCTCCGTATGATACGTAGTTGGGCCGGGCCGTGCAGCGCTGAGTGCCTGCGGAAGAATTCGATGGATGGGGTGGGACATGGAAATCGACAAGGATGAGATCGTGCGCCTGACCGAGGAGTACGGCGGGGAGTGGGGTATCAACCACACCCGTCGGATTCTTCGATTGGCATCCATCATCGGAGAGGGAGTGGACTACGACGCGGAGGCGGTCTGGTTGGCTGCTCATCTCCATGACTGGGGGGCGTACTCCAAGTGGGTGAAGCCAGGTGTAGATCATGCGGCTCGATCCGCCGAATTGGCAGAAGGCTTTCTCAGAGACCGAGGGTGCGCTGACCCCCGGATCGAACTGATCGTGGAGTGCATCAGATCGCACCACAGTGGCGATCCGAACCGCAGTCCCGAGGCCGTCTTGCTAAGTGACGCAGACGGGTTGGATTTCCTCGGCGCCATCGGGATAGTTCGGGACTTCTCGAAATCCCCCCGTGACTTGCGGAGCGGCTTCAATGCGACGAAGAAGCGAATCGAGCAGGTTCCGCAACTGCTGTGTCTTGAGATCTAGGAAGCTCGGCGCCGCGAGGTTGGCCGAGATGCAAGAGGTATTGGCTGCATTTGAGCGGAGCAGCTTCGGCTACTTCTGAACGGTGGAGGGAGGCGGGCGGCCTAACAACTCGCTGCCTGCCCAGGCCGCAGGCCAGGGAAGCTGACCCGGCGGGCTGGGCCATGGGGTGGGGCGCCTGGCCTGCCAGCCTGCTTGACAATTGTCAAGTAACTGCTTGCTATCGCCGGGCAGCTGAGTTCGAGGGCGTTGGGTGCCATCCGTATCCTACAGCCGGCAAACCCCTGCATCAGCAAAGGTCTTACAATTCGATCGGAGCCAAGACCATCATAGGAAGGAGCTCAACTTGAACACAAAAAGCAGGACCGTGCGCGAGATCATTGTTTTCCTTGTGTTGATTGTGATTCTCAGCACCCTGGCATATATCCCGATCGTCCAGGTCGGGACCATCAATGGCGGGCAATCCAACCTGGCCGGCCTTTTGATGCTTGCGCCTGGCTTGGCGGCTGTCATCACATACCTGGTCTTCGAGCGCAGCCTGCGGCCGATCGGTTGGCGTTTGGGCAGAATACAGTATCTAATCCTAGGGCTGGTGATACCGATCATCTACTGTTTGATCGAGTACGGCCTGGTATGGCTAACCGGTCGGGGCAAATACAACGGCCAATTCCCACCGGACTTCCCGATCTTCCTTGTGACCATGCTGTTCAATGGCACCCTGTCGGCCGTATTGGAAGAAGTCGCCTGGCGCGGTTTTCTAGTCCCAAAAATGATGGAACTCACCAGCTTTACCAAAACCGCCCTTATTACCGGCCTGATCTGGGCTGTCTGGCACTATCCCTTGATCATCTTTTCAAATGTCCGGTTGGGCAACACCCCCGGGCTATACAGTCTGGTCTGCTTCACCGTCTTCGCGGTCGGGGTAAGCTTTGCCACTGCCTGGCTTCGGTTGAAATCCGGCAGTGTGTGGACCGCCGCCCTTCTGCACGGAAGTCATAATGTCTTCATGCTGCATGTGTTCGACACCCTCACCACGGACTCCGGCGGCACATGGCTCCTGCTGGGAGAGTACGGTGCGATCACCGCCGCCATGGGACTATTGCTTGTCGTCCTCTTCTGGAGTCTGCGAATGCGACTCCCGGAAGTCAATTGAACCAGGGCAAACAAGGATCTATCGAAGGCCGCACAACGTGGCCTCCACCTGACCCGTGGTGGCCGAGAACCCCATCCGACCTTGTCGATGGTGTGGGGTCCAATGAGGCGGGATGATCAGAAGGCCGGCGGACCATGACGGAGGAAACGGATGCCCCCGAGAGTGGGCCCTGGGAAAAGCTGGGGATGAGCCAAGTATTGAAAAACCGAGGCTCAGAAGGCCTCGGCTTTTCATTTAGGTTGCGGGTGCTGGCTTCGGATCCCCCAAGGAGGTCCAAAGAACCAGAAACCGATTGGCAGGCAGCCCTGAAGTCGATCGTTCGGACGCAACGTCGCGACCCACTTTTTGCACTGACCACATCCCTACGCTGTCTCCTTGGGTATCGGTGGTTCCGCGCGTAGAGTTCTCCAACAATCCCAAAGCCATCAGCCCCATACGGTGGCTTTAAGAGGATGAGAGAGGGCTAGGAGATTGGAGTGCTCAAGGGTTGAACCTGGCGTGCTACGATGACCTCACGAGCGTGTCGTGCTGCGGTTCGTGGCGAGCCCCTCTTCATATCACATAGACTCCCCACCGTAGACCGCCAGGCACAAAGAAGAACCGTAGTCTGGTGAACTACGGTTCCTTCAAGGTAGCTGGGGGCGGACTCGAGCCGCCGACCTCCGGGTTATGAGCTTCCCTCCTGGAGCGGGGGCGCCAAATGAGGCCCGGGCAGTTCCCGAATAAGGAGACCTTCGCGCATGATTCTCCTTCCACGGAGGGGCGTCATGCGCGAGAGTCTGGTCGAGACAAGCGAAAGGGCGGAGTGAAGGGATTGGATTCCGAGTACTCTTGATTTTATGGAAGGCGAGTCACAAACCGCCCGGCCTTCCATTGGGAGGCCGGGCGGCCCTGTATTCGGCTTCAAGAGCGGATGACTGGATCCGAACCCGCGAATGCTTGCTTGGGAATAGGACGACTCTCAGATCACCCGCACGCCTTGCTTTTCCCTGGATTCTTACGATGACGCCATCGGTGATTCGACGAATAAAGTGCCCTTCTTCTGGGCGAGTCGCATGTCATGCGCTCACCGCCCCGATTCTCTCCAAGTGGATTTGATGATCTGTTTCCTACCATCCTCTGCGCCCGCCAACGCTCAATGGTCACTTGGATGACAGGGCAAAGAAGCCATCGCGAGCACCCTTATCATAGTACATCATCGTGAGCGGCAATGGAAGAGGAGGTGACCGCTACAGAGTACTTCATATGTCCCCGGAGTCAGGGAACGTTTGGCGTGGCAGGGTGTTGCCAGTGGCGAAGACGACAGCTCTGGTCGTGGCCGCATCGCCAAGCATGGGACCTCGTTGGAGGCCCTCACCTCTCCATTGCTCGGCGCGCACTCAGGACTTCCCCAAGAGGCAAGACCTTGGTGACGAAGTCGAGGCTGACCTGTCTAATACGATGCCTGAGGAACCAATGTCGTCGTCTCAAGAGCCCGGCTTCTCCATCGAGAGCCTCGGGACCAGGACCGCGGCGGGGCGGCTATCGTTCTATTTGGCACCATGCTCGCACCATCAGCTGAGGGCGACCTGCGTCTCCTTCTCGAACAGGTGGACGTGATTCATGTCCGGGCTGGGCTGCATCTGCTGGCCGATGCGCGCCCGAGTCCGCGGGTCGGTTCGCGCTATGAATGTCCAGTTGCCGGCCAAGACGTGCAGAAAGACCTGTTGCCCATTAGCTCGGTGACGTCCACCGCGGTGCTCAGTTCATGATCGTGCCACAGCCGTTCGTCCGCATCTGTTCATTCTGCCTCTCAGTCCCTGAACGTTCCGTGCCTCTAGGCATGGGCGCCGCGGTCTCGCCCGGGTAGAAGTCCGTGCATCTGTGCATTAACCACATCAGGGACGCTCACAGGCGCTTGCACCACGGCTGTCTCGGTCGCGGAGCGATGACTTATTCTTCCTTGCGCGCTTGCAGCGGTGGATGGTGGTGGGGCGCGCCATGGTCATGGCCCATGGTTCGCATCATGAGCAGCATTGCCAATGGGCAGGCCAAGACCAGGGCGAATGTCAGAACCGAGCCCAAAGGGATGCGAAGAAGCACCACCGCGGCTAAGATACCGATAGGAATCAGGCAGCACAGCAGCATAAGCACAACGTGCTTGCGATTCATTGAGAAACCTCCAATACCATATGCAAGGCCTGCACGGTGGGTGGAAGGCAAAGCGACATCTGCGGTGCCGGCCATCCACCATTCGGTCGTTGCCTGCTTCCCGCTCAGCAAGCCCCTTGCTGCTCCAAGTCGTGCCACGCCTGCTCGCAACCCGGGTTGGTCACCGCGCCTCCAGCGCAAGTCCGATGAACGGAGGGGGACCAGCGCTAACGATTCATCGGGGTTACGAAGTGAGAGCCCAGGTGAACCGCCGTTCGGGTGAGTCGATACCGGTCAGGATCAAGGTCAGGCGCGAGGCGCCTTCCAGCAGCGGTGTTCCGTTGACCTGCCCGGGGAAGGTGAGTTGGCCCGAGACATGATGGCCTCCCTTGGGAGCGTTCCATTCAAGAGCGGCTACCGAGCGGCCGGTGTCAGTGGTCAAAGTGGCTGCCGCCGCCAGGTCCATACTCAACTCGACCGAGTGGGTGTTGAGCGACACCTCAAACCAAAGCGTTTCGCCCGAGGCTGCGAGGTCGACAGGTGTGACTTCGACAGCGATGGCTCCCTGGTTGTCGGTCTGCGTCGAGGTTGTGTTTGACTCGGACGCCGTCACGGGTGTTGCAGTGAGGAGTCGGGTTGGGAGGGCGGTGGCAGTCAGGGGAACCACCGCCGTGGGAATCGCGGTTCCTTTCCCGGATGCGCAACTCGCCAGCGCCAGGGTCAGCGTAACTAGTCCGACTTTGGAGAGTCTCATCCCGCCTCCAGCAAGTACGCTCCAAGCGTTGTCTGTTTCGCCCGTCGGCGTTCCTTCGTCAGAATCGCCAGCATGACCACGATTCCGGTCAGCGTCGTAGCCAACCCGATCAGCATGAAGGTGGTCCGGTACTGCGCCAGAAAGGCGCTTGCGGCGGTCAGGCCGACCAGCGGTAGAACGTCACTGACATGATGTGCGCAACAGGCGATCATCGCGGCGGTGGAGGTTGTCCCTCCTGCGCCCATCAACGGACCGCTCGGGCCAGGGGAAGCCGCGGGCAGATACGGGCGCTTCTTCAGGATTGTGTACAGCGCCGCCTGCAGGCCAAACCCGACTGCGATCGGCAGCACAATCCAGCGATCGGTCCAGAACTGCTCAAGCGCATGGCGAGGGCTTTCCGCCCACGAGACGATGGCGAAGAAAAGCAGGCTGAGCACTGCGCTGGCCGACATGCCAACTAACACGGGCCAGACGATGCGCCGGTTCCCCACGGACACGGTCGTCACGTGTTCCTTCCTCCCCTCGTCCCGTCCTCCTCCATGCTAGCGGATGTTTCGTGCGGCCGGGTCCGTCATCCGACGTGCCGCGCTCTAGGCACAATGGCCTACAGGCCGAGTCATCACTTGGCGCATCCGCGTCGGCCCAGGAAGGCCTACAGTCACGCCGAGAGAGGAAGCCATGATCACTGTCACGATCGACCCGTACCTTCTGTCCGTCGGGCGCTTCGACGTGCGCTGGTACAACCTGATTGTGCTGGCCGCCGCTATCCCGCTGACCGGCGTGAACAGGCTGCTGCGTGTGACAGGCGGCTCCCAGCTCAAAAGCGGCGCCGTGTCCGCATTGATCGCAGGCGCGTTGGCGCTGCTTCCGGTCGTGCACATCGCGCGGCGGGATCCTGCTCAAGCATTTCGAGGAGGCATGGCGCGATGAGAACCGCAACTCTGCAGGTCGAGCATGTTACGAAGTTGTACGGCGCCGGAGAGACTCTGGTCAAGGCAGTTCAAGATGTATCATTGCCCGTGGCGCCGGGAGAGATTGTGCTGATTGCGGGCCCCTCTGCCTCAGGCGAGACAACGTTGCTCTCAACGCTTGGCCCGCTGCTGCGCCCAAACGAGGGCTGCCTTACCCTCAACTGCGAAGATCTGGCTGCGGCCGGGGGTCCGGCTGCCGGGCGGAGAGTCCGGCGGCCCCGGATGTCTTCCTTCGGGCTATGAGTCGCTAGTTCGGGCCTCAACGACCAATAGGATAACGATTATGAATGAGCACGCACATCACGAATCACACGATCACGGCACCCCTGCCTCGGAAATGATGATGCAGGTTATTGAAGTGCGCGGGATGCACACTGCCGGCTGCGCGGAGAACGTGACTCGGGCGCTAACACGGATCGAGGGGGTTCACCACGCCGAGGCCAACCTGCTCAACGGCACGGCCAGCGTGCACTTCGACCCCGCGCGCGTGTCGCTGGAAACGCTGCAGGCAGCTGTGACCGACTGCGGGTATCTGTGCCGCGGCGAGAGCGGCCCAGATCACACGACAGGGCACATCAGCCCTCCGCACGAACATGCCGCGCACGCCACTCACAGCGGGGCGGCGGTTGATCATGCGGCGCATGCCGGGCAGGCCGACCAACCGGGCGACGGGGCAGCCGCACGGGCTCACGATCATGCCATGCCGATGCCCGCAGAGGAACACGGCGCGCACGCAGGGCATGCGATGGGCAGTATGGAAGATCACTCGGCGCACGGCGGACGTCCGGGGATGACCGCCGCCGACATGGAGCGCGACATGCGCCGGAGGTTCTTCCTGGCGCTGGCACTGACGATCCCCGTCTTCCTGTTCTCGCACCTGGCGACCCAGATCCTGGGCCTGCACATCCCGCTCCCGTTCGGGCTGAGCGAGAAGCTCCTGGGCTTCGTGCTTACCACGCCGGTGGTTGTCTACGGCGCCTGGCCGTTCTACGTCGGGGCACGCAACGGATTGCGTCAGGGCGTGCTCAACATGAGCGTCCTGGTCTCGCTCAGCGTGCTCACGGGGTACCTGTTCTCGGTTGCGGCGACCTTCCTTTTTGATGGCGAGGTCTTCTTCGAAGCGGCTGCCATGCTGGTCACCTTTGTCCTCTTCGGGCATTGGATGGAAATGCGTGCCCGCGGCAGCACAAGCCAGGCCATTCAGAAGCTACTTCAGCTGGCACCTCCTAAGGCGATGGTCATCCGGGAGGGCGTGGAGGTCGAACTGCCGACGGACCAAATCGTCGTCGAAGACACAATCGTCGTTCGGCCCGGCGCCAAGGTGGCGGTGGACGGCGAGGTAACCCACGGCCAATCCGACGTCGACGAGTCGATGATCACCGGTGAAAGCCTGCCGGTGAAGAAGCGTCCCGGTGATGCCGTTATTGGTGGCACGATCAACAAGACGGGCGCGTTCCGGTTTCGGGCAACAAAGGTGGGTGCGGACACGGCGTTGGCGCAGATCGTCAAGCTCGTGCAGGCGGCCCAGAACTCCAAGGCGCCGGCACAGCGCCTGGCCGACCGGGCGGCGCACTATCTGGTGATCGTCGCCGTCCTGGCCGGGGTAAGCACCTTCCTTCTATGGTATCTGTGGCTGGCGCCTCGTTTCATGCCGGCTGGCGCCGACCGCCTGGTTTTCTCGCTGACCTTCGCTATTACCGTTGTCGTGATCACCTGCCCGGACGCACTGGGGTTGGCGACGCCGACGGCGATAATGGTCGGCACTGGGCTGGGTGCGCAGCACGGCATCTTGTTCAAAGACGCAACAGCGCTGGAGGGCGCGGCCAGAATAAACACCGTCATCTTTGACAAGACTGGAACGCTAACCAAAGGCGAGCCGCAAGTGGTCGAGATCGCCGTCAACCGTGAGCTCGGCCTGAGCGAGCCCGAGGTGCTGGGGAAAGCGGCAGCGGCCGAAAGCGGCAGCGAGCATCCGCTGGCGCAAGCCGTGGTCAAAGCCGCGCAGGCGCGTGACCTCGCGTTGGAAGAGGTGTCCGGCTTTGAGGCGGTACCGGGCCATGGGTTGCGGGCGAACGTAGGAACCAGCTCAGTGCTGGTCGGAAACGCCAAGCTGATGCTCGATAACGGCATTGCCCTGGATGGGCTCGGGCCGAAGGCCGAAGAACTCGCCAAAGGCGGAAGAACGGTAGTCCACGTCGCGATTGACGGCACGGCCGCCGGCCTGATCGCCATCGCCGACGCGCCGCGCGAGACGGCCGCTGCGGGAATTCGGGAGATAACCGACCTTGGAGTCGAGGTTGTCATGCTGACTGGTGACAACCGTGCGACGGCCGATCGTATCGCTCGGGACCTAGGCATACGGACTGTGTTGGCGGAAGTCCTGCCCGGACAGAAAGCCGATAAGGTCAAGGAGCTGCAAGGACAAGGCAGATCGGTGGCGATGGTCGGGGACGGGGTCAATGATGCACCGGCGCTGGCGCAGGCGGATCTCGGCATCGCCATCGGAGCCGGCACAGACGTGGCGGTGGAAACCGCGGACGTTGTGCTTATGCGCTCGGATCCGGTGGATGTGGCACGGGCCATCCGCCTAGGGCGTGCGACAGTGCGCAAGATGCGCCAGAACTTGGCCTGGGCGGTGGGCTACAACAGCCTGGCCATCCCCATCGCGGCCGGCTTACTGTACCCTGGATTCCGCATCTTGCTTCAACCGGCCATCGGAGCGTTATCCATGTCGGGCTCATCCATCCTGGTAGCCGTCAATGCGGTGCTGCTGAAAAACGCACGCCTCGACGGGCCGGGACGGCCGCCGGAGCAGGGACACGTAGCGAGCTAGTGCGGCTTGGTGGACCCGGGGGGCGGGTCCTTCGGGGGCCGCTTGACGCGGGGCCGCGAACCCCGGTTGGCACGGCCGCTGCATAGAACCCGGAGTGCTGCGTGGTTTCTTATAGGCCGAATCGCCTAGTAGTCAATACGCGGAAGCACCCGCCGGGAGTTCATCCGGTCTTCATTCGAACCGGCTATGCTGGTGAACACGTGCGCGCAGAAGAACACTGCAGGATGGGACGATACGGGAATCCGGGCGCTGCACAGCAGGGCGGAAGGCTGAACGAAGCCTGAAGCATGCCCTGGGGCAACAACTCAAGACGGAGAGTGAAGGATGATGGGTGGCATGGGTCTTCTTATGGTGTTGTCCGGGCTGGTCTTCCTGGCCGTTCCGGTCGCATTGATTGCGGGGTTGGTGTCGCTGCTCATGGTGCGCGGCAGCGGGCAGAATACGAGTGCCCAGTCGCTGGCTCAGCCCGTGCGCAGCGTGACGTCCGCGCCGATCCGCGGCGGCAGAATATGTCCCAACTGCGGGCAGGTCCCGGCTGCGGACTGGAACCACTGCGCGCACTGTGGCGCATCGCTGGCCGCATCCTGATCCGGGCAAGGTTTTCGCTGCCGGATTTTGCAGGTTGCGGAGGTACGGTTCATCCGAGACCGTTTACTGGTAAGGGAGGATTGGTATGTTTGCGAAGGTTGTAGCAGGTGTGGTTGTCGCCGGACTCGTGGGTGCAGCTCTCCTGGGCGCAGGGATCTGGATTGGCCGAACCACCGCCCCGGCAACCACAGCACAGGGCTGGTTCGGATCGATGATGCAGGGTTACGGCATGATGGGCGGCCCGGGGATGATGGGCGGCATGATGGGAAGCTATGGCGTGAGCCCTGCGGGGACTCCGCTTGCGGTGGAGGATGTGGCCGCCGCTGTCGAATCCTATCTCAACCGGTTGGGTAACCAAAATCTCGCCATCGACGAGATCATGGTATTCGAAAATAACGCGTACGCCTCGATCGTCGACCAACCGGCGAAGAGCGGCGCGTTCGAGGTGCTCGTCGACCCGGGGACGAAGGCCGTCTTCCTCGAATACGGCCCGGCCATGATGTGGAACACGGACTACGGCATGATGGGTGGGCGGGGGTTCGGCATGATGGGATCCGGCGGGGTGATGGGCGGGGGGATGATGGGTCCTGGCGGGTCGGTTGGTTCGCCGGGGGCCCAGCCCGGCCAGGCCTCGGTGACGGCGGAGCAGGCGCTACAGATCGCGCAGGACTACCTTGACCAGTATCAGCCGGGCGTCAAGGTCGCCGACCACGCGAACGCATTCCCTGGATACTACACCATCGACACCGAGAAGGATGGTTCCATTCTTGGGATGCTGAGTGTGAACGCATACACCGGTCAGGTTTGGGTGCACACCTGGCACGGCAAGTTCGTCGAAGAACGAGAGATGCTGAAGTAGAAGGTCCGGCAACAAGTCGCCCCTCGGTCTCGAGGGGCGACTTGTTGCAATCGTCAGTGAAGGCCGGCGGCCCACCCGGAGTAGGCCCTCATGGCGCACCCTTTCGAAGAGTGCGCCATTTCGATTCGAGGCGATGAGACGGGTCTTGCCGCGCTATTGCCTGACTGCAACTCCCCCGCTCAGGTATCCAAGGTAGGCGGGCACCAAGGGCAGAACACACGGGCTGAGGAAGGAAACCAACCCCGCCAGCAACGCCGCGGCCAGGGTCGGCGTGGAGGCGACGCCCAGCGAGGTGTCGATGAAGTAGCCGTTGCGCTGGGCCCAAATGGCGATCAGTGTCAGGCGCCCGCTAACCATCAGTGCCCCGACCAGGATCAGGACGATGCCGCTGGCGTACTGGATCACGCGCACGTACCGACCGAGATTGCGGACTATGCCCACAGCCCGATCCAGGAGCAGTGCGAGTATAAGAAAGGGAATGGCCAAACCGGCTGAGTAGACGGCCGTGAGCAACATAGCTAGGGTCGAGCCGCCCTGACTGAGCCCGATGGTGAGGATGGCTCCAAGAGTTGTGCCGATACACGGCGTCCACCCGGCGGCGAACACCATGCCCAGCAGAAGTGAATTGGCGGTCCGGGAGCGGGAGGCGGGCAGCGTCTGGCGGCGAGTGTCGGCATACAGCCAGGGAATGGGCAAGACGCCCAAGGTCGCTAGGCCGAAGGCAATGACAACCACCCCACCGATCCGCCCCAGGACGGCCTTGTACTGACCGAACAGACTGCCAAAGAGGGTCGCCGCGCCGCCCCAGCCGATGACGAACACGATAGAAAACCCGAGCACGAAAACCGCTGCCTGAAGCATGGTCGCCGCGCGCGGCGACATGCCTGACGTGCGCAATTGCATCCGATTCTCCTTCGGTGGTCAGTGAGAGATGCAAGTGTGGCCGTTCCTCCCACGGGTGCGTGGCCCCCGGGAGGAACGGCCATTTGCCGAACCCGCTCGAGCGGAGTCTGATCCTAGCGCACCATCGCGCGCGGATCAGTGCATGCCGTGACCAGCGTGCCCGTGGTGCCCACCTGTATCGCTGGGGAGCGCGGTGTATTTGGTCGGATCGGTGTCAAAGCTCCTCTTGCAGCCAGGCGAACAGAAGTAGTACGTCTTGCCGTTGTAGTCCGACTTGTGTGTTGCTTTGCGCTCGTCAACATCCATGCCGCAGACCGGATCGATCGCCATACATTGCCTCCATGACAACAATTGGGCTCAGCATGCCAGTATCCCTGCAACTCCAGAGTCCGAAGGCCGCCGGCCCGAACTCGAAGTCTATCCCACTCTAGGCTCCATGAGAGTTGCGGGGAAGCGTCAGTTGGCGCGTGTGCCTGATAGGCCATTTTGCCCGTGGTGGGGTGTTGGAGGGAGCGCTGAAATGGGATGACCAGCGATCACGCACGATCCCCACATGAGTTGGGGGGTGAGGATACCAATGCTCGCGATCGCGCAGCAAACCAAGTCGGCGAGCCGGCGGGACAGCTCGGGGTGGGGCATTCACTCGTGCGGCCGCAAGTGGTGGATGCGGTATTGCACAGAGGTGGCGAGGGAAGATCCGGAACTAAGCGACTCTCGCCACTGACGCACCATCTGTGCAGGGGCGTTGTGTGCAAGAGTCGGCTCGTTTGAAGCGGAAATACCAAGTCATGCGGTTAGGGCGCGTGAACCTTTTCCTAGGCGGTATGTGAGTCTCAAGCCATCCGGCCTCCATTGGGAGGCCGGATGGTCCTGTTATTGGCTGTTTGAGCGGGTGACGGGATTCAAACCCGCGAATCCTTGTTTTGGATATCATCTCCCGGCCATTTGACTACCGCAACTCTTATCGTTGTGAGGACTCCTTCCTCTTTGAACCCCCAAACTACGTCTTGAGAAAGGAAGAAACGATTTTGTTGAAGTCTTCTGGTCGCTCAAGTGGCAGAACATGTGATGAGCCAGGGCCTTCGACCAGACGGAATTTTGCCCCCGGAATAGCATCTGCAAGCTCGCGACCAATCCAAGGGGGAGTAAGCCGATCCCGTTCGCCAGTTATGACAAGAGTGGCTGCCTTGATATTGCCAACGCGATCAAGCGCGTCGTGTTGAACATATGCACTGGCTTGACGTGAGTATGCTTCTGGTGAAACAGGGTTTGGGTTACTCCCAAGCATGGCAAGCGTTTGATCAACAGCCTGATGGTTGCGTAAGAAATCTGTGGAGAAGAGCCAAACAAACTGCTGGGCTGCGAAAGTGAGGCCTTCGGTATCATGTTGCTTCACGAAATTCCAAATGGTGATCGGATCAAACTTGGCGCGTCCCGCTGCGGCTCCAGTGCCAGTCAAAATCAGTTTATCCAATCGATCGGGGTGACGGAGGGCAAATTCCTGGGCGATCATGCCGCCCATTGACAGGCCCAGCACATGTGCCCGCTTGATTTGAAGGCCGTCCATGAGACCGGCTACATCATCGGCCATGTCCGCAATTGTATAAGGGCCAGTGGCCCGGGAACTGCGCCCAACATCTCGATTGTCAAATACAACGACTTTGAACTTCTTTGATAATTCAGGCACCTGTTGCAAGCCCCACAACGTGGCATCGTAACCAATTCCCATGATAAGCACGAGGGGAGCACCCTCGCCGTGTACTTCGTAGTACAGTTGCTGTCCGTTACTTTCAATTGTTCCGCTTTTCACTTCTATCTCCTTGATCATAGGTAATCCAACAAGTAGGTAGTCGCCCTTCATTAGGTGGCTGGGAGCAATTGCTAGTTATGTTTGTATGGTTTTGCTTATATTGACATCCTTCAATCAAATCCAGTGCTCATCGAAAGAACGTGCCACTAGGATGCGCCAAAAGAATGTGTTCTATTTGCTGCAACAGCAGAAAACTCCACAGTTAGCGCAATCCAGATCATCCAGCTCATAAGATGGGCTTCGTGACCCCACGACCACAGCGGCATTGAGTAATATAGACTAATCGTATCACAGATATGGCATACGCGTCCGGCAACTACAAGACCCTCCAGGCTTGTGGGCGATTTGCATGCGCCTAACAACTGGGCGCCTGCCGGGGCCGCAGGCCAGGGAAGCTGACCCGCCGGGTGGCGCGCTCGGTTGCGTTTTCTTGGCCCGCCGGCGTACCGTAGGGTCGTGAGGATTTACCTGCTTCCGCCGGGACCCTTCGCTCGACGCGGTTGGGCTCCCAGAGACGTTTCGATCTGAGTTGATGCATCTTGGGGCACAGCGTCGAGGCCTGAGTAGTGCCGGTGTTCGCCTCTCGCAAGAAGTGTGGTGGGCGAAAATCGCATCCGAACTTGTCAGCGGTGGAAGCGCCTGACCCAAAAACAGAAATCCTGAAGCGAGGTGCACGGATCGGCGGATGCGGAAGCGCAATATGTGGCGGGGGAGGTTGCGTAATCAAGTGCCTCTCGTGCATGAGTTCTGCTCCTTTGAGCAGCGTCATGCGCGAGATTCAGGCCAAGACATGCAAGAGGGCGGAGCGATAATGTCTCATGAGGTGGTGTAAATAGGCAGTTGGCTTGACAAAAAAGGCCATCGTGTGCTTCCTTGAGTGAACGGCCAAGCCCACACAAGGAGCCCACGATGACCGA
>Ga0315277_10000861_pt1 | contig 46115 bp, 39 predicted proteins | sample YL17G05_15_MG_FD_203695 | JGI IMG/M metagenome (GOLD analysis project Ga0315277, IMG submission 203695) | Sediment microbial communities from Yellowstone Lake, YNP, Wyoming, USA - YL17G05_15 | ecosystem: Environmental > Aquatic > Freshwater > Lake > Sediment | place: USA: Wyoming | collected... | reverse complement strand
CGCGAAGACCTCAAAGACCTCAAAGTCCGTGGAAAGAGGCTGGATATGACCGTGCATCCGCAGGGGGCCTCCGGCTGCACGGTCATATTCAACCTGGGTCTGCCCCTGGTTAGTGGCATCGTTCATCAACGGTGCGAGCTGGGAGATCAAGGAGCCTTTGAGGTCTTTGAGGTCTTTGCGGTTTGCATCATTGATTCCGACTTTGCGGCGTTATGAGCTAAGTCAATAAGCATTAAACGAGATTCAGGAACTAGATCGCTTCGCTCGCAAACGTTAGGGGCAAAGGGGCAAAGGGGCCGAGGGGTAAAGGGAACAAAACACCATCTGGAACCCTCTATCCCTTTGCTCCTTTGTTTCTTGGCCCCTGGAACAAATTGAAAAATCGTGACGAAAACCCGTTTTCTCTCAGTTAGTTGTGTAATTTCCGAGACGCTAAGTTAATGGCGCTGGGTGAGATCCTGAAGGCCCGCGCATTTTTGAGGAGGGACGTTTCCGCCCGATCCTCATCGTTCTGATCTTGCTGGTGCTCCTGCAAACTTCAGAGAGCGGGTACGCTTTTAATCGAGATCAGATCAGCGCCCTACTTCAACTCCTTGATCCGTATATTCTGGAACCGCACCTCCATCGGAGGTCCCATGTGCAGCTGGAACGCGATGATCCCCTCCAGCTTCGCCGAGTCCTTCAACTCCGCGGTGACCATCCCGTTCAGAGTGATCCGGATATCTTCTCCCCTGCAGTAGATCTCGATGTCGTTCCAGTCAGCCGGCCTCACTACTTTCTCGGCCTTGTCCTTCCAGCCGTTCACCATCACGCCGCGCTTGCCTCTCTCTTCGTAGATGCCGCCCCACCAGTTCCCCTCGGCCATGTCGGCCTGGTAACCTCGGCACACCCAATCCGGCAATTCTTCGCTCCGGAATTGAATCCCGCTGTTGTGGTTCCGCAACTTCACCTGCGCCCGAAACACAAAATCCGCAAACGGCTTTTCCTTATAGATCAGGAAAGTGTTGCGGTCGATCTTGGCGCCGTCGGTTGATCCCACGATCGCACCATCCTTCACCGACCAGAGCCGCGGATCGCCGTCCCAGCCCTTCAGCGTCTTGCCATCGAACAGCGGTTTGAAGCCCGCTTCATCCGCCGCCCTCAGCGGCGCCAACATCATCACAAGGCATATCAGGATCTTCATTGCTCACATCCTCCCATAAGGTATTCTACTTGAGGTATTGATCGACGTTATCCCTGGTCACTAGCCGGCATGGGATGAAAGTCTGCCGTTCGAATGGTTCTCGCTTCAGAATTTTGACCACGGTTTCCACAGCGATGCCGCCCTGGCCTCTGGCATCCTGAAAGACGGTTGCATCCAGCCGGCCGTCCTTCACGGCCTGGAGGGCGTGAACGGTTCCCCTTTCGAGATCAAAGCTTACGCCCGAGATGGCTTGAACTCCGGGAAAGGACTTGGACAGGTTGCTCACCTGCAGTAGGTATTCTTTATCCATAGGAACTACACTGACAGAGCGAAATCCCGCCATACTCGCCTGGCTCTGCGAAGCTATGTTCAAGAATACAGCAAAGAGAATCGGATGTGGGTTGCCAATCTTTGATGTGCACTCAGAATCAACAGCCTGCCTGCGCTGCTTGCTGTGGTTGCTTTTCATTTGCGCCTGTGATTGAGTGGAACCTTGGGAGATGATCTATGAGATCTGCCTGGTTATTGCTGACGGCATTTGGCGTGGCTGCTTTTTCGGCTGGCGAGCAGGGATGGTACCCGCACGAGGGAAGCCTGCTGAAGTACCGTGTGAACATCCGATTCGGGGAGGAGCCGGATACGATGCCTGACGGGTGGAAGTTCGGGCGCGTGTCAGCCGTGGCCACAGATACGAAGGGCGAGGTGTATGTCTTTCAGCGGGGCACGAAGGCCGATCCGCTGATCGTCTTTGACGCCCGAGGCAAATATCTGCGCTCATGGGGACGCGGGTTGTTCGGCAATCCTCATGGGATTTGTGTGGACCGGGAAAACCACATCTGGACGGTGGATAACGGTGCCCACATCGTTCAAAAATGGACGCGCGAAGGCACACTGCTCTTGACGCTTGGCACCAAGGGAAAATCCGGTACTGACGAAAAGACTTTCTACCGGCCTACCGATATCGCCTTCGCCCCGAACGGCGATTTCTACGTTACAGACGGCTATGGCAACTCCCGCGTGGTGAAGTTTTCGAAAGACGGCACATACATGCGGGCCTGGGGTAAGAAGGGAACTGGTCCGGGAGAGTTCAATACGCCGCACTCGGTGGGCGTGGACAGCAAAGGCGCCGTCTATGTAAGCGACCGCGAGAACAACCGCATCCAGATCTTTGACGCCAATGGCAAGTTCCAGCGCATGTGGACTCACCTTGGAGCAACGCAGGGCATCTTCATCACGCCGCAGGATGAAATGTGGATCATTACCCACCGCAACAACATCGAAAACCTGACCTACGACACCCTTGCCGGGCGGATCATGAAGATCGACCTTGCGACGGGGAAGATCTTGGGGGCAATGGAGAGTCCGGGACACTGGATTGATGTGGGCATGACTGGAGAGATTTTCATTGGCAGCTTAACAGGCAACGTCTTCCGCTGGTATCCCGGCTGGCTGGAGCAGGGTCTCGGCGTGGAGGAAGGCATCCGGCCGAGCAAGTAGAGAAGGGGGACTTTCTGCTTGGCCACGGGCACCACGAGTGCCAGGCGCGTCATTGCCCTTTGCTGGTTCTCGAACTGTCCGCCCCACTCGAGCGTGTTCGAGGTCGGCTGCGGGGCGGGCGCTTACCTCTTCGAGCTGCACCAGGCGGGCTGTGAAGTCGCAGGGCTGGACGCCTCATCGGCGCTTCTGCACTATGCACAGGAGGTGATGCCGCGCGGCCGACGGCTTCTCGCCGAGGCAGATGACCTCGATCCGTGCGAGCCATTCGATTTCGTCGTTGCGTGCGGCGTCTTCCTCTATTTCCCTTCCCTGGATTACTCCCGAGAGGTTCTGGACCGAATGGTCCAGAAGGCTAGGCACGGAGTAATGATTCTGGATGTTCCTGATCTCGCAAAGCGCGATGAGGCCATGGCCCCCCGCCGCCGCATGGCGGGGGAGGAAGTCTACGCCCAGAAATACGAAGGGCTCAACCACCTCTACTTTGACAAGGCCTGGTTCGAGACAAATCTCGCGGCCCTTGGCGTCAGGCGGATGCGGATAGAGGATCAACAGATCCAGGGGTATGCCAACTCCACCTACCGCTTCAACGTTTTCGGCTGGCCTTCCGCTGTCTGATGGATACCTTCCCTGCTTGAGGGAACGGAATGTTCAAGTTCAAACAACGAAGGAAAATGCTTCACTCTCAGCTTCATTGATTTGCTTATCTTCCTGGAGTGATTTTGAGGTTGGCGAATGTGCCGCCGGAGGTATTACCTACCCACAGGCCCACCCAACCGTCCATTCGCTCGCTCAATTCTTGAACCACCAGGCTTGGTTCTTTGGCGTCGTTGATATACACACTCACCTTCGGCTTGGAGACAACGATGCGCAGATGGAACCAACCATTGGGATCCGGGGCAGGATCGACAGGTTTCTCATAAACGGCTGGATGCTCGTTCCGCAGCTTAGACCACGTGTAAGTCGGATGCGACACATATTGCACGGCATGACTCCGCCTCTCTGGGTCAGCGGCTCTGAAATTGAAGGGCCGGCAATACACAACGTCTTGAGTCTTCTCATCGACGCCGCGGAAAGCCAAGCCCACGAAACTATTCTGAAAGACATCCTTGCCTTTAATGTCGCACTCGATGACGCCGTTGGCAAACTTAGTGCCTTCCAGCCAAGCAACGCCGCCACCAAGCCTCTCGTCGAAACGAATCCCTTTCTTGCCGCTTTCCTCGACGGCGGCCACGGCCCGGTTGGAGATCTTCCAGCCTTTTCCTTCGACAAGTCGCATCAGGTCCGGCTCGATTGCTTTCTCCTGGGCAATGCTCAGAATCGGCACGGACAAAACAGTGACAAGCACAGATTTCGAGATAACGGACACTCGCCCGCTCATGTTATTCCTCCTTTGTCGAACCTGTAGATACGCTGCATTCTGCTGAGGCATGACAGGATGCTATACGAATTACGTGCCTGATTGGTTGCAATAGTGCAAGCCTGGGGCGTGCCACCATGCAGGCATCGCGGCAGTTTGAGATCCGTTTCAGTGCAGTGCCCTCGCGGTTGGCGGCTTGCATAGACCCGGCCAGGACGCTCGGAAATGAGTAGGCGTGCCTTCCAACAAGACAAGGGAAACCAGATGCTCCAAAAGGGGGTCTAAGGTATAAACTGGAGGCGCCAAAAACAAAAAGCATGTAGGGACGCGGCTCGCCGTGACTCTGCATTTCGTGCCGGAAAAGGCATGAATTTCCTTTCTGAGAAATTAAACACTACACCCCTTGAAGAGAGGAGTTGACGATAATGCTGCCTGGACTCACTGTGCTCGCGTTCGGCGGATAGCCGGAATGAGTGCGTTTTTGCGTCGGAGTATGGCTGTGACAGCTGGTCCAACTTCCGAGTTGGGGCGTTATGTAGACTTCCCCCGGCTGCTCCAAAGCTCCCAAGCTCGAATGATACAGCGAAATCGTGTTGGGAGGGGGAATTTGCTCATAGCTCCGCCATGCGGCAGGAGCGCGCATTCGGTCTGTGGCGCCTGCTCAAGAGATTTGCAGCTCGTCTACATCGGCATCCAGCGCTGCGGAGGCAATCGGCGGCGGCCTTGAAGGCAGGCCGGATGCCCGACCCATCTCAACGCCGAGTTCATCAGCCGACTAGTCGCCCATATGGCAGTGGCGGCCGGGCTCGAGCCCGGATCGCTCACCACCGGCGACATTGAAACGGGTGCTACCCAAACATTTGACGCCCTTCCGATTCCTGCCTCGCGTTTTGTAATCCATACAACGCAACGTGCAAAGACGACAGGATACGTGCGCCGTCAGCATGGTCGCCCGTTCCCAGACACGTGGTCCTCTGGTTTGGCAAGGCTGACGGCTGCACAGAGCAGTAGTGTTCCGTGCTTGAGGTCTGAGGTAGAATAGGTATTGAAGTGTTTAGCCACCGGCGGTGCGCCCGAGCGCGCTTGCCGACGCGGGGAAGTCGGTAGAAACCTCTAGGCGACGGTTCGTCGTGGCTGCCGTCGCCCAGAAATAGTTGTTTCAGTTCACCGCAACAATGGTGTTTTCAAGGCCGTTTAGCCTGAAGTCATAAGGGAAAGATTCAATGGGCGATTTTGGTGGGAATCGTGGTCCCCTCGGAGGATCGACCAACCGGCCGGTCATCGACCAAGGCACTTTACCCCGTCACCAGCATAAACCGCCGGTGCCTGCAGGGAAAGAATGCGATCTCGCATCTACCCTCACCGCCGGGGGCATGTTGGAGAGTGCCCGGGCCCTGATGGATGATTACGCCAAGGAGATATTCGATCTCTGGTTCAGCGGCAAGGCCCCCGCAGAAGTCACTCTCGATAACGAGAAATGGGCGAACTACATGCGGGCTGAAAAGAGGGTGGCCGAGCAGATCAGGAACGCGCTGTCCGCGCACGCTGAACTGATGCGAGACGAGGTGAACAGCAGTCCCGGCCGTCTCCAGAACACGTTCAGTTGGCCTTTCCATGGCGAAGTCGCCGGCCCGTCTGGGGGATACCGTACCGGCTACGAATTACTGCACGGTTCAAATAGGAGCGTCGGTGACGTCGGGATTACCGGGCAGTACACCGCCGTTCGCTCCGGAGCGCCGGGAAGCGCATACACAGTCAGGTACGAGGGCTTGGCATTCGTCTGGAACGACATTATCGACATCAACAAGACATACAAGATGGACATCCAGCTCGGACGGGCCGCGGGGAACATGGCCCTGTGCCTGCATGCCGGACCGCCTAAGGATTACATCCTGCACATCAAATGGAGGGCAGAGTACACGATGGAGGTCCATGTGGGGCCTGAGGTCAAAGGCCAGGCGCCTAGTTGGCTGAAAACGTTCCCCAACAGGTGAATGCCCACTCTGTTCTGGGCCTGGGGTCGAGAAAGGCCATCGGATCAAAGCATTGCTCGCAACCTGCCCCCGAGGAATTGCGAGGAATTGGGGAAGCGGGCGGATAGCCGGAATGAGTGCGTTTTTGCATGGGAGTATGGCTGTGACAGCTGGTCCAATTTCCGAGTTGGGGCGTTGAACGAAACCGCTGCGCGGTAGCCGGTGCTGAACGCTCAGTGTGCTCTTATTGAGCGTTTGTTTCCTCCCGGACTCTTACCCCTGCTTTCTTTCCAGTCTACGATTTCAGTGCTTTGCGAGTTGTACGCCGGCGGCTGATGCCGCTTCCGGCGGATTACGAGGACAATAAACTGATGAGGTTTCGCAGATGACGAGGCCGGGTTCGGGCGGCACGAGATAACCGCCTTCGCTCTGGACCTCTTCCGAGAGACAGGACACCGGACATCGATAGACCATTACACTCTGTCGCCCTCCTGCGGCTCGCAGGCCGTAACATATCTAACTGCCCGTCAGCAGAGTTGAACCGGATTTTTATGAGGGCATTTCGAAGCGGCGAAAAACGGTTTCCAGAAGCGGCAGGATGCTAATCTCCTTGAGCTTCCAGCTCTATGCGGCTGCACGACTCGGTCACACTCCAAGTCGAAGGGCTATAATATGGAGAGATGTAAATCCCTGCCAGATTTTCAGGCCAGGGCACGGGAGAACCTGCGTCTTGTTTCCATGGCCGGAACCTCGAGAGCAACGCCGCCAGACGCTCCGAGGTGAAGCGCATAAGCTCCCCATTCTGCTGATCTGTAGCGCGCCGGCGATTCAAATTGTAACCCGAAACGCGGCCGCAATGCAGGTTTTCGACCGGCCCGTTGCGCCAGGCCGCGAGCGCCATGCTATTGGCGAGAATCCTGTACGGATACTGAACCACAATCGGACGGGCCCGCTCCATTCGAGCCCTCAGATCGGCCCCCGCCAAATTCCAGAAAGCGGGGGAAGTCAATCCGTAAAACGCGTCGAGGAGCTCTGCGCACTGCCTGCCTCGCAATCGGGGCATTGCCAGGTGCTGGTAAGAAAGGTGGAGCAGGCGGTAACAGCCCCCTTCGTCTTCATGTAGCATGCAGATCAGGCGCGCCAGATTGGCGGAAAACTCAAGGTTAATGCGTTTCATTTCGGGATCGGAGATCATGCTGATCTCCGCCGATCCGACTCGTGGGTCGAGAGGTTTGTGTTCATCCAGCAGGACCGCCAGATAGGTGCCCCAGCGCAAGCAGAGAGCAGTCGCGCCGATTCCGATCATTGCGGTGCTGAACCCGCTTGGGTCTGGCGGTGTTTGGCTGCATAGCCAACCCGAGAGTTGATCGAACATCGCAGCGGGAGGGGGCAGAATGACTATTGCCTCCCCCTGCCGGCCAAACGATCCGGCCTCGAGGCTGAAAGAACTGGTCAGCGGCACAGAGAGGATCTTCATGGGACTGTTTAATCTGGATACTCTCTCCTCGACCACCTATGACAGGTAAGCGGACTCACCGCTCCTGAAGATATTTGCGGAATGGGAAACAGAAACGACGAAACGGCAACGATCCGTAGAAGCGCCATGAGATCCTCCCCTCGAACCTTGGCTCAGTTTATAGGATTCGCATCGTCTGTAACAATCATTGTGTAAACTCTCTCTGCAGTCCTGGCGTATAACGTGTTATGGCTGTCGTTCTGGAAACGCGCGATTTGAAAAAGCACTACACAATGGGCCAGGTGGTGGTGCGCGCACTGGACGGCGTATCGCTGACCATCGAGTGCGGTGAGTTCCTCGGCCTGCTCGGCACATCCGGCTCAGGTAAATCTACGCTTCTCAATCTCATCGCCGGACTTGACCGGCCCACTGAAGGAACCCTGAAGGTATTTGACCAAGATTTGGCCGGCATGTCGCGCGAGGAGTTGAGCGTTCATCGGCGCAAAAATGTGGGAATGATCTTTCAGTCCTTCAATCTCATTCCTACCATGAGCGCCCTGGAGAACGTCTCACTCGCCATGATGTTTGCGGGCGTGCCTCGAACCCAGCGGCTGCAGCGGGCGGAGGAGCTGCTCGGCTCCGTCGGCCTGGGCGGGCGCCAGCTGCACAAGCCGAACGAGTTGTCCGGGGGAGAGCAGCAGCGCGTTGCGATCGCGCGCGCCCTCGCCAACGATCCCGCGATCCTCCTGGCCGACGAACCGACGGGCAACCTGGACAGCCGCACGGCACGTGAGATCCTGGGATTGTTGCACGAGCTCAACCTGCACGGAGGAAAGACCATCGTCCTCGTGACGCATGATTCCAACATTGCCTCCCAGTTTGCGCACCACACGGTGGCTCTCCTCGACGGCCAGATAGTGGCGGAGGCGCGTTCATGATCTTTGCGGACACCTTTCAATTCGCCCTCCGAAATCTGCGCGAGGCCATGCTGCGCACCGTGCTTACCACGCTGGGCGTTTCGATCGGGATCGCTTCGCTTGTCGGAATGGTTTCGCTGGGCGTCGGCTTGGAGGAGCAGGCCTTCGGGAGGTTCATGAAATCCGGCCTGTTCGATTCCATCACCGTCATGCCCAGCATGCCCGGCTTCGGCCGAAACATGCGTCCGGCGGCCCGCAAGGCGCTGAAGGAAAAGGCCGATGAAGCCAGGGGCGAGGCCAATGCCGCCAAGCCGGAAAAGCCCCGCGCGAAACTGGACGATGCTGCTCTCCAGAAGATCGCAACTATCCCGCAGGTGAAGGATGTGTATCCCAATCTCCGCATCCCCGTGGAGATTCGGTACGAGCAGTTCTCGGAGTTCTCGGGTGCGGCGGGAGTTCCAATCTCCGCGCGGGGAGAGGGCGTATTTCAAAAGGTGAGCTACGGAAGTTTTTTCCCCAACGATTCCGACGATGTCTGCATGCTCAGCCTCGATTTCGCCCATCGCATCCACGAGGGCAATGCCGGCGACCTTATTGGCAAGGAGCTCACCTTGGCCTATGCCAGCTCATCGGTTTCCGCGCAGGCGGTTCCGATCGGTCCATTCGGCGGTATGAACATTCAGCGGACCGAAAAGAAATTCAGAATCGTGGGGATCCTCGAGCGCGAGCCAGGACTAAATTTCGGCATGGGTATGTTTTCCGCCGTCATGATTCCGCTGCGGAAAGCACAGGAAATTGGTGCGTACGACATCAGCAACCCCCAGGCCTTCCTGAGCCAGCTTTCCGACAAGAGGATCTACAGTTCAATCACGGTAAAGGCGAGGCGGCCGCAGGACACCGATGAGGTCGAGAAAAAGATCAAGGACATGGGATTCACGGCATTCTCGATCAATGACGCATTGCAGGGAGCGAAGAAGGCCTTCATAATCTTGGATCTCCTCCTGAGCCTTGTGGGTTCCATAGCTCTTTCAGTCGCATCTCTCGGCATTGTGAACACCATGGTGATGTCCATTCTGGAGCGCACCCGGGAGATCGGCATCATGAAGGCAATTGGCGGAAGTGACGGCGACATCCGCAGGATATTTCTCGTTGAGGCCTCGACGATCGGGCTGCTGGGCGGCTTGCTGGGAATGTTGCTGGGATGGGCCGTTGGGCGCGCGATAAACTTCGGCGCGAATATCTATATCGAGCGACAGGGCGGCACGCCCGACAACCTCTTCTCCATTCCGTGGTGGCTGGCGGCCGGCGCGCTCGCATTTTCCATCGTGGTCAGCTTGCTTGCCGGAAGCTATCCAGCCTCGCGCGCGGCCCGGCTTGATCCGATCCGGGCACTGCGCCACGATTGATGCCACGAATTGCACGAAAAACTGCAGCCACGAATTACACAAATTGCACGAAAAACTGCAGCCACGAATTACTCGAATGCACGAAAAACTGCAGCCACGAATTACACGAATTGCACGAAAAACTGCAGCCACGAACTACACAAATTGCACGAAGAACTGCAGCCACGAATTACACGAATTGCACGAAAAACTGCAGCCACGAATTACACGAATTGCACGAAGAACCGCAGCCACGAATTACACGAATTGCACGAAAAACTGCAGCCACGAATTACACGAAATATATCTTCTATGAGATGGGCAGGCGCTTGCAGTGCCGCCCAGATAGTCTCTGTGTCTTGTGTCTCAGTGGTCTGTACTAACCCCAGAGGCATAGAGGTTACGGAGAAAACACGCTTTTTGCTGAGGCCGATCTCTCGAGTGCCTGACTGAAATCTTCAATGAGATCGTCTGCCGCTTCGAGACCTATCGAAAGCCGAATAAGGCTGTCCGAAATCCCTAGCCGCCGGCGGTCTTCCGGCGCCATGCCGGAGTGCGACGTTGTTGCCGGCCGCGTGATAAGCGTCTCGACTCCTCCCAGGCTCGGTGCGACGATGGGCAGCCGGGCGCTGTGCATGAATCGTTCTGCAGCCTCTACGTCCCCTTTCAGCTCGAAGCTAAGCATGCCGCTGTAGCCGTCGAACAACTCATGAGCACGGTGGTGGCGCGGATGGCTCTCAAGCCCGGGATAGTTAACCCGGGACACAGCGGGATGCTGTTCCAGAAACTGCGCGACGCGAAGCGCGCTCTCATTGTGGTGCCTCATGCGCACGGCCAGAGTTTTCAGGCCGCGGTGGAGGAGGAACGCTGCGTGTGGGTCCAGCGTCCCACCGAGGTGATTGAGCCTGTGGGTTATCTTTTCCACAAGCGAAGCTTTTCCTATCACGGCACCCGCCACTATGTCGGAATGGCCGTTGAGGTATTTGGTCGCGCTGTGTATAGACAGATCATAGTCCCACTCGATCGGACGGAAGTTGATCGGGCTGGTAAATGTGTTGTCGATTATCGAGAGGAGTCCATGCTCGCGGGCAAAACTTGGAACGGCCTTTAGATCTGCCACCTGGAGCAGCGGATTTGTCATGCTTTCGACATAAATCGCCTTCGTGTTCGGGCGCAGCTTCTGCTTCCAGGAGTCTGGATCGTCGGCGTTGATAAAATCGAAGGAAAGTCCGAAGGACGCGAAATCGCGGGTCAAAAGGCCATGAGTGCCGCCGTAAAGGCAATCTTGGGCGAGCATGTGACCCCCTGCGGAGAGAACAGTGAGCAGGGTAGTCGAAATGGCAGCCATCCCGCTTGCTGTTACCAGCGCGGCCTCTGCGTTTTCCAGCGCCGCCAGCTTCTGGTGAAGTGCGACTTGGTTCGGCGTATTATTAAGTCGGATGTATCGAATCGCGTCATAAGTTTTTTCGCCTGTGTACTCGAATGTGGCGCTCTGAAAGATGGGCATGCTTACGGCGCCGCCGATGCGAGGCTCCGGTTCGCCGGCGTGAATCAGTTTAGTTTCCGTGTGTTTGTACTCGTGGGTCATGTATTGCCTCCTCATGCGTGGGCAATTGCCCCTGTGTTTCCTTGTGTCATCGTGTTGTTCTTGAAAGACAACACGATGACACAAAGATCATGAAGATTCACAAAAAATTTGCGGCAAGGATCATGAAAGGGGAATCCGCTATAATCTCGGAAGTAGGTAGTAGGATGAGGTCAAAGATGAAGGGTCAGTTGAAATCGTCAATCGTCAATCGTCAATCGTAAATCCATTTTATGTTTCCACTTCGCGACGACAATCCCACCACCAAGGCGCCCATCGTCACCATAGGGCTGATTGTCGTCAATGTCCTCGTGTTTCTTTACCAGGTATCCTTAGGCCCCAGAGGTGGCCAGTTGTTCGTCTACCAGTACGGCGCGATTCCTGGCGTTGTCGTTGGCACCGAGTCGCTGCCGGCGAGAATTGGCGCTGTTCCGCCACTGCTCAGCCTCTTTACCAGTATGTTTCTTCATGGCGGCTGGATGCACCTGATCGGGAATATGTGGTACCTATGGATCTTCGGCGACAACATCGAAGAAGCCATGGGCCGCGTGCGCTATATCATCTTCTATCTGGTTACGGGCTTCCTGGCTTCGATCAGCCACGTCTTGTCCAACATCGGATCCATCATTCCATCGATCGGCGCCAGCGGTGCTATCTCGGGAGTGCTGGGAGCCTACCTCCTGCTCTATCCCCGGGCGAGGGTTCTCACGCTGATCTTTCTGGGCTGGTTCATCCGGCTGATCTACATCCCGGCGGGTTTCGTTCTGGGTTTCTGGTTCGTGCTGCAGTTGTTGAGTGGCGGCATGAGCGCAGGACAGGATGCCGGCGGGGTGGCCTTCTGGGCCCACATCGGCGGATTTGTCGCGGGTATGTTTCTTGTTGGGCTTTTTAAGCGCAGGGAAGTCCGCTTCTTCAACCCGCCGCACCATCGCACCTATTACTCCGACGACTTGTAGCACCACAGAGACTCAGAGCAGCCACAGGCTTCAATCAATCGGCTTTGTGCTCTTGGTGTCCTTTGTGTCTTGCTGGTGAGGATTTAGAAGCACACCACCAAGATACAAAGAACGCCAAGAGCACCAAGAATTCTGCTCGAAGCGGCAAGAATCCAGCCATTAGTAGCTCAGGGAGCACAGAGGTCTCTGTATCTCTGCACTGTGATGGTTATTTGGCTAACTGGGTCGTGGAGTCGATGTGGTAAGCCAGCGCAATAAGCTGCCGCTGCACTACCTGAACACCTCTTGCCGCCTCATCCCATTGTTGCTGCTCCAGCGCCTCCCTGACGAACGGGATGGTCTTTATGCCATATCCGGTGTAAAAGCCGGGAGCGTAAAGGTGATGCTTGAACCAGGGCCGGCGTGGCAGCCCCTCGGGTGACATCAGGACGCGTTCGCTCAGATAGAGCATCTTGTTCAGCGTATGCAGCTGCGCTGCGTCTCGCTGGAAAATCACCCCGGAAGCGGCTGACTGCTGGTAAGCCTGCTCGTAAGCCTGCGCGCTCTTCATCAGGGTTTGCTGGGCGGCCTTTAGCGGGCCGACATCCACTTTGCCATGTTTCTTCGCGAGCTTTTCGAGTTCGTCGGCGTAGCGGCCGACCGTGTCCGCAAGGTTCGTGAACTCGAAGGGAAGGACAGGAGCATCCGCGCTGAAGTCTCCTTGGATTAAGCATATCCATGCGAAGGATTTTCCCGATTTGTCCGGCATCGATACCTGGAATGCCGCTCGTCGCCTGAAACTTTCAATGTCGGGGTGGATCTTGATTGTTGGATCCTCGAGCCTGCTCATCGTACGACATCCGGCTCGAAAATAGGATCCCGGAGTAGGAGGATCTTGCCGAGCTTGGCGCTTGACGCTTCAAACTGAGCGAGGTTAAGATTCCGCCAGTTCATTGGGCATTTCATTACTCGCCGATTGGAGTTGGAAACTATGAAAAAGGCCGTATTCTTAATGGTGACGATTGCTATGGTCCTTCTGGTTGGCCTTGCCGCGTATTCCGCGGACGCGAATGCCGGCAAAGAAGTCTACGCCAAGGAGAAGTGCCAGCTGTGCCACTCGATCGCCGGCGTGGGCGGCAAGATGTCCAAACTCGATGGAGTTGGTGCCAAGCTGAAAGCCGACGAGATCAAAAAATGGATCAAGACGCCGAAGGAGATGAAGGCAGACACAAAAATGAAGGCGTATTCCACGATTGCGGACAAGGATCTCGAAGACCTGACCGCATATCTTTTGACTCTGAAAAAATAAGAGCCACGAATTACCCGAACGGATCAGCCACGAATTACCCGAATTGCACGAAGAGCGTATGAGTCTATATTCCGTGCGATTTGTGTAATTCGTGGCTTTTCTTATTGTTACTGGATGTTTAGTTCTTTCCTGAGAATCGCAGCGAGCTTATCCGCCGCGATGCGATTCCCCTCGAGATTGAGGTGAACCCGATCCGTTGTATGTGCACCCGGGTCGATCCAGCCCGCGGTGTCGACAAAACGCAGCATTTTGTCTCCCGCGCCGCTCAGGGATTCCACGGTTTTTTGAATAACCTCTCCGTGCGCGCCGGCAAACGGCCGCATGCAGAAAATCATGGCTGACGGGTATTGTTTGCGGATCGTTTCGATGTAGGCTTTATAGAGGGGCCCAAACACTTCCTCTACCGCTCTGCCATCATTCGTTCCCATGTTGATTACGACGGCATCTGGAATCCGGGATTTGTCTATGGCAACTCCGCCGTAGATGTAAGGAAAGCTGTAGATTCCCGGGGGAACACCGCCGTTGGCCTGTATGGTGAGCCCCAGGCGTCCAAAACCTACGGTCCGCGGCTCGGCACCGACCATCAGTGCGCTCTGATAAGCCCACGTCCGCCGTCCATCGCTGAATTGCGGCCATCTCTCTCTGGGTCGGGTGGTGCTCTTCTCGTCAACCAAGACCAGCACGCCTTCGGTGATACTGTCTCCTATATACTCGATCAGTCGACTGGGCCGTGGCGGCGGGTCCAAGAGTTTCCCCCCGGGTGTCAGAGAAAGTCCTCGGAACACGATGCTGCTCTCGAGAGGCGGATCCCAACGCCGTTCCCATTCCCGAAAACCCTTCACCACAGCCCGAATAGTGTGCTCGCCCTCCGACAGCGGCTCTCGACTGACTGCCAGTTCCTCGGCCGGGGCAGCCACTCTCCAGTCCTGATCATCCACTTGAAGCCACAGCATGGGAAATTGCTGTGGGTAGTGGCTGACGGCAAAGTGCAGAATGGCGCCCGTGCCGCGGAAGTTTGCCAGGATAGTGCTTCCTGTGTTGACGGTGATCGCGCCGGTGCCACCGGCTTCTTTGAGATCCCAGCGTCCCCAATACTGAAGGCGCGGATCGGCAGCGGAAATCTCGGGAGGTAGCGGATCAGTTTCCCTGAGGATGGCCGACATTGGGACGCCCATCGCTCGAAGGATGGCCGCACCCATGACAAGATCGCCGGCCGGCCGCATGTGCACGCCGTCGGTTGTGGGGTGAAAATCCGGTGCACCGCCGATCTGCGTCGCCCTCAGCAGTAGATTGAAGTACTGATTCAGGTCGACAACGATGCAGTTTTTCTGCGCAGCTATGCGCCGCACTGCATCGCAGTAAGCCTCGAGTTTGACGTTCTCGGGTGAGCGCAGATCTTCTTTGATGACGGTCGGAGTCAAGAGATAGATCTCCGCGCGCGTGGCCGCCTTAATGTCGTCGACCATCTTGGCCATCAGGATCGTATAGCTTTCCAGATCCACCCCGCGGGGAGGAGTGTAAAACCCGTGCCAGACGTCATTCACCCCGCAGGATATCGTCACCACCGTGGGATTCTTGTCGATCACGTCTCTCTTCAGCCGTGCTGACATGTCGGTGGACTTGTGGCCACTGATGCCCGAATTCACTATCTCGATCTTCAGTTCGGAATAGTTCCGGCTCAACACCCGCTTCATGAAAGCCAGGTACCCGCCCGCCTGAGTGATGCTGTCTCCCAGTGCCACGATCCGGTCGCCCGCTCTTAACCGGAGTTCCGGCTCCGCCGCCGGACCAATGCAAGGAAGGAGCAGGCAAAACGCCGCAAACATCGACAGTCTTCTCATGAGGAATCTGCCTCCTGGATCAATGCCGCGACTCATCATACAATCTGCGCCGGCCGAGTGAGTTTTTCTTTTGACTATTTCACGCCGTCAAAGTTTTGGAGGGAGAGGCGGTAGACGCCTTCGGTGCCGGTACCAAGATAGATGACAGACGGCTGGAATGGATCTTGCGCCAGCGAGCGGACTGGGGAACCGAACTCGGGATTCTCTATTTTTTCCCAATGAACGCCGGCATCCTCACTCAGCAGGACGCCACCGAAAGTGTTGTCGGCTGCGAGAATTCGCTTACCACTCGCATCGAGAAAAACAAGGGATGAGACATCCACGCCCAGGCGGCCGTCCGGAAGGCGTTCCCAGGTGCGGCCGCTGTCCCTGGATTCATAGAGACCGGCACTGGTACCGGCGAACAGGTGGTTTTCCTTCCCGGGAGCAAATACGAGACACTCAACGATTATATGATCGGGAATCCCCTGGGAAGAGAACTCCCACGTGGTGCCGGAATCGCTCGAGCGCAGCACGCCGAAGTGAGTGCCGGCGAATATCGGGCTGGAATTGTCTTTGGAGGCGAGGAGGGAAAAAACCCGCGGGATGAAGCTGTAATGGGGCGGCTTTTCAAAACGCAGTTTATCCATCCGAGCGCGGTAGACTCCGTCGTTGGTCCCCGCGAAAACCCATTCCCTGCCACTATCAACCGCCAGATCGTAGACGGTGAGCCTGCTTATCGGGCCGGGCAGCTCGCTCCAACCGCTCGACGCATCGCGTTGAAGAAACGCGCCTCGTGCCGTGCCGGCGATGCGTCCGCGCTGCCCCGGCAGCACCAAAAGCGATAGCAGTCCCGAGCCGGGTATGTCCTGGCGATTCAGCCTCACCCAGTCGTTGATCGGATTGTCGTACACGTAGAACCCGCCGACCTTGCCTGCAAATAACTCGCCGACAACGAAGCGGCCAGGCCTTGCGGGATCGGGCAAAACTCGTGCAATAGAACGATTCACAAATCCCGCGTTGGATTCCGTCCAGGTGCGCCCGCCATTATCGCTGCGCAACACGCCGTACAAGTCGGTCCCAATCAGGATGACGTTGCGGTTGGCCGGATCGACCTGGATTGCGTTGACGGTCAGATCAGGGGAAGTAACTCGATTCCATGTCTTACCCGAATCCCGGCTTATGAAGAGTCCCTCGGTGGTTCCCCCGTACACGCGTTCGGAGTGGCTGGGATCGATATACACAATTTGCGCGCGCACCAAATAACTTCTGGGAAAGACTCTGAGACGGGTCCATGACGCGCCGTGATCGACGGAACGGTAGAGACCGGTGCAGGCACTGGCAAACACAATCTTTGGGTCGCGCGCATCGATGCAGATGGAAAACACATCCGAATCGGAAATCATCCCCCGGCTATTCTGCACCCATGTCTTGCCGGAATTATTCGAACGATAACCGAGATGCCAGGTCCCGACGAAGAGAAAGCGCGGATTCCTAGGATCGATGGCCACGGACTCCGCCTGTCGAAAGGCTTCGATCCGTGCGCCTCGCTTCTGCCAGGTTTTGCCGCCGTCCGCGGTCACAAAGATCCCGGCCGCCGTACCTGCGATCATGTAGTTCGGGTGCCCTCTGCTGATGGCGAAGGCCCGTACCGCGACATTGACGACGGGCAGTTTTACCTGATTCCATGACCGGCCGGCATCTCGGGACTCAAACAAACCGCCTCCATCAGAGCGCAGGTCCCATCCGCCGACATACAAGTGGTCTGCATTGACGGGATCTTCCACAATCGAGTCGATCACGAACTGCCGCCGCCTTAGACCGGGATAGACGAGCTTCCATGAGGCTCCGCCATCTGTGGATATGAAAAGCTGGCCGTCATTGGTCCCAAGATAAACCAGCCTGCTGTTCTTCGAACTGACAAGCAGAGAGCGAACCGTGCCGCCATACGGGCCGACACGCTCGAATCGCGCCTCATGCGCCAAAACTCGAAGTGAACAGATGGGTTCGCTAAGGGCAAACAATGCCAGCAGGACGAAAACGCTGCGGGAGAAGATGCCGGAACTATGGGAACTGCATTCTGTGCGATTGGTCAATTTGGGTAGCTTATAGGACGTTGCAGACCTCTACCCCCGCGCCATGGGACCGAAGACGGTGAAACCGAACGACTTCGGTCCCCGCGCTTGCAATTATGAAATCCTACACGCTTTACAGGAGCGGCGTCGCGATTCACGGGCATGGCCTGCCCCCGTTCGCGTGTCCAAGGCATCAGTGAACGCTGAGAAGGATCTCCGCACGGCGATTCTCTTTACGGCCAGCTTCGGTCTTTTTGTCGCCGATAGTGCTGACACCGCCGTCAGTCGCGGAAAGCCGAGAAGCATCGATCCCCTTGCTCACCAGATAGTCGACCACAGCCTGAGCCCGCTTCAATCCCAAGCCCTTGATCCGTGCCTCGTGCCTGGAGCCGTCCGTATAGCCGGCTATGGAAGCACGCAGATGCGGGTCGTTCTTCATCTGCACAGCAGCATTATCAAGGATGGCCTTGGCCACGTTGTCTACACGGTTCCTTCCTGAAGCGAAGCCTGGAACCTTGATCTTCTGGCTTACGTTAACCGTCATAGTGCAGGAAGCCCTGCCGCCGCGGCCATTGTCCACCGTGGCCGTCACCGTATAGCTGCCGGCACTCAGTCCCGCTCCATTAAAGGTAGCAGTTTCACCTGAGCCGCTTATCGTGCCGCTTGCGGCGCTCCAGCTGATCGTTGGCGTCGCCCTTTCGGCAGTTGCCTGCACTCTTAGCTGAGCGGTGCCACCCGATTCGATGTCGGCCGTTGGCGTCTGGCAGTCGATCTTGGGCGGCGGAACCGGTATCTCGCGCACGCTTACACGGCTTGAGCATGAAGCCGTGTACTTGCCCGTATTCACAGTCACCGCGATCGTGTAATCGCCCGGCTGCCGGCCTGCCGAGCCGAAAGTAAAGTCCGGTGCGCTTGCTGCCTGAGGCGTGCCACTGACTGTCCACGAATAGGTTAGCGGAGAGCCGTCGGGACTGGTGGCATTCGCACGAACCGTTGCAGTTTCACCAACCTGAATCGAACTGGGTGACACCGAGCATGTAACCGTCGGGGGCAAATACTTCTTTTCCACCGTGATTTCGGTCATGCACGGGACGCTGTGCTTGTATTTGTCGGCCACCGTGACAGTGACGGAGTATTTCCCAGGAACTACACCGGTCGCGTCAAAAGTGGCTGTATCATCCTTGCCGGAAACTTTCCCGCCGCTGGAAGTCCAAGCATAAGTGACCTTCATGCCTTTTTTGGGAACCACGACGTTGGCATGCACGGTTGCTTTCTCATCCTGTGTGATCTGCTGTGGCGACACGGTGCAGGTCACGGTGGGAGGCCGTTTGTGGCATCCCGCGAGCAGTACCATCACCATGATAGCCGCAACAACCCCTGCATATCTGTGTTTCATGGCCCATCATCTCCGTAGTTTTAGCCATCGTGTCTGCATTGAGGCTGGATTTAGCTGAGAACCATCGTCCCCGCAGTGTATGTCGGGGCTATGATTCGATTGTTCACATCGCAAAAGATACGGGGAGCTACATCATTTCCTCCCTCGAGTCCGCAGTATAACACCATCGCTGCCCCTTGTTCAGCAAACCCCATGCTAAAAATCTGAAAGGTAAGGAAAATTCGTGCCAGGCATACTTATCCCCTCCCCAACCTATCTCTCCTGCTTCCTTCCACCAGGGCCGCAGAGGAGCGCCGGCGCGCATCGAAGGCGAGTTGCCGGTGTCGTCGACATAGTTGCCTTTGGCCCACTCCTCGTAAGCCTTCCCATAGCCCGACGAGCGGGGGCAGAAGCGATCCAGTGCCCGCTCGATGGCCAGCATCGCGCCCCGGCTGGTGTGCACATTAGCCAGCTCCTCGAGTATCGCTCGCACTACATCTGAGCCATAGCTGCCTTCGATTACCGTGCCGTACTTGTTCCCAAGATAGTTGAAGAACCGCGCGGAATCGCAGTAATCCCGTTCCAGGAGGTTGAAGGAGATCGGCTTGTAGGAGGCGAATCCTTCGCAGGGAGGATTGCCGCCTGCGATTAACTTCTCGCTCCAGCGGGCGAGGCCCTCGTTGAGCCAAGCCAACACCAAGCCCCATAACCAGGCAGTGCCGCGAACTCGTGTCCATTGATGGTTGAGATGCTTGTCATTCGTCCTGAGGTCCACTCTGATCTTCATCTCGGTTCTTCTCTCCTCGCAAATCCTTTAAGCGGCATTCAATCGCGCTGTCATCCTTTAACGCGAGAAACCGAGTCGAAACTGGCTCACCTCTCGGAAAGAATTCGGCAAGAGGGGCTGTAAGTGCACCTCATTAGCGGCGGCCGCGTTTGAGGGTGAGTGCAACCTGAGCGACGCGTTCTCCCAGGCGTCTCCCCTCCTCCAAATCTTTGCTGTCAAGCGGCAGCTTCCCATCACCGGTTGTAGCGGTTGCGCCCAGCGCCTGTCCTTCACTGAGAACGATCATGCGGTTGCCGATCATCGCCGCGAGAATGGTCAGCAGCGTCACTTCCTTGCCGCTTGACACGTCGCCCGCTGTAACAAAGGCTGCGCCGACCTTGTCTCTCATCTGGAAATCGGGCGGCAGCACCTTGCATTCCGTGGTCCATCGATCGAAGAAGCTCTTCACCTCTCCCGCCATGTTCGACCAGTAGACAGGAGATCCGACGATCAAGGCATCCGCAGCAAGCAGTTCGGCACAATTTACCTCGGAGACGGTCTTCGTCATTGCTTCCGCGGCCTTTATTTTTTTCGCGCCTTCAGCCACGGCTTTTGCCATCGCGGCTGTGTGACCGGCTTTTGAATAATAGACTACCAGGATCTTTATGGACTCCGGCTGCGCATTCGCCTGCGCGGCCGCGGCCAGAAACAGTGTGCATACAAGCAGTGTGGGTGCTGAACACTTATTGAATCTGCTCATCTCGTGTCCCTTCCGATGATTTCGCGGTTAATTCACAGGAGCCTAAACGACTTTGGTACTACCTCTGCAAATTCAGATTTATCCCCTCGCGAAACAATATCCAGATTAAGCTATACAAATACTAAAAAACTGAACATGTTCCGCATTTCAAAGAAGGCTTATCTGGATTGAACCAAGGGCGTGCGCTTTGACTCAGAGACGATACTATTCCTCGGGCATGAAGTGGGAACCAATTATTGGATATTCGGGCAATTCCTCACGGCAACCATGTATTTGTTACCGGCACGACGGCCACGGATGAGCGCAGCGAGATCGTGGCTGCGGGCGACTTCATCGAAAGCCCCCCGCCCGAAGCACTCCAGGTAGCTAAGGGCCTGGAAGCGGCGCCTTCCTACGGGCGTCTTGGTCTTTATCGACTGCTCGAGCGTGTGGGTTCCGGCGGCATGGGCTCGGTCTACCGTGCCGAGCGCGACGACGAGGAATTCCGCAAGCAGGTGGCCATCAAGGTTGTCAGCCGCGGGATGAATATGGAGTTCATCCTGCGTCGTTTCCGCCAGGAGCGGCAGATCCTGGCCGGCCTGAGTCACCCCAACATCACAATGCTGCTGGACGGAGGGGCGACGCCCGACGGGCTGCCCTACTTCGTGATGGAGTTCGTCGAGGGCAAGCCGATCCTCGCGTACTGCGAGGACAAGGATCTCTCTATCCGGGAGCCGCTGGTGCTGTTCCGGACGGTCTGCGCGGCCGTTCAGCATGCGCACAAGAACCACGTCGTGCATCGCGACCTGAAGCCCTCCAACATTCTCGTAACAGCGGGCGGTATTCCGAAGCTGCTCGATTTCGGAATTGCGCGGATGTTCGATCCGGGCGCGGGTGAGAGGGTTGTCGAACAGACGATTTCCACGCGCAGCCTGATGACGCCGGAATATGCGAGCCCGGAGCAGGTGCGGGGGGAGCCGGCCACTCCTGCGAGCGACATCTACTCACTTGGGGTGTTGCTGTACGAGATGCTCACGCGGCAGCGGCCGTACCGTGTGGACAAACCGACGCCGCAGAAGATAGCCGAAGCGGTGTGCGAGCAGGAGCCGGAGAGGCCGAGCACGGCGGTGACGCGTCCGAGGGGAGGGACCGCGAAAGAGGCTTTCTCCACGCCTCGCCTGGAGACGGGTCTGGCGCGAAAGCTGCGGGGCGACCTCGACAATATCGTTCTGATGGCCTTGCGCAAGGAGCCGGAGCGCCGTTATGCCGGCTCCGCTGGCTCAATCCGCCGTCCAAGCCTGAATCGGACCGATCCGTCACCCGCCTTAAGGTTCGTTTACACCTTCAACCCGCCGGACTTGGCCTTGTCGCACACCAAGGTCTGGTTGTGGTTGGCAACCCTGCCGCCCGACCTCACGTTCGTCTTCACCTTCAATCCGCCGGACCTGGCCTTGTCGCGCACCAGGGTCTGGTTGTGGTTGACTACCCTGCCGCCTGCCTTCAAATTCGTTTTTATCTTCATGATCTTTCTCCTTTTTTTGCCTTCTACCCAATAACGCGGAAGAGGTGTTCGGGCCGGAACAGCTTGAAGTGTCGATCCCGCTCAACAACCTCGCCGTTTCCTTCAAATACCTGGCGCGGTACTCGGAGGCTGGGCAGCTGTATCAGCGGGCGCTCTTGATAACCGAAAGAGCGCTCGGCCCAGATCACCCCGAAGTGGCAACGATTTTTCACAACCTGGGAGGCCTGGAGCACGCAGCGGGCAACTACGCCCGTGGGGAACCGTTCGCGCGCCTGGCGGTAAGGATTCGTCGGCGGGCGCTGGGTCCAAACCATCCCGATGTCGCAGCGGATGTTGCCGCGCTCGCCGCGATTCTCGACCGCCAGAGCAAGTACGAGGAGGCCCGGCGGCTCTACCGCCGCGCGCTTGGGATCTTTGAGCGTGTCTACGGTCCCGAGCACTACGAGATCGCCGTCAACCTCAACAACCTCGCGGCCATCGATCAGGCGCAGGGCCGACACGAGGACGCCGAGCGGCTGTACCGGCGCGCCCTCACCATCAAAGAAAAGTGCCTTGGCCCCGATCACCCGGATGTGGCCTTTAGCCTCAACAATCTGGCCGTTCTGTTGAAGTTCCGCAGGCGGTACCTCGAGGCGGAGCCGCTCTACCGGCGGGCGGATCAGCCGGCGAGAAGCCAGCCGCCGGGCCGCCAGCTCTCTATCCTACCTCCTCGCGCTGAACGAATCCTGGTGGGTGGACGGCGCCGTCGGGGGGAGCGGGGCGGAGTACATCAACCACTCCTGCGATCCGAATCTGCGCGCGCAGCTGGCTCGTGGTCACATCCTCTATGTGAGCAAGCGCAGAATCGAGGCAGGCGAAGAACTGACCGTGGACTAGCAGTTCTTGCCGGATGACAGGAAGATCGCCTGCCGATGCGGCGCCTGCAACTGCCGGGGAACCATCAACCTCAGCGCCGAACAGTGGGCCCGGCTGCGGCAGTTCAAGATATCGTCGATGAGTTCGGAGAGCACAGGCGGGCGGTCCATGTAAGAGATGGCGGGCGTGCCGGACGCAGTCAGTCTCATGATCGCCTCAAGTTGCTTTGCATTTTCAGCCGCACCTTGATAAGCGCCATGGTCGCGGCGATGTTGGCAGTTGGCCTGGGACTTTTCGTATGTGCTATATTGAAACGCCGTGGAACGAAATGTAGATCAAGTTGCAGCCCGCGTAGCCGAGCTGCGCAAGGAAATCGAGTATCACAACTACCGCTACTACGTCGAGAACGATCCCGTTATCAGCGACGCCGAGTACGACCGCCTGTTCCGTGAGCTCCTCGAACTCGAGAAGGAGTACCCGGAGCTTACCTCTCCTGATTCTCCAACTCAGCGCGTCGGAGCGGAGCCGCAGGAGAAATTCAGGAAGGTCCAGCATCGCCGTCCCATGCTGAGCCTCGCGAATGCGTTCGACGAGGAGGAGTTGCGCGCCTTCAACAAGCGGATCCGCAATTTTCTTGAAGTGGACGGCATCGACTTCGTGACCGAGCTTAAGATCGACGGCTGTGCGGTCACGCTCAACTATGAAAATGGTGTGCTGGTGCGCGGTGCGACGCGCGGCAACGGCCTGGTCGGAGAGGACGTCACTCCCAATCTGAAAACAATCCGTGTCGTACCCCTTCGTCTCCACGACGAGCCGATTCCGAAAATCGTCGAAGTGCGCGGCGAGGCCTATCTTCCGATTTCCGCCTTCAACAAGGTCAACGAGGAGCGTGAGGCAGCGGGAGAAACGCCTTTTGCCAATCCGCGGAATGCCGCTGCCGGAGCGCTGCGCCAGCTCGATCCGCGCATGACGGCTGAGAGGCCGCTCTCATTCTTCAGCTACTCTCTTGGTTATCTCGAAGGCGCGGAGTTCAAAACGCAGCTCGAAGTGCTGGAGCAGCTCAAATGCTGGGGATTTCCTGTAAATCCGCATTATCGCCACCGCAACACGATCGAAGAGGTCGCCAGGTTCTGCAGCGATTGGCAGGGGAAGCGCGATACCTTGGACTATGAGATCGATGGCGTTGTTATCAAGGTCAACAGACTGGATTACCAGGAGCGTCTGGGCGCCGTCAGCCGCGATCCGCGCTGGGCGGTCGCCTACAAGTTCCCGGGACAGCTGGCTACGACGCGTCTGGTGAAGATCGACATCAATGTTGGGCGCACGGGGGCTCTGAATCCCTATGCCGTCCTCGAACCGGTCCAGCTTGCGGGTGTCACGATCCGGACCGCGACGCTGCACAACGAAGACGACATCCGGCGCAAAGACATACGCGAGGGGGATTTTGTCATCGTCAAGCGCGCCGGCGACGTGATTCCTCAGATCATCGGTCCTGTGCGCGAGAAGCGCACGGGGTCCGAGCGGGAGTTCCGCAATCCCACGGAGTGTCCGGTCTGCCACGCGCCGGTCGTGCGTGAAGAAGGCGAGGCTATGGCTTATTGCACGAACCGCCAGTGCCCCGCGCAGAGGCTCGAGTCGCTGAAACACTTCGTCGGGCAGAGCGCCATGGACATCCGTGGCCTCGGGCCGCAGACGCTTGAAAAGATGATCGACCTCAAACTCATCGAGGATGCGGCCGGGCTCTACTCCTTGACGGCCGACCAGCTCGCGCGCTTGCCGAACTTCAAGGAGAAGTCGATCAACAACCTCCTCAGAAGCATCGAGCAAAGCAAGGCGCAGCCTTTCGCGCGTGTGCTCTTCGCACTGGGGATCCGGCACGTCGGCGAAAGCGTTGCCGAGTTGCTGGCCGATGGATTCGGATCCATCGAAGCGCTCGAGACCGCCTCGGAGGAGGAGATCTCCGCCATTCAGGGGATCGGGCCCGAGATTGCGCACAGCGTGCGGACTTACCTGGATGTGGAAGAGAACCGGAATCTGATCGATAAACTCAAAAGAGCGGGGCTGCAGTTCCGCGGCGCAGAAGCGCCGGCCAAGGCGGTCGGAGCACTTTCCAACAAGACCTTCGTAATTACGGGAACCCTGCCCACCTTGAGCCGCAAGGACGCCGCGGACCTCATCGAAGCCCACGGCGGCAAAGTCATTTCCTCGATCTCGTCCAAGACCAGCTACCTCGTGGTGGGAGAGAATCCGGGGTCCAAGCTGCAGAAGGCGCAGGAACTTGGAGTCCCACAGATCACCGAAGAGCAGCTGAAGGAGATGGCTGCCGGGAGTAAATGATGTTCTTTGAGTATTGGGACAGCATGAGATGTAGGGGCACGGCGCGCCGTGCCCCTACCCATAATGTAAAAATGTCACCATATTCTGTGATTTTATAATCCCTATGGAACGAGAATTTATCGGCAGGACATTCGACGACTTCTTGTTCAGGCCTCAGCGAGGCGTGGTGAGCAGCCGGAGCATCGTCGACCTGACGGGCCGTCTGTCTAATCACTATGAGATCTCGCTGCCCATTGTCTCGGCCAATATGGACAGCGTGACGGGCTCGGCCATGGCTAAGACTGTCGCTCTGGAAGGCGGCGTCGGCATCATCCACCGCGCCATGTCCATTATGGAGCAGGCGCGGGAAGTCACGCAGGTGAAGCGCAGCCACAGTTACATCGTGGAAAAACCTCTTTGCCTTCAGCGCGGCGCCACAGTGCGCGAAGCCCGTCTCTTCACACGGAAGCACAATATTACCGGGATTCTCATCGAGGAGCGCCCCGGGAGCTACCATTTGGCGGGGCTGCTCTCCAACCGGGATATGCCTTGGTCGGAGGGAATGGAAGAGCGTCGCGTCGAAGAGTTCATGACTCCTGCAGACCGGCTTGTTACTGCCGAGCCGGACATCAGCGTGTCGGATGCGGAGCGGATTCTGTTCGAGAAGCGCATCGAGAAGCTGCCGCTCGTGAACCGGGACGGGATAATCCAAGGCTTGATCACCAAGAAGGATCTGATCCTCAGCCGCCAGCGGCCATACTCGTCCAAAGATAAGAAGGGCCGCCTGCTGGTCGGTGCGGCCATCGGTGCCCGCGGCGACTATCTCGAAAGGGCGGACGAACTGATAAAGGCAGGAGCGGATATTCTTGTCGTCGACATTGCGCATGGCCATTCCGACGTGATGAAAAAAGCCGTGGGATCTTTCCGGAAACACATCGGCGACGCCGAGCTCATCTGTGGAAACGTGGGCACGGCGGAAGGCGCGCTTTTTCTGAAAGAGCTCGGCGTGGATGGTATCAAGGTGGGCATAGGTCCGGGACGCGGTTGCCGCACGCGGCTTGAAACCGGCGCCGGCGTGCCTCAGCTTCAGGCGATTCGCGAAGTCTGGCATGCGGTCAACGACTCGATTCCTATAATTGCCGATGGCGGCGTCAGGAATGACAAGGACATATTCTTGGCGATCGCCTGTGGTGCTTCCACCGTCATGCTGGGCGGCATGCTGTCGGGTACGGATGAGGCTCCAGGGTACGTGATCATCGATCCTGCGACAGGGCAGAAGCAGAAGCTTTATCGAGGCATGACTTCACCGCAGGCGGTTCTCGAGGCACTCTACGATGCCGAGCAGGAGGAAAACGCCGAGGACGCGCTCTCCACTCCCGCTGAAGGCCAGGAAATGCAGGTGCCTTACAAGGGCAGCGTGATCGATGTGTTGCACCGGATTCGCGGACATCTCGCTTCTGCGGTCAGCTACGCAAGCGGGGGCACGCTTCGGGAAGTGCGGGCAAGGATCGTGCCGGATCCTCTTCGATACCTCATTCCCCTGTCGGAAAGCTCCTATCGCGAATCTTACGAAAGGTGAACTACAGAGACACTGAAATCACAGCGCGGCCGGCGGCCGCAACCAAATAGGGCGGTTTAGCCCCCGATCCGGCCGCGCTGAGCGGTCAGCCTTCAGCTATCAGCCCTCAGCTGGATGTATTTCCAACAATGGCTGCGCGGCCCCGTGATGGATCGTTCAGAGCCGCGCGCGAAGCAAGCGGGGATGATGAACAGTATTGTGTCACATTCCCGCTCCCTGCCGGTCGCGGCTCTGAATGCTTGTTGATGAGGCAACGGCCGCAATAATGGCCGCACAAAAACTCTGTCGAAACAGCAGAGTTTTACCTGTTTGTTGTACAGGGAGACCGTTCGTTTCACCTACATCGGCATGCGCCAGTTTGAGCGCTGCGCCGTCGAATGACCGCTGCCAGCTGCATGCTGCCTACCTTGGACGTCAATGTGGGGCTTTTCCGAGGACTTCGAGTTCGTGAATATGGCTTTCACAGATAGCGATATCAGCCAGTGTTTTGATGCCCTTTTCCTCGCGCCAGTCCGCGATAGGTGAAGCCAGGACTCCTGCAGGGCGGCTAGCAAGGCAACGGATCATTTCGTTGGGAAATCCGAGTTCTCCCGCGGGCCGGTCGTAGCAACCCTCTGACTCCTTCCAGGCCGAGCGGCGAAGTTCTTCCAGTTCACGAAACATCGTTTCCTTCCACAGGAGGAACAGTCCGACATTGGACTCCCCGAATTCCGGGGCTTGTACCTTCTCGAGATGCGTTTCCTGCGCCGCGCACACGCGCCCAGCTTCATCACGATACACGGGAGCATACGGCCTGATCATCGTCGTGGTAGGAAAGACCATTGAATACTCTGGAAAGAGCTCAGTCAACGTGAGGGACAGGGACACTGTTTCGGTTCGAATAACGGGCTGCGTTCCCCAGACTACGAGCGCGCGCCCGTGGAAGTCCCGCATCGCCGTGGTCTGCCAGCAGGTAGCAGGCAGTATCTAACCCAGATGTTTTTTTCTTTCCGTGCTTTTACTGCCTGCTGCCTACTGCCTTCTGCCTGCTTCTCTCCAATTATGTTTTCTAAAGGCGACCAGAATCGTTTCCTGGAAGCGAAGGCATCACGGCTTAGTAGCACAGAGATCACTGAGAATACGATCTCTGTGACCTCTGTGTCTCTGTGGTGTATCATCAGACCATGATCAACAATCTTAAAAGTCGGCTTATCTTTCTGGTTTGCGTAACCGTATCCCTGGCATCGGTTGCCGCCGCGCAGGCAACTGGCTCTTCGGTTCGAGTTTGGGAGGCGCGGCTTATCATACCAACCTATGAATTGGGACCGCCGGACCCCAATCCCGCCCTGTTAGACTCCCGAAGCTCGCGGCCTGTGTACCCTTATCCGAGGCTCGACGACCTTACGGACAATCGAGTTCAGAAATCCTACAAGGCCGTTTATCTTGAAAACGAGTATCTGCGCGTTACTGTTCTTCCCGAGCTCGGGGGGCATCTCTACGCCATTTACGATCGGACGGCCAAGCGTGACGTCCTGTATACCAACCATGTTGTGAAGTATGGCTTGGTCGGAATACGCGGAGCGTGGGTTTCGGGAGGCATCGAATGGAATTTCCCCGACGGGCACACCGTTACAACAGTTTCTCCCATCGACTACACGACACGTCGCGACGCCGACGGCAGCGCCGTCATCATTGTGGGTGACACCGAGCGCATTCAGCGCATGCAGTGGGCCGTCGCGATCCGCCTCCGGCCAGGAAGAAAGGTTGTCGAGACAGAGGTGACCCTGAATAACCGCCGCGAGGTGCCGGGACGTTATTGGTATTGGGCAACTGCCGCGGCTTCCGCCACTAATGATCTGCGTTTCGTCTACCCGATGCGCGAGGCCTACCCGCACACTTTCTGGCCGGTGTTTTCCTTCCCGAGGCAGAAGGGTGTGGATCTGGGAACTTACCGCGAGGTTCCCAATGCACTTTCGCTGTTTGCCCGCAATTCCAAACGGGACTTCTTCGGCGTCTATTATGAGAAGTCCGACTGGGGCATTGTCCACGTGGCAGATCACAGGGAGCTTGCCGGCAAAAAGACCTGGACCTGGGGCACAGATCCCAGCGGAAATATTTGGGTAGAAAAGCTGACCGAAAAGGACGGCCAGTATGTCGAGTTTCAGGCGGGCCGTTTCGAGACCCAGATGGAACACGAGTTCATTGCTCCCCATCGCGTGGAGCACTTCGTCGAATACTGGTATCCGGTTCAGCGGCTGGGAGGGCCGTACGACGAGGCAAGTCCATTTGGCGCGCTGAGGTTTTCCGTCGGGACCCGCCGTGCGCGCATCTCAATCAACGTCACTTCGCGATTTGAAGGCGCTCGTCTGACAATCGAGCAGGATGGAAAGATCCTTTACGGGGAGCTGATCTCCCTATTTCCTGACCAACCCTTCACAACCGGCATAGACCTGCCGCAGATGGTCGACGCTAAGCCCGTGACGGTGCGGGTGATGTCCCCAGAGGGGTGGGAGATTATTTCCTACCGAACGGACATGCCGGTGGACGGCAATCCAGATTTCAAGCCGGCGGAGCGGCCCGTCCTCGATCCCGAGGTGGCCGCAAGCGCCGAGAGAACCTATCTGCGGGGCCTTGCTTTTGACAAGAAGAGCGACGAGCGGAACGCGCGGGCGGCCTATGAGGAGTCCCTGAAGTACGATCCGGGATACTCTGCTGCGCGCCTGGCCCTGGGAATTTCGTTCTATAGAAGCGGCCAATATGAAACGGCCGCGGAACATCTCACCGCCGCTCTGCGCCGCAACATGGATTCCGCAGAAGCGCACTATTATCTCGGCTTGGTGAAGAGATCCCAGGGACAGACTGGAGAGGCCGTGGACCACCTGACGTGGGTGGCGCGCTCCGGCGGCTACGAATCCCTTGCCCGCTATCAACTGGGGACCCTGGCGCTGACCTCCGGGAATCTGGCAGAGGCGCTGGATCAACTCACGCGCGCTGTCCTGCTCGAGCCGCGCGACATCAAAGCGCGTATGACCCTCGTGCTGGCGGACCGGCTTGCGGGACGCCTGGACGATGCTCGAACTCAGATCGACACAGTTGTTCGGGACGTGCCGCTGGACTACTTTGCACTCAGCGAGCAGTACGCAATTTCCAAGGCGTCCGGCAACAGCGATGCGGCTTCCCAGGCGGAGCAAGAGCTTTGGAGGTTGCTTTCTCGAGAACCGGACTCATTACTGGAACTGGTCTTTGATTACGCAAATCTGGGGCGAACGGAAGAGTGCCGGAGCCTGCTGCAAACGGCTGTTCAGCGCGCCTCCGCGAGGCACGCTCCGGTTTATCCGATGCTCCATTATGCCCTTGGCTACTTCCTGGAGAAGAGCGGAGACAAGAAGACCGCTTTGGAGCAGTACGCTCTGGGGGCCAGGGGAAGTGCTGTCTATGTGTTCCCGCACCGGGTGGAGGAGATTGAAATCCTGCGCGCAGCCATAGCGGCGAATCCGGCAGACGGCCGCGCTTCTTATTACCTTGGGAATGCTCTGGCATCCAAGAACCGAGACCTTGAAGCACTTCAAGCCTGGCGCGCGTCCGCCAAGCTAGACAGCTCGAACCCCACTTGCCGGCGCAATCTGGCCCTGGCCCTGTGGCTCGTGGAAGGAAAGAAGGAAGTAGCCGCCTCGACCTATGCACTGGCCATCGAGCTTACGCCCAACGACCCTCATCTCTACACCGAACTGGACAGCCTTCTGAAAGAAATGGGCGCGACGGACCAGCGCATCCGCTTGCTGGAGGGAGTGCCGCCGGCATTGAAAACCCGCTCGTCCATTGTGCAGGCACTTTCCGCGGCATATGCGGACGCGGGACGCTTCGCCGATGCTGCGGCTCTTCTGGAGCGCTCGACCATCGCCTCGGGCGAGGGTGAGTTCACCGCGCTGGCCATATACCGCCGTGCCTCCCTGAGCCTCGCGCAGAAATACCAGCAGGAAGGTAAGCATGTGGAAGCCGCCGCGGAGTACCTGAAGGCAACCCAGTACCCGGCCAACTTCGGTGTCGGCCGATCTTCCACGGAGTCACATGCGCGCGAATATGTGGCAGCGGCAAGGGAACTCGAGGCCGCCGGCCAGAAAGAGGGCGCCGAGAGCCTGTGGCGGCGTGCCGCGGATGAGCCTCTGGGATCGCATATCCTGCCTTACGAACCCTGGTCCGAGCATTACTACTTCAAAGCCGAGGCCCTTCAACGCGTCGGCCGAGCGGATGAGGCTCGCGCATTGTTGAACCGTCTCGCCGCGTTGGTGGATGATCGCCGCATGCTTGAAGCGGAGCCCAATCCACCAGAAGGTACCCTCCGCTTCGTGCTTGCTGGGCTTGCCCTGAAGGCGCTTGGGCGTGGAGAGGAAGCGCGTACTGTCTTTGAGCGGGTGCTCAAGATGGATCCCGGCAATCAACGCGCAAAATCCGAGCTGGCCGAGCCTGCAAAGGGGCCGGCAAAGAATTGACGATTGACGATTGACGATTGAACACCTCTGTTAATCGTCAATCGTAAACTAAAACGAAGAAGCTGATAGCTACTCCTGGGAGGAAATACATGAGATACATTCGATTTGCCGCCTTCATCCTGCTATGCCTATCCCTGTCCGTGCCTTTAACGGCTCAAGGGCCAAAAAAGAAAAGACTGCTTGCAGTCGGAATGTCGGCCGGCTGGGAGCACGAAGCTGTCTCGGACGCACTTGTGACCATGTATGAGCTCGGAAAAGAATCGGGTCTCTGGGAGACCTGGGTTCGCACCGATACGACCTCCATCACGAAGAAGAAGTTGGCTGGCAATGCCAAAAACCTGGACTACTTCGACGCAGTCTTCTTCATGACAACGGGCGAGCTGCCCATGGATGAGCAGCAGAAGGCCGACCTGATTTCATTCGTCAAAGATGAGGGAAAGGGATTTCTCGGTGCCCACAACGCAACTGACACATTCTACAAGTGGCCGCAATACGGTGAGATGATCGGCGGTTACTTTGATGGCCATCCCTGGAATCAGTTCCTCGCGACAATTGTCGTCGAAGACCAGAGTTTCCCCGCCTCGCGGCACTTCCCGAAGAGCTTCCAGATCATGGACGAGATTTACCAGACGAAGGACTTTTCCCGGGATCGGGTTCGGGTATTGATGAGCCTGGACATGAGCAAGATGGACATGTCGGCAAAAGGGGTGCATTCCAAGGACATTCCGATTACCTGGGTTCACGAGTACGGCAAAGGCAGGGTTTTCTATAGCGGCCTCGGACACCGCCCCGAAGTCTGGGAGCGCAAGGATGTCCGTCAGATGTGGCTCGAGGCGGTAAAGTGGACAATGGGCCTTACCCAGGGCGACGCTAGACCAGTCCGCTGATAAAAACTAGGTCAGGCTCTCGGATTCGGTCTTTCAGTTTAGCCTACCGATCAAGGCAGACGCCGCGGGAAAATCACAAGACCTAATCCCAGCGTTCGGGCGCAGTCTCTTGTTTGATTATGCGGGCGAGCAGCGATATTCGAGCAATTCTCAATATCCCTGGCCTTCAAGTTCACAGCACGGTGATGCCTGGTAGCCGATCTTCATGGCCGCAGAGAATCTGCTGTCTTAGTGGTCATTTCTCGGGCGTGCGGAATCTCACGTCCACCGACGGGCCGCACTTGCGATGCTTCCAACGTCACCACCGCTGCGGTTTTCCCGTCAAGCGTGACAAACTCCACCTAGTAGGCCTGGCCATCCCGGTATACATGAACTATCGTGCCTACGTCGCCGGCTTCGAGTCCTTCGGTGGCCACGCTGGTTTTTAGTACCACTCGTTCGTGTTCTTTGATCACAGCGACGCTCCTTTTTCGTGGGGATATGCCGTGACCAGGCGTGGCGTATCCAGTCCACGATCAATGATCCAGATGGTTCGCACCGTGGGTGCTCTACCGGTGGGCGTCTCAATTTCGCCGTCCACAACATACTTTTCACCATGTGCCGATTCCAGACGTTCGGCAACTGAGGACTTTGAGGCCAACTTGCGCAAGGCTGCCGCCAGCGCCTGCCAATCATCGCGATGAAAGCCCAACGCACACCCCACAACTCGAATCATTCACCTGGGAACTCGGTGGCGGCGATGTATACATGGCAGAGGTCGACTTGAGATGCGCCGGCCAGCCTTGCCCGGGCTGCTGCCGCATCGAGCAGTTTGACTGCCTTGGCAGGCAGGGGACCCGCCAGGCTGATCGATCTATCGACCGCAGCCTCTAGTGCCGCATTGCCAATTCGCACACCGTGATGCAATGCAATTCTCTCCTGCAGACACTGCAGCACCTCCAGTGACTCCACCCGGCCCATCTCCTCCAGATTCACTAGATCGATTCGCCTGAAGAGAGGATCCGTGCATACGACCGAGACGAACGGAGGGAGAATGGTCCCAATCACCCTGATCCCTTGATCCAAGGCTTGGCTCAGCAGGAATGAGCCCCGGGGATTGCCTAACAGGCCTAATTCCAGATGCTCTAATCCCAGGACGGTCTCAGATCCTTCTTCAGCCTCTTCGAGTAGTTCACCAAGCAGATTCTCGCGCTCGGAATCCGGCAGAGTGCCGGCCATTAAAACCCCCAGGTGAATTGAAACAACACGCAGCGCTGGCCTGTGATCAATGAGACTGCGAGCAACGGCATGGAGAAGGTTGGTCTTTCCGACGCCGGACTCCCCAACAACCACCGGCAGCCGCGGCCGCCACTCGAGCAGCGAAGCCGGGGGGCCATCCGCAAAAGCGACTGAATAACACCGCGATCATCAGGAGGATTGCAGCTCGGGGATCCTTGCCACAAAGCACCTGCAGAGAAGGGATCCGAGAGGTCGAGGAGCCGCTGCTGTGTTCCGTCCCAAACGCTCTGCCAGTCGCACATATGTCCACCGCCACTCCTGCATAGCTGCCGAACGGTTTCCCCTCTAAGGCGAGCACGGCCCACGGCGGGCGGATGATTCACCGCGTGCTCGAGGTTATCGACTCCGGCGATGTGGTGCGTCAGCACTCCCGCTCGCTCAAGCGAGCGGAATATCCCGCGATCGCCCAGCTGGCCAAACCTCGTGTCGATCTCAAAAAGCTGCCGTTTCATTTTTTAAAATCGGTCGAGGCCATCCCAGGTCATTTTGTGTTTGTTCAGATAAGGAGTCAGCTGCTCGACGTCCCCGCGGATCGGGCTTTCGGGTCCGAGAACGAAATCAGGAGTCACCGTTCCGTCTGGATACTCGACGCCTTCCAGGGCCTTGTTCAGCTTATCAAGCACGAAGTTCCAGTGAGAAACGGACTCCCAGAAAATTCCTCTACGCCCAGCATAGTCGGAGTAGAGTGCCCGTTTGATGGCCCAATCGAGTGTGGTCTCGACAGCTTGGGGTCCACACTCCAGGAGATCGAGAGTCTCCCGCCAGCGCACACAGACCTGCTCTGCCCACGGGGGCATGTACTTTTCACCAGCGTGCGCCTCGGCCTGGGCAAGGTAGTGGCGCTGGACCTCCAACGCGGAGCAACTGCCCCCTTTCGACAGCCTCAACGTCGCACGAGAAGTTGGATCTGAAGCCACCACACGCAGCGCGTCCAGAGGAGACTGCAGCTCCACCGTCGCGCCCGTGTTCAGGCCCCCTTCGATCATCGCCGCCACGAGTGCGGTGGCGCCTACACGCAGCCACATGGCCGCCTCGGAACACAGGCTCTCTCCACAGAGCACGTGCAGGCGGTGATATCCCTGGCTGCTCAAAGACTCGTCCTTGGTATGGAAGATGCCCCGATTGCCCGTGGAATCCCCGGAGACCACCTTGACGATGTGGGATGCTCGCGGAGAGAGCGTGAAATCGATTCCGCTGCAAAGAGGGTTGAACCCTCCGGCACCGGTATAGATCACCCGTGACACAAGGTGAGGGATGAGCTGACCCGGCAGGTGCGCAGGATCTGTGCGATGGAGATACGATTCATGCGATCCCCAGGTGCTATGCTCACCATAATCGACATTGCAGATGAAGCACAGCACCGCCCATCCCTTCCCCTGCTCCTGCTCGAGCTGACTTAATACTCGCGCGATCAGTTGCTCGCCTGCTTTCACATACCGTACTGCATCCCACGGATTGACGCACTCCGGAGTGGCATACTCCGGATGAAGGCCACAGTCGATGTAGAAACGGGAGCCGTTTTCCAGATAGATGCCGTTTCCGCACATGTCCGGCAGACTGGCAACCTGCCTTCGGGCGGTATGCAGAATCTGGAAGACCAGCGATTCCCGAGGGACGGATTTGTCTCCTGCAGAACCGGTGATCGCGTACTTGGTCTCAATGCCGAACATGCGCTCTGCCACGGCTATTTCCCCCCTTGCTGGCGGTTGGCTTGCAGGAACCTTTCGCTGTCGCCCGACAGCGCCCGGCGTATAGCCTCGTCGCCGGCAGCCAGCAGCTCTGAGCCCGCCTGCCGGAGGGTTGAAAGGTTGTCTCCTCCGCCGCTTCCAGTGGCGGCTTGCTGCGGCCTTGCCTCATTATCGAAGCGCTCACGCAGACTCATGTCGCACCCCCTTTACTCATAGAGTCCAATGTCAATTTCTTTGACCGCACACCTGCTGACCTCTTTGTGGTTCAGGCAGGCGATCTTCGGGAGCGCCGCCGGCAGCGAGGTCCTCCAACCCGTCCACAAGCTGCCCGATCGTTGCAGCCTGCCTGAAGACTGGTTCCGCCTCCGCTTTCGCAAACCCGAGCGGATCGGCAAGAATCAGCGTCCGGTACAGCGGCCAGTAGCTTCGGCCCTCAACCTTGACCCGGATAGAATCCCAGTCCACAAGCTCGATTTCTTCCGGCGACACTGCCCGCAGAACCATCGCTCTCGTCCAGGCGCGAGTGTCTTCGGGAGGGTTTGCCACGAAGTACCGGATCCTTTCTTCTGTGACGGTGCGCTCGACCAGGCCATTGTCCTCATAAGGCCAGTAGAGACCCTCACCTTCATCGAGGCCCCGAATCCAATGGCGAAGGGAATGAGGACCCTCCAACGCCAACCTCTGTTCCAGGCTACGATTGCCAAACCGATCTCGATCAGAAGCATTTTCCTCCTCCGTTCTTTGTGCGTTTGGGCGTGCGCCCGGGCACGCGGAGAACGGGCCGCCGGCCTGCTCAGGCCGCCGGGCCGGACGCCCAACCGGGCCTTCTGCCGTTCTGCCTTACACCAGGAGCAAGGTCCGTTCCCAATCAGGCAAATCGCATAAGCCGTTTTTTTTCAATTGGGTGGACAAGATCGTGCCACGAGACTGAGTGAATTTGGAGTTCCAAGAGGCTATGAGGCAGGCTTCTTAAGCGGTTTTGGAAGTCAGGCTTGAGATCGTGGTGAACCAGGCCGGGAAATGCCGCGAGCCAGTTTCCCAATTGTCACACCAGAGTAACAATGTACGTCGGTGAGTTCTGGTCTCCGCAGGAGACAAAGTACTCGACGAAGGCTGCGCCGGTTTGAAACGGTCCGAGCGTCGCCTCGTGGGTCTTTCTTGCCAGCAGCTTCGCCGGCGTCTTGACCCATTCCATCGATCCCCGGACACGCGTGTGGAGTTGAACCTTTCCCGTACCAGTGCAAACGATGGTCAGGCGAATCCGCTCGTTCTTTGATAGCAGGCTCGGACGAGTGGGAACGAACAGGCGCGCCTTGGCTTGCGGATCCGGCAGCGTTACCTGCTTGAAGAGGTTCTCCGTATCCGAGGGCAGCGGATTCAGGTACTCCTTCATGGACAGGCGCAGCCGGATCAGCGCAAGCCAAACGAACTTGTTGTGCATTGAGGCCAGCGAGCCGAGATCGTTGCGCGTGGCAACAATGCTCTGATAGCGAAGCATGGCGCTTCGGACCTCGGGAGCCAGACGCAGCCACAGCGCGACTGCTTCGCTGCGCACCTTATTTCGAGCCTCGTCTCTCTGCCCGTTCGTTTTTAACTCCGCGGCCGCCTTGAGCACCTGGTGCATCTGATGGGCCAGCGCCCAGGCTCAACGCGGAATGCGAAGTTGAGGCTGCCTGTACCGGCACGCTCCTCGATGCCAAATCCCAGACGGTGCAGACCCCGCAACAGTTCGTTGGGCGCCAGCCGCCGGCGGAAGCTCTCATTACCGCCGGGCTCTATCGAAATCCGGCGGGGCGATTGAATCTGAACGGCCGCTCCGGCCATGGCTTCCAGGAATTCTCTTCTGTTCATGGCGTTCATACCTCTACGCTGTTTGGCGAATTCATCAAATGGCGTATGATCTAGGTCGATATTGTTTCGTTTATCTTGATCTCTTAAATGGGGGACGCAGGAAAAAGCGGGCAAACGCCGATGCCTTGGAAGTTCATCCGCGTCGATTCGCGCTTATCCGCGTCCCAATCTAATACAATGGTAAGAGGACCACAATGACAGAGAAGGAGCGAGTTCTCGCGGCCTTGAACCACAGGGTTCCGGACGGGATCCCGATGGATTTTGGCGGGACTGCAGTGACAGGGATTCACGCGAGCTGCGTGGCGGCCCTACGCGATTACTACGGGCTCGAGAAAATGCCGGTGAAGGTTCATGAACCCTATCAGATGCTGGGCTGGATCGACGAAGACCTGAAGCAGGCAATGGGAATCGATGTGGATGGGGTCTTTCCGCGCAAGACCCTGTTCGGTTTTCCGAACGAAGGCTGGAAAACCTGGAGGATGCCGGACGGCCTGGAAGTGCTCGTTTCCGAGAAGTTCGTAACCACCGTCAACGAGGATGGTGACACTCTGATATACCCGGAAGGGGACAGTACGGCACCTCCGAGCGGAAGATTTCCCGAGGAGGGCTATTTCTTCGACACCATCGTTCGCCAGGAGCCGATCGACGAGGAAAAGCTAAACCCGGAAGATAACCTGGAAGAGTTCGGGCCCATATCCGATGATGAACTTGATCATATCCAGTGTTCCGTGGAAGAGGTATCCTCAACCGGCAGAGCCGTGATTGCCAACTTCCCCGGTACGGCATTTGGGGACATCGCCCTTGTTCCCGCCCCGTTCCTGAAGCATCCCAAAGGCATTCGTGATATCGCCGAGTGGTACATCTCCACCAGCATCCGCCGGGACTACATCCATTATGTCTTCTCAAAGCAGTGCGATTTCGCGCTTGCCAACCTGGGGAAGATACATGCCAGGATCGGGAATTCGATCGACGCAGTTTTCCTGTGCGGAACGGACTTCGGCACTCAGGCCTCAACGTTCTGTTCGGTGGAGACGTTTCGCGAGCTGTGGTTCCCGTACTACAAGAGAATCAACGAATGGATTCACCGCCATACGACGTGGAAGACGTTCAAACACTGTTGCGGCTCGGTTGAGCGTTTTATTCCTTCTTTCATCGAAGCGGGCTTCGACATCCTGAATCCCGTTCAGTGCTCGGCGGCGGGAATGGAGGCGGAACATCTCAAGTCCGCTTTCGGCGACAACATTGTCTTCTGGGGAGGCGGAGTCGACACTCAGAAGATTCTGCCGTTTGGACGGCCGGACGATGTGCGCCGCCAGGTTTTCGAAAGGTGCGAGATCTTTTCCAAAAAAGGCGGGTTCGTCTTCAACACGGTGCACAATGTCCAGGCGCGCACTCCAATCGAAAACATTATCGCAATGATCGACGCCGTTCACGAGTTCAACGGCGACAGGTACGCGTTGGGCGTCCGCGCCTGACTCCACCATTTCAAACAACTTTGGCATAGCCGCAACCAGTTTGTTTGGTGTCCTTGATGCTCTTTGTGTCTTGGGGTTGAGGTTTTTAAAAATGACACGACGAAGACGCCAAGAACACCAAGCGCACAGAGATTTCTTGGGAAAATGGCAAGGATTTATCACTTCTTCACCGGTGCTCTAATTTGTCTGCTGTTGAATCTTGGCGGATCCAAGGGAGCCGCAAGCCCGACTGATCTGGACTCTGAAGCCTTCGGCAAGGTCATACGCAGCATCGCATATTCGGCGGATGGGCCTCTGGAGCGTTCCCACTACGATTCCTATCTCGGCATCAAGCCCGGCGACATTCTCACGCGCATGGGGACGAAAAATGCCATTCAGGCGCTCTACAACTCGGGCCGCTTTTCCCAAATTACGGTGGATGCTGTTCCCGAGGAGAGCGGGGTCCAGGTGCGCTTCAACCTGCTGTACAACTTCTACTTCAACTCGTTTACTCTCGAAGGAGATGTCGACCTTGGCGGCCGTTCGCTCTGGGAAGTTGTTCCTCTGCCCACGGGCGAGCGCTTTACCAAGGAAAGGCTGGAGCATGCGCGAAAAGCCCTGCTGAATTACTTGCGCGAGCGGGGATACTACCTGGCAAAAGCGGAAGCCGTCACAATGCCCAACGAGCACTTCCGTCAAGTCGATACCGTCTTCAAGGTAGAGCCTGGAGCGCTTGCCACGATCCGCACCATCGAGATCCAGGGTGTTCCAAAGCAGGACATCGACACAATTAGTAAGAAGCTTGGGTTCAAGCAGGGTGACAGGTTCGATCGCCGTCGGTTCCGCCGCCGGATGGATAACCTGAAAAGTTATTTTCTCAACCGCGGTTATCTCGCTGCTGTTGCCCAGGCGACCGATTCCTTTTGGCCCGAAGACAACACCGTCGCCCTGGTGGTGCAGGTTTCGAACTTCGGCAGGATCCGCGTTGCGGTCGAAGGCTTCAAGATTGATAAGAGCCAATTGCGGCGCCTGCTGCCCATTCTGTCGGGCGAAGGGCTCAACGAGGACATTCTGGATGAAGGGGCGCAAAACATCAGGGACTACCTCGAAGAGCGCGGCTATCCCGAGGCGGAGGTGAACATCCAAGAGGAGGAGGAAAAATCCGGGATTCGCGTTGTCCGCTACAGCATTGATGCAGGACACAAAGTAACGGTTGCCTATGTCGGCTTCAAAGGCAACCATGCCTTTTCTGACCAGGAGCTCCTGGCGGCAGTGCAGATCCAGCCGGCACGCTACCTCCAGCGATCCGCTTACAGTGTTGCAGAACTCGACAGCGACGTCGATTCTCTGAAGACGCTCTACCAGTCTCAGGGTTACCTCAACGCCAATGTCATACCTGTGGTCAATCCGGTGAAAGACGGCGTGAGGCTCGGATTGACCTTCGAAATTGATGAGGGAAAGCTCTCTCGAACGGAATCTCTGATCCTTGCCGGCAATCACAGTCTCAAGACCGCAGACCTGGTGGCCAAGATGAAGCTGAAGCCCGGCGGCCCATACTCTCCGTCGTTCGTCGAGCATGACCGCCAGGCAATTCTTGCCGCATACAACGACGCGGGATTCCTGCAGACCAAGGTGACTTATCGGGTCGGCACTGCCGACGTGACAAACTCCTTTCCGGTTGAATTCGACATCACGGAAGGCATCCGCAGCTATGTGGACAACATAATTATCCTGGGTAACGACACAACCCGGGATTCCATCATTGAGAGACACATCTCGCTGGAAAGGGACGATCCTCTAAGCCTGGGCAAACTGCTCAAAACACAGCAGGCACTCTACAACATGGGTGTTTTCGATCTCGTCCGGGTGGTGCCGCAGAATCCGGAGAGTGTTTCCCCGTATCAGAACGTTGTGGTCCGGCTGAAGGAAGCGAAGAGGTTCATGATCCGGTACGGCATCGGTTACCAGGAACGGGCGCATCTGCGGGGAACTCTGGAATTGAGCGATCTAAACATTCTGGGGTCGGCACGGCGCGCCGGTTTGATACTGCGCGGGAGCGCCATCGAGCAGGGTGCCGCCCTCAGCTTCCAGCAGCCGCAATTCCGGTTCCTGCCCGTCGACTCCTATTTCACCTTTTCCGGGCTGCAGAGGAGGGAGGTGAGCTTCGATCAGAGGCGGCTGAACCTTTCGTATCAATACGGACATCCGCTCAGCAGTCATGCGTGGGGATTGCTGCGTTACACCTTTAATAATGTTCGGCTTTCAAATCTGAAGGTTTCTCTCTCGGAGTTGGGCCGTGAGGATACACCCAGGAACCTTTCAACCTTCTCTGCCATTTACATCAACGACACGCGCGACAGTTACCTGGACCCGGAAAAGGGATTCTTCACATCCACCGACTTGAGCGTGACCACGCATCTCATCGGGAGCAATGACTATCTGTCTTTGTTCACGCAGAACAGCTACTACAAGAGGCTTCCCGGGTCGCTGTTGATCGCGGCCTCGCTGCGCTTTGGTGCCCGCCATCCATACGGCAGCGACACCAGTATCCCGATCAGTGAGAGGTTTTTTGCGGGCGGGGGCTCCAGTCTGCGAGGATTTGACACCGACTTCGCGGGTCCTTTGGACCCTGTAACGAATCAACCCGTCGGCGGCAACGCGCTCCTTATAGGAAATTTTGAAGTACGCGTACCACTGGTGCATCCGGTGCGCCTGGCCGGTTTCTACGATACTGGCAACGTCTTTCGCAACTTGAGCGATATAGCTTTTGGCGGATTCAGTCACACGATAGGAATCGGCGTCAGGCTGAAAACTCCTTTCGGTCCGTTGCGAGCCGATTATGGCCTCAACCTGAATCTCTCCTCGGACCTGCGCGCGCGCGGGCTGACGCGGGGCCATTTTTTTGTGACTATCGGACCGCCGTTCTAGCGGAGCTGGATTCTGCAATGAGGCATGGCACTTATATGTTGTTTCTGAGTCGCGGCCTAGGGACTTGTCGATTGCGGATTGCGGATTGCGGATTGCGGACTACTCATGGGATTCTTTCGATCCGCAATCAGCCTGCGAGGGCCGTTGTGCGGGCGGGTATGCTGGCGATTTTTCTTGCCGCCTTCACGCACCCCCTCAGGGCTGAGGAGATTGACCGGCTGCTTGCAGTGGTCAATGGCAAGGTCATCTGCGAGGGTGACCTTCTGCTTGCCCGCAATCTTAACGCGATTCTTTCTTTGGGAAAAAGCTCTGCCCTTCCTTCCAAAAAGGAGGAGATCGACCGCCTCATTGATCTTGAGCTCATGCGACAGGAATTAGAAACCTTCTCCATGGCTCCCAAGGACCAGAGTAAGACTCAAACTCGCATTCAGGAGCTCAAGAATGCTTACGCCGAGATTGGCGGACTTCCCCGTCTCTTGCACGGGCTTGGGCTGCAGGAATCGGAGCTCTTGGACTATCTGCACCTGCAGGATTCAATTCTCGGCTTCATAGACTTCCGTTTCCGCCCCTTCGCGAGCGTTTCGGAGCAGGAAGTTCAGGAGTACTATAAAGAGAAGCTCGTGCCACCACTGCGACAAGCCGGCGCTGTGGTCCCGCCTTTGGCGGAGGTTTCGGGCAAGATCGAAGAAATTCTCAAAGAGGAGAAAGTCAACGCGTCGATGAATCAATGGATTCAGGATATCCGGCGTCATGCACGCGTTGAGTACTTCCTTGATGGTGTGGAACTGCCCTGGGCGAACAAGCGATGAAGATTCTTTCGAGACTGATGCTTATCCTGTTTCCCGTGGCGCTCATAGTCGCGTTGGCAGTCGCCTTTAGGTACCTGCGCAGCGACAAGTTTCAGGAGTTCGCGCGCGCGACGCTGATTTTACGGGTGGAAAGGGCGACCGGAATGGTATGCACGGTCGAGCGGCTTCGTCTCGACGTCTTCCGGGGCCGGTTTCGCCTGGAGGGAAGCACCTTGAGGGCGCGGACACCCCGCGTCGGTCCACTCACTCTCAGTATCGATGAAATGAGCGGGCGGGTCAGCATTTCCTCACTTTGGCATTTCAATCTGCATCTTGCGGAACTGAACATCACTCGCCCGCAAGTCGCGCTGATATCCGCGGGAGGCGGGACTGGCTGGAATCCGGAGGAATTCCTCGAGTCGCTGCGTATGTCGCTGGACCTGGCTGCGGGAAAGGTCTTGCTGACTGATGGATGGGTCAAGGTCAACAACACGCGCATTCCTTTGAACCTGTCACTGGACGATGCGACTTGCGAACTCCACTATGCGGCGCATCCCCAGCACTACAGCATCCGACTCGCTTATAAAAACAGCCGGCTGCTCTATGAGGGCCGCGATATCAAGTACGACCTCGACACGCGTGTCAGCATCTCCTTGGAGGGGGTGGACGTCGAGTCGTTCAGGATCCGGCGCGGCAAAAGCCTGCTTATCGGCAACGGCTGGGTGAGGGATTGGAAATCACCGGTGCTGCTTCTGCATGCCACGGGAAATCTGGATGGGGAGGATCTTGCCCTTTTCAGTTCAGACCTGCGTGAAGCCCGGGGCAGTATTAGCGTCGCAACGAACCTCCGCGTGGATGCGGCTGGTCTCCGCCTCGACGGCAGGTTCGACCTCCAAACCGGTGGATATCGCAGGGCGACTCTGAGTGCGCTCCGAGGCCTATTCGAGATCCAGAACAATGTGCTCTTGCTGAAGGATGTCGACGGGAAACTGGGAAAAGGAATCATTCATGCGAATGGAGAAATACAACTCCGGGAAGCGAACAAGTCGCCGCACCACATAAGTGTTTCGGCGAAAGAAGTGCCGCTTCGGGAAGTCAGCTGGATTCTCAATCTGCCGGAGATAAGTTTTGACAACGCCGTCGACTCCTCGGCCGACGTGGTTTGGAAGCATGTGGACCGGGACCTTGAACTGACAGTCCAGGCTTACCTGCACGCTCCTTCGGAATCCCGCTCGGGAGCGGGGAGGAGCACTTTTCTCCAGGGAAATCTATCGTTCAGCTATAAGAAAGGATTCTGGCACTTCACCACGGCCAATCTGAATTCGCCCAACACGACTGTTGAGATCACCGGACTTGGCGGCACCACATTCCACATTCATGCTCAAACGAGTCAGCTTGCGGAGCTCTTTGCGGTCCTGCGGGGATTCATCCCTTCTCTCGAGAGGCTCATTTCCAGACAGCCGGACGTGGCAGAGATTTCAGGTACTTTCGGGCTCAATGGAGAAATGCTCTTGGAGCCTGAGAGGACGGCTTATCAGGGTGAACTCACGATCAAGGATGGTCGGTGGCGTTCCTATCGCGTGGACAGTATGACCTCGAAGGCGATCTGGGAGGGTGCGCACCTCGAGTTACGCGCGCTGAAGCTGCGCAAGGGAACGGAGAGTGCCGAGGGAGATCTCGTCCTGGACATTCCCTCCAAAGAAGGAGAACCCCCCGGAATAAACTTTCAAGGCAAGGTGTCGCAGGTATCTCTGGCATCGCTGGAGGATCTCGGGGTGGAAATCGGCCCCGATATTACTGGGATCCTGAGTGGGAGCGGCTCCGTTTCCAATGCAGAGGGTAGCTGGAGCGGCGCTGCGCAGTTCCAAATCGATAAGGGTAGCTACAGGGATGAACAATTCGACAGCGTGCGTGGACAACTAAAGGCGCAAAACGAGATCCTGCAAATCGAAGACTGTCAGATCACTCGCGGCGCCGCGACGGTGACTGCCCGAGGCCAGGTCCGCCTGGACACGCGCCAGATGGATATTTTCCTGCGGCTTGCGGGATTGTCGCTCACCGAGATTCCGTCCATCCGAGACAACAAGCTTGAGATCGAGGGCCGCCTGGTTGCCTCGGGCGAGCTTCGGGGAGCAATGGACAACCCGGCGTTCAAAGGCAACTTCGAGCTCACGGGCCTGCGCTATTCCTCCTGGAACCTCGGCCAGGGAAAAGGAACCCTGGAACTGGCGGATAAGATCCTACAAGTGAGCAGCATCGTCCAATCGGATCTGGGGAAACTCGCGGCGCAGGCGAAAATATCGATGGAGAGCGGTCTGCCAGGCAAGGCTTCACTAGAGTTCTGGGATTGGAACGTTCAGAAAATCCTGGCCGGCAACGTGCCGCCTCTGCTCAGCGAGTTGAGTACCGCGCTGCACGGAAAAGTCGAGGCGGAGGGCAAATTTGCCGAACCCGCCGAGTTAAGTGCAAGTGGTGAAGTGGACGGCGCCCGTTTCAAAATTCACGACTATGAGCTTCACAATGCTGGAAAGATTCGCTTCACGGTCTCGAACCGGAATATCCTTTTCGAGAAGGTGAATGTTGTGGGTGAAGGAACCAGCCTCTTTCTCAGCGGCGTCCTGCCCCTCGACAGCAGCCCCCGCCTCGACATGGGCCTGAACGGCAACCTCAACCTGGTTTTCCTGCAACATCTCGAGAAGAAAATCCGTGTTTCCGGTTCCGCCGTTTTGAACGTTCGAGCCACGGGCGCCCTGCAAGACCCGCAGGTAATCGGCCAGGCTGTATTGCAGAACGCCCGGCTGGAGTATGGAGACCTGCCCGTGCATCTTTCCTCGATGCAGGGAAACATCGTTTTTTCGCGCAACCTGGTGCGGTTCGAAAACGTTCGCGGAGCCGCAGGCTCGGGGTCCATCCAGTTGAGTGGTTTGCTCGAGCAAAAGAACTCTGAGTTGCGAGGAATTAATCTGCAGGTTTCGGCACAGCAGGTCCGGCTACCCTATCCCAAGGATTTTCGTTCAGTGGTTAACGCGGAACTCATACTGAGAGGCAACCAGGGATCCCAGGTGCTCTCCGGCGATATAAATGTCCTGCGTGCCGACTACATGAAGGACATCAATCTGCTGGAACAGCTGGCCAATAGAAGCAACTCACCTCCCGGCCCTCTGACCACGGATCCTTTCCTGATGGGCTTGCGCTTGGATGTGGACATTCATTCTGATCGGGGACTCTTTGTCGATAACGAGCTTACCAGACTGCGTGGCAGCGTGAGGCTGAACCTGCGGGGCACGCCGGCATATCCCTACCTGACGGGCCGGGTGGAAGCCAGCGATGGCTCTATTTTCTTCCGCGGCAATCGGTTTGACATCCAGCATGCTTCGGCGGACTTCTTGGATCGCAACCGCATTAATCCTATCCTGGATGTCAGGGCGGAAGCCGATGTGAAGTCCTATCGACTGGTGCTGGATGTGAATGGGGACCTTGATCACTTGAGCATCAACGTCACTTCGGATCCGCCTCTTTCCACAGTAGACATCGTATCGATGCTCACAACGGGGAAATCTCTGGAGCCGGGAACCGAGAACACGAGACGGCAGGCGGAGATAACCGGGCTGAGTGCTGCGAGCATCCTGTCAGAGAGCTTGACCGGGGTTGTCGGCAAGCGGGTGCAGCGCATTTTCGGGTTGGAGACCTTCCGGGTCGATCCATTTCTGGCCGGGGCTGAGAATGATCCCACGGCGCGGGTAACGATCAGCGAGCGTATTTCGAAAGACATGACGGTCACCTTCTCGAGGAACCTTTCCACCAACGAAGAGCAAATCGTCGTCGTGGAGTACGATGTGAACCGGAATCTGACCGTCGTGGCCAGCCGGGATGAACAAGGCAAGTTCGGACTCGACTTCCGTTTTCGCAAGCGCTTTCGCTGATTCTTTTATGCATCGGGGTGCAAATCCTGTGTTCGTGACAACCTTTTTTATTGCTGCCGTTTGCCTGCTTCGTTCACGGAGAGCTAATCGCTTTGTCCAGATCTCTCGGAGAATGTGGATCTTAGCGAGACCTCGCAAAATCTTCCCCCCAGCGCGTATGCGATGGGCGCGGGTTCAAGGGGGGTAGGAGTTCAAAAAGGCACCA
>Ga0315277_10000859_pt1 | contig 46169 bp, 32 predicted proteins | sample YL17G05_15_MG_FD_203695 | JGI IMG/M metagenome (GOLD analysis project Ga0315277, IMG submission 203695) | Sediment microbial communities from Yellowstone Lake, YNP, Wyoming, USA - YL17G05_15 | ecosystem: Environmental > Aquatic > Freshwater > Lake > Sediment | place: USA: Wyoming | collected... | reverse complement strand
TGGGGCAAGAGCTGGGGTGGAGCGGGTGATGAAGGCGTAAACGCCATTGAGCTAAGCGGCTCAGGTAATGTCTATTGTGTAGGCAATTTTCAGGGCACTGTCAATTTTGACCCGGAAGGTACGGGTGATAGTCGCACTGCTGTTGGCTGGGCGGACCCCTGGCTTGTTTGTCTTGATACATTCGGTACATATCAATGGGCACGTACCTGGGATGGTTCAGCGATAAGCAGCGCCTTTGATGTCTGCAATGATACAGCGGGAAATGTCTATGTCTCTGGTGATTTCGCTTATTCAATGGATGGCGGCACCATCGATATCGATCCTGGCCCCGAACAAGATATACGCTACGCGGTTGGCACATACGACGCGTGGTTATGCAAGCTTGATTCGTCGGGCTTATTCATTTGGGGTGTCACATGGGGAGGCAACTGGGGCGAAGGCGCTTATTCCTTAAGCACTGACGTTTCTGACAATATATATATTACAGGTTATTTCCGCAGTGATTCTGTGGATTTCGACCCTGGTGAGGGTTCCGAAGACATTCACTATAACGTGGGTATGAATGCCGAACCTGATATTTTCCTTATGAAACTCGACTCTTCCGGCGCTTTCGATTGGGCAAGGACCTGGGGTTCGGTGCTTCAAGATATCGGTTACGATGTCATAGTGCGGTGCCCGTCTGTACTTTACTTAGCAGGCAATTACTACGGCACGGTTGACTTCAACCCCGCCGGGGGAGATTCACATTCTGCAGTTGGCGGCGAGGATGATTATCTAATGAAGATTCGCTCCGATGGTAATTGGTGATGTTAAGCGCCTGTTGCAGACAATGCCGTAAGGTTGATGATCTCTACCACTAACGAGGAGCGAATTTGAGCTTTATACAGAATGAGGATGCTCCATTATCAGCTTTTGACAGGCATCAACCTTTGTGGTGTCAAGAATCACCTAAGAATTGAGACAGGTCCTTCAATGGGGGAATTTTCAGCAGTGATTTATTCTAAATCACGAGCAGTCAGGGTGACAAGGAGGTTCGTTATGTTTAGAAGCGCTAAAACATTATTAATCTCCCTTGGATTACTTACCACCCTTATTGGGTGTTCCGGGTCGACCGGTGGGCCCACGATTCCACAAACCTACAATGTCGGCGACGGAATGAAATCGGGCACGTTATGCCTTGGCGCATGGCAAGTAGCTGTCAACAAGACGACCGGTGAAATGAATGTGTACCAGGCGAGGGGTAGTGATTTGGCATTGAATGTCGTTACTTTCCTTGAACCTCCCCCACTTAAGGACCTTTCGATCAATTTCAGCACCCTCGTATTAGATCCGCCCTTCTTGGAAGTAGATGTAATACTTACCCACCCGATACCGGACCCCGTATTCACGGGCTTTGATGTCCGTGGCATTGTTTTTGGCCCCGATGTCCTCAACGCGGATGGTTACACACCATATATGCGGCCGGATGATTTTACCAGCGTGCCTTTCGGTTACAAAGACGGCCTCTTAGGAGCTCCGGACAGCTATGCGAATTATTCCGATGAATTGAACGGCTATAAATATTTCGCAGATGGCCTTGGGTTTAATGACGACCTCGTGGCTTTCTTTTCCAACGAGGACAACCTTGCCCAGCGGGGTAAGTTCGCGAATGGAGCTAAGAACGCCCGGCATTACATGCTTAGCTGGGAAGGCAAGCCGGAACCGCTTACATTCCTCGTTTTCAATTATGCTGTATATGCCAACTATGATTGGCCGGTAGGCGAACCCCCGATAACTCTCGACGATTTCACAATCTCCGCCAATAGCCAGGAAGCGTTCTGCTTCACGGCGTCACCGATCGAGAATACCCTCTATTATTACGGTGGTGAAGGAGGCGGCGAGCTTACCCTCAGTGCGGAGTTATGGGACTGGCAGGGATTCGACGATTACGATGTCACCATGCAAGCGGGTTCCGTCTTTGGTGCATCTCCTATCCATCACGACACAACCTCGCCGGGAAGCACATCCAAGAGCCAAATTTTCACTTTCACGGCTGTACCGGGCACACCCGCTTCGACTGATGATATCGATATTACAATAGCAGCAACGGATAAATCAGCGACATTCGGCTCTTCTTGGTTTATGAACCTTTTCCCACCGGGTAACTCCCTCTACAATCAGAAAGTTTACACCGTGTGGCATATGAGCGTACCTGTAAGCCCCGATGCGCCACTGGGCGGTTGGGCAGTAACCTGGGGAGGTGTTTCCGATGACCGGGGCTTCGTTGTCGCTACAGATGAGCAGGGGAACTCGTATGTAACGGGCTATTTCCAAGGTAGCGGAGTGGATTTTGACCCGGGGACCGGGGAAAACATTCACTCCTCGAATGGCGGACTCGACGTTTTCTTGAGCAAGTTTAAACCGGATGGCAGTCTTGTCTGGGCTAAAACATGGGGTGGAACAAGTGATGATTGGGGCCGGGGAGTCGGCATCGACGATACAAGCCTTTATGTTGCTGGATGGTTTTCAGGCACCGTGGACTTCGATCCGAGCTTGGGAGGAACTGTGGAGCGTGATTCCAATGGTTCCTATGATTGTTTTCTTAGCAGATTCGATCTTGATGGAAATTTCGAATGGGTTCAGACATGGGGAGGAAGCGATCAGGAACACCTGGATAGCCTTCATGTAGACGAAACGGGTACAGTATATGCCGGTGGGGCATTCCTCAGCTCAAGCATAAATCTTGACCCGGCCGGTGGGGATGCTCATTACAACAACGGCGGTTGGGATTGCTGGCTTAACAAGTTCAGTTCGGACGGCACTTTTCAATGGGGCAAGAGCTGGGGCGGGCCAGGCGACGAAGGTGTAAACACAATTGAATTAAGTAACATGGGGAATATATATTGCACCGGCTCTTTTCAAAGCACTGTCAATTTCGACCCGGAAGGTGCGGGTGATAGTCGCACCGCAGTCGGCTGGTCGGACCCCTGGCTTGTTTGTCTTGATACTTCCGGTATATATCAATGGGCGCGTACTTGGGAGGGGAGCGCAATGGACAATGCCTTTGATGTTTGCTCGGACAGCTCAGGTGACATCTATATCTCGGGTGATTTCGGTTATTTCTTTGGTGGCACCCTTGACATCAATCCTGGTACTGCACAAGACATCCGTAACACGATCGGTTTGTACGACTGTTGGTTATGCAAGCTTGATTCGTCGGGATTATTTATCTGGGGTGTCACTTGGGGAGGCAATTGGGGCGAAGGTGCTTATTCCCTGAATACAGACGCGTCTGACAATGTTTATATTGCTGGTTATTTCCGTAGTGACTCCGTGGATTTCGACCCTGGTGACGGCAGCGAGGTTCACTACAATGTAGGCATGAATGCCGAGGCTGATATTTTCCTTATGAAACTGGACTCTTCCAGCACCTTCAACTGGGCGCGAACTTGGGGTTCGGAGGGGCAGGACATCGGCTTTGATGTCAAGGTCCGATCCCTGTCGACAGTGTACTTGGCTGGCGTCTTTTTCGGCACCGTTGACTTCAATCCAGCGGGGGGAAACTCCCATACTGCGGTTGGCGGGGAGGACGTTTTCCTGATGAGGATTCGCTCCGATGGTTATTGGTAGAAAACAAATTAAAGAAAACAATTAGGAGGTTGGCAATGCCAAAAAAACTCATGCTCTTGGTCTTTTTCCTTGGATTGTTAGGGGTTGTTATAGGATGCTCCGGGTCATCTGGGGGTCCTACCATTCCGGAGCCTGATAAAAGTTCTAACAAGACTGACGCAGGGACTTTATGCCTTGGCGCCTGGCAGGTGGCTGTAAACAAGGAAACCGGGGAACTGAATGTCTACCAGGCAAGGGGGAGTGATCTGGCGCTGAATGTCCTCTCCTTCATGGAACCGCCCCCTCTTGAAAATCTTTCGATCAATTTCAGCACCTTGGTGTTGGATGATCCCTTCCTGGAAGTGGATGTAATCTTCACTCACCCCATAGCAGATCCGGTGTTCACCGGTTTTGATGTACGAGGTGTTGTATTCGGCCCGGATGTCCTCAATGCCGATGGCTATACCCCATATATGCGACCGGATGACTTCACCAGCGTGCCGTTTGGTTACAAGGACGGCCTGTTGGGAGCTCCGGATAGCTATGCGAATTATTCCAATGAACTAAACGGCTACAAGTATTTTGCGGATGGGCTTGGGAAAGACGATAGTGTTGTAACTTTCTTTTCCAGCGAGAGCAACCTTGCAAACCGCGGTAAATTCGCGAATGGCTCCAAGAACACGAGACATTACGTGATGAGCTGGGAGGGCAAGCCTGCACCGCTGAACTTCCTCGTCTTCAACTATGCTGTATACGCCAACTATGACTGGCCGACAGGTGAACCACCGATAACTCTTGACGATTTCGCAATCACCGCCAATAGCCAGGAAGCGTTCTGCTTCAAGGCATCAATTGGTGAAAACACCCTCTATTACTCTGGAGGAACAGGGGGTGGCGCAGTTACGCTAAATGCTGAACTCTGGGATTGGCAGGGATTCGATGATTACGATGTCACCATGGAGGCCGGCTCGGTCTTTGGCGGATCTCCTATCCATCACGACACAACTTCCCCTGGAAGCACATCCAAGAGCCAAGTATTCACCTTCACCGCTGTACCGGGCACACCCACTTCGGCGGACAATATAACGGCCACTATAACCGCTACGGATAAATCGGCTACGTTTGGTTCCTCCTGGTTTATGCATCTTTTTCCCGAAGGAAACTCGCTTTATGGCAAGTATGTTTATAGTGTTTGGTACACCAGCATTCCGGTGAGCCCCGAAGCTCCGCAGAGTGGTTGGGCACGTACGTGGGGTGGTTATAGCGATGATTATGCCTACGGTGTCGCTACCGACCCCCAGGGAAATTCATATGTTTCAGGCATCTTCAACTACGACACGGCTTTCGACCCGGATGACCCCTATAATTATCTCCCAACGAATGGCGGATGGGATTGCTACTTGAGCAAGTTCGATCCCGACGGTGACTTTGTCTGGGTAAGAACCTGGGGTGGGCCGGCCGATGATCAGCCAAGAATGATAGATTCTGATAGCACGGGGGTTTACGTTGGAGGATGGTTCGGGGATTCAGTTGACTTTAATCCCGATGGGGGAGCTTTGCGTTCAGCCAACGGCGTAACCGACGGATACTTGAGCAAGTTTGATTTCGATGGCAACTTCAAGTGGGTTAATACATGGGGAGGAGATTATTATGAGCATGTGTATTGCGTTAGCGCCGACGGGAATGGCAACGTCTATGCCGGCGGGGCTTTCGCCAGCGCAGTCTTAGACTTCACTGGCTGCGGTGGGGATACTCACCCCAACAGTTGCGGCTTCTCTGGTATTTGGGATTGCTACATCGTAAAGTTCGACTCAGACGGGACCTTTGGATGGGCATGGAGCTGGGGATATGCCTGGGGTGACGAAGGCAACAACGGAGTTGCTGGAAGCCCAACTGGGGTGGTCTACGCTACCGGTTCTTTCACTGGTCCTACTGATTTCAACCCGGGCGGGCCTGGAGGCGACGAGTCTACAGTAGGAGGCACTGCCGCGTATTGCGTTTGCTTCGATTCTTCCGGCGCATATCAATGGGTAACAGCCTGGGCGGACCCTGGAAGTGAGTATGGCAACTACTGTAGCGCTGATAATGATGGGAACGCCTATGTTGCTGGCAGCTTCGATTCCAGCATTACCCTCAATCCAGATGACCCCTCCTCCAGCAAAGGCTCTATGGGTGCGTGGGACGTCTGGTTGGTCAAGCTGGATCCGTCGGGTGTATATCAATGGGGCAAGGTATGGGGAGGTGACTCTAACGATCAGCCTTACATCACAGGCGCCACCGGCTCCGGCGATGTGTATGTCTCAGGCTACTTCCGGAGCACCAGCGTTGACTTCAACCCGGATGGTGGAGATTTACATAACAACACATGGCCCGGAGAGCCCGATGTTTACTTGTCAAAATTCAGCACAACGGGAGATTTCGATTGGGCGCTATCCTGGGGCTCAGCCATTTGGAGTCAGGAACTTGGCTTTGGAATCGCTGCCAAATATGATTCTGTAGTCTTTCTATCCGGCATCTTTGCCGACACAGTCGATTTCAAGCCCGGTGGTGGAGATCCACACCCCGCCGTTGCCGGCCAGGATGCGTATCTAATGAAACTCCTGGCGGATGGAAGCTGGTAAGGTTAACAACTTCACCAAATCAGAAAGCCCTGCCTCGAGGCAGGGCTTTTATTGTTATTTTGAATAAATCCTTGCGCAATGTTGATGCTACCCCTCCTTCTCTACCGTTATAGGCGGTAGAGTTATTGTATCGCTGGCGCCCCAGGGGTCGTAGACTTTGCAGGTAATACTACATGGCCCTTCGTTCTGCGGCGCTAACCACTGCGCTTCCGCGCCGGTTAATGTGACAACCTCCGATGCGAACCCGCCACCATCGGCGGACCAGTCATAAACGAGACTTGTGTTGACATCCTCGCTATCCGGGTCGGTGACATCGACCGTAATGGTCACCAATGCGCCTGGAGCCGGGTTTTTCTCATCGATTCCATAGCCCGTAAATTCCGGGGCGGCGTTTGTCGCTTCGACTGTGAAGTCCCTGCGGTCCCAGCCGCCATCTTCGTCGGTGACGGTGACATGTATATCATATTTCCCGACGGTTCCCGCTTTCCACGTGACTTCAGCAAGTGTCGGCAGGCTGGTGAAATTGCCGCCGCTCGACCACCATTCATATGTAAGCGTCCCACCCGCATCATCCGGGTCATTGGCGGTAACATTGAATGTTTTCTCGACCGAGACATGGAAAATGGTTACCCCGACATCGAGCGATGTTATCTCCGGCGGCTCGTTTTCGCTTATCTCGATTAAAAAGGAATCATTGCTTGCCTCGCCATCGCGGTCGGTGACGACTATGGAGATATCTATAAAGCCAACTACATCAGGCGTATCGAACAGACAGGGATTTGTTGAACGGTCGAAGAAATCCGCGTTGAGTGAAACGCCGCTGTCATGCCACTTCGCCGACCACAGGAATGTCGGTTTATACATCGGGTCAGGATTTGCGCCTGCGGGGTCATAATCATCGTCGACATATTCGACCCCCATCTCAATGCGCTCATCACGCGGAACCTGCGCCACAAGGCCACCGATTATGTCGCCATCAACGGTGAAGTCCGTAAGCAACGGCGGTTGGTTCTCCCGGATGACAATCAACTTGTAACCGGTGGTGGATTTGCCATAGCGGTCGGTTAACGTGACCTCGATACGTAGCGTCCCCGGCTGGTCAGGTACATCAAATGTAGCCGGGTTCACCGTGGTGTCAACGAAGTTGGTTGTAAGCAGATTGGCGCTGCCGTCGAATCGGGCGGTCCACGCAGAATCGGGCATGAACCTGACATCACCTGTCCCGTTGGATGAATAATCCTCATCGGTATATTCTACTTTCAATGACACAGTGGTATCGCGGGTAAGCTCCAATTGCTCATTCGCGCCGATGAAGGCTTTAATGGAAATAATAACCGGCGGACGGTTTGTATCCTCAGCCGCTTTGCAGCCAAAGGGGATAAGGAAAAATGATATGAATATTAAAGCGAGGAGGGTTCCATTCAGGTTCGATGATAAACGCATCCCATCATCACATCCTTTACCATAACAGCGAAGCCCCGTTTCTACGGTTTAACCGACTGCTGCAGATTTATCTGGTCCACAACATTCCCGCCCAAGAGTTCATCTATGCCGGAGGCGAGTTTACCGGCCGCAATCCCCGCCCCGTCCGGGGAGGTGAGTTCCTCATAGGAGTAATCATTGAGTATGGCCAAAGCGAGAGCTTCGATATCCCTGACACGCGATTCAATCATCGCCCTGTCGGTCCCTTCGACGGGGATAAGCTCGTAACTTACAGACACCAACTTGTGGGAGCCATCGCCCGACAATAACCCGATCTTATATGGTCCATAAGCGATTGCGTTTGGGGTAGACGGGGCGGCCTGAGGATTTTCAGGGGGCGAAACTTGCACTTTGGTTTCCGGCGGCTGTTTGCCATCGAGGGTCATCAGCGACGCCACTACCGCCTGCATCGGTTCGTACTTCTGAGCAACCTGCAGGAAATTTATTGAATTCCACAACGGGGCCCTTGACTCGAATCCTTCCTCAGGTACCGGGTTGGAGGGGATGACAATTTGCCTGCCGGGGATAAGCTCATCGATTGTAAGGCCATTGGTTTCCTCAAGGTACAATATGAGGAACGCCTCGGCATTGTAGCGCACCAGCTCCGGGTCCATCCAGGACGGGCTGTGCGCGGAGTCACCGAGCATCCTCAGCTCAGTGACCAGGTTCAGCTTTCGCACTATGCTCCGCAGCGTCAGCAGCACCGGGTCATCAACCGAGTGCTTCACAATTTTTTCACGCTGGGTAAGGGGCTGGAGAGTGCTGATATCCATCCCCTCGATATCCGTCTGTTTGATGATGTAGTTTGAGGGCATGAGGATATTGCGAAATTCGTCGAATATGTCGGTCCCAATCGGGATTAACATAGCGTCATTGATACCATAAGGATTTGGGTCTTTTTCATAGGGACGCGGCTCAACTTCCTCGGAAATATGGGGGGTGAGCACGATGATGATCTCCGTACGCATCTCGGCGGTCTTGGACCGTCTGAAAAGCGAGCCAATCAGGGGAAGGTCTCCTAAAATCGGCACGCGGTAAGTGCGCCGTTCTGTTTCAGTGCTTATAAGGCCGCCGAGTATTAATGCCTGATGGTTGGGTATTCGCACGATGTCATGGACTTCACGGGTGTTAAGTTCGGGAGCGCGCAGGGAAGCATCCGCAATGACATTGTTTATCGTTTCAATGTTCGATACCACCGCATCGACCTGCATCTGTACTTCGCGCGCACCGGCGCCGATACGCGGCTTGATGTTCAGGGTGATGCCGACCGGGACGAAATTTATCTCGAAGATAGAACGCTGGTCCCCCACTTGTGTTTCCTGGATAACCGGGACCTGGCGGCCTATGGATATGATGGCCTGGCGGCCATCGACCGTCACCACCTTGGGGCGTGCCTTAATGGTCGCTTTCCCATCCTCAACCAGTGCCTGGATAGCCGCGGAGAAACTCCCGGCAGGTTTGCCCGCATCATCGTAGATAAATGTGTTCGAGTCAGCCGCCGCAGTACCTTCGCCGGGGAAAAGGCTCGTAATATCTCCCTTGAAAAGGTCATCGATGCCGCGCACCGATTTCAGGCCAAGGTCTTTAAGGGCATCAACATTTATCTCAATAACCTGGGCTTCTATCATTATTTGCCGTGCGGGAACATCGATAAGGGCGAGGTATTCCTCGACAGCCGCTATTTCTTCGGGGGAGCCGTAAACGATAACCTTGTTGATATCGGTGGTTGCCACCGGATCGCGCATTTGAACGGTTGTAAACTGGCCTGCGCGGATATCCTTGGATGAGCCGCTTCCGAAGTTGGTGCTCAAGTTAACCGACTGCACAGTGACAGAAGGTGCGGAATATATCACGGGGCTTACGCCTGATTTGATGAGATCCGTAAAAGCCCCGGTGTCAGTTGAGGTGTTTACAGCATAGTACCCGACCGATTTGAGCGATTTTATGGCCTCGTCAATCTCAACATAATACAGTTGGACGGCTTTATAGCTCTTCCCCGCCAAGGGAAGGTCGATGGTCGACAGGATCCCCTTAATCTGGTCAACAGCCACCTGTTCCTGGTCAATGGATCTTATGTACACCTTATAGCCCTGGTAACCCTGCTTGCGCTCGAAATACAGCTTGTTGATCTCACCAAGGTTCGGGATGTAAAAGGTGATCTTGTTTGTACCCGCATTATCACGGGCATAGAAGAGCAGGTTATCCCCGCCCGGCTGAAGGGGCATGAAACCCATGAAAGTGGACATTACCTCATCGAGCTTATATTTGAGCTCCGTAGGGCTAAGGTTCTTGATGTTGACGTCGGTGAGAACTTCCTGCGGTACGCACGGGACCAGCGGTGGAGGCGGCGGGGGATCGATGGTGTTCATTATCTGCTTGACGATGTCGATGATGTCCTGGCTTGACTGTACGGCGATTTTATTAGGCACGCTCTCAAGGGTGGTGATTGTAACCAGATTCTTATCAATGCCGAGTTTTCCAAGGTTGGTGTAACATTGGGCTATAGCATCAGGGGCGGGCAAATTGTAGATGGAAACAAATTCCAGCTTCACCGGCTGGTTATCCGCCGCTGCCGATATTGTGCCGGGGAAGGCTGCAAGAAGAAGCGCCATCGCTATGAAAAGCGCATTACGAGCGACCCAAAACCTCATTGGAGATCACCAACCTTTGAACAAAAGCCCTTCTTAGTCCGAATGGGCATACACTGAGCCATGATAATATCCTTTAAATATACATAAGATTTCATCAATTCCGTTAAACCAGATATTTTTTTATCTATCTCGCAAAAAGCAGCCTGGTACGGTACCGCCTCCGGGAGCTACGATTGTGCTGTAGAATACTGCCCCCGTGAAAATATGGCTGGCCTGACTTCCTTAAATATAAAGCAAATGTAAGGGATTATGTGACAAGGTCTATGAAAATTAAGTAAAAAAATGCCGGACATGAGGCCGGCGTGGTTTCATCAGGGGGGGCATCAGGGTCAAGGATTCAGGCGGGGGAAAAACCAAGAACATCTAATAATGCAAATACCACCCTACCATCCTGTACGCCCTATGCAGGTCATCGAGAGTGTCCGTGCATCCCATCTGGAAATCCCCAAGGCATGCCAAGAAGAAACTCAGAGTTATTGACGCCAAGGCAATCAGGAATCCGGCGACAACAACCGACGGGGCGTTTAACTTGTTCTTTATCAGCCCTTCAGCAGCAACGAACAACATTACGATGCTGAAAACACCGAATCCGATCGCCCAGGCCCAATTTGCTGTAGATATCTGCTCCATCTTTCCCCACACTCAATGGTTTTATCCATTATTACAATCGTCCTAAAGGGTATGGGCATAATTTATCAGATTAAAAATTGAGGGAAATATTTTAATGATAGAGTCATATGAGTATATATTAAATATCCTTTGTATTTATAGGCCATATAGAAGGTTTAAGTTATTTATAAACCAATTTATTCAAGCACGGATTTAATGATACTTTCTCCGGTTGAAGTTGTTTGAAAGGGATTAAAGATAAGTAGGGCGAAGCATTCTGGGGACAGAATGCTTCGCCCCTACATCAACCGATTCTTGAAATAACCGTTCAAGGTTGTCCTCATTTTATTAGAGGGTCTAAGGTATAATCTGAATCTGAATATGAGCCAAAGAAGGTGAGATATATGAAGAAGCCGGAGGTCTCAATCGATGAACTTTGTGTCAACACCATAAGGACCCTTGCCATTGACATGATCCAGAAGGCCAATTCAGGACATCCCGGCCTGCCGCTCGGGGCTGCGCCGATGGTTTACGTCCTGTGGAAACACCACCTGCGCTATAACCCCAAGGATCCGAAATGGCCCAACAGGGATCGGTTCATCCTTTCAGCCGGCCACGGGAGCGCCTTGTTATATTCGCTCCTGCATCTGACCGGCTATGATGTCTCGCTCAATGACCTCAAATCGTTCCGGCAATGGGGAAGCAATACGCCCGGACATCCTGAATCGTTCCTTACCCCGGGGGTCGAAGTTACATCGGGACCGCTCGGCCAGGGTGCCGCGAACGCGGTAGGCATGGCTATCGCTGAACGCGCACTCGCCGCCAGGTTCAATCGTCCGGGGTATGATATTGTTGACCATTACACCTACGCCCTCGTTTCCGATGGCGATTTGATGGAAGGAATATGCGCCGAGGCTTCATCGCTTGCCGGGCATTTGAAGTTGGGCAAGCTGGTATTTTTGTACGACTCGAATGATGTCTCGCTCGACGGGCCGACATCGCTCACATTTTCAACGGAGGATGCCGGCAAGAGATATGAGGCCTACGGTTGGCAGGTTTTGCGGGTAAACCACGGGAATACCGACCTTGCCGCAATCGATGAAGCCATCATGGAAGCAAAGGCTGATGTGTCCCGGCCATCGTTGATAATCATCAAAACAACTCTCGGTTATGGCTCTCCCAAGAAAGCAGGCAAAGCCGATGCGCATGGAAGCCCGCTCGGGGAGGAAGAAGTCGTGCTGACCAAAAAAGCACTGGGCTGGGAATGGGATAAGCCATTCCATATCCCGGATAATGCACTTGCCTTGTTCCGGATGGCCATATACAACGGCAGAGGATTGCAGGAAGAATGGCAAAAGTTGTTTGATGCATACGCTAAGGAATATCCCGAGCCGGCGGCCGAGTGGCGACGGGAGATCGATGGTGAATTGCCGGATGGATGGGATAGCGGGATGCCGTCCTGGGGCCCTGATGACAAGCTTGCTACGCGGCAGGCGTCCAATGCGGTGCTGAATGCCATCGGCAACAAAGTGAAGGGCCTTATCGGCGGCGCCGCCGACCTTTCAATTTCAACGCTTGCATATTTGAAGGACGAAGGAACCTTCGACGGCCAGACAGGCAAGGGAAGGAATATTTATTTCGGCGTACGAGAGCACGCGATGGCAGGCATAGCCAATGGTATGGCTCATCACGGAGGGGTTCGCCCGTTTGTTTCGACATTTCTTGTTTTTTCGGATTACATGCGACCTTCAATACGGCTTGCGGCGATGAGCAATCTGCCGGTGATTTATATTTTCAGCCACGATTCCGTTGCGCTTGGTGAGGACGGCCCCACGCATCAGCCGGTAGAGCAATTAATGTCGCTGAGGGCAATACCCAACCTTGCGGTAATGCGTCCCGCTGATGCAAACGAAACCGCCGAGGCGTGGCGATGGGCAATACGGCATAAAGGGCCGGTGGCCATTGTTTTGACGCGGCAGAAATTGCCGACATTGGACCGCAGCAAATATGCCCCTGCATCAGGGTTGCATCGCGGAGCTTATATCATCTCCGAAGCAGCATCAGGCGCCCCATCGGCAGTAATTATCGCCACCGGGTCAGAAGTGCATACTGCACTCAAAGCTCAGGAGCTGCTGGAAAAAGAGGGCATACCTGCACGCGTAGTATCAATGCCCTGCTGGGAAGCATTTGAAGCGGATAGCGAGGAGTATGGCGAATCGGTTCTGCTCTCTCACATCAAAGCGCGCGTATCGGTTGAAGCAGGCGTGACATTGGGATGGGAACGATGGATTGGCGGCAAGGGGACCGCGATAGGCGTCGACCGGTTCGGGGCATCAGCGCCCGAGAAAATCATCATGGAAAAATTCGGGTTGACGGCGGAAAATGTGGTAAATGCCGTTCGTTCGTTATTAAGTTGAGTAATATCTATATTAATGTAAAATTTCAGCCGTTTATAAGACCGCGACGGGTGCCGCACACTTCAGTGTGCGTTTCAATATTTCGGGAGCAGTTTATGGATGATATTCTGGGACGAATCGCGAAGTGTATTGAGATAGGGAAGATAGATGCCGTATCCCCCTACCCGCCCGAGTTGCAGGGCGAGCCGGGGGCTGATGAATTAACCGCGATGGCAATTGATGCGGGGCTGGCGCCTGCTGAGATCCTCGCAAAGGCGCTTGTTGTTGGCATGCGCAATATCGGTGACAAATTCGGCCGCAACGAGGTTTTCCTGCCGGACGTCCTTATGGCTCAGAAGGCAATGGAAGCCGCTACGAAGCATCTCAAGCCCTTCTTCCAATCAGGAGAGGTGCGCAAGATGGGGACTTTCATCCTCGGCACTGTCGCTGGTGACCTGCATGATATCGGGAAAAAAATCGTCGGCCTTTTTATCGAGGGCGGTGGATGGGAAGTAATAGACCTCGGTGTTGATGTGCCCGCCGAGAAGTTCTTAAAGACAGTGGAACAGCATGAGGGATGCACCGTGGGCCTTAGCACACTGTTGACAACAACTATGGCCAATATGAAAGAAATAGTTGCGACGATTAAATCGGCGTATCCTCGTACTACAGTAATTGTGGGCGGGGCGCCTATTACACATAGGTTCGCAGAGAGCATTGGGGCAGATGCATATTCCCCCGACCCGCAGGGGGCAGTGAATTATTTGAACAGCCTGATGTAGCCCGGCATTCTGATGCCGGGATGGCAGGCTGGAAAGCCTGCCCCACACAATTGATGTAGCCCGGCAACCCCGTTGCCGGGGAATGTTGATAAAATCTGGACACACCAATGAACAGCCGAGAAATAATCAATGCTATTGTTCGTGACAAAACATGCCCGGAACGTATGGGCATATATGAGCATTTCTGGGAGGACACCCAGGCCGAATGGGAGAAACAGGGGCTTCCAAAGGGCGTTGATATTATTGAATATTTCGATTATGACATAAAACCCGTCCCCGGCAGCGATGTCAATATGGAACCGATAGTCCGCGAAAAAATAATCGTCGAGGAAACCGAGAACACATTTGTAAGCCTCAACGGATGGGGCACGAAGCTGCGATACTGGAAACACAAGTCCGGTACACCTGAACATATTTCCTTCGACATGACCGATGAAAAAGTATGGCGGCAGAAATACCGCCCGCTTTTTCTTGAGCTCAACCCGAAGCGTATCGGCAATATTGAGCAACTCAAAAAGGATTACGCGCGTTGTATGGCAACCGATAAATTCGTCGTATATACAAACCCAATGATATTCGAATTCATGCGCGTATCGATGGGGGATATAACGATGCTCGAATCCATGTATCTTAACCCCGCATGGATTCACGATTTCTGCAATGTCGTCACCAATGCGCAAATAATGCATTATGAATATCTATTTCATAAGGTCGGCGTACCCAATGGGATTTTTATGTATGAGGATATGGGTTACATCTATGGACCATTTATGTCACCCGCACTCCACAGGGAGATGCTGCTGCCGTATCACAAAAGAACAACTGATTTTGTCCACTCGTATGGCATCCCGTTCATCATGCATTCCTGCGGCAAAGTCGAGCCGTTGCTTCAAGGCATTGTTGAATCGGGTATTGATTGTTTGCAGGTGCTTGAAGCAAAAGCGGGACAGAATGTCATTAACTTCGCGAAACAGGTTGACAATAAAATAGCGTTTATGGGTAATTTGAATATTGTCGCATACGAAACCAACAACCGGGCTGAAATTGACAAGGAAATAATCCCTAAACTGCAGGGGATAAAGGAAAATAGGATTCCCTATGTCTTCCATTCCGACCATTCTATACCCAAGACGGTGAAGTTGGATACATATATATACACATTAGGACTTTTTGAGAAACATGGGAGATACTAATGACCGGATTTCAAGTTGAAGGCAAAACGCTCATCTGGAAAATGAATAAAGAGACATTATGTATACAACCCTGGGGAAAAGACGGTCTCCGTGTTCAGGCAACCGTCAGCCCTGAAATAAAGACCGACCTTCCGCAGGCACTTCTTAAACCGGTTGAGATGAAACCGGAAATCAAGGTTTGTGAAGATAGCGCTGAAATAACCAATGGGAAAATCAAAGCAGAAATATCTAAAGAAGGTTGTATAAGATTCCTCCGGGCAGACAGTGGAGATGTTCTGTTGGAAGAAGTTCCTCCGCATCTCTTAAATCCAGCTGCACGTATCTATAAACCCCTTTCGAGCGACTTATTCCGGATAGAAGGGCAATTCAAGGCTGATGACGATGAGCGCATATATGGTTTGGGGCAGCATCGCCACGGCTATCTGAACCAGAAAGGATGCGTCATCGAGCTTGCGCAGCGTAATTGCGAGATTGCAATCCCGTTCATGATTTCAAGTCGCGGCTATGGCTTCCTCTGGAATAACCCCGCAATAGGGCGCGTGGAGCTTGGCATGAACGGCACGCGCTGGGTGGCTGAGGCGTCAAGGCAGATTGATTATTATATAACTGCCGGCGATTCATACGCGGACATCACCGAGCGTTATGCCGACGCCACCGGTCATGCCCCGATGATGCCCGAGTGGGCGTCGGGCTTCTGGCAGAGCAAGCTGCGGTACCAGACGCAGGATGAATTGCTGTCTGTGGCGCGGGAATATAGGCGGCGTGGGCTTCCGTTATCAGTTATCGTGATAGATTTCTTTCACTGGCCGTCGATGGGGGAATGGAAATTCGACCCGAGGGATTGGCCCGACCCATCAGCCATGGTGCGCGAACTTGACGAGATGAACGTAAAGCTGATGGTCTCCATCTGGCCGACCGTCAACCGTAACAGCGAGAATTACAAGGAGATGAACGAGCGCGGGCTGCTCCTCGGCACGGAAAGGGGCATACCGGTGCTGATACCATTCAAGGACGCGGGGCACAGGGGCACGGAATATATGCACTTCTATGACCCCACGAATCCTGAAGCGCGAAAATTTATCTGGGGTAAAGTTAAGGAAGGATATTATCGTCACGGCATCAAGGTATGGTGGCTCGATGCGCCGGAGCCGGAGATGTATCCGTTCGACCCGGATAATGTGCGGTTCCATATCGGCAACGGGTTGGAAGTCGGATGCCTGTACCCGATAATGCACCAGAAGGGCTTCTACGAGGGGATGAAAGCGGAGGGGGAGGAGGAAATCATCACGCTGAACCGCTCAGCCTGGGCCGGATCGCAGAGATATGCGGCCGCTGTATGGTCGGGGGACATCTTCTCAACATTCGAGTCGCTGCAGGTGCAAGTCAGGGCGGGGCTGAACATCGCTATGAGCGGCATCCCGTGGTGGAATACCGACATCGGCGGGTTCCTCTACGGCAAACCTGCCGAGCCGTATTTCCGCGAGCTCATAGTGCGCTGGTTCCAGTTTGGCGTTTTCTGCCCCCTGTTCCGCATACACGGCTGCCGCGAGCCGTTCGCGAACAATACCGGCACGGTCAACGAGGTGTGGGAATTCGGGGATAAGGCATACGAAATCATCAGGGAATTGATGTTCATGCGCGAAAGGCTAAGGCCATATATTATGGAGCAGATGCGCCTTGCCCATGAAAAGGGCACTCCACCTATGCGTCCGCTGTTCTTCGATTTCCCCGATGATGAATTGTGCATCGATATTGACGATGAATTCCTCTTCGGGCCCAACATCCTCGTCGCGCCGGTGCTGTTCGAGGGGGCAACATCCCGCCCGGTTTACCTCCCCGGCGGCTCATATTGGACAGATGCCTGGACAAACGAAAAACTCGACGGCGGGCAATGGGTGAAGGCAGATGCGCCGCTGGAGAAAATACCGTTATATCTCCGTGATGGGAAAAGGTTGCCGATTAAACAATAACTTTTGCGACCTTTGTCGCTCCCTGACGGTCGCGGCTCGGATCATCATCTGATATGAATGTGAAGATAAGACCGATATTCCAAATGTATCTATTCCCCCTCCGCTTTCTTCCCCCAACTCTCCAAGACCCTCTCCGCCCTCACCTTGTCGTACGGCCTTTTGCTGTTGAGCCAGATATCGAGGATATCAGGCAAAAAGGCGTCAGGGCCTGATTCAATCAGGGTTTTCTCAGCCATGTTCTTATCGTACCCGCTGCCCTTCATCAGGTTGCGAAGCCCCTTCTCCTTTTGCGATGGTAATATCTCATCCATATCTTTATCCTTTACATATTATATAAATTAATATTCCACTCATCCTCGATACATCTCATCGAAATGAATCTGCGCGCTTACGACTGCCTCGCGCATCATATCCTCCGCCTTGGCTGTCTCCCTGTTGCCAAGATGATTCATGAGGGTCTCTGTGTCAAGCTCATTAGCCGCTTTTTCGCAGGCATCCCAGCTCAATATGCTCCTCACAATCCTATCAATCGCCTGCTTCTCATTATCATACGGTCTCGGCTGATGGTCGTGCCCCCGCCAGCGGTTATAGCGTCCCTCGGTGATGAGTCCGGCGATTGCAATATTCATCCCGTTAATCCTTACCCCGTGGTCGATGTCGAATTTGCCCGGCCCGCCCAAAATTATCCCGTCGTTGTACCCCTGGCTGTTCATGTGCATGTGAACGAGCATATTGTTATCAAGCTCCTCGACAGTATCGTAGACATGGTCAAGCCCGATCATTTCGGTATGCCCGAACTCCTTATTCACGCCCTTCTGCTCGCGCGTTATATTAAACTCCTCCTCGAGCGTACGCCAAAACAGAATAGCGCTTGCGACGGTGGGGATGAGCATCGCCGGATGCCCTTCGTTCGGTTTGGGCTCAAGGGCGAAAAACAACTTCCCGCCCTTTGACCGTTCATATTCGCACAACTTCGCTATGCTCTCCTTCAGGTTCTGATACATCCGCCTGATGCCGATTGTAGCGATGTCATAACCCCACGCGCCGTTCCATATCACCAGCGCAGGCGACTTCTCCGGGTCGGGATGCCACGCCTTGCGCAACGGGCCATAGGTCAGGTCTATAACCTTCCTGCTGAATTCGTTCGCCGGCCTGCGTTCATCGGGGTCAAGCGATGCCGGGCCGCCATAGGCCCAGTGCCGATGCGTGCCGGGGGTCGTCATCGCGAGATATATCCCCGCGTCAACCAGTGCGTCGCCGACAGCTTCGGCGTTCGCCTCGTTGAGTTCATAGTCATAATGCATCTCTATGCCCAACTGAATATGCTCCGGCAATCGGGGGACTATTTCGTCCCTGATGATACGTATCATCCCCACGGTATCCAACCTTGATGAATCCCACGACGGGCGCATATCAGCAGGCACGAAGCCGCCCTTGCCGGGGTTGAATGTCCAGGCGCATACGCTGTGCAGGGTCTTATCTTTCGGCATCATTGCACCTCTCGCAATCGTAAGAGCTTCTAACAAAAAGTGGACAGCCCTTGGGACAGTCCCTATTCACGTCATAGGGTATAGTCGGGTACTTCGTTTTGGGACAGTCCCAGGGCTGTCCCCAACAAACTGCAACAAGGTTATTCATATTTCCTGAAGTTCATTTTGTTAGAGCCTCAAGTTAAGAACCGCAAGCCACTTCTCATAAGCCGCTTCATAAGCCCTCATCAGGACATCTTCGGGTTCCAGGACTTTTATCATCTCAAGTCCTATGAAGGCATCGGAGTATCTATGAAATATCCCCGCCCCGATACCCGCGCCCCGTGCGGCTCCCTGTGCGCCGTCGGTGTTATACAACTCAACGGCGACACCGACAGTATTCGCGAACGCCTCATCGAATAAGAGGCTGAGGAACATGTTGGCGTAACCTGCGCGTATTGTCTTAACCTCGATTCCCATCTCATTCATTATCCCGAAGCCATATTTCAATGCGAATACAATTCCCTCCTGCGCGGCGCGAAGGATATGCGAACGGTCATGCATGTTGAAATTCAAGCCGTGCATCGAGGCGCCTATGTCCTTATTGCACAGGGTCCTCTCCGCACCGTTGCCATAGGTCAGGAATACAAGCCCGTCGGCCCCTATTGGGGCGCGGGATGCATATTCGTTCATTTCCTCGTAAGTGATTCCCTTTCCAACATTCAATATTTCATGCCTGAGCCACCTGTTTAATATTCCCGTCCCATTGATGCACATCAGTACGCCATATCGCGGTTCATCCGTTTTATGTGTGACGTGCACAAAAATGTTGACACGGGATTGCGGGTCGTAATTGGCTTCAGTAGTGACCCCATAGATGACGCCGGATGTCCCGGCGGTCGCGGCGACTTCGCCGGGGTTGAGCACATTCAGCGACAACGCGTTGTTCGGCTGGTCACCCGCCCTATATGACACCGGTATTCCCGCCTTCAATCCCAGCTCATCAGCGGCTTCTTTTGTGACAGCGCCTTGTACCGCGAATGTGGGGACGATATCGGCGATTACATCCGTTGATATCCCGAAATACTCCAGCACATTGTCGGCGAGACTCTGCTTCTGAAAATCCCACAATATTCCTTCCGACAAACCCGATGCGGTCGTCCTGACATCGCCGGTCAATTTCATCGCTACATAATCGCCGGGCAGCATGGCTTTGTATATTTGTTTATAGACTCCCGGCTCGTATTCTTTCACCCATTTAAGTTTTGATACTGTAAAATTGCCTGGTGAATTGAGCATACAGCCGAGGCACACATTTTTGCCGATATCGCTGAATGCCTTTTCTCCGATTTCAACGGCCCTGCTGTCGCACCAGATTATTGATGGGCGCAAAACCTTAAGGTTTTTATCGACTATGACCAGCCCATGCATCTGGTAGGCAATGCCGATTGCCGCGACATCGCGCAAATCGACCTTCCCCGATTGCGCGAGCTCCGCTGTCGCTGACTTGACATGCTCCCACCATGTTTCGGGGTCCTGCTCGGCCCAACCGGGTTTGGGGGCGTGAATTTCCAACTCGGTTTTAGGCGACGCAGCCGACGCAACGAGCTTGCCCGTCCCCGGGTCGAGCAACGCCGCCTTTATCGACGAGCTTCCGATGTCATATCCCAACAAGTAACCGATTTCGTCTACTCTCGCTTAACCTTGGATAATCAGAAGTCTATTTTACAACTGGTACCTTCGGCTGAAAAGCAATGTCGGTGAAACTGATTGCACCATCCTTCGAAATCCTAAGCAAAATCGACCGGTATGGCTTAAAGGCAAGGTTCGTTCCAACTTTCGTAGCACCAACATTGATTTCAACAGGCATTTCAGTCGTCTCATCCGAATAAGATTGCCCATATTTCAAAGGGTAATGCAAATCCTTCGTTTTGGGATTGGCGAAGAATAAGAGATAACCCTCATCGGTAACCCTGCATCTGAAATCCGGCAAATTGTCGCGGGCGACAAGTGGCGGATTGATGTGTATCTTTTTGAAATCGCTTGAAACATTGGGCAATGACACAAGTTCGGCAATATCCCTGTCGTATGCACGGCTCTTTTCCCTGCCCGGTTGCTGGGGCATACGCTTCAGGCATATCGGCAGGCCTTCCCGCCCAAGCCTTAGCAGTTCGAGCAACGCATCTTCATCCAGCCATTCAACATCGACATATAATGAGCTGAAAGTTGCATCACCACAATGAAGAAGATTACCGTCATATTTTGATTGCCCGAGGAATGGCCTTGATATCCAGGTCGGATGATACCCGCTCAATTCACTTGGAAATTTTATATATCTTAACTCCCAGTGATAATTCGCATCGGGCGGAAGATTGGAATTGGCAGGAAGCCGGTTGAGCATCCAAGTATCTTCGAGCGGCAGATATACAGCGACATCGGAATATGCCTTCCCCATTCGCATATACCCTGACACTTTTTGCATGTAATTATTGAACGATGGGATTTCATCGGCGAAGCCGCTATCCGGGCCAACATGTACCGTCGCATAAAACCGATTCGATGCGCCTTTGGGGTTGTATGGCATCCCGTGCCATACGATGAAATTCACCCCATTGGCGAAAAGGGCGTCGGCAACGAGCTTCATATCAGCGACCTGCTCCTGCCCCTGGTACGGCGACGGCCCCGGGGGCGGCATCCAGCCATACAGGCAGGTGAATGTTTCAGCCGAAACAATTTTTTTCCCGGAAAGCGCTGCAGCGGATGCGGTTATTAGCGCAAAATTCGGCTCAAATAAAACGGCCTCCGTCTCGGGAACATCGACCGATGCATAAGCGGCAAGCAAATCGGTCGGCGACCCGTGACATTGTACGCGCGAGAAAGCGCTTAACGAGTGGCATATTTCGGTGAACGGCTTGTAGAATTGGTTCAATACATATTCCGCAATGAGCTTGCGGTAATCGTACCTGACATCGGGGTATTCATCCAGCTTGTCCATATGCTCTGAAATCGAGTAGCCGTACCTGTCATGAAAAGCCTCGCCGAATCCATCGGTCCACATACCCTCCGTTTTGACTTCCCATGAGTCGCAGAAGAGAGCCGATGTTGAGCCTTTCAATGCCTCGGATAATGCATCACCCATAATCCGCGAATACCGTTCCAATGCTGACTTGTCGAGGTGATTTAGAATATAAGGCCGTTCATCAAGAAAAGGATCTTCCCACGACAATTCGAGACGCTGCCCGGAAAACCCGCCGTAAACCCGCATGGCATCTCCCTTGGGAACAATCGAACCTCCGAAAGGCCATCGGGAGCCGAACGTGAAGTCGCACCCAAGGCCGATGCTGTCGGCATATTGCTTGGCATAGGTTACAACCTTTGACCACTTCTTACTTAGCCATGCCGGGCCTGGTTTTGAGCCTTTCAAGGGATATACCCACGCTATTTCAACTCCGCCAAAGCCGCTGTCCTTGAGCCAGTCAAGCTGGAAGCGTATGTCGGCTTCGGCTATTGGTCCCGAAAACCACCACCATCTTGTCCACGGTTTTGATGACTGATAAAAGTCCATATTATTCTACAGGCCCTTGATTCGCAGCCTTATAAGAAGTAATTTTTCAGTTGCTTATCCCTGCATATATAAACTCTAACCGAAGGCGGGAAAAAATGAAACATAATAAAGAGCAAGAAGTAAACCCGGCGTATAAGGACCATAAATTACCTGCCGATGTCCGCGCGCGGGATTTGGTCTCGCGTATGACCCTCGATGAAAAGGTCTCGCAAATGCTTCACGAAGCCCCGGCCATCGAGCGGCTGGATATTCCCAAGTATGACTGGTGGAACGAATGCCTGCACGGCGTCGCGTTTGCCGGCGTCGCGACGGTCTTCCCGCAATCCATCGGGCTTGGGGCTACGTTCAACACCGGCCTTATGGCACGAGTGGCAAAGGTTATTTCCGACGAGGCGCGGGCAAAGCATCATGAAGCGCTAAGGCACGGCGAAAGGGGAAGGTGCCAGGGGCTTACATTCTGGTCGCCGAACATAAATATTTTCCGCGACCCGCGCTGGGGACGCGGCCAGGAGACTTACGGCGAGGACCCATATCTGACCGCGAGGATGGGTGTTGAGTTCGTCAAGGGCCTGCAGGGTAACGACCCGAAATATTTGAAATTAGTTGCCACTCCCAAACACTTCGCAGTTCACAGTGGTCCTGAACTCGACAGGCACCATTTCGATGCCAAAGTGTCCGAAAAGGTTATGCGGGAGACATATCTGCCTGCATTCGAGGCATGCATCAAGGAGGGCAGGGCGGTATCGGTTATGGGAGCATATAACAGGGTCAACGGAGAACCATGTTGCGCAAGCAAGCATCTCCTTATTGATATTCTAAGAGGCGAATGGGGATTCGACGGTTATATCGTCTCCGACTGCTGGGCTATATGCGACTTCTTCAAGCACCACAAGGTGGTGGAAACTCCCGAGGAAGCAGCGGCTATGGCGGTGAAAGCCGGATGCGACCTCAACTGCGGCAACACCTACCCGTCGCTGGTGGGAGCCGTAGAGATGCGATTAATTTCCGAGGAAACCATTACCGAATCAGTGATTCGGCTTTTCACGGCAAGGTTCCGACTCGGTATGTTCGACCCACCTGAGATGGTGAAGTACGCCCGGATCCCATTCGAGGTAAACGATTGCAGGGCGCACAGGGAATTGGCTTTAGAAGCGGCAAGGGAATCGATAGTGCTGTTGAAAAATGAAAATGATTTTCTCCCGCTTGATAAAAACATTAAATCCATAGCAGTCATCGGCCCCAACGCCAACAGGGTTGAGCCGCTCATTGGAAATTATCACGGTACTCCATCCATCGCAGTAACCCCTCTTGATGGTATAAGAACCAAGGCCGGGCCGACTACAGAAATCCTGCACGCGAAGGGCTGCGAGCTCGATGATGACGTAACCGCCGGTTTTGAATACGCCGTAGAAATCGCCGAGAAAGCGGACGTCGCCGTTGTCGTGCTCGGCCTCTCCGCCGAAATTGAAGGCGAGGAAGGCTGCTCCAAATCAGCCGACCGCGAGGACATCACCCTGCTCGGCGTCCAGGAGGAATTGCTCAAGGCGGTATACAACACCGGCACCCCGATTGTACTCGTCCTGATAAACGGTAGCGCCATAGCGGTTAACTGGGCGGGTGAACATGTCCCTGCCATTATCGAAGCGTGGTATCCAGGGGAGGAAGGGGGAACGGCAATCGCCGATGTCCTTTTCGGCGACTACAACCCCGCAGGACGCCTGCCCGTTACATTTTACAAATCAATAGACCAATTGCCGCCATTCACCGACTACAGCATGCAGGGCAGGACATATCGATACTTCAACGGCGAACCCTTGTACCCCTTCGGATACGGCCTCAGTTACACCAAGTTCGAATATTCAAACCTTCGTATCAAGCCGAAGAAATTATCCCCCGAAAAAGATATCAAGGTCAGCGTAGACGTGGAGAATATCGGCAAGCGTCCCGGGGATGAGGTCGTGCAGCTCTATATAAGCGATATCGAAGCATCCGTGTCCGTTCCACTAAGGCAGCTAAGCGGCTTCACAAGAATCCATTTAGAACCCGGAGAAAAAAAGATTGTGAGCTTTACACTTAAACCGTGGCAATTGGCATTGATTGATAATGAAGGGAAACGCGGTTTCGAACCCGGGGAATTCGTCATCTCGGCGGGCGGCGGTCAACCCGGACCGAATGTTGCGTATTCCAGTTACACTATGGTTGTCAGGTGATCAAGTTTTTGTGCTGTGGAGGTAAACGGGCTTATTTAGGCGCTCTAACAAAGCTGTACCCCTTTTTGTTAGGGGCTCTTAATAAAAATAAATTGCAAAAACCTGTCACATTTGGGATTCTAAATACGTTTCGTTCTAAGAGGCCCTGGCAAAATGAAATTCGCTATATATGGGAAAATTCAAGGCAGTCAAAGCGGACAACACTGGGGACAGTCCCAGGGCTGCCCCCGTTTTGTTGTAAGCTTTAAGGGAGCCTTAAGTCTGGAGGAGCCGATATGTGTAAAGGGGCTAAAGCAATAAGCTTATATGCCGGATGCCTATGCATCCTTGCCACGCTCTTGTGCTCAACAAGGGCTTATGCATTCTCCATCGAAGAATGGGAACCTAACACGAAAGTCCTTTTAGGGGGCGACAAGGCCACACCGGCCGACCTTCCGCCTGAATGCTCGGCATACGACCAAGCTCAATTGATAGAACTTTTCAAAGTTGCGGAAAATAGGGCATTAGGTGCAATAGATATCCAGGCACCAAGGGACGCAATCAAATATTTCAGCTTAATGGCCATCGTCGGCAGCTGTCTGGATGCCCCCTATTTGATGGACGAACCGCTGTATTACATTGGGAACCTGAAATACCGGTTGCATGAATACCCCGAAGCAATCGAATATTTTAACCGTGCCTTGAGCATATCAACCACTCTTAATAATTATGAGCTCATGGCAAAAATCTACAATGACGAAGGTATGGCTTACAAGGGACTTGCCCGTTATTTAGAAGCCCTGTCATGTTATGCCAACGCCCTCAGTATCAGCACGCAATTGGGTGATGCCTCCGGTGAGGGAGCTGCCCTGTCTAACATCGGTTGCCTCTTTATCCAGGTCGGGAAGAACAAAATAGCGCTTAAATACCTTGAAAAAGCAATTATTAAACTAAGGGAAGCTGATGACAAAGCCTGCCTTGCCTCAGCCCTCATAAATCTTGGTGCGGTATACAAAAAAGAAAGCCAGTTCGAAAAAGCCTGGGGAGCATATAAAGAAGCATATGAACTGAAGCGCGGGCTCAATGATGTTGATGGCGCGGTATTGGTGTTAAATAATATTGGTGGAATCAATGCAGCCCTCGGCCGATTTACCGAAGCGGAAAAAAATTATGAACAGGCTCTCAAGCTTATTTATACTTCCAATTCCCCCAAATACTTAGGCTTGGCATTGGATAACCTGGGCTCTACATTTTACGCTTTAGGTTACTATACCAACGCTATTGATTATCACACGAGGGCACGCAAACAATTGGAAAAAGACAGGGATTACTCCAGCCTTGCGAAAATCCTCAACAATCTCGGTCTCGATTACTTGGCGACCGGCGTATATTCCAAGGCATTGGCATGTTTCCAGGAATCGATTGAGGCAAAGAAAAAAACCTTTGATCGTGAAGGGTACTGGATTACATTGGGCAACATCGGACTGGTTTACAATGCCTTAGGGGATTTTGAAAACGCCAAAACATACTACATGAATGCCAAGGAAAAAGCCGAGAATTGGGGTTTCGGGAATAAGCTGGGCAATCTTTTGAATAATATCGCAAACACCTATAAATCTTTAGGGCAATTTAAGGAAGCTGAGAGTTATTACAACGAAGCCTGCAAGAGACAAGAGGCGGACAGGGACTTCCTCGGCCTTGGGACAACCTATATAAATATGGGGACATATCTTGAAGGAGCAGGTAATTACCCGGGGGCTATCGCATACTATACCAAGGCCATTGATATATTCACCAACTTCAGCGAATGTAACCGCGCTGCAACCTGCCTTAACAACATTGCGAGGTTAAGCGAGGCGACGGGAAATGACGAAACCGCCCTTGACTATTTCAACAAAGCCCTTGATGTTAACAAGAAGGCTTGCGACCTGTTGGGGGAGGCCACAGTCCTCGGTAACCTGGGTCGCTTTTACAGGAAAAAAGGAGACCTTACATCGGCTGTCGGTTATTTCACCCGGGCTTTTGATATTTACCATGATTTGGCTTCAGGTCTTAGACCGGAGAGCGGATTGCAAGTGGGCTTGCGTTCGGAGCAAAGAAGCTATGCCCAGGATTTAATCGACATCCTGTTCCAATTGAAACGCTATGATGAAGCTTTGGTCATTTGCGAGAAAAATAAGGCCCAAACCCTCTCCCAGTGGATATCAAAGGCCGTAGGGTCGAGTGAAGGTCTCCCCGAGGCCGAGCTCCTTTCGCAACTTAAAACCGTTTATGCCGATATGCTCCAGAATGAAAGGGCAAAGGCAAGGGCCGAGGCGCATAGGGAACTCGGAGAGGAATATGAAAAAGAAATCGCCGAATATGAAAAAAAGTCATCGGAATTAGAAACCGAAAAAACTCGGTTGGAATCCGAATTGACCGCGAATTATCCCTTGCTCGGGAATGTGCTCGGACGCAGCACACTCACGCCTGATGCAATCTATTCCAAGCTAAATGAATGGAATGAATATGTCATAAATATCCTGTATGGCACTGACTATATAACCGTCATTTCAGCCGGACCCGCCGGGTTGGTAACGACATATACAATCCCCCTGGCTGATTTGGGTTTCCGGTCTAATAATGAAAATCCATCTGCCCTGCTTGATGCCAAATCCTGGTTTGAATCGGAGATAAAAGTCATAAGGGGCAGTAGCACCGGGAAGGCTGAAGTATCGCAGAAGAAATGGTATGAAGTAATTTTGAAGCCCGTTCTATCGCTTATCCCCAAGGAGGCAAACCTCCTTATATGCCCCGACGGCCCGTTGTTCGAGCTGCCGTTTGAGGCGTTACGTGACCCCGATACCGGCCGTTTCCTTATCCAGGATCACAGGGTACGCTATGCGCCGAGCGTATCGTTGGCCGAGCTTTTTGCCCATGAAGGCTCCTCCAGCGGCGAGCCGCTCATCGTGGGAATATCGGATTTCAATGTATATGCCGACCCGGAAGCGCCCGTAAAAGCGCAGATTATGAATGAAGAGTTGCGCGGCGGTAGTAGTGGCGACGAATTCCAATTGAAGCCATTACCAAATGCAGTGGAAGAAGCCGAAAGTGTTAATCATGAAATAGGAGGCATGCTTCTCAAGGCGGAAGGCGCCAACGAGGAAGCCGTAAAAGCTGAAATGGCCGGTGCAAAGCTGCTCCATTTCGCCACCCACGGGTTTGTTTTCCCCGATATGCCCGAACTAAGCTCGGTGGTGCTTCTTCCAGGGGGGGATGAGGATGGTTTCCTGACCTTAGGCGAGGTCGTGACTCTTGACCTGAGCAACTGTGAGACGGTATTCCTCTCAGCCTGCGGAACGGCCCAGGGGAAGCTTACTCCCGGCATAGGTATCTTCGGCCTCGCAGAGGGTTTTCTTGTGGCCGGTTCGAAGGGTGTTATCGGCTCCCTGTGGAGCATCGAGGACAAAAGCGCATTGAAAGTCGGCGAATATTATTACAAATATCGCCTGGAAGGTGAATTACCCGCTGATGCCCTTAGACATGCAAAGCTCGATTTTATCGAAAAGAACAATGCCAACCCCGAATATTGGGCGGCATTGGTTCTGTATGGTGGAATGTTGGAATCAGGTGATAACAATCTCCCCATGTAAAGGTGATATTTTATGAAAACCTTGACACAAATTTTAACCATCTCACTCTTATGCATAAGCCTTCTTTGCACCTCCATTCCTGCGCACGCTCAGCAAATGATTTACACAGGTAATATTTATGCCCTCATTGTCGGCATCTCGAATTATGAGATGGGGCTTGACCCTGCAATGGCGACCCAGGGGGAACTTGTCAATCTAAGGTCTGCGGCGGCTGATGCAGTGAAATTCCAATCGGCCCTGTTGGAGACAGGAATCCCTGAATGCAACATAAGGTTGATTACTGATGGCGAAGCTACAAAGGAAGGTATTGTCAACGGCCTCGAATGGCTTGCCGAAAAAAGTGAGCTGTCACATAAAGCCGGGGCGATTTTCTATTACAGCGGGCATGGGAAAGGCGGCATCTGGGATAGCAACAAGGACGAGGCGGCCTCCAACCCCAATGATATGTCCGATGAGGCCATTGTTCCCTATGACGCCATCGACCTCATCCAATTGGCAAACATACGCACAATCGACCTTGAAACGGGAAGGGATTTCTATGACCATCTGCTCATCGATGACGAGCTGGCGAACATATATGATGATATCAAGTGCGACATGGTTGTTCTCTTCGATTGCTGCTTCTCCGGGGGTATGGTCAGGGGTGCGGAGGATGCGCTTGTCAAAAGCTGTGACCTGGTAAGAGACGACCAGGCAGAGCTCCTGAAAAAATGTGTGAGGTCACGGATGACCCCACCCTCCTTGATGGAGCCCCCACCCAATGTTTCCTTCCTCTTAGCGTGCCAGGAAGACCAGAAAGCGGTTGAGCTTACAAACTTGGGCGGGGTATTCACTTTCTGGATGCTGCAAACAGTAACCGATAGTAATCATAAAGCCGCGGCGGATTACGACCATGATGGAAGAATCACGGTACAGGAAGCCTTCATTTACAGCCGTCAAAAGGTCCTTGAATTTACCACGGGCCGTGGTACCGAATACAGCGACGCGTCTGTAATACAGGACCCATCAGCGTTGAATTTGGACATCGCCGATCATTTTGTGCTTGGTTAGTTATAGGGGACCCTGATGTGTTCCGTACCATGTAGGAAAACCGGGGAAAATGGTAGAATCAGGCTTTCAGATTATTGCAGCGAGGCGATCCAGAGGCCGATGACGGGGAAAAGGGAAGAAGAACTCTTAGCGCTTATTACAAGTTTCAATGCGGCCCGGCGGAAAGGGGCATTGGGATTCGCCACATCCCTTGCCGCAGAATTGTTCCCGGCGCTTTGCTCCAAGTTGAAAACCTTTACCGCTAACCTTTTTCGTCAATTCAATGATACCGATTGTGAAGATATTGTCCAGGAAGTAATGATGGACTTGATCCGGGACAATTACGCCAAGCTGAGTAAAACCAGGTCTATGAGCTATTTATATTCCATCTGTTACAGCAGGGGGAGGGATTTCGGCAGGAAGAAAAACAGGGTGGTTGAGCTCGATTCAATTGGCGAGGGGGATTTCCAGATGGAACTCCCAGCCCCGGACACCATAAATCCTGACACGGTTCAAATCACCGCGGAGAGGGATGAAACAATAAACAGGATTTGCAGCACCTATATCCCGGAAGCCATTAAAGCCCTTCCGCAATCATTCAGGGATATAGCAAGCCTCATTTTTATCGATTTCGCGTACCAGGAGGACAAAATCTCCAACGAGGCTTTGTTCGAGATGATCCACCGGAGGGTTCCATCGGCTGATGATGCCGCTGAGATGGACAACCTTAGGCAACGCAAGAGCCGCGCGCGCCGCAAGCTCGTCGACGCGCTGAAGGATAAACTCAAGGATGACCCCGTAGCTTGGGCGGTGATGGTTGAATTCGATTCCGGTTGTCACAAATAAGCTTTCGCAGCGTTAATCTCATGTAGGGCAAGGTCGTGAAAGTGAAACCATCATCGAATTCCCGCTTTTGGAGGGGAGTGTAATGACGAAAGGAAAATGCAGTTTTACAGACCAGGTCATAACTCTTGTCAATGGGAAAACAAGAGGAAAACACGACACGGCTCTCTTCGAGCACGCTGCATCTTGCCCTGTATGCGGCCCGGTCCTTGCCGCCGCAATGAAAACACTGGATGATGAAAGGCAAGGGCGGTTGACCCAGGTCTCCCCGATTTTACAGGCGAACGTCATGGAATCGGCCTTGCAGGAGCTTAATAAAGGTATCCCCGCAAAAAGCAGGGAGGCAAGGCCGTGGTTTTTCAAGGTCGCCTATTATGCGGCAGCGGCTTGTGTTTTGTTATTAGGGATATTGTTTTTCACGCCAAAAACCAACCCCTGGGACAAACCATCTCCTCTTGATCCGGGCATGCGCAAAATACTAATCGGGTTGAAAGGCGGGGCAGATAACGACTTTAAAAATGACTTCGGGAAATATTGCTACGAATTAGGAGATATAGTTGAAAGGTTGTACTACTTCCGAGATTTCGGCGGAAACCCCGACCCGAAGATCAACAAATCCTACCGAAATCTTATTGCATCAATTAAAGCCGTCTTCGGTGACGAAACCAGCAGTATGGCTTTAGGCCTTAACAAATTACCTGACAGCTTGGGAAAAGAAGACCCTGTGGCGTTTGAGGTAAAAGTTGAAAATTTCAAGACATCAGTTGAAGCAATATGTCGTGCATCTGGTATTAACGATTGGAACTGGTTCTTTACCCTCGGCCGTACCGAAGGAGCTCTTGTGAATTATGGCTATGCTCCAACTGCAGCGGAAACCTACGTCTTCCCCAATATAATTGAAATGACACCGCCGGATGACATACCCGATCAAATGAAGGTTGTCCTTGAAAAGCTCCAGCCTTTCAGCGGGAAGCGGATGAGCCGGGATATGGCCAAAAGGCTCTATAAGGAATTATCCGATGTGGAAAGGGATTATGTAAAGTAGGTCATATTCAATTCAAGCCGATAACCTGAATCCACAAAAAGACTTCCCCCTTGAAACCATGTTTCGTTCTAACATACTCTAATAATCCAATCGATATAAAGGATGATCACCCGCGAAATTGGATTCGCGGGTTGCATTTATAGGGGGAATCAACCATTTTTAGCTATAACTTTGGATTGTAGCGCAGGCGTCCCGCCTGCAATATGATAGAAAGGATAGCCCCCCATTAATCCTCCCCCGCTCACGGACTTGCTGAGGTGAGATGGTCCTATACTATTTTGGACTACTGAAGTGTTGCAGGCGGGACGCCTGCGCTACAAGTGCTAATTATGATATATGAATTGAGTCGTTAGTTTTTTAGGCCCTGCATTTCTTCCGGGAATGTCCACCTGGTAACCGGCGAAAATGGGAGCCAAATAATTATGGAATAACTCCCTGATATTTGCGCGTTACCTGTCACATCCAGGTTACTCCCTCGTTTAATGGTGTATGGCAAAATTAAATTTCATTAATTGCAGCCTAAGGAGGAATGAGATGAGTAACCTGACTAAGAAAACCCGTTCAATAATATTGACAATCATCCTGCTGGGTTTTGGTGTTTTCCCGGCATTTGCAGAAGAAACGGAAGCACCGGCCCCATCTCCTGAAACATGCGTTGCCACCGTGAAGGCACTGGCTCAGGAGTGCACTAATGAAGACCTGCTGACAATATTGTCGGTCCTTGTGGATGATTTCCCATACCAGGAGAAGCTCAGGGATTATATTCCCGGGACATATGATACGCCCCCTGAGGATGCGCCCTTCACGGGATTGATAATCGTCGCATGCGACCTTGGTTTCGAGAGAGCACTGAGCCCGAAAATAATCGACTGCAAAGGCAGAACCATCTACGGGCTTATCAACATTGATGCGGAGACGGCAAGGGAACCCGGCATAGCAGGCTATGCCCAAAGCGTCGAGGAGGCTCGCGTGAGCAAAAGGGTCGGGCCCCGCCCACTCGTCATCAACGCCTTAGAGGTAAAAGGGGAATACCCCTGCTATCTCGTTGTCTCTAATGATGATGCAGTCGTTATCCTGCTGGCCAATGCCTATTATCACTTCTTAGAAAAGCTTAAAGTGGTAATTGTTGACTAAGAAAGAGCTTTCTCCGGCGAAGTACCGCCTATACCCCCCAACAATGATTCCGGGTTTTGCCTAATGCAACCCCTCATCTGACAGCGAAAAAGGGCGTGTCAATATCAAGTTTATTTAACATGTATTGACATTGCACAATCCAGTCATTATCTTTACAAGCGCTGGTATTTCGGCAAAGTGAGTTTCTTCGAGCCCATGGGCCCATGCGCCCGGCGGGCAGGGCCCACGAGTGGATTTCGATCTAACATCACCGCCATGTATCTCTGGGGAAGCCATTAGCAGTTGTGCATACCCAGAGTTTTTCAACTTGTCAGCCAGCCAAGGAGGACTTGGATGTTCGATAAACTTCGGGAATGGGAGAAAAACCGCCACGTGTATGCGAAAGGCTGGAAGAAACGTACCGGCGGCAAGGTCCTCGGCTATTTCTGCACCTATGTCCCGGAGGAAATCCTCTACGCCGCCGGGGTGCTTCCCGTGCGTATCCTCGGCAGCCATGAGCCCCAGGATGTCACCGAGCCGCATATCTTCGGCATGTTCTGCCCATTCTGCCGCGACTGCCTCGCGCAGGGATTGAAGGGACGTTATGATTACCTCGACGGCATAATGATTGCCCAATCCTGCCTGCATATCCGCCAGGCATTTACATCGTGGCAGAAGCATATACCCGTGGGTTTCGACTACTACCTCTGTATGCCGCATCATGTCCAGAGCCCAAGGGCGTTGCCGTTCCTTACCGGTGAATTAAACGACTTCAAAAAGACAGTCGAAGAATGGACAGGAAAGAAAATCTCCGATAAGGACCTCGACAAGGCTATCGAAGTCTATAATGAGAACCGCCGCTTGATGCGCGCTATATATGACCTGCGAAAGGGTGATAACCCGCCACTCACAGGCGAAGAGGCGATGGAGATGGTCGTCTCAAACCAGATGACCGACAAGGCCGAACATAGCAAGGAGCTTAAAAAGCTTTTAGATGAGCTTCCCAAACGTAAAGATGGACGCAAAACCGGAACTCGTTTGATGATCCTCGGCAGTGAGGATGATGATATAAAATTCATCCACATGGTCGAATCGTGCGGGGCGACTTTTGTAGTGGACGACCACTGCACCGGCACGCGATATTTCTGGAACGACGTCAAACCCGACAGTGACCGCATCAAGGCCATTGCAGCGCGTTATATAGACCGCGTCCCCTGCCCGAGCAAGGACTGGATGGAGCGCAGGCGGTTGCAGCATATCCTCAACCTCGCTAAGGATTGGAACGTAAAGGGGGCGATTGTCATCCAGCAGAAATTCTGCGACCCGCACGAGCTTGATATACCGGCCATACGAAAGGCATTGCATGCCATGGGCATCAAGACGCTATTCTTGGAGTTCGATGTAACAGTGCCAATCGGGCAGTTCAAGGTACGGGTTGAGGCGTTCTTAGAGATGCTCAGCGAAGAAGACCTGTTTGAATGATGGGAGTTTACGGGAGATAAATAATGACCAAGCAACTGTATAAGACGAAACCGTTGGGAGCCTGGGAAAAGGCGAAGGAAATCAGGAAGAATTTTTACTTGGACTATGCCAAGGCCCACGAGATGGGCGGCCTGAGATGGGCCGGCGGAGCGTGGACATTCGGCGCGGTGCCGGCGGGTCTCGGCGACGATGTCTGGAGCATCACCAGCGAGCCGTACGCCGCATCCATCGCCGCAAGCCGGGATTTCTCGATGGAATGCCTCGAGGCGACCGAACGGGCGGGATACGCACGCGACCTCTGTTCATATATGCGCAATTACTGGGGGTCGATAATCCTCAATAAATACCTGTGGGGCGGGCCGTTCCCGAAGCCGGATTTCATCTGGCAGGACCATATATGCTGCAGCCACGCTAAGTGGTACCAGGTCGTATGCGACCTTGAACCGGGTATTCCAGCGTTTTGTGTCGATGTTGCATCCGGTCCATATAAAGATATCAACGAAAATAAAATCAATTACATCGTAGGCCAATTACATGACGGCATCGAATGGATGGAGAAAGTCACCGGCAGGAAATATGACGACCAGAAGCTCATAGATGCTGTTTACAACGAATGCCGGGCAACATCCACATGGGCGGAAGTATGCTGCTATAACAAGACAATCCCTGCGCCGCTTGAAGAGAAGACGATGTACTCCCTCTATGTCCTCGGTACACTTATGAAGCATTCGAAGATTGTGGCTGACTATTACGAGGAGCTTCGCGATGAAGTGAAGGACAGGGTCGACCAGGGAATCGGGGCAATACCTAACGAGCAATGCCGCCTTATGTCCGACACGCAGCCGCCGTGGGGATTCTTGAACGTGTTCCGTTACCTGGAAAAATATGGGGCGGTTTCTGTCGGCTCGCTCTACACATTCGGGCTTATCGGAATGTGGGAGGACAAGCCGGACGGCTCCTGGGGGCCGCGCACAACACCGCAGCAGAAGGGCGTCAAGATAAAAGACCGCGACCAGGCGCTGCATGTGCTCGTCGAGTGGAACCTCAGCAAGCCCGAATGGCAGCATTTCTACTCGCCGCATCTTAAGACGGAAATGATGGTGCGTATCGCGAAGGAATGGTCCCTCAACGGCGTGATGCTGCACTACAACCGCGGCTGCGAGGGGCTTACAGTGGGTATCGCGGAGAACCGCCTCGGCTTGCTCGAAGCCGGTTTCCCGGTGATGACGTTCGAGGGCAACATGGGGGATGAGCGTGAATTTGACCTGAATAAAACGATGGGACGTATTGATGCATTCATGGAGACATTGGGATTTAAATAAAAACATGGCGGGGTTAATATTCGCTGGGAGCGCAGGCTTCCAGCCTGCATAATATGAGTGAAATTTGGAGTCAACTATGATAACTGCTGGTATCGATATGGGGTCGAAGACAATCAAGGTCGTGATACTCAAGGACGGCAAGATAATCGGCAAGAGCCTTGTATTAGCCGGGTTTGACAGCAAGGCTGCCGCAGAACAGGCGTTCGCAACGGCGTTGGATGCCGCCCGAATCAAGATGGGGGACATCGACCGCATTCTGGCCACCGGTGCAGGACGCAAGAACGCCCCTCACGCCAAGGAGGACATCACCGAGGTGGGCGGCGATGCAAAAGGCGTGCTCAGGCTCTACCCAAAAGCCCGTACAGTTATAGATGTCGGCGCGGAAGAAGGACGAGCGATTCGTTGCAACGAGGAAGGCAAGGTCGTCGACTTCGCGCTCAACGAAAAATGCGCCGCCGGTGCGGGGGCATTCACAGAGGCGATGAGCCGCGCGCTCGAAGTGACGGTACAGGAGCTCGGGCGTATGTCCCTCCAATCAACCCAGGAAATACCCATGAACGCCCAGTGCGCTGTTTTCGCCGAATCCGAGGTTGTGTCGCTGCTGCACAATAAAATACCCAAGCAGGATATTGCCAAGGCGGTGCATGACGCCATCGCGAGCCGCATTATCTCGCTTGTCCGTAAAGTGGGTTTCGAACCTGATGTAATCCTCATCGGCGGAGTGGCTCATAATGTCGGTTTCGTCGATTCGCTTAAACGCGGCCTTGAATGCGATGTAACTGTGCCCGATGACCCGGAATTTCTCGGCGCATTCGGCGCGGCATTGGCCGCTGCCGAAATATGAGGCAATGATTTGTGGTGCAGGCGTCCCGCCTGCATGGGTGTCGTTGTAGCGCAGGCGTCCCGCCTGCATCTTAGCGGAAATACATTTACCGGAAGGAATATGAATAATGACTGAATACTGGCGTTGGAAAGAATATCGATGGCACGATGAAAACAAGGACTGGCGGGGCGCGAAGCTTATCACCGCCGGTGTCGATGTCGGCAGCGTATCATCGCAGGCGGTGATAGTTGTCAATGGCGAACTATACGCCTTCTCCAACATGCGCACCGGTTCGGACAGCCCCCAGAGCGCCCGGGCGGCGATGGATTGGGCGATAGAGGGCACGGGCCTGACACAAAAGGATGTCGGCTATGTCGTCGGCACGGGCTACGGGCGCGTCAATGTCCCATTTTCCAACAAGGCCATCACGGAGATAGCATGCCACGCGCGCGGGGCGAATTATATGTATGGCCCCAGCGTCAGAACTGTCCTCGATATGGGCGGACAGGACTGCAAGGTGATACGTTGCGACGAGAAGGGCAAGGTTACGGCTTTCGCTATGAACGACAAGTGCGCAGCAGGCACCGGGCGCGGCATGGAAGTGTTCGCGGACCTGCTTGCTGTGTCCATAGAAGATGTTGGTCAGCTTTCGTTGGAAGTGGATGAGGAGCCGGAGCCGGTATCGAGCACCTGCGTTGTATTCGCGAAGAGCGAGGCGTCGGGGCTTCTGCGCGAGGGTTGGGCGAAGAACAAAGTGTTGGCGGCATATTGCGCCGCGATGGCGCATCGCGTCGTGACCCTTCTTGAGCAAGTCGGTATTGAGAAGGAATTCGCCATTACAGGCGGGATTGGGAAGAATATCGGCGTTGTAAAGCGGCTTTGCGACGAGATAGGCGTCCAGGCCTTACCGGCCAATTATGACACCCAGATCGCGGGCGGCCTCGGCGGAGCTCTTTTCGCGCAGAACCTGCTTAAAAAGGAATTGGGTATTAAATAGCATACAATGTGGGGCAGCCTTTCTAAGCTGCCAAAGCATGGCAGGCTGGAAAGCCTGCCCCACACAATGAATAATAATATAGAATAAATGTAACCCATGAATCCCATTTCATGGGTTACCATCCAAATCAATGTAACCCGCGAATCCCATTTCCCGGGTTGCATTAGGGCGGAGGTCAGCTATGAAGGCACATTATGGATACAAGGACGGCTCAGGGGATTATTTCATCACAATAGATACTGACATGTGCACCAAATGCGACGACCACCCTTGCGCAGAAGCCTGCCCATGGGGGGTATTGGGCGTTATCGTAGATGATTACGATGATGAAGTGGCGGCGGTCGCCATGGAACACCGCAAGAAGATCAAGTATTCCTGCGCCCCCTGTAAACCAGACATCAACCGCCCGCCCCTGCCCTGTGTAAAGGTATGCCCGTTCGAAGCCATCGCGCATTCGTGGTGATACAGGAATTTAACAGAGTATACTCAAGCATTGCGTTTCTCAATATAAGCCGGGTGGCACCCCTTTGTCTTCAAAGGGGTGGTCCTCAAAAAGACATAAAATGATCAAACTAACCATAAACGATACCGAGATCGAAGCCCCGGATGGTGCCACAATCCTCGAAGCAGCGGACGCGGCGGAGATTTATATCCCACGCCTTTGCTCACACCCGGACATTCCTGCAGTTGATTTGGACAAATTGGAAATTTGGGAAGAAGTATTTTGGGGTCTCGAACCTAAGCGGGGCAACAGCGCGGCATCCAATGCCGGTTACGATGGCTGCCGGCTCTGCCTCGTCCAAGTCAAGGGGCAAGCCGAACCGGTAAGGGCGTGCATCACCCCCGCCGAAGAAGGCATGGTCATCGCAACCACAACCCCCGAAATTGAAGCGAAGCGCAAAGAGCGGATGAAAAAAATCTTCGCCTCCCACCCTCATGCCTGCGTACAATGCGCCCAAAGGCAGGGATGCGCGTTAGAACCGTGCTCGACAAACGTAGCCAAAGAAGAACGATGCTGCCCCGTTTTTCAAATATGCGAACTCAGGAAAGTTGCGGAATTCATCGGTATCCCCGCTGAGACATCGCGATATCATCCCGAAAAATTGCCCATCATAGAAAACGAGCCGCTGTTCCTGCGCGACTACAACCTCTGCATCGGATGCCTGCGATGCGTTCGCATGTGCCGCGATGTGCGCAAGGTGGACGCCATCGGTTTCGTGCTTGGCGCCGACGGCGAACCGGTTGTTGGGACGAAGGCCGCATCCGCCAAGGACTCCGGATGCCGATTCTGCCTGAGTTGTGTCGAGGTTTGCCCTACCGGCTCGCTGCGGCTTATGTTCGAGGACCCGAGGATGGATAGGGAACGGGTAACAAAATGCATGAACGCATGCCCCGCCAGAATTGACATCCCGCGTTATCTGCGAGAAATACGTCGCGGCGAATTTGCAAGGGCCGAGGCGGTAGTGCGGGAATCGGCGCCGCTTCCGCGTGTATTGGGGCAGGTATGTTTCCACCCATGCGAAGAGGAATGTCTTCGCGAAGAGTTATCCGAGCCAATCGCCATATGCTCGCTGAAACGTGCGGCGGTTGAGAATACAGTCGAACCCATCTGGAAATCGAAACTTAAAGCGAATCCGCCAACAGGCAAAAGGGTCGCAATAATAGGCGCAGGACCTGCGGGGCTTACGGCCGCATGGTTCCTCAAGCTGAAGGGGCACGATGTCACCATCTTCGATTCGCAGTTGGCAGCGGGAGGATGGCTTCGGGACGGCATCCCCCCATTCCGCCTTTCCTCTGATGCCCTCAACGCCGATGTTGCGGACATCGCAGGCATAGGTGTTGAATTCAAGTTCGGCGTTGAGGTAGGAAAAAATATCGAATTCGAAAATATACGTAAAAATTATAACGCTGTATTTACTGCGACAGGTGCAAGGCAGGGCAAGCAGTTGCCGTGCGAAGGGGTCGAGCTTCCCTGCGTGGAGAGCGGCCTTGATTTGCTGAAAGTGACAGCATCGGATGCGACCCCCTGCTCTTTTGCCGGGGGCACGGTTGTCGTTATCGGTGGTGGGAATGTGGCGGTTGATGTGGCTCGTACGGTTATACGCCTCGACGCGGGTGAAGTCCACCTCTATTGCCTCGAGGAGCGCGATGAAATGCCGGCGCACGATTGGGAGATAGAGGAAGCGGAAGCCGAGGGCGTAAAGATGCATCCCGGTTGGGGGCCGAAGCTTATCACGGGCAGCGATAAAGTCGAGAGGGTTGATTTCAGGAAGTGTACATCGGTATTCGACGAGCAGGGGAAGTTCGCGCCGAAGTTCGATGAGAGCATCGCCACCTCGCAAGCTGCTGATTGGGTATTTATCGCCATCGGTCAGGAGCCGTCGCTTGGCTTCCTGAAAGGCATCGGGTTGAAACTGACCCCTGCTGCGACAATCTATACAGATGCAGACGATATGCAAACTTCCATTGAAGGCGTATTCGCAGGCGGTGAAGTTGTCTCCGGCCCGGCATCGGTTGTCGAGGCTGTAGAGGCCGGACGTAAGGCCGCATCGGGCATAGACAAATACCTCGGCGGCAATGGCGAAATTCATCTCCCACTTTTGGATGAAACCGAACCGGAAGTTGAATTAGGTCAGGTCGAGGGGTTTCATAATCTTGCAAGGGTTGGTGTCCCCAAGCTTCCAGTATTTGAAGCCGCGAGGTGTTTCGCATTAGTGGAAGCCGGTTATAAGCTCGACGATGCAATCCGCGAGGCGGAGCGATGCCTTCGCTGCGACATAAGGTTTCTTATACCCTCACCCCTTCTGCCGCCGGAACCTTGGTTGGAATTCAACGCTGAGAATATCGCCAATGTGTCTGAATCGGAAGGGGTTTATCAACTTTTAGATGAGGACAAAGTTGTCTATGCAATCAAAGGGGTTGATAATATGCGCGAGGCGTTATCAGCCCTCGTTGAGACATCGGCGAAGGCCAAGTATTTCCTGTTCGATGAGGACCCGATGTACTCAAAGCGGGAGAGCGAACTTATTCAGCAATATTTGAAGGTCCACGGCTGCATGCCCCCCGGCGAAGGGGAAGATGAGCTTGACGATTTGTTTTAACACTGTAGTATAATAACCCACGAAATGGGATTCGCGGGTTACATTTATTAAATAATATTTAGCTGGATATATTTTAGGAGTTAATTTACATGGGGTTGGGGACAAGGGTTTGTCAAGACATTAGAAAAAGGCCGGGATAGCGGGCTTGATTTTTATAATCGTGATATAAGGTGGCTTGAATGGATTGCTTCAACCCAAAGGATTACTGGGAACATAGGTTATCTGAATGCTTCTCATTGAAAGGCGTAGGTCACCTTAGTGCCGGCAAGCAATTCAACAAGTGGGTTTATAGGGTCAAGGGGGGATTATTCATTCGCGAAGTCAAGTCCTTAAAGCTCGACCTTCGCAAAGCCGATGTCCTTGATATAGGCTCCGGGACGGGTTTCTACATCGACAAATGGAAAGCCCTTAAGGTCAACAGCATAATCGGGGTGGATATAGCCGAGGTTGCTGTAAATGAGCTGAAACGTAAATACCCCCAGGATGGGTTTTATTGCATGGATATCGGCGGAGGGATTGACCTTATCAAAGATATGAGATTCGACATCATCTCCGCAATTGATGTGCTCTTCCATATCGTTGACGACGAGAGGTATAAAAATGCCGTTAACAATATCAGCAGGTTATTGAAGCCGGATGGTGTATTTATCTTTACGGATATATTTGCCCGGGACAAAATATTAAGGCTGAAACATATGTCCGTAAGGCGGTTGGATGAAATAGTATCAATCCTGACAAATGCCGGGTTCGAGGTCATCAAAAGGACCCCGTTCCTGGTCTTAATGAATGAACCAATTGACTCGGAATGCTTATTGCACAAGAAGTTCTGGAACCGTGTGCTGAGAGCTTCAAGAGTTGAAGCAGTCGGCTTCGTATTAGGGGCTGTGCTGTTCCCGATAGAATCAGCGCTGGTTTCAATAATGAAGGAGGGGCCGACATCTGAAATAATGATATGCAGGAAATCGAGATAGAATTACAGGCATGGCAAACTTGAATCATAAAATTTATGATACGCTTATAGGTTTAAAGAAGGTTTAAAGGATAATTGAATGATTATCATCGATGATGAAATGTGCAAGGGATGCGGGATATGCATCGAGGTATGCCCGAAAGGTGTGCTGGAAATTTCAGTGACCATAAACCGTCGCGGATATTACATCCCCGTTGTGAAATACGAAGAAAACTGCGCGTGCTGCCGCCTGTGTGAGGTAATCTGCCCCGATTTTGCTATATTCAGGGAGGAGTTCGCCTTTGAAGTCTGACGCGATGCGGGAGAAATACCTCAGGCGGTTAGCCGGCAAGCGCAAGTTCCTTCTCGGCGATGAAGCCTGCGCGTGGGGGGCGTTGTTCGCCGGATGCGATTTCTTCGGCGGCTACCCCATCACCCCTGCAAGCGAAATCGGCGAAGTCTTAGCCGCGGAGCTTCCCAATGTTGGCGGTTATTGCATTCAATTCGAAGACGAACTCGCATCCCTCGCTGCTGTTATCGGCGCTGTATGGGCAGGGGCAAGGGGAATGACCGCAACATCGGGGCCGGGATTCTCGCTTATGATGGAACATATCGGCTATGCCGTGATGACCGAAACGCCGGTTGTCGTGGTGGATGTGCAACGTTCAGGGCCCTCCACCGGGCAGGCGACCAAGCCCGCGCAGGGGGATGTCCTGCAGGCGCGATGGGGTACGCACGGCGACCATGAGATGATAGCCCTGTCGCCGTCATCTGTGCAGGAATGTTTCGACTTCACAATTGATGCGTTCAATTTGGCGGAGAAGTACAGGCATCCCGTGATACTTCTCACTGACGGTGAAGTAGGCCACATACGGGAGCCGCTCGTTTTCCCCGATTATACAAAGGTGCATCGGGAGCCGCGAAGGAAGGCGGCCGACGGCGAGACGGCGTTCGGCGGCAAAGCAAACCCTGGAATGATTGAAATCGGGGATAAGCGCGATGTGCATATCACCGGCTCAACTCATAAGCCGACGGGCATGCGCGATGTCGAGTCGCGCGATGTGCACGAGCGGCTGATAACACGCTTCTATGCAAAGATTGATAATGCCCGGCGCGAATTTGACCGCTATGAAACCCGTTTCCTCGACGATTGCGAATTTGCCATTGTGAGTTTCGGATGCACCGCGCGCCCTTCGTTGGGCGCGGTACTCAAAGCGCGGGAGGAAGGCATCAAGGTTGGTTTCATACGACTGATAAACATCTGGCCGTTCCCGGATAAGTTTTTCCGCGAATTGCCTTCAAATATAAAACAACTTATCGTTGCCGAAATGAATCTTGGACAGCTTGCGCGCGAAATCGAGCGTTTCGTGAATATCCCGGTCCTGCGTATCGGGAAGATAGGCGGCATCGTCCATTCCGTGAATGAAATACATAGCCGTATAATCGACCCGGATTTAGCCCGCCGCGAACCTATTTTGCTATTGTGAAATCCCGCCAAGTGCCGCACAATTTAGTGCGCGATACATACTGGAAGCGGTTTCGGGACAAGGGTGTCCCGAAACATCAGGGAAATAAAAATGGGTGCCGCACACTTTAGTGCGCGATATACAGATGAAATAAATGTAACCTGTGAATCCCATTTTACAGTTTACTATCAAGTTATTAACTATTTACCCTTGATAGTTTAGCAGGAGCAGGGATTATGAATTTAGAAGGCAAGAACGCAATCGTCACGGGGGGAAGTATCGGCATCGGGACATCCATCGCACTCACGCTGGCCAGAGCCGGGGCCAATGTGGCCCTCAACTACCGCCGGCATGCCGATGAGGCCAATGCTGTAGTCGCCGAAATCGAGAAAATGGGCCGCAAAGGCTTGGCAATCAAGGCCGATGTAGCCTCATACGAGGAAGCACAAGCCATGGTCGAGCGGGTCGTCAAGGAATTCGGGGGCATCGACATCCTCGTATGCAATGCCGGCATCAATCGCGACGCCACCGTCTGGAAGATGACCGAGGAGCAGTGGGACGAGGTCATGGACATCAACCTCAAGGGCTACTTCAACTACATCCACGCGGCGGCGCCGTATATGCGCGAGCAGAAATACGGGCGCATCATCAACATCACATCAATAAACGGGTTGCGAGGTAAATTCGGCCAGTCGAATTATTCGGCGTCAAAGGCAGGCATAATAGGCCTTACCAAGGCTGTTGCACGCGAGCTCGGGCGCTCCCAGGTTACCGTGAACGCGGTTGCCCCCGGCATGATAATGACCGATATGGCCAAGGAGCTCGAACAGAAATGGCTCGACGCGGCCAGGGCCGAAACGGTGCTGGATAAATTGGGCGAGCCGGAGGATGTCTCCAACTTGGTCGTCTTCTTGGCGTCAGACTTAGCGGGGCATATCACCGGGCAGATTATCTCCGTGGATGGCGGGCAGTATATTTAAGGGATATTAGGGCACATATCATTCTTGCCTGGGTGGCGCACATCAATAGTCTGGGTGGCGCACATCTATTGATGTGCGTCCGGAAGTGGATGAAGAACCGGGTGGCGCACATTCGTTGATGTGCGTCCGGAAGTGGATGAAGAACCGGGTGGCGCACATTCGTTGATGTGCGTCCGGAAGTGGATGAAGAACCGGGTGGCGCACATCTATTGATGTGCGATTATATGATGTTAATTCGCTTTAGCAAAGAATCAGAATACCACTTTACTACATTTAGTACATTCAACAATGTGCACACCTTAATCCTGCCCACAGTGCCGGAAATACTCATTGAACATCTAAACCTTTTGCGCAAGGAATATGACCTATCGATTTATGGATTCGTCGTTATGCCAAATCATATGCACATTATTCTGAGGGTTCCCCACGAACAGGGAATATCAAAAGCGATGAAGAGTTTCAAGGGAAGTACGGGTAGGCGGATTGTTGACTGTCTAAGATCGGGGAATGATCCTTATGAAGAACGCACATCAATAGATGTGCGCCACCCAGAAAAGTATGTACACCACCCGGACGCACGCACATCAATAGATGTGCGCCACCCAGAAAAGTATGTACACCACCCGGACGCACGCACATCAATAGATGCGCGCCACCCAGAAAAGTATGTACACCACCTGGACGCACGCACATCAATAGATGTGCGCCACCCAGAAACAATTAATTTTGACTTGAAGCGTATCACCCGTCCTGATGGTCGAGTTGCTCTTTGGCAAAGGCGTTTCTACGATTTCAACTTATTATCAGAAGAAAAATTGATTGAAAAATTAGAATATGTGCATAATAATCCAGTTAAGTGGGGTTTAGTTTCAACCCCAGCGGATTGGCCCTATAGCTCTTATGGTTCGTGGCATGATTTAAAGGGTTCTCTATTTGAAGTTGACCGTTTATAAAGCGGCTTCGCACATCAATAGATGTGCGCCACCCAGACACCATCCTTTCTCGGGTGCCGCATATCTGTTGATGTGCGTCCGGAAATAGATGAAGGACCGAGTGCCGCATATCTGTTGATGTGCGTCCGGAAATAGATGAAGGACCGAGTGGCGCACATCTATTGATGTGCGATGATGATCAAGACTCAAAGGAGACGCCGATGCCTGATGATTTGGTACTTCTTGAAAAAGCCGCGGAAAATCCGCATATCGCCATACTCACCCTCAACAGGGCGGAAGCGGGTAACGCCTTTAATACACCCATGCTCACAGCCCTCACCGCCAAGCTCGATGAAGTTGAAAGAGATGCATCCATCCGCGTGATGATAATGCGCTCCACAGGCAACCATGCCAGTTTCGGCGCAGACCTTAACGAACTTGTCGTCAAAACTCCAACCGGCCACACAAACATGGATTGGGAAGATGCGGTGAAGCATATCGATGATGGCCGTATCGCCGCGGAGAAACTATTCATGCTGCGCGTGCCGACAATCGGCATCATCCACGGCTTCTGCCTCGGCGGTGGAGCGGAGATTTATACAATGTGCGATGTCCTCTATGGCGCATCAGGCGGCAAGGAACAGGGCGGGATGATGTATGGCTTCCCCGAGCCGACCATCGGCGTTATGGCGGGCTGGATGGGGCCGGAAATGCTTATCAAGCGTATCGGGGCGGGATACGCGCGCGATATCCTGTATACAGGCCGGATGGTTAATGGCGATGAAGCCCTGCGGATGGGTATCGTGCAGGCGCTTTATCCCAAGGATGAATTATTAGCCGCCGCGATGAAGTGGGCTTCGATAGTGGCCGCCAACGCGCCGTTTGCTGTTGAGTCCACGCGGCGGACAATCAACAATGTGCTCTTCCCCGATTTCATGTCCGTGCTTGGCACCACCGGTTCCGAAACAGCGGATAACCTTATGACCGCGGATTTTGTAAAGGGCGCAACAAAAATTTTGACGAAATCAAAGGAGCAACCGGAATACGGAAGGGAATAGAGGGATATAACCAACAGAATGTATATGTTATCGATACACTTCAATTAAAAATGAAAATAGAAGGAGCTATACAATGTCATTCCCACTCAACCCACCTGTAATGATCCTTGGAGGAGCAAGAACGCCCTGGGGGAAATTCACGGGAAGCCTCAGCGAATTCACCGCAACCGACCTTGGAGTAATCGCGGCAAGAGAAGCCATTAAGCGGAGCGGAGTAGCACCCGAAAAATTCGGGCACACCATAATGGGCAACACCCGGGCCACGAGCAGCCTTGACGCCCACCACATGGGACGCCATGTCGGGCTTAAGGCCGGACTTCCGGTAGAAGCGGGCGGCCTTATGCTGAATAGGTTATGCGGCGGCGCTTTGCAGGCGACGGTAAGCGGCGCTTATATGATTGCCTTCGGTGAAGCGGAATATGTGCTTACCGGCGGCACGGAGAGCCTTAGCAATTGCCCGCACTCAATCTGGAAGCTTCGTTTCGGCCTTGGCTTGGGGGAAGGTGAGATGCACGATACCCTCTGGAAGGGGCTCGTGGATACATATTGCAATTTAGGCATGGGGCCGACAGCGGAGAAGTTGGCCACGCAGTATGGCATCACGCGCGAGCAATCCGATGAATACGCAATCCGCAGCCAGACATTGACCGCAGAAACGCAGAAAAATGGCCTCTTCAATGAGGAAATCGTTCCGGTGGAATATTCCGTCTCGAAAAAAGAGAAGGGGATGTTTACAGCCGATGAAAACCCTCGGACGACAACGCTTGAGAAACTTGCCAAGTTACCGGCGGCTTTTGTGAAGGACGGGCAGGTTACAGCCGGTAATTCGTGCGGGCTCGCAGACGGTGCGGCATGCGTGGTTATCGGCTCCGCAGCTGCTGT